>QWCH01000439.1_pt1 | contig 110382 bp, 127 predicted proteins | sample 1972671 | NCBI WGS metagenome assembly QWCH01 (sample SAMN09866713, study PRJNA288562) | Human gut metagenome isolate term3_stool, whole genome shotgun sequencing... | isolation source: gut | host: Homo sapiens | place: USA: California
ATAAGTAGTAAATTAGTAGTAAATTGAGTGGTTTTGACCTTGATAAAGTGTGATAAGTCCAGTGTTTATGCGGATAATTAGATTTTTATACTGTTTTTAAATGAAAAAAATATACCAAACTTCTATAAACTAAGCCTTTATCAAGGGGATAAGTTGAAATTTGAAGTATTAAATTACGGAGAAGAAGTTTCAATATACGGTTTTGACCAAAAACAAGTTGAAAAAGCCTATAAGAAATTAGAAGAAGACTATGGTATTAAAAATATTAACATAGTAGTAGAAAAATAAAACTTAACACAAGTAGTTTTTAGACTATCCCTTGGGGTAGTCTTTTTTAAATAAAAAATTTTCTTTTTGTTAATTTTTTGTTTGTGATATGAAAAAACAAAACATTTAAAAATTTTATTGTCACCAATTTCTTATATATAGAAAAAAAGTACCCTTTTTATTCATTTTTGTAAAAAGGGTACTTTCATAAATTTATTTATTATTAATATAAATTCTTATCGCCATAATCTTTTTTATAATATACCAGTATTTCTTTTGCTTTTTCATAATCTTTTTCTGATACATAAATTGTTTGTTCAAAAGTTGAAAATCCTGATATTAGTCGCAAAAAATCTCCATCATCATCAGTAAGGTAGGGGATTTGTTTTTCATCAAGCATGGAGCATATTTCTTTAAATATCATTTGATCTGTGACAGAAATTAGTTCTTTGTATTTAACATCATCCATAAAAATCTCCTTAAAATTTGTTAAATAACTAAGAAAAAAGACTCCAAAAGGAGCCTTCTTCTATTACATATTCTTTGAATAGTATTCCACTATTAATTGGTCTTCAATTTCTATTGGAATATCTTCTCTATTTGGTAGACTTACTAATTTACCTTTGAAATCTTCATTCTTAGAAAGATAAGGATAAGATACAGGGAAATTTGTATTGAAATTTTCCTTGAAAAGTTCTACCTTCTTGCCCTTACGAGAAAGGGAAATTTCATCAGAAACGTCACATCTGTATGATGGTATATCAACTTTTTTACCATTAACAAGTATATGTCCGTGAAGAACCATTTGTCTTGCTTGTCTTATTGAAGAAGCAAAGCCTAATCTATAACATAAGTTATCTAGTCTTCTTTCTAGGAAAGAAACAAGGTTAGGACCTGTTTGTCCTTTTGCTTTTTGAGCTTCAATGAAAAGATTTTTGAATTGTTTTTCTAAAAGTCCATAGTAAGCTCTAAGTCTTTGTTTTTCCAATAATTGTTTACCGTATTCAGTTAACTTCTTATCACTTCTGGCACTACCTCTTTGAGCTCTTTTCATAGCTTTTGGGTGGCCACATACATTTAGTCCCAATCTTCTAGATAATTTGAATCTGGGTCCCATCATTTTTGCCATTAAATTCAACTCCTATTATATTTTGCCGCGATAATTAAGAGCCATTAGTATTATATTATTAGTTGGAAAAAAAGTAAAGGGTTAATATTGATAAATCTTTGCATTTTCTGCAATTTCTTGAGATTAAATTACTTTTTTTCTTTTCATAATTTCTAAAAATTATTGTATAATAAATTTGCATAAAAAATCAAGTATTATCTAACAATAGTTTTACAAAAATATTTGTAATAGTTATAATAGGTAGAGAAATAATTTAATAGAAAAGGTGATTATATGAGTGGACACTCAAAATGGAATAATATAAAAAATAAAAAAGGTAAGGAAGACGCTAGAAAAGGTAAAGTTTTTACAAAACTTGCCAGACTTATTACTGTTGCAACTAGACAAGGTGGAGCAAATCCGGATTTTAATCCTCAATTAAAAGTTGCAATTGATAAGGCTAAGGCTGAAAATTTACCAAATGATAATATAGAAAGAGCCATAAAAAAAGGTGCAGGTGAAGATGATTCTTCAAACTTTGAAACTATAACTTATGAAGGTTACGGTCCAAGCGGTATTGCTGTTATGGTTAAATGTTTGACTGACAACAGAAACAGAACAGCTCCTGATATTCGTCACATTTTTGATAAAAATGGCGGAAATTTGGGAACTCCCGGATGTGTATCCTTTATGTTCCAAGAAAAAGGAATTATTGGTATTTTAAAATCTGATGATATGGATCTTGATGAATTTATTTTATCTGCCCTTGATTATGGTGCTGAAGATGTTGTTGATAGAGGAGATGCGGTAGAAATTGTAACAGTCCCTGAAAGTTATCACGATGTCAGAAAAAAACTTGAAGAAGATGGATATGAATTTGTAGAAAGTGATATTACTTTTGTGGCTCAAAATTATTCTAAATTATCTGATGAAGATGATATAAAGAAGATGGATAAATTAATAGATGCCCTTGAAGACAACGATGATGTTCAAGATGTCTACACTAATTGGGATCAAGAAGATTAGAAAATGACAAAGAAACTTTTGGCTCTTATGGGAAGTGAGAGGAGACATAGGAGTACAGAAAATTTTCTCGATATCTTTATTGAAGAAAAATTTAAAGATTTTGATGTAAAAAAAATTATTTTAAAAGATTTAAGTTTTTCTAATTGCATCTCTTGTTACGGCTGTGCCAAAGTTCCCAGATGCGTTGTAAAAGATGATATGACTGATATTTATCCTTTGATTGATAATAGTGATGTTGTGATTTTTGCATCACCAATTTATTTTAATTCTGTATCAGCCCTTTCTAAATCTTTTATTGACAGGATGCAACTTTATTGGTCAAGGAAATTTTTGCGTAAGGAAGTTTTACCTAAAAATAAGTTGGGATTTGGTCTTTTTGTCGGGGGTGCTCCTTTAACTGATCAACAGTTTTTGGGTGCAGAATTAGTTTTAAAACATTTTTTTATGGCAATAGGTACAAAAAAATATACTTATCTTGAGCTAAGCGATACAGATAAGAGGGAAGTCCAAAAGACCGAAGAAATTTTAACTTATATAAATAAGCATTTTGAAGAAAATTCGCTTTATGAATCTATAAGCTAAATAAATTAAAAGGGGCATATAAATATAGAAAAGACAATAGAACAATTAGGGGGATTTTATGAAACTAAATAAATATATAGACCACACGCTCTTAAAGGCAGATGCTACACAAGAATCTATTAAAGAATTGTGCAGGCAAGCAAAAGAATATGATTTTATGTCTGTGTGCATAAACTCATCAAATATTGAACTTGCAAAAGAAGAACTTAAAGGAACAGATGTAAAAATTTGCACAGTTATAGGATTTCCACTAGGGGCAACTACTACAGAATCAAAGGTTTTTGAAACTACTGATGCAATAGAAAAAGGTGCTGATGAAGTGGATATGGTTCTTAATATTGGAGCTTTAAAATCTAAGAATTTCGATATAGTTTTAAGAGATATAAGTGAAGTTGCTAAGGCAGCTCACAATAAGGGAAAAATTTTGAAAGTTATACTTGAAACTTGTTTGCTCGAAAAAGATGAAATTATAAAGGCTTGCCAACTTTCAAAAGAAGCTGGTGCAGATTTTGTTAAAACTTCAACAGGATTTTCTACTGGAGGGGCAAAAGAAGAAGATGTTGCCTTGATGAGAAAAACTGTAGGAGATCTGATGGGAGTTAAGGCAAGCGGTGGAATAAGAACTTTAGAAAAAGCAAGGTTTATGATTGAAAACGGAGCAACAAGGCTTGGAGTTTCTGCTGGAGTTCAAATTATGGAGGAATTAGAAAGTGAAAATTAATCCAGTCGCCTTTAAGCTTTTTGGATTAGAGGTGAGATGGTATGGCATTTTAATTGCCATTGGTGCCTTTCTTGCCATAAATTTAGCAGAAAAAATGGGCAAAAGATATAATTACAAAGATGGACTTTATAACTTATTTTCATCAGATTTAGGGATTTTTGTAATTTTATTAGGAGTAATCGGTGCAAGATTATATTATGTAATTTTTCAGTGGGATTATTACAGAGAGAATCCGGGAGAAATTTTAGCTATAAGAAATGGTGGTTTGGCAATTTATGGTGGTATACTTGCAGGTCTTCTTGCAACCTATATTTTTTCTAGAATAAAAAAGATTAAATTTATGACCATTTTAGATTGCTTGGCACCGGCAGTTCCCTTGGCGCAAGCTATAGGCAGATGGGGAAATTTTATCAATGGTGAAGCTCATGGAGGGCCAACAGACTTACCCTGGGGAATAATGGTTGATGGTATTAAGGTTCATCCAACTTTTTTATACGAATCTTTGCTAGATTTTTTTATCTTCATAGTATTATATTTTTTTGTCAGTAAAAGGCAAAAATTTGAAGGTCAACTTTTTACCCTATATTTGATAATTTATGGTTGTGGAAGATTTTTTATTGAAGCAATGAGGACAGATTCATTATATTTTGGTCCTTTTAGAGTTTCTCAACTTCTAAGCCTTATACTTGTAGTTATTGGTTTGATAATATATTTTTATAATATTTCGGGCTTAAAAAATAAGTCAGTCTGATTAGAATGGCTGGTCTTTATAAAAATAAATTGATTTTTTAATGTATATGTGCTAAAATTTTATTCATTAACGGGATGTAGCGCAGCCCGGTAGCGCACATGTATGGGGTGCATGGGGTCGAAGGTTCAAATCCTTTCATCCCGACCAAAGGACTGGTTTTGACCGGTCCATTTTTTTATGTTAATCTTTATTTAGGGGGTAGCTATGAATAAGATCAATTACAATTTAGAAATGGAAAAAATAATAAATAAAATTGATTTACAAAATAAGCCGACTCTACTTTTGCATTCTTGTTGCGGACCATGTTCTTCAGCCGTAATTGAAAGGCTTTATCCTTATTTTAAGCTTCAAGTCTTATATTATAATCCAAATATTGACACCTATGAGGAATATATGAAAAGAGCTAAGGAGCAAATGAGATTTATAAAAGAATTTGGCATAGCTGACCAAGTAAAAGTTCAAGTCCTTGAATATGATAAGGATGCTTTTTTAAAAGCAGTTCAAGGATATGAGCATGGTGGTGAAGGCTCTAGCAGATGCCTCAAATGTTTTAATTTAAGGCTTTCTAAAACTGCACAGCTTGCCAAAGAAGGAGATTTTGATTATTTTACCACAACTCTTAGCATATCTCCGTGGAAAGATTCTCAAGTTTTAAATAAGTTAGGAAATTATTTGGGAAATATTTATGGAGTTACTTATCTTTATTCAGATTTTAAAAAGAAAAATGGTTTTAAACGCTCCGTTGAGCTTTCCAATAAATTTAATATGTATAGGCAATGCTATTGTGGCTGCCAATTTAGTCAAGAGGAAACTTTAAACTGTGAAGAGAAAATTAATTAGCATATTTTTGATATTTTTATTAGTATTTACTTCATGTCAAAATTCAACGAATTTAAGTAAAGAAAATAAAACTAAAAAAACTAAACAAGAAACTATAAAAGAAGATAAAAAAACATATGTTGAAATTCTAGCTATGGGTGATATGATTTTTCACAAACCCTTGGTGTGTAATGCAAGAGTTGGTGATTCTTATGATTTTTCAATATATTTTAAAAATATTGAAGATGACATAAAAAGTGCCGATATTTCCTTAGCAAATTTCGAAGGAACTATAAATAAAAATAAGGCTCTAAGTGGTTTTCCTCGCTTTAATTTTCCTATTCAAACAGTTACAGGTTTAAAAAGTGTAGGTTTTGATGTCTTAACTACTGCAAATAATCACTGCCTTGATACTGGAGTTGATGGGATTTTTCAAACTATTAATGCAATTAATGATGGGGAAATGATTAATGTAGGTACATATTTGGATGAAAATCATCCGCCAAAAATAATAGAAAAAAATAATATAAAAATTGGTTTTTTAGCCTATACTGATCTATTAAATGGAATGGACTCCCTTGTTAGGGGCAAGGAATATTTGATAGATACCTTTGCGACAAATGATGTAAAAAAAGATATAGAAGCTTTGAAAAATCAGGTAGATTTTATTGTTGTTATCCCTCATTGGGGTAACGAATATCAATACAGTCCTTCTTTAAGACAAGTTGAGCTTAAAGACTTACTTTTTTCATCAGGAGCAGATGCCATTTTAGGATCCCATCCTCATGTTGTTCAAAAATTCCAAGATTTCAGTATTGATGGAAAGAGAAAATTTTTAGCTTATTCAATGGGAAACGCCCTTTCAAATCAAAGGCAAAGATATTTGGGGAAAAAAGGTGTCGAGTCAGGTCTTATGATAAAGCTTAAATTAGAAAAAAATCTGACCCAAAACACCACAAGGCTAATTTCAAGTCAAGTTATTCCAACTTATGTAATGGATATAAATGTTGATGGCAAAAGGACTTGCCAAATTTTTAAATACGCAGATATTCTTCCAGGTGGAAAGTTTTCTGATAAGATTAATGGCACAGAAATTGATAGTATTAATGAAAAGTATAATTTTGTAAAAAATATTTTAGAGGATAAGAGATAATAATGCAAAGAGATAAAGTTCCTGGAACAAATTATATAATAGTTCAAGACGAAAATAATTTTAAATATACAAGTGATTCCCTTATTCTCTCTTCCTTTGTCAAGATGGGACAAAGAGCATTAGATTTAGGATGTGGTAATGGTATTATATCCTTAAGAATAGTCGATAGATTTAAAGAGCTTTATGCTATTGATTACAATAATGAGTCTTTGGAACTTTTTAAAATTGCATTAAAAGAAAATTATTTGGAGGAAAAAATAAGACTTATACAGGATGATATTTTAAATTTAGGGAATTATTTTCCTAATAATTACTTTGACCAAATCTTATTTAACCCTCCTTATTTTAACTGTTTTGAACCTAAAAGTAATATGGAAAAAGCAAGGCATTCAACGGATATAAGAAATTTTATAGAGATAGTTTCAAAACTTTTAAAGTCTAGAGGAGATTTTACAATAATATTTCCTTCTAACAGGATAAGTGAACTTATTTATTATTTAAACCTTTACAAGTTAAAGGTTAAAGATATGATTGCAGTAAAACCTAATTTAGAAAAGCCGGCACTTCATTTTATTTTGAGATGCCGAAAAGATGCCAAGTTTGGCAATTTTTATAGGGAATTTATAGTTCACGAATCTGACTATTACAGCGAACAAATGCTTAAGGTTTATAATAACGAGGTGCTTTTATGATATATTTTTGCCCAACACCCATTGGCAATTTAGGAGATATCACTCTAAGAACTCTTGAAGTTTTAAGAAGTGTCGATATAATTTATGCTGAAGATACAAGAGTTACTATTAAACTTCTCAATCACTATGACATAAATAAAAAACTAAAGACCTACCATAAATTTAATGAAGCAAAAGCAAGTCTTGAAATTATAGAATCCTTAGAAAATGGACTTGATATTGGTCTTGTGACAGATGCAGGAATGCCGGGAATTTCTGATCCAGGGCATGTCTTAATAAAAAAATTAATTGAAAAAAATTTGGACTTTAGAGTTTTACCGGGACCTAATGCAGCCCTGAGCGCTCTTGTTATTTCAGGACTTGCTAACGATAACTTTTATTTTTACGGTTTCACCAATCCTAAGTCTTCATCTAGAAAAAAAGAATTTGAGAATTTGAAAAATATAAGGGCTACCTTAATTTTTTATGAATCTCCCCACAGAATCCTTGAGTTTTTAAAGGATATGAGCGAAATTTTAGGTAACAGAGAAATTTCTATTTCCAGGGAGCTTACAAAAATTTATGAAGAAACTCTTCGTGGCAAGGTTGAAGATATACTAAATTCAAATTTAACTTTAAAGGGTGAGTTTGTCATTGTCGTTGAGGGCAATACCCAAAAAGAAGAAATGCCTGATATTAAAGAACTATTAATAGAAAGAATTAATAATGGGCAAAAGAAGTCCCAAGCAGTAAAAGAGATAGCACAAGAGTATAATATATCAAAAAATGTGGTTTACAAGGAGAGTTTGAATATAGATGCTTGATTTTAACCAGTTTGAAGAAAAAATAAAAACAATAAATTCAAATCTTAGAAATAAATACAAGAAATATTTTTCCATATCTAATGAAGAATTTCTTAAATCTTTAGAAGAAAATGTTGGAGAAATTGAAAATTTTGAAAAATTAAGTCAAAAAGAGCTGGAAAAAATTGATGATTTAGTGGGAGTTGACGGTTCTGTAAATAGGTGTGGAGGAGCCTATCCTCACTATATAGAAATGTTTCAAGGTCTAGCCAAATCTACAAAATATGAAGAGGTTTATGTTTCAGATATATATACTCCAACCCTAAACGATAGCTTTGAAATTGAAGAAAAAAGAGAAAAACTTCTTGCAACAATAGAAATTGAGTCTGCTCTTGAATATATAAAAAAAAGAAAACCACAAGTGCTTATGATGGATGGGGGATTTATCAGATATAAAATTAATTGCCCCGAGCATTTTAAAGACTTAAGAGAAATTTGCCAAAAACAAAATATAATTCTTTTTGGAGTAATAAAAGATATAAAAACTGGAATTTTAGCAAGAGCTTTGAGCCTTGATAGGTCTATTTATGATAGAGAACTTCTATTTAACAGATTCAAAATTGGTCAGGCACTCCTAATTAAGAACGAAGTCAATAAAAAATATATAGAAAAGGGATTGGGCGAAGGATTTTCTTCTGCATTTATAAGAACTTCAAACTTTCCAGGAGTTGTTGGCATTGATATCTTAGATGTTCAGGAAAATTATTTAAGATTTGTTTCAAGACTTGTTTACAGTCTAACTCCAATAAATAGCAGGGGTATTCCCTTGTGGCTTGATATTGTGGATAAAGATGTTAGAATAACTGATAAATTAATAAAGGCTAGTTTAGAATCTTATCTAGATAGAGATTTGTATGAAAGATTTTTTGTTTCAGAAAGAGATAAAAGGACACTTTAGGGGGATTTATGAAAGTATTAGGAATTACAACTACTCAAGAAGTATATATAGGTTCAAAGGAAAAAAATTTTAGAAATAATGAATTTTTAGTAGTGCAAGATCCAGTCCAAGGCTCTCTAATAGGAGAAATTGTTGAGGCAAAAACCTATAACAGATTTATTCCTCTTGACATGGGAGGAGATTTTGTCGATGCTGGAGTTTTATCTTCTCTTAAGTCAATGGGTTATGACATCAACAATGAAACAGTTTATGTAGGAAAGCTAAGATTTTTTGAAGAAGTTTTATACGCACCTATAACAGGCTCTGATGTAAGAATCCCAACTTTTGAAGAAATAAAAAATATACTTTTAAACATTCATACTAAAGATGCAATGGTTCTCGGAGTAATAAAAAATACTGATGACTTAACAAAAGATATGGATGAGGAATATAGGGATTTATTATTCACCTATGATAAGGATGAATTTGTAAAGCAAAAAGATATTCCATATTTATTTAATTATAGAGCCATGCACCAATATCCTCATATAGGAATTTTTGGTGGTTCAGGTTCTGGTAAATCTTTCGGACTAAGGGTAATTTTAGAGGAAATCATGGAAAAAAAGATTCCTACTATAGTTTTGGATCCTCACTTTGAAATGGATTTTTCTACAAACTCTGAAATTTCTACAAAAGATTTTAATGATAAATTTAAATGTCTGCAAATTGGTCTTGATGTAGGTATAAAATTTCAAGATTTAAATAAGGGTGATTTAAAAAATCTTTTAAATTCCGTTTCACCCCTTACAGATTCAATGAATAATGTAATTGATGTCATATTAAATAAAGGAGCAAGCTATTATTCCTTTAAAGATAAGCTGGAGATGCTAATAGAAGCTGAAGAGCTTGGAGGATTAAATAAAATTAATGGCAAAATAGGAGCCGCAACAGATCTAACAGAGATTCAAAAGCTTGAAATGCTTAGAGATAATTATGAAAAATATGGAAATTTAACAAATCCAGCCTCAACAAGAGGAGTTTTATGGAGATTAAATTCTCTCTATGGTCAAGGTATTTTTTCCTACAATATAGATATAATTTTTGAACTTATAAAAAATGGTAAGTTAGTTGTCCTACAAGGTTCAACAAAAATTATAAATGTATTTTCAACATATCTTTTAGCAAAATTATATTATATGAGAAAGGAATATAGGGATGAAATTTATAGGGAAAATACTGATGCAAAATTTTTCCCACCCTTTGTCATAGTAACAGACGAAGCTCATAACTTTGCTCCAAAAGGTTATGAAAGTGCATCGAAATCTATATTAAGAGAAATTTCTCAAGAGGGTAGAAAATATGGGGTATTTTTAATCTTAGCCACTCAAAGACCGACCCTTCTTGATGAAACAATAACAGCTCAATTAAACACAAAAATGATTTTTAGAACTGTAAGGGCATCTGATATAGATACAATAAAAGAAGAAACTGACTTAAGAATTGAAGAATCAAAAAGATTACCTTATCTTCAAACGGGAGATGTTTTTATATCATCATCCGAAAGAGGACGCTCATCTTTTGTTCGTGTAAGGGCAGCTTACACAAAAAGTCCTCACACCTTAAATCCCTTTGATGAATTGAGTCAAAATAAAGTAGACAATTTGAATGAATTTTATAAAGTCATTGAAGACAAACTTCCTTTTTCTACAGTTTCAATTTTAAATATATTAGAAGAAGTAAATAAAGACTCAGATACAACTTATTCTTATGATGATTTTTTAAATAATCTCAAAGACTTGTGTCAAAATAATATAATAACTAAAACAGATAATTTTATGAGTGAAAGATATGAAAAAATTGAGGAGGAATAATGTATTCTCGTGTTAAAACCTGCACTCTTTTTGGATTAAATGGTTATGAAGTTGATGTAGAAACAGACCTTTCAAGGTCATTACCAAAGGTAAGCCTTGTAGGTCTTCCAGATACTGCCATAAAAGAATCTATAGAAAGAGTTAAATCAGCCATAAATAATTCAGCTTATGATTTTCCCAATAAAAAAATTACCATAAATCTTGCACCAGCAAACCTTAGAAAAGATGGATCACAAATTGATTTAGCAATAGCTGTGGGAATTTTATTATCAGATGGACTTATAGAAAAATCGCCTGATGATTTTGTTTTTTTGGGAGAACTAGCCCTTGATGGAAAAATATATCCAATATCAGGAGCCTTGCCCATGATAATATCCATGAGAGAAAAAGGCTTTAGAAAATTCATTGTGCCTTATGATAACAGAAGAGAAGCAGCCCTTGTAAGAGATGTTGAAATTTATCCAGTAAAAAATTTAAAAGATGTAGTTGAATTTTTAAGGGGAAATATAAGCCTTGAAAGAGCAGTCGGACAAATTTCAAATTCCAAGGTAGAATATGACAATGATTTTTCAGATATAAAAGGTCAAGAAAATTTAAAAAGATTACTGACAATTGCTGCAGCATCAAAGGCAAACTGTCTATTCATCGGCTCACCAGGAAGTGGAAAAACCATGGCAGCAAAAAGATTTCCAACAATATTGCCACAGCTTGATTTTGAAGAAGCAATAGAAGTAACAAAAATATATTCAGTAGCTGGACTATTAAAAGAAAATGCTCTAATTTCCACACCACCCTTTAGAAGTCCACATCATACTGCATCAGCAGTAGCCTTAATAGGTGGAGGTACATATCCAAGACCTGGAGAAATTTCTTTAGCCCACAAGGGGGTATTATTTTTAGATGAATTACCGGAATTTTCAAAAAATGTCTTGGAAGTTTTAAGGCAACCCATGGAAGCAAAAATAATAAATATTGCAAGAGCTAATGGAACTGTAACATTTCCTTCAGATTTTCAATTAATAGTAGCAATGAACCCATGTCCCTGTGGTTATAGTCATTCTAAAAAGCATGAGTGTACTTGTAGTGCATATCAAATTCAAAGATACTTATCAAAAATTTCCCATCCTCTTTTAGATAGGATTGATCTTCACATGGAGGTGTCAGAAGTTGATTATAAGGAAATATCTACAGAAAAAATTCCACTTTCTTCTGAACAGATGAGAGATCAAGTCCAAAATGCGAGAGATATACAAAAAGAAAGGTTCAAGGATAAGGCTTACAGTTTTAATTCACAAATTCCTGATAAAGATTTAAAAAAATATTGCAAGCTTGATGAGCAGTCCAAAAAATTAATGGAAATTGCCTTTAATAAATATAATATGTCTGCAAGAACTTATAATAAAATTTTAAAAATATCAAGAACCATAGCTGATATGGATAATTCAGGTCAAATAAAGGAAGACCATCTTTTAGAAAGTATCCAATATAGATCTATTGATTCAAAATTTTGGGGTAACTGATGGATAGAAATGCGATAATATTTTTAAGCTCCATAGGTCTTTCTTCATCAAATATAATTAAAATTTTAGATTTTTCAATTGAGAAGAATTTAGCTTTGAATGAATTTCTTAATTTAGAAGAAAACCAGTATAAGCCTCTTTTGAAAAAAGTAACTTTTGATAAAATTAAGAAATTTTATTGTAAATATGAGGAAATACTAGAAAATACATTAAATAAATCTCAGAAATTGCAGGTAAAAATATCAACAATTTTAGATGAAAATTATCCATCTTCTTTGAGAAGAATTGAAGATCCACCAGCTATTCTCTATATAAGGGGTAAAGATATAAAATTAGAAAATAATATAGCAATAGTGGGGGCGAGAAAGCACACTTCCTATGGGATTTATGCAGTAAATAAATTTGTAGACGAATTGTCCTCTTATAATTTTACCATTGTTTCAGGCATGGCATATGGAATAGATGCCCTATCCCACAAAAGAGCCTTAGAAAAAAATATGAAGGCAATAGCAGTCTTAGGTAATGGCATCGACATAATTTATCCAAAGGCAAACACAAATTTATATATGAATTTATTAGACAAGGCTACAATAGTTTCAGAATATCCCTTCGGAATGAAAGCAACGAAATTTACATTTCCACAGAGAAATAGAATAATATCAGGATTAAGTGAGGGTGTAATAGTAGTGGAAGCTAAAGGAAAAAGTGGCTCACTAATAACAGCAAGACTTGCCGCAGAACAAGGAAAAGAAGTTTTTGCCATACCGGGAAATATTAATTCAATTTATTCAAAGGGTACAAATCTTCTGATTAGAGATGGGGCAACACCACTTTTACAAATCGAGGACATTTTACCATTTTATCCATCAATTATAAAAAAAGAAGAGGAAAAACATATAATAAAGAATTTATCAGAAGATGAAAATTTGATTTTAAATTTAATGGAAGATGGAAGTATTACCATAGAAGAAATTTGCAATAAATCAAATTTTGATGTAATTTATATAAATAGTTTGTTAACAAAATTAGAATTAAAATCAGCGATAGAAAAAATTTCTTTGACAGAATATAGAATTATTTAAAGGAGTTGAAATTTTGGCAAAAAACTTAGTTATTGTGGAATCTCCTACTAAGGCAAAGACAATCAAAAAAATGCTTGGCTCTAATTATAAGGTCATGGCATCCGTTGGTCATGTAAGAGATTTGCCAAAAAGTAAGATTGGTATTGATATAGATAAAGACTTTGAACCCCAATATATAAATATTAGGGGTAAGGGAGAAATAATTAAAGAATTAAAAAGTGAAGCAAAAAAAGCAACAAATGTCCTTTTGGCAACTGACCCTGATAGGGAAGGAGAAGCTATCTCTTGGCATTTGGCGCATATTTTAGGAATGGATGAAGATGATGAAAATAGGGTAACTTTCAATGAAATTACAAAAGATACAGTAAAATCATCTATAAAAAAACCAAGAAAAATTGACATGGCTCTTGTTGATGCTCAGCAAGCTAGACGAGAACTTGACAGGCTTGCCGGCTATAAAATTTCACCTTTACTTTGGAAGAAAGTTAAAGCTGGACTTTCAGCAGGTCGTGTTCAGTCAGCAGTTTTAAAAATTATCTGCGATAGGGAAGAAGAGATAAATAATTTCATAAGCGAAGAATATTGGACCTTAGATGCAGATTTAAGATTCAATAGAAAAAAAGTCCTGGCAAATTATCAAGGAACTTATAAAAATAATAAACTTGAAAAGGCTGACTTAAAAACTGAAGCTCATGTTGATAAGATTATAAAAAATATAGACAAAGAAAATTTCACAGTTAAAGATGTAAAAGAAGGCAAGAGATCAAGAAATCCAGCAGGCCCCTTTACAACATCAACCATGCAACAAGAAGCATCAAGAAAGATAAATTTTACAATTAGAAAAACTATGCAAGTTGCCCAATCACTTTATGAAGGTGTAAAACTGCCGGAAGAAGGCCTTGTAGGTTTGATAACTTATATGAGAACCGACTCCACAAGAATTTCTGATCAAGCCGTAAATATGACCCTAGATTTTATAGAAGAAAATTATGGCAAGGATTATGTTGGTAGGGCTAGAAAAGCTAAGAAAAAATCTGAAAATGTGCAAGATGCCCACGAATGTATAAGACCAACAGATGTGAGAAAGACCCCATATTTAATCAAGGATTCTCTAAATAAAGACCAGTTTAAATTATATGAACTTATTTGGAAGAGGTTTGTAGCATCACTTATGAAACAAGCTAGCTTTGCAACAAACAACATAGAAATAATTTCAAATAATGAATCCTTCAAATTGACAGGTTCAATATTAAAATTCGATGGATTTTTAAAAGTCTATGCCTATGACAATAAAAAAGATGAAGTTATTCCACAGATGAAAGTAGGGGATAAGTTAAAGTTAAAAGAACTTATAAAAGACCAACACTTTACCCAAGCTCCTCCAAGATATAACGAAGCATCATTAATAAAAACTTTAGAGGACTTAGGAATCGGCAGACCTTCAACATATTCACCGACAATTTCAACCCTTCAAACAAGATACTATGTTGTAAATGAAGATAAAAAATTAATTCCTACAGAACTTGGTCTGACAGTAAATAAAATTTTGTGCGAAAATTTCGAAGGTCTAGTTAATAAGGAATTTACAGCAAAAATGGAATCAGACTTAGATAAGGTTGCAAATGGCAATCTTAAGTGGAAAGAATTAGTTAGAGTTTTTTATGATAAATTAAAAATAGCTTTAGATAAGGCATACGAAAATATAGAAAAAGTTCAAATTTCTGATCCCGTAACAGATGTCATATGTGAAAAATGTGGCAGACATATGGTGGTAAAGATGGGCAGATTTGGAAAATTTTTAGCTTGTCCAGGTTTTCCTGAATGTAGAAATGCAAAACCCTATGTAGAAAAAATTGGTGTCAAATGTCCTAAATGTAAGGATGGAGATATAGCCATAAAAATGTCTAAAAAGGGAAGAAAATTTTTCGGATGCACAAATTATCCAAAGTGTGATTTTGTGTCATGGAATAAACCAGTTGATGAATTTTGCCCCAAGTGTGGAAATATTTTAGTGGAAGTAGCAAATAGAAAAGGCAAAACTATAAGATGTTCAAATGCCACTTGCTCCTATATTAAAAAGGAGTCCAAAGATGAATAAAGTTAGCCAAGCTTTATTAGAAATTTTAAATGAGAAATACTGCCGTAAAAATTTTATAGTACCAATCTATGAGGACAAAAAGAAAATTATTCTATATTCTGCAAATGATGATGAACTTCTAAATTACAATATAAAAGAGCTTACAGAAAAGGATATAGAATTTATAAAAAAGTCTAAAGATATAATTATTAAGGAAATAGAAAGCTTATTTGAAAAAAAGCTAGATGATAAAATTCTAGATCAGATAAAAAACTTATATAGTGAAGATATAGGTATTTTTGACTTAGAAGATGAGTCTAAAGATTCACCAGTGGCTAAAGTTTTAAATTATATTTTAAATTTTTCAATAGAAAAAGATGCTTCTGATATTCATATAGAAAATCTTGAAGACTCAGTACTTGTCAGAGTTAGAATAGATGGAAGTCTGCATGAGCTTTCTAAATTTCCAAAAAATCTTTATCCATATTTAATAACTAGAATAAAAGTTATGGCAAAACTTGATATTGCAGAAAAAAGACTGCCCCAAGATGGCAGATTTTCATATAATTTTAGGGGCAGAAATATTGATATAAGAGTTGCAACAAGTCCCACAGCCTACGGTGAAAAAATTGTTTTTAGAATTCTTGATGTGGGAAGGGTGGATTACAGCCCAGAGGGAATAGGACTTAGTGGAGAAAATTTAAAAAAGATTTTGAAAGTCATAAGTCAGCCACAAGGTCTAGTTCTTATAAGTGGTCCAACATCTTCAGGAAAAACTTCAACCCTATATACAATTTTAAAATATATTCAAAATTCACAAATAAATATAATGACTATAGAAAATCCCATTGAATATAAAATTGCTGGAATAAATCAGATAGAAGTAAATGAAAATACAGGGCTAAGCTTTGAGAGAGGTTTAAAATCAATTCTTAGAATGGATCCCGATAAAATTATGATAGGGGAGATAAGAAATAAAGAAACAGCCCATATTGCAATTTCTGCATCAATTTCAGGTCATACAGTTTTTTCAACAATACATACAGAAAATTCACCAGCAGTTGTAGGTAGACTAATTGATATGGGTATAGAACCCTATCTAGTTTCAGCAGGTTTAATAGGAGTTATATCCCAAAGACTAATAAGAAAACTCTGCCCCCATTGTAAGGAAAAAGAAATATCTAATAATCCTTTTTTTAAAGGCAAGGAAATTTATAAAAAAAGGGGCTGTCCCAAGTGTAATGGAGGCTACAAGGGTAGAATTGCAGTGTTTGAAATAATGATAGTAGATGAAACTTTAAAAGAAATGATAAGCGAGAAAAAATCCATAGGAAAAATAAAAAATTATGCAATAAGCCAAGGAATGAAAACTTTAGCTTCAGAAATTTTATCCCTGGTAGAAAATGGTCAAACATCTATGGAAGAATATTATAGAAATATAAATACAATAGGTGAGATATGAATTTTACCTATAAAGTCCTACATGGAAAAGAAATAAAAAAAGGTAAGATAAGTGCAAAAAATTACCAAGAAGCCTTAACAAACTTAAAAAGTCAAGGTTATAGACCCATAAGCCTTGAAGAGGATATAGAAAAAAATAAAGGCATAAGTCTAAATATAAAATTTAAAAACAGAGATTATTATTTTTTATTTACTCAATTAGCTCTAATCTTAAAATCGGGTATAGTCTTAGAAGAAGCTTTAAAGATTGTAGCCGATAATTTTAATGAGAAAAAAAGAAATATACTCTTAAAAATTTCTCAAGACTTGCACAGTGGTATATCTTTAAGTCAGGCTATGGCTCAATCCAAAAAATTTACAGATTTTATAGTAAGTCTAGTGGATGTAGGAGAGAACTCATCAAACTTAGAACAAGTCTTTAGAAAATTGGCATCCTTCTACAAAAGAGAGGAAAAATTGAGAAAAAGTATTTATTCCACTCTGACATATCCAATAATATTAATTATAGTTTCAGCCCTAGTTGTGAATTTTTTGATGTTAAATGTAATTCCAACATTTGCAGATATTTATGACCAAGCAGGAGAGAGTTTGCCCTTGATGACAAGACTCCTAATAGGATTTTCAAAAATATTGAGGGAAAATTTTATTATAATAAGTTTTATATTTTTAGCTATCTCTTTTTTCTTTATAATATATCTAAAGAAAAATCCCAAGATAAAAGATAAAATATTATTAAAATCAGCCTACTATAAAAGAATTTATACACTGAGATTTTCTTTTACAATTTATACAATCTTATCAGCAGGTCTCACAATAGATGAAGCAACACAAACCCTTTGTAAAATGGAGGCAAATATACTTATAAAAAAAGAATTAGGAAAAGTATCTGTAAATTTAAAAAAAGGTAGAGCTTACTGGCAAAGTCTTAGAGATATGAATATATTTCCCAAAATATTTATATCCATGGTAAGAGTAGGAGAGGAAACTTCAAGTTTTAAGGAAATATTTAAAAATTTTATCGACTATTACGAAGAAGAAACAGAAAATTATAACAAGAGATTTTTAGAACTTCTAGGTCCAATACTCATAATAATTTTATCAATAATAATAGGTTTTATAGTTTTATCAATTGCCCTACCAATATTTAATATGGTAAATGCAATTTAGATATCTGTATTTACATATAATAAAATATATGATTTAGTTTTATTATATGTAAAGAAAATCACAAGTATAAAAGACTCTTTGTAAAATCTTATATCTAGCCTGATAATTAAAAATAAATAAAAGATAGCATAAAAAAACCTGTAAGAGAATATCTTACAGGTTTAATATTGGTGCCCAAAGCCGGAATCGAACCAGCGACACGAGGATTTTCAGTCCTCTGCTCTACCGACTGAGCTATCTGGGCAAAACTGTTGTCAATATTAAATTGGCAACTTATAATGGTGGGCCTTCGGGGACTTGAACCCAGGACCTACCGGTTATGAGCCGGGCGCTCTAACCAACTGAGCTAAAGGCCCTCACCATTGGCGGAGAAAGAGGGATTTGAACCCTCGCGCCCCTATCGGGACCTACTCCCTTAGCAGGGGAGCCTCTTCAGCCTCTTGAGTATTTCTCCAAGAAAGTATATTCAAGTTGGCTACCTTTAATATTTTACAAGACCAATCTTAATATGTCAACAAATTTTTACAAAAAATTTATATGATTTTGTAAATGTTTCTTAAAGTATTATACTAAATTAAAAAATTTTTTTCAAGAATTAAATTTACAAAATCTATACTTAATTAGTCCTTAAAGTCTTGACATTTATTTAAACTTAGTGTTAATATCTATATATAAATTAATACATTAGTTTTTCGGGGCGAGGTGCAATTCCTCACCGGCGGTAAAGTCCGCGAGCCTTTTGGTTGAATTGGTGAAATTCCAATACCGACAGTATAGTCTGGATGAGAGAAAAATTATGCGTTTTTTGTGCGAATTTTTAAGCCCCTTGTGGGCTTATTTTTTTTATATAAGGAGAAATTATGTTAGAATTTGTGGATTATAGGTCTTATATGTCCTTGGCTATGGAGCTTGCCGAAAAGGGCAAGGGCTTTACACTTACTAATCCTATGGTCGGGTGTGTAATTGTTAATGATGATAGAATTATCGGACGAGGCTACCATAAAAAGTTTGGTGATCTTCACGCCGAAACTATGGCAATAGAAGATGCCCAAAAAAATGGCGAGTCCCTTGAAGGTTCTACTTTATACGTAAATTTAGAACCATGTTGCCACTATGGCAAACAGCCACCTTGCACCAAGGCAATTATTGAAAATAAAATAAAAAAAGTAGTAATCGCTAATGTTGACCCCAATAAAAAAGTTTCAGGCAAGGGCATAAAAACTTTAGAAGATGCTGGAATAGAAGTTGTTGAAGGGATTATGGAAGAGGAAGGCTTAAAATTAAATGAAGAATTTTTCCACTTCATTAAAACCCAAAGACCTTTTGTTACTATGAAATCTGCCATGACACTTGACGGCAAAATTGCATCAGTTACAGGGGATAGCAAATGGATTTCATCTCAGATTTCAAGAGATTATGTTCACAAGCTTAGGGCAGAAAATAATGCAATAATGGTAGGTATTGGAACTGTACTTAAAGATGACCCTTCCCTTAATGTGAGAATTTATGGTAAATACAAAAACCCAACAAAAATTCTTGTGGATTCAAAACTTAGAATTCCTCTTGATGCTAAACTTTTATCATCATCTGATGCTCCAACAATAATTGCTTGCACAGAAGGCTATGACACAGAAAAGTATAATAAGTTAAAAGAAATGGCAAATGTTCATATTCTTGTTTGCAAGAAAAAAGATGGACGTGTAGATTTGTTAGATTTATTTTCTAAGCTAAAAGATTTCGACATATGCTCCGTTCTCTTAGAGGGAGGAGGAAATCTAAACTATTCTATGTTAAGGGAAAATTTAGTTGATAGACTAATATTTTTTATAGGTCCAAAAATTATTGGCGGAAGTGGTCTTAGTCCTGTTGCAGGAGAGGGCATTACTCTTATGAAGGATGCAATAAAAATAAAAGATTTTCAAGTCGAAAAGATGGGGCAGGATATTTTAATTAATGCCTATGTAGATAAGGAGGAATAATATTTTTACTGGAATTATAGAAGAAGTTGGAAAAGTTAATTCAATTTCAAAGGAAAAAAATCTTTATAAAATAAATGTATCAGCTTCACTTGTCCTTAAGGGTACAAAATTAGGAGATTCCATAGCAACAAATGGAGTTTGCCTAACTGTTACTGATCTTTCTAGTGATTATTTTGTAGCTGATATCATGAAAGAATCCCTAAATAAAACAACTTTTAAAGATATAAAAAAAGGAGATGCAGTAAATCTTGAAAGGGCATTATCCTTAGACAAAAGGCTTGACGGTCATATAGTTCAAGGTCACGTTGATAGCCTTGGAAAAATTATTGAAATAAAAAATATTGATAATTTTGTAGAATATAAAATCAGTATAAACGAGGATTCTTTGAAAGAAGTTGTCTATAAAGGATCAATTGCAATTGATGGCATAAGCCTAACAGTTTCTCAAGTTACTGATACTTATTTTAAAGTTTCAATAATTCCCACAACAATTAATAACACTAATTTAAAATCAAAAAAAGTGGGCGACTTGGTAAATGTTGAAACTGATATTATTGGCAAATATATTTTTAAATATTTAAATAAAAGTGAAGATAAAGAAAAGATAGATATGAATTTTCTAAAAGAAAATGGATTTTATTAGGAGGTTAAAATGCAAATAAATTCTATTGAAGAAGTTACCGAAGCCCTAAAAAATGGGGAAATAGTAATAGTTACCGATAATCCCAACAGGGAAAATGAAGGAGATATGATTTGTGCAGCCGAGTTTGCTAGTGGTGAAAATATAAATACCATGGCAAGTCTTGCCAAGGGTTTAATTTGTATGCCTATGTCAGATGAAATCGCAAGAAGGCTTGACTTAAAACAGATGGTAACAGAAAATACCGACAACCACTCAACAGCCTTCACAGTTTCTATAGACCATGTTGATACAACAACAGGTATTTCAGCTTATGAAAGATCTATAACTGCAAAAAAAGTTATTGATGAAAATTCTAGTGCCGAAGATTTTAGAAGACCAGGCCATATGTTTCCATTAGTAGCAAAAGAAGGTGGAGTATTTGTAAGAGGAGGCCACACTGAAGCCACTGTAGATTTACTTAAAATTGCAGGTTTAAAACAATGTGGTCTGTGCTGCGAAATTATGGCTGATGACGGCCACATGATGAGAGGTAAAGAAATTTTTGACCTTGCCCAAAAACTTGGCATGAAAATTACTACAGTTGACGAGCTGATTCATTACAGAAAAAGACATGAAAAAATAGTTAAAGATGTGGCAGTTGCAAAGCTACCCACAGAATTTGGAAACTTTACTGCTCATGCCTTTGTAAATACCATAAATGGTGAACACCATATAGCCCTTGTAAAAGGAGAAATTGGAGATGGAAAAAATCTTCTCACAAGAGTTCACTCAGAATGTTTGACAGGGGATGCCTTTCATTCTGCACGTTGCGACTGTGGCAGACAACTGCAAACTGCTATGATGCAAATTGAAAAAGAAGGACGTGGCATACTTTTATATATGCGTCAAGAAGGACGTGGCATAGGTCTTGTCAATAAGATTAAAGCATATGCCCTTCAAGATAAAGGTATGGATACAGTTGAAGCAAATCTAGCCCTAGGTTTTCCTGAAGATGCAAGAGATTACAGTGTAGGAGCGCAAATATTAAGAGAATTGGGAGCCAAGGAACTAAGGTTATTGACAAATAATCCAGACAAAATTTATAAGTTACAAGAATTTGGAATGGAAATAAAAAATAGAGTTCCCATAGAAATTAAGTCAACAGAATATGATGAGTTTTATTTGGAAACCAAAGCAAAGAAGATGCATCACCTATTAGAAGAATTTACAAAATAATTATATAAAATATTTGGAGGTAAAAATGAAAACATATAGTGCAAATTTATATTCACAAGGAAAAAAGTACGCAATAATTGTAGGAAGATTTAATGAATTTATCGGATCAAAACTCTTATCAGGAGCAATTGATGCCTTAAAAAGACATGGTGTTAAGGAAGAAGAAATTGAAATTGCATGGGTACCAGGAGCCTTTGAAATTCCACTAGCTGCAAAAAAGTTTGCCCTTTCTAAAAAATATGATGCAGTCATTTGTCTTGGAGCAGTAATAAGAGGAGCAACATCTCACTTTGAATATGTAGCAGGAGAAGTGGCTAAGGGAATAGCTCAAGCAAGTTTAGAAACAGGACTTCCAATAATCTTTGGAGTTCTAACAACAGAAAATCTTGAACAAGCTATCGAAAGAGCAGGAGTAAAATCAGGAAATAAGGGCTTTGATGCTGCAATAACAGCAATTGAAATGGCAAATTTATTTGATGAAATATGCTAGAAAATGTTAAATCTATAATTTTTGATTTTGACGGAACTCTTCACCAAACCACAAAAATTTATACTCCAGCCCTTGCAAAAGCAGTAAAAATTCTTCAAGATAAGGGGTACATTGATAAATTTGAAGTTGATGATAATTTTTCAGGAAAATTATTAGGCTATAGTGCTGAAGATGCCTGGAAAATTATTTATCCCAATGCCACAAAAGAAATGGTCGCTCCCTTAATAAGCCTTGTAGGTCAGTCTATGGAAGAAAATATGCTGGCAAAAAAAGGCTCACTATATGAAGGGACAGAAGAAGTTTTAAAAACCTTAAAAGAAAAAGGATACGATCTGTATCTGCTTTCAAATTGCAGCAACAGATATTTAAACCTTGCTTGTGAAATATATGGTATAAAAAAATATTTTAAAAAACTAATTCCTGCCCAAACTTTTGATTATATTGATAAGGGACAAATAATAAAAATCTTAATGGATGATATGGCAAAAGAAATAATAGTAGTGGGAGATAGGTTTCATGATATTGAAGGAGCAAAGGCAAATAATTTGAAGGCAATTTTTGCAAGCTACGGATACGGGAAAAAAGAAGAGTCAGCAAAAGCCGATTACAAGATTAATAATATCATTGAACTGATAAAATAAAATTTATATTTTTATAAGCGTCACTTTTTGACGCTTATTTTTTTATTTGTCTTTAATTTAATTTTATAATTTATATTTTATAAAACTATTGACAAGAAATGAGCATATGCTATAATGAATATAGTAACATATGAACAAGTAATCAAATAATAAAAGGAGAAAAATATGACTAAAAATATAATGAAAAATTCTTCTCAAAAAAATATATTTTATTTGAAAGGTCTAAATTGCCCAGTATGTGCAAAGAAGATAGAAGATAAAATAAATTCCCAAGCTTACATCAAATCATCAACCTTTAATTTTTCTAATCAAAAATTGGAGATTGAGAGTTTTATAAAAAATAATTTTGATTTAAAAGAGGAAATTCAAAATCTATGTGATTCTATTGAAGACGGGGTAAGGGTAGTGGAAAATATAACAGATGATGATGAAAAGAGAGATATCAAAAAAACAATGTTAATATTTTTACTTGAACTTGTGACTTTATTAGGTATTCATTTCTTAGTTTCATCACAAATAAAAGTATTTTTGTATCTAGCCTTGTACCTATTTGTAGCAAAAGATGTTTTAAAAGAAGTTTTCACCCTAGACAAGAAAATCTCATCATTTTTTGATGAAAATTTTTTGGTGGCTATTGCATCTATTGCAGCATTTTTTACAGGTGCCTACACAGAAGCCATTTCGGTAATGCTATTTTATAATTTTGGAGAATTTTTACAAGATATGGCAGTAGAAAGTTCAAGGTCAAATATAAGTGCAGCCTTGCAATTAAAACCAGCCTATGCAAACTTAAAAACTACCCATGGAAAAAAAAAAGTAAACCCTGAAGAAGTTAAAATAGGTCAAGTTATAGTCATAAAACCTGGAGAAAAAATCCCCCTAGATGGGATTGTAGTTTCAGGCTCATCACAGTTAGATACATCAAATATAACAGGAGAATCAGTCCCAGTAAATGTTGAAGTCGATGATGAAATTCTTTCAGGAGTTTTAAATATTAACGGTCTGCTAGAAATTAAAGTTACCAAAGAATACGCAAAGGGAACTATAGGCAAAATTCTTGATATGGTTGAAAATGCCTCCTCAAAAAAAGCAGGAGTAGAAAAATTTATTACAAGATTTGCCAAGTATTATACACCCATAGTAGTTTTTATTGCTCTTTTCTTAGCCTTGCTTTTGCCCATAATAACAGACTATACCATAAAAGAAGCTATCTATCGCTCATGTATATTTTTAGTAATTTCTTGCCCCTGTGCCTTAGTTATCTCCGTTCCTTTAGGAATTTTTGCTGGAATCGGTTCACTTTCAAGAAAAGCTATATTTGTTAAGGGAGGAAACTTTGTTGAAGCCCTAACAGATGTTAAAACTGTAGTCTTTGACAAGACTGGAACAATCACACAAGCAAAATTTGAAGTTTTTCAAGTTTTAGCCATAGAAGAAAGTAAAGAAGATGTAATAAAATTTGCAGCAATAGGCGAACAATATTCAACCCATCCCATAGCAAGAGCAATAGCAGGAATGGAAGAAAATTTACCCAAACCTGAAAATTTAAAAAATATTGATGGAAAGGGAATCTGCTACACCTACAATGGCAAAGAATTTTTAGTCGGAAATTTAAAACTTCTCAAAGAATTTGAAATCACCCTAGAAGAAAAATTTGATTTGCCCCTAGCAGTTCATGTATATGTCATAAGAGATAAGAAACTTTTGGGCATAATAAGTCTTCGTGATAAAGTAAAAGATGGAGTAGAAAAAGATATAAAAGACTTAAAAAACTTAGGCATAAAACCAGTTATTTTATCAGGAGATAAAAAAGAAATAGTAAGAGATGTTGCAAAAAGTGTCGGTATAGATACTTTCTACGGAGATCTGTTGCCCCTTGATAAGGTTTCAAAATTAGAAAATATTATGGAAAACTCCCAAGGAAAAGTTGCCTTTATAGGTGACGGAACAAATGATGCCCCAGTTTTAACAAGAGCAGATGTTGGAATTTCGATGGGTTCAGGTTCAGATATAGCCATAGAATCATCAGATGTAGTATTACTAAAAGACCAAATATCAAAAGTAGTAGAAACTATAAAAATATCACTGATGACAAAAAGGATTGTTTACGAAAATATTGGACTAGCCTTGATTTTAAAAATAATTATCTTGATTTTAGGTGCATTAGGTGTTGCAACAATGTTTCTTGCAATCTTTGCAGACGTGGGAGTATCACTACTATGTATATTTAATTCACTAAGGTTAATGAAAGCATAAAAATAAGGAGAAGACCAAAACTTCTCCTTTTTTTGATATTTAATGAGGGATATTTAATGTTAATCAGGGACTGTCCCTTTTCCTTAATCCCTCATTATTATTTCTCCATCATCAAAATTCCAAGAATTTTTTTAAAAAATCAGGGACTGTCCCTTTTGGGACTGTCCCTGATCCCTTATCCTTTATCAATCATTAATTCTCCATCATCAAAATCCCAAGAATTTTTTTATAAATTATCTGTGGATTTTTCTTAAAATTTTCAGAAATAATATTTGCCATATCTTTATTTGCAACTTCAATTTTCAAATTCATAACACATATATCACCATCATTAATGGCAAGTTTGCAATAATAAGAATCATCTTCCTTAAAAATATTTATCTTTAAAGAATTTTTGTCCCTCAAATATTTAGTAAAATCATCTCTGTAAGCGTTAAGCTTATCCAAGAAATCTTGAGGAATTTCCTTTATAAAGGTATCAAGGGTATTTTTACCAATCTCTGAAAGATAATATTTTTTATTATCATCAAATAAAATAAGACCAAAAGTTTCCATATCACAAAGACATTCTTTAAAGTAAAAATAGTTGAACAGTTCCATATTGAGAACCAAAAAATTCAGTTCACTTTCTTCCAATTCATGATTAAAATTATTTATAATATACAAAATAATAAGCTTATTTTTTGCTATATCTTTGTCCAAGGCCCATCATCACCTTCCCTTAATTCCAATTATATATAAAATAACTACCCAAGGCAATTAGTTAATGGAAATTATCTATTCATTTGTTATAATATAAGAAATGGAGGATATATGAAAAATAACACGAGAATTCTTTTTACACAACAAGATATAAAAGAAAAAGTCCAAAGCCTTGCCAAAGATATAGCCAAGGATATACAAGGAGAGGACTTGCTTGCAATTTCCCTTTTAAGAGGTTCATTTATTTTTGCTGCCGACCTTATAAGAGAGATTAGTAACTACACAGACAAAAAAATTGAGATAGACTTTATCACAACTTCATCCTATGGAGATGAAGAAAAATCAGCAGGTATTGTAGATATAATTTCAGATGTCCGTTCCCAAGTTCGTGGCAGAAATATACTAATCATTGATGATATTTTAGATTCGGGATACACAATGAATTATGTCCAAAACCATCTGAGAGAAAAAAATCCACGATCAATAAAAACAGTTACACTTTTAGACAAGCCATCAAGAAGAAAAGTTGATATAAAATCAGATTATGTCGGCTTTGTAATAGATGACTTATTTATAGTTGGATACGGATTAAATTACGGCAAATACTACAGAAACATACCATATATATACTGCTATGAGTGAAAAAATAAGAAAATATAAGAAAAAGTATCTGAATGTACTTTCAGTAAACACCCTAATTTTAATACTAGCCATTGTTTTTCTAACAATAGGTTTCGACATACAGAAAAAATATGACTTTGTTGGTCAGCTTATTACAGAACTATTGATTGTACTCCTACCAGCACTTTTAATTGCAAGGACAGGTTACACAAGATCAATCTTGAGATTAAATAAAATTTCTCTCAAAGATATTTTCTTTACGATAACAATAGTTATACTAGCCTATCCCATTATTTTACTTCTAAATGGACTTTTCATGTCCTTATTTTCTAGTGTAATGGAATTTAAAAACAGCACCCATCAGCTTATAACCCTAGACACATCTATGTATAACTACCTTGTATTTTACTGTATAGTTCCAGCCATATGTGAAGAAGTTTTTTTCAGAGCAACAGTGATGAATGCCTATGAGATATTCGGCTCAAAATTTGCAATCCTTATGTCATCACTTGTTTTTGCCCTCTTCCACTTCGACATACAAAACTTTATGGCACCACTTTTGCTAGCCATACTTTTTGCAAATATTTTGAACTTGACAAACTCTATATATGCAGCAATTATTGCCCATTTTACAAATAATGTAATAGCAGTTTTATTTTCAAGATATGTGGGAGATGACTTTTTTAAACTTCTATGGCAGACAAAAATCGCAAGAGAAATCGGCTCACTGCAACTATTTATCATCATTCTTTTAATTCTAATATCAATAATATCATCAATATTACTTAGGTTTTTGTTTAAACATTTCAAAAAAGAAAGTTTGAAAAATAAAGAAGGCCGTTTAGTTTACAGGCAAGTTGAAGGCATAGATTTATTTAATTTTGTACCAATATTAGGTCTTGTAATTTTATATATAATATACTATTACATTGTTTTTTAAGGAGGACTAATGGATAAGATAAAACAAGCGTGCCAATTGATAAAAAATTCATCAAAAGTTATGGCACTAACAGGGGCAGGAATCTCAACCGATTCAGGCATACCTGATTTCAGAGGAAAAAACGGATATTATAAAGATATGGATCCCGTAAGGAGCTTGTCAAAAGATAGGCTATTAAATGAGCCTGAAAAATTTTATAAGGAAGGTTACAAAATTCTTCTCGACCTAAACAGTAAGAAACCAAACAAAGGTCACCTAGCACTTGCCAAGATGGAAAAAATGGGACTGATAAAGGGAATAATAACTCAAAATATAGATAACCTTCACTACAAGGCACAAAGCTCAAATATATATGAAGTTCATGGAGAAACTCGTGGCATCCACTGTATGGACTGTGGCAAAACATATCCCTTTGAATTATTAAAAGAAAAAGTAGACCAAGGTCAAATTCCTCCCAAATGCACCTGCGGAGGAACTTTAAGACCAAATGTTGTAATGTTTGGAGATATGATGCCCAAAGATTTTGAAGATGCAATAGATGAGATGGAAGACACAGATACCCTAATAGTAGTCGGCACATCCCTTACAGTATCACCAGTAAATATGCTCCCAAGATATGCAGATAATTTAATCATAATAAACCAAAGCCCAACACCCTATGATCACCACGCAGATATTGTATTTCATGAAAATTCATCAGAAGTTTTGAGCAAAATCTTAGAAGAACTTGAAAAAAATGATTTATAATGAATTTGCCCAAGTCTACGATAAATTAATGTATGATTTTCCCTACAAAGAAAATTCAGAATTTTTATTTAATATCTTAGGAGATAGGCAAATAAAAGTATTGGAGATGGCAACAGGAACTGGTAATTTTACAAAAATCTTAGGGGAAAAATACCACCTTCATGCCTTTGACATATCTGAAAATATGTTGACTATAGCTCAAAATAAGGTAAAAAATGTATTTTTCTTCAAGGCAGATATGATAAATTTTAAAACCCTAAATAAATATGATGCAGTCCTATGTCTTTGTGACTCATACAATTATCTATTAAAAGAAGAAGACTTACTTTCATCTTTTAAATGTGTCTACCAAGCCCTAGAAGACAATGGAATTTTCATATTCGATATGAACACCAAAGAAAAATTTTTAAATATGGAAAGGGCATATTTAGATGAGATAGATGACATATTTTACTCATGGGAAAATTACTTCGATGAAAATAAAAGCATAAACCATTACTGTGTCAATTTTTTTGTAGAAGAAAAAGAAGATTTATACAGAAGATTTTATGAAGAACACTTAGAAAGAGCATACCCGACCCCAAAAGTAAAATCATTACTAGAACAAGCCGGTTTTAAATCAATACAAATATATAATGACTATAAAAATTCAAAACAGATAGAAAAAGCAGACAGATTAGTCTATGTAGTAAAGAAAAGAGGTTAAATGGGATACATTTTAAAGGCAATAGATAAAGAAGAAAAAGTTAGATTTGCCCTTGCAATAACAACAGATGTAGTGGAAGAGGCAAGAAAAATTCACAACACCAGCCCCACAGCATCAGCAGCACTGGGACGAAGCCTAACAGCAACAGCAATTATGGCATCGTGGTTAAAAAACCCAAAAGACACCATAACTTTTAATATAAAATCAGATGGACCAGCAAAAAATATCATAGTAACAGGAAAAAATGACGGATATATCAAAGCCTTCATAGCAAACCCCCAAGAAGATTTACCCCTAAATAAAAAAACAGGAAAACTTGACGTAGGGGGATTAGTGGGAAGGGGTCTATTGACAATAACAATAGATAATGGACTAAAAGAACCATATCACGGCACAGTGCCCCTCATTTCAGGAGAAATAGGAGAAGACCTTGCCAATTATTTCTTAAAATCAGACCAAGTCCCATCAGCCGTTGGTCTTGGAGTTTTAGTCGATAAAGATATAACAATAAAAGCATCAGCAGGTTTTATAATTCAGATGATGCCAGGAGCAGGCGAGGAAGAGATAAGAAAACTAGAAGAAAACCTAAAAACATTAAAATCAATCAGCCATCTCGTGGCACAAGGCTATGACGCTTACGCTCTCTTAGAAAAAATAAGCCAAGGTTTTGATGTAAAAATATTAGAGAAAAAAGAAATATCCTACAAATGCAATTGCTCCCTAGAAAAGGTAAAAGATGCCCTTATATCAATAGGTCCAAAAGAAATAAAAGAAATAATAGAAGAAGACAAAAAAGCAAGCATAAATTGTTACTTCTGCAACAAAGACTATAAGCTTGACCTAAAAGACCTAGAAGAAATATATAATAAAGCAGTACAAATAAATACTAAGGAAAAGTAAAAAACCTTAAAAATTTACATTGTCAAAGCTCATTTGAAGATGAGATTTTAACAGTGTAAATTTTTTTATGTTGAAAAACTAAAATAAAAAATAAAAAATAGCTTATAAAAATTTGACAATAATAAAAAATTATCATATCATTTTAATGGAAAAAGGGTAGGAATGCTGGAATTGGCAGACAGGCATGTCTCAGAAGCATGTGCAATTTTGCGTGGGGGTTCAAGTCCCCTTTCCTGCACCAAAATAATCAAAATTATAAGAAACGTAGGTCTAACAGACCTAAAAATCACTTTTATCTAAACTTGCAACAAAACTATTTATAAAAATTAATAGAGATAAAGAGCCTTCAAGGCTCTTTTTTTATGAAATAAAGAAAATAAGGGAAAAGTCAGAAAAAAAGCAAAAAAAAAGCTTAGTAAAAACTAAGCAAAAAGATGGAGGCGACAGCCGGATTTGAACCGGCGGTAAGGGTGTTGCAGACCCGTGCCTTACCACTTGGCTATGTCGCCATGACTTTTTTTATTATATCATCATAATATATAATTTTCAAGTTCTTTACATAAAATTTATAAGAATTAAAAAATAACAAAAATAAAAAATTCATATAAATTTAAAAAAATCCCTAAACTTTAAGAAAACTGCCATATATCATATCAAAAATAAATACAAAGGACCCCAACTTACTTTACTAATAGGTTCAATAGCTAATAAAAAATTGACATTTATAAATTCAATCTGCTATAATTCATATAACAAATACAAAAGCACTTATAAATATTAAAAATATTTCTTAAATGTTTCATACATCAAATTTTTGTAATATAAACGTAACTTTACTTTACAAAATTTAGTGTATAATAGTATTTGTAAAGAGGAAAATGACAATTAAATATTCGCAAGGACGTTTAATTGCACCTCTGTTCGGTTTATCCGAAACAAGACTTTTGTAGAGTCTACAAAAATTTTTTTAAGGAGGTCGCAAGACTATGAACAAAAAAGTAATTTCCTTAGTACTAGCACTAGTTATGGTACTTGGAACATTCACAAGTGCCTTCGCAGCCGAAAAAACAGAAGAACCAGCTAAAAAGGACAATAAAGTTGAAGAAACTAAAAAAGAAGCTCCAAAAGCTGGCGAAAAAGTCGAAAAGATTGTTGGAAAAGATAACAAAATCCAATACATCGTTGACAAGAAATTTGTTAAAGGTTACGAAGATGGTTCTATGGGATATGACAAAAATATCACTAGAGCTGAAATCACAAGACTTTTAGTATTAGCTAACGGTAATGAAGAATTAGCTAATTCACTACAAGGTGCAATGAAACTTTACACAGATGTTGACACTAAACACTGGGCAAACGGAGTTATCTCTGTTGGTACTACTAGACCATCAGATGCTAACAAGATTGCTATGCTAGCAGGATATCCTGACAAATCTTTCAAACCAGATCAAAACGTAACATATGCAGAACTTGCAAAAATGTTAGTTGTTCTAGTTAAAAAAGATTTAACAGAAGATATGGTTAAAAATGCTAAATGGGCAACAAGTTGGTTACTATGGGCTAAAGAACTTGGAATCTTAGAAGACGTAGATGTTAAAGATTCTAACGCATTCGCAACAAGAGCTGACGCTTTCACAATGGTTTACAATGCATTATTTGCTATGAAAGAATTCAAACAAGTTCCAAATAACGAAGTTAGAGGAATCCTTTCTGATTTAAATAATAACAAATTACAACTAAACCAAGATACTAAGAAAGAATACAAAATTACTGAAAAAACAGTATTAGTAAACAGTATTGAAAAAAGAAGCAACACTGTACTTGTTACATTAATGCGTAATCAAGCTTATTATCTAGGATCTCTAGTAAGAGTTCTAGTTAATGACAAGGACGAAGTAACTCACATTCTTGTACTTGGTGATCCAAAACAAATGGCAGTAAATGCTGGTGAAGGTAAAACAGAACCTAACAGTATTTGGAAAGATGTTGCTGAAAACACTGCAGAAACTTTAGCTTATGAAATTGGTACATTAAAGGGAAAAGATACAAGCAATATCAGTTCTTATGTAACAATTGATTTCAATTCTGACAGAACTTCTGCAAAGATGATTAATTTCCACTTCTCAAATAAAACTGGTATTAATTTAGCTATTAAAGACAGCACTGAAATTTATGTAGCTAACCCATACAACAATATTATGAAGAAGGTTTCTGGAATTAATGAAGCTCTTTCTTTAATCGGATTCCAAGATTACAGAGGATACAAGATTCCAAACGTATATGCAGGTTATGATAGCACAAGCCTTAAACCAACATACGGAGAAATTAGAGTTGGATCTGATAGACACACTGCTAAGGTTATAGTATTTAACGTTGTTTCTAAAGAACAAGGTGGAGACCTTTACAGAGTAATAAACACTACAAGATCAAATTATGTTACTACAGTTGAAAATACTGATGGTAAGAGATTTGAAAGAGATAACTCTTCAAATACTTTCGGATTCCCATTCAATTATGATGGAGATCTTTATGATGTAATCGAAGTATTTGGATGGAGATCAAATCAAAAAGCAGAAATCAAGATTGACCACTCAGATGTTGTAAAATATCCAGTAGTTAAAGTTGTATATGCAAACAGCGATGAATTAAGAGTTGTTGACAAATACAATGATTATACAACTCTTGATATCAGAAAAGCAGATATCTTCACTAAACTTAACAAGTTAGAAAATGGTTCTGTAATTCAATTTAGAGTTGAACTTGATAAAAACGATAAACCAACAAACGTAGCTGAAATAGTTTCTATCTTACCAAAAGATACAGCTCTTGAAGGAGCTATCAAAGGCGTTCTTCCAATGATTAACGCAAAACAAAGAGTTGGTAAAATTATCGAAGTTAGACCAGTTGACGGTTTATATTCAAACGTTGTTATTGACGTTGAAAGAGATCTATTAGATGCTGATGCTAAGAGCGGTCCAACATTATTCAGAGTAAATAAAGCTGTTGCTGAAAAATTAGCAACATTTGCTAGAAAAGCAGATATGTTTGCTTTCAAAGTAGATTATGTTTACACTGATAAGGGTGTTCAAACTGCTTATGACTTCAGATATAATGCTACTAATAAGCCAGTTGAAGTAGCTGAATTAGCTGAAAAAACTCCAGTTGAAAAAGCTCTTGAAAAATACTATGAATCAAAATTAGATCAAGATGCTCTTGATAAACTTGATGAAGCTTTAGAAAAAGCAGGCGCATCTTATACTGAAAAGAAAGCAGCTAAAGAAGCAGCTAAAAAATACTTTGATGAAGTTTATACTCCAGCTAAAGATAAAGTTGATGCTTTAGGTCAAGCTCTTGCTGCTGGAGCAAATAAAGAAGCTGTTGCAGAAGCTAAAGCAAAATTAGCTGAAGCTGAAGCAAAATTAGCTAAGGTTAAAGAATCTGAAGCTAAAGACGCTCTTCTAGCAAAAGTAAAAACTTACAAAGATGGTATTAAAGCAGCTGAAGATGCATTAGCTAAACAAGCTAAACAAGATGCTTTTGACGATTATGTAGCTAAGGTTCATAATGCAGCTAAAGCTCTTAAAGTTGATCAAATTGAAAATAAAGATCAAGAAGCTAAAAATGTTAAGGCAGCTCTAAAAGCTGTACTTGATACAAAGAAAGCACCAGCAGGAGCTTCATATGAAGTTGTTAAAGTTGACACAGGAGCACATACATTTGATCTTAAAGTAACTTCTACAGATGCAGATGTTAATGTAGCTGGTGGAACATTAACTGGTGAAGATTACACTAACTAATTTATAGTTAAGTAATTAAGTTAAAGATAAAACTCAAGGGAAACCTTGAGTTTTTCTTTTTACATATAAGTTTTTTGGCATTATAGTATCATGGACTGACCCTTGAAGCCCTAGCCCAATATTATCAGGGACTGTCCCTCTGGGACTGTCCCTTTTCTTTTTTGATTTCGTTTTTCCTTTTTTTTTTCACACCATATTATCAGGGACTGTCCCTATTGGGACTGTCCCTGTTTTTTAACTTTTTTGATTTTTTCGGGGGACAGTCCTTGAAGCCCTAGCCCAAAATCTTTGATTTTGAGGCAGGTCTCATGTCAGAAATTCACAAGAAGCCAAGCGAAGCGAAGGCTGATTGTTGAATTTTACGACTAAGGACAGACCCCCTTAATCGAGGACTGTCCCTTTTTTAACTTTTTTTCTTTACATTTCTTTTTCCCTTTTTTCTTTTTCACATCAAACTTTTTTTGCTATAATTAGCTTAAGGAGATGCTAACATGAGCCAAGATAATTTTAAAAACACTAAAAACAACCCAAACAAAGGGGACTGTCCCTCTGGGACTGTCCCCAAAAAAGACAAAAATTGCATAATAAATTCATTCATCCTATTCATTCTAAGACATTTTTTATGCTTTTTCGTTCTCCTTTTGCTTCTTATTTATCTTTTCCTTTCTTGCAAAGAAGACACAAGGACTTATTATTTTCTTTCAAATCTTAAGGAAATCTTACCTGCCCTTATAACAGCAGCAGGAGTTTTTGAAGGCTTTAACATCAACAGAAAAAAGTCCTTTAAAGAAATTGTCACCAAAGAGAGAATAAAGTGGCTACATATGATACAAAATAATTTATCAGAATACTTAAAACTCACAAGAAATGGAGAAATAAAAAGAGAGGATGAGGATAAAGTTACAGAACTTTATTACAAGATTATTTTTAACATTAACCATGAAGATGATAAAGATGATAAAGATGATAAAGATGATAAAGAAGCACTAGACGCAATAAAAAACTACAATAAATATATTTTTGCAAAAGAATTAAATAAAGATATTTTAATAAAAGAGGGGATAATTGAAATAGAGTCAATAGAAACTCATGAGGTAAAGAAATATACATATTATGAATATATAAAGTATTACGAAAAATTAAGAAGAGAGGTTGAAATAAGTTTCACTAAACTATTTAAAGATGTTTGGGAAAAAATAAAGAACGAAGCAGATTAAAAGTTTTTTGCTTTTTTCTTTTCTCCTGCAACAAAAAAAGACCAGCAAAGAAACCTTCGCCAGTCCAAAATTATGTAAAAAAATTAATCTCTTTTAATGGAAAATTCTTCCACCGCTTTTGTGAGATTAATTATGGAGGTTTTAAGCTCCTCCATTCTGCTTTCAAGCCTTACCAAAAGATATGCCGACAAAGCTATTGGAAAACCGATGTTGGCAATATTTTGTAAAAGTTCATCCATCATTTTTTAGTCCTTAAACTAATTCAACTTCTGTACGAGTGACTATAAAAGCCTTATCAAACTTATTTAATTTGGCTTTTTTGCCCCTGACAATTGAATTGCTAACTAAAAAATCTCCAAATTCTTTGGCATCCGCTTTAGTTAAACCATCTTTAGGGTCAGTTATGGATATAGTCGCCTTGTTTTCTTCTTGATCTTCAAATTCAAGTCTTAAAGATTTACTCATTTAATTCTCCTTTCTTATAGTTCACTTGTGATTTCTTCTTCACTAACTTTAGTTACAGACTTAACCTTTTTGTCGACAATTTTACCAATAAACTCGCCAACCTTTAAGGCATTTTCGGTTGAAACATTTTCTTCTAGTCTGTCAAGGGAAATAGTCTTATAGCTTTCTTTGCCATTCTTTCCCAAACCTGCGTTTAACTTAGTTTTTAATTTTCTTGAAACATTGACCTTTGCCATTGTTTTCACCTCCTGTATTATATATATGAAAAATAAGAAAAAGTTGTTACTCAATTTTTGAAAAAATTTAAGGAAATTAATACTAAGGTAAGAAAAGGGACAGTCCCTTAAAAAATAAAAAAAATAAGGACTATTGTTTAGTCCCAGTTTTATATGTATTTAAGGTTTTATAGTTTTGCCTTAAATTCCCACCATTTTGCCCAATTATTTTCTGACATGGAGCGTGGGCAGATTTTTCTTGATGCGTCAAAGTGTCTGACTACATTTTTTATGGGGATATTGTATGTTTTCATAAGTTCTCTTACTAGTGATAGGGTATTTTCTACGGCTTTTTTGTAATTTCCGTCTGAATTTACGCAGATTTCTACTCCTATTGAGTTATTGTTTGTTATTCCATATTTACCTCTTCCATCTCCGCAGTGCCATGATGCGTAGGCGTCTTCTATTATTTCTACTATTCTTTTATCGTCTACAAAATAATGGGCTGATGCTTTTCTGTTGCCTCCTGCAAAGTATCTGTAATGGTTTATGGCATCGGCTGATATGTTTGTGTTTGCTGTGTCATGAACCACTATATATTTTATGAGATTTCCTTGTCTGTTTTGGTAGTTATATTTTATTAGTCTTTTATCTATTATCATTTATTTTACTCCTTAGTTTCTTTAATGCTTTTTTCTTGGCTGATACTACTGTCCATTTTGATATTGCCATTTTTTGACCTATTTCTTTTATACTCATATTTTCTAAATAGTATAGGACTATTATTTGTCTTTGTCTTGGTGGCAATTCTTTTATGGCTTTTGTAAGAGCAATGTTTTCTAATTTTCTTTCATATTCTTTTTCGATGTTTATATTATCTTCTATTTTTTCTAATATATCTTCTCCTTCTTTGTCTTTTGAGTCCATGTCGGGGTTTTGTGACAAATATCTGAAGGTATCTAGTAGGAAATATCTCAAATATGACTTGACATATTTGGGGAAGGACCTTTTTTGGTCGAAGTTTTCTAAACAGTTTAGGACTATTAAGACTGAATCTTGGTAAAGGTCTTGGTATTCTTTATAGATGGGGCAGTACCTTTTTATTGAATATTTTATTAGGGGACTTAGCATTTCTACTACTTTTAATTTTGCTTTTCCATCTCCGAGTATTGCCAGTTTTACCTGTTGGTTTAATTTTTCGTAGTCCTCTTTTTCTTCTTGTATTTGTTTTTCTTTGTCTTTTTCTTTTGTTTTCCTTTCTAATTTCATATTTAAAAATTTATCGCGATAATTTCCTCCTCTTTATTGAGGCCTCATGTAGAATTATAGAACAAGTGTTTATTTTTGTCAACAAAAATTTATTTTATTTAGAATATGAGTTTAATTTTACCCTAAATCATATATATGGAAAAAAATCCTCTTTTATGGTATTATTTAAGTAATTTGGGAGGTATTTTTTGGGAAATATTATAAGGTCTATTGAAATTAATAATTCTAATTCTGAGGCTCTTCTTTTTGGCAAATTAGATGAAAATATTAAACTTATTGAGGAGTCTTTTGATGTTAAAGTTCGTGACAGACTCGGCAAGATTGAGATTAGCGGAAGTCAAGAGTGCGTTGAAAATGCTGAACTTTTAATTTATAATTTATTGGAAATTTTAAAAAAACAGGATAGTCTAACTCTTAGTGATGTTCGTTATTCTATTGAGCTTATTAAAAAAAATGAATCCAGATCTATTTCCGAGCTTTTAAATGATACTTTGGTTTATACGTCTATGGGTAAGCCCATCAAGGCTAAAACTTTGGGTCAAAAAAGATACATTGAAACTATTTTTTCTAATGATATTACTTTTGGCATAGGGCCTGCCGGTACTGGCAAGACTTATCTTGCTATGGCTTTTGCTGTTCGTGCTTTTAAGGCTAAGGAAATTAATAGGATTATTTTGACAAGACCTGCTGTTGAAGCTGGTGAAAATTTGGGCTTTTTGCCTGGAGATTTACAAAATAAAGTTGATCCTTATTTAAGACCTCTTTATGACGCTCTTTTTGATATTTTGGGTGGCGATACTTACCAATCATATGTGGAAAAGGGTCTGATTGAAGTTGCTCCTCTTGCTTACATGAGAGGTAGGACTTTGGATAATGCTTTTGTTATTCTTGATGAGGCGCAAAACACTACTAACGAGCAGATGAAGATGTTTTTAACAAGACTTGGCTTTGGTTCTAGGGCTATTATTACTGGTGATATTACTCAAATTGACCTTCCTCGTGGCAAATCTTCAGGGCTTAAAACTGTTCTTAAGATTCTTGATGGTGTTAAGGGGATAGGCATCACTTATTTGACCAAGAATGATATTGTTCGTCATCCTCTTGTGGCTCGAATTATTGCGGCTTATGATAAATTTGATAAGGAAAGAAAAAAATAGATGATTGATTTTGAAAATAGACAGGATATACTTCCTATTTCTGATGAGGATTTAGATATTATTAAGATGTCCGTTGAAGCTAGTCTTGAACTTTGTAATATTGATAAAGAATACTATGTTAGTGTTTCTTTTGTTGATGACAATGAGATAAAAAATCTAAATAGAGATTACAGAAATGTTGACAAGGTTACTGATGTGCTTTCTTTTCCTATGGATGAGGAGTATGAGGATAAAATTATTCTTGGTGATATTGTAATTAATATGGCTAGGGTTTTGTCACAGGCAAAAGAGTTTGGTCATTCCAACAGACGTGAGCTTTCATATCTTTGCGTTCACTCAACTCTTCATCTTTTGGGTTATGATCATATTGAAGAGGAAGATAGGATTATCATGAGGGCTAAAGAGAAGGAAATTATGGATAAACTTAAAATCTATAGGTGATATTTTGAAAAATTTTAATTTTATTTCTTCATTTAACTATGCCATCCAAGGTATTGTTTCTGTTCTTAAAACTGAAAAAAATATGAAGTTCCACTATTTGACGGCTCTTTTAGTGGTGATTTTTTCCTTGTTTTTTAATATTTCTTCTATTGAATTTATGATTATTCTTTTTTCTATAATTCTTGTGGTTTTTGCAGAGATGGTCAACACTGCTATTGAAAGGACTGTAGATCTTGTGGTTCAAGACTACAATCCTATAGCAAAATATGTTAAGGATGTTTCTGCTGGTGCAGTTCTTATTACGGCTATTAATGCTATTGTTTGTGCATATCTTATTTTTTATGAAAAGTTTGCTTCTGTTGGCGATTTATTTCTTTTTAAAATAAAAAATTCTGACAATCATTTGGCTTTTGTCTGTTTATTTTTGGTTGTAGCCCTCACCATTGGTGGCAAATTTCTTTTAGCTAAAAAAAATGGCGGCACATATTTTCAAGGTGGGGCAGTGAGCGGTCATTGTGCAATTGCTTTTTGTGCTGCAACTATTATTTCTATGGTAGCTGAAAATTCTCTTGTTACTACTGCTTCTTTCGGTTTGGCTCTTCTTGTTGGTGAGTCTAGGGTTGAAGGAAAGATTCACACAATGGGTCAAGTAATTAGTGGGTCGATTTTGGGAATTTGTGTGGCTATTTTTATTTTTAAGGTGATTGGATAATGGAAGATAAAAAATTAATCGAACTTGCTATTAAGGCTAGGGATACTATGACTTATACTCCCTATTCTCATTATAATGTGGGAGCTGCTGTTGAAATGGAAGATGGGAGCGTTTATTGTGGAGGAAATATTGAAAATGCATCTTTAACTCCTACTAACTGTGCGGAAAGGACTGCTATTTTTAAGGCAGTAAGCGATGGAAAAAGAGAGATTAAAAAAATTGCTGTTGTTGGAGATTCACACTATACTTATCCTTGTGGGGTTTGCAGACAGGTTATAAAAGAATTTTCTAAAAATCCGAGGATTATTGTTGCAAATTCCCTAACAGATTATAGGGTTCACACAATGGATGAGATTTTACCTTTTGCTTTTGGACCAGAGGATTTGGAGGACAAATGAAAGAATTTAAATCAGGTTATGTTTCTATTGTTGGTAGGGCTAATGTAGGCAAGTCTACTATGTTAAATTCCCTTATAGGGCAAAAAATTTCTGCTATTTCCAATAAGGCTCAGACTACAAGGGAAAAGATTTCTTTTATATATACAGATAAGAATTGCCAGATAGTTTTTTTAGATACGCCGGGCATTCAAAAACCTAAAAATAAGCTTGGGAATTTCATGCTTAATGAATCTTTAAGTTCCTTGTCTGAAGCCGATATAATTACTTATATTGTAGATACTTCAAAAAAAATTGGTAAGCTTGATTCAAGTATTATTGATACTCTTAAAAAATTAAAGGATAAAAAAATTATTTTATTAATAAATAAGATTGATTTAATTGCAAAAGAGGAGCTTTTTCCTATAATTGAAGCTTATGATAAAATTGGTATTTTTTCTCATATTATTCCTATTTCTGCCATGAAAAATGATGGCGTGGATGAATACATTGAGGTTATTAAAGAAAATTTAAGTCCAGGACCTATGTTTTATCCAGAAGAGTATGTTACTGATAAGAGCGAGAAATTTTTAGCAGAAGAGATTATAAGAGAAAAAGGTTTAAGATTTTTGCAGGAGGAAGTTCCTCACGGTCTTGCCGTTGGTATTGAAAAATTTAAAATGAGATCAGATAAAGAGATTTATGATATAGATGCAGTAATTTATGTGGAAAGAGATTCCCACAAGGCTATTGTAATTGGCAAGGGCGGGTCTATGCTTAAAAAAATAGGCACTTCTGCAAGACGTGAACTTGAAAATATGCTTGATTCTAAGGTTAATTTAAAACTTTGGGTCAAGGTTTCTAAAAATTGGCGAGATAATGATAATAAGGTAAGGGGTTTTGGCTATAAATAGTGATTTTATTGAAGGCATTGTTATTTATGAAAGAAAACATGGTGAAAGCTCTAAGATTTTAAAAATTTTTACTAAAGAGCTTGGTAATATTTCTATAATGGCTAAGGGCTCATGCAGTCCTAAGTCTTCGATTTTGAGTTTAAGTCAGGTTTTTGTGGAGGGTCTATATTTGTTTAGACCTGGCAGAAATTTTTACTATATAAAAAGTGGTAGGCTTATAAATTCAAACTATGAACTGAGAAATAATTTTACCAATCTTTGCTATGCCTCTCTTATTTTAGAAATTGTAGAGAAATCAACTTTGCAATCTTCTAGCTTAAATAATATTTACCGCCTTTTGTCAAAGATTTTAAGAATTTTATGCTCTAGCAAAGATCCCTTAGCTAAAACTATGGCTTTTATTTTAAAGTTTATGTCTTTTATGGGATACAGACCGATTCTTAGTGTTTTTGAAAATAATTTTTTCTCCCTTGAAAGTGGTGTTGTTACGAAAAATTCCTACACTTCTTACAGTATTTTTAAGGAAGATATTTACTACTTACGTAATTTATTATATACTTCATTAGATAAGGACTTTATCTATGATGAAGGAAGAAAAAAGTATTTATTTTTTATTTTGACTAAATATTTAAAATATAATTTGGAAATTGGTGATTTTAACTCACTTAAATTCTTATAATAGGAGGAATATATGAATTTCCAGGAATTAATTATTAATTTACAAAAATATTGGAGTGACAAGGGTTGTATTATCATGCAGCCTTACGATATTGAAAAGGGAGCAGGTACTATGAATCCTCAAACTTTTCTTCGCGCTTTAGGTCCTGAAGAATGGAAGGTTTGTTATGTTGAGCCTTCAAGAAGACCTGCTGATGGACGTTATGGTGAAAATCCTAACAGATTATATCAACACCATCAAATGCAAGTTATTTTAAAGCCATCTCCTGCAAATGTTCAAGAGCTTTATCTTGATTCGCTTGTTACTATTGGTATTGATCCAAAAAAACATGATATAAGATTTGTGGAAGATAACTGGGAATCTCCAACTCTTGGAGCTTGGGGTCTTGGTTGGGAAGTTTGGCTTGACGGGATGGAAATAACTCAATTTACTTATTTTCAACAAGTGGGAGGAGTTAATCTCGATCTTGAAAGTGCAGAGCTTACTTATGGTCTTGAAAGAATTGCCATGTATTTACAAGATGTGGATTCTGTTTATGATATTAAGTATAACGATAAAATAACTTATGGAGATGTTTTTAAAGTTGCTGAATATGAACATTCTAAATATGCTTTTGAGGTAAGTGATGTCAAACTTCTAAGAAATTTATTTGATGTTTATGAAAAAGAAGCCATGAGAGTTATTGATGAGGGAATTGTGCTTGATGCCTATGACTATACTTTAAAATGCTCACACACTTTTAATTTATTAGATGCAAGAGGAGCAATTTCTGTTTCTGAAAGAACTACTTATATTGGAAGGGTGCGTAATTTAGCAAAACTTGTAGCTGAAGCATATTTAATACAAAGAAAAGAAATGGGTTATCCGCTTTTGAAAGGAGTTTCTAATGAATAGGTATCTTTTAGAAATAGGAGTAGAAGAATTACCATCAAGATTTGTAAATCTTGCCATGGAACAAATTAGAGAAAAAATTGAAAAATCACTTAATGAAAATGACCTCAAGTATGATTCATTAGAAGTTTATGCTACTCCTAGAAGGCTTTCTCTATATATAAATGGAATTTTTGATAGGCAAGATGATATTAATAAGGAAGTTAAAGGTCCTTCTGTAAAAATTTCTTTTGATGAAGATGGTAATCCCACAAAACCACTAGAAGGCTTTATGAAATCTCAAAATATAAGCCTAAAGGATTTAGAACAAAGGGAAGTTAAGGGCAACAAATATGTTTTTGCCATCATTAAAAAGAGGGGTCTTGATGCTAAAGAAGTTTTAAAAAATATTATTCCTGATATGATTTATCATATTAATCTACCTCGTAACATGAAATGGGGTGGAAAAAATATTAAATTTCCAAGACCTATAAGATGGATTGTTTCTATTCTTAATGATGAAGTTGTAGAATTTCCTTTTGAAGGTATCCCAGTTTCAAATATTACTCGTGGACACAGATTTTTAGGGTCTGATAATATTGTTATTGATAATGTTGATAACTATGCAAAACTTTTAGAAGAAAATTTTGTAATTTTAGACCAAAATAGAAGAGAAGAAATTATAAGGTTTGAATCTAAGAAAATTGCCAGATCTCTTGGTGGAGAAATAAAAGAAAATAAAGATCTTTTAGAGGAGCTTGTTTATATTGTTGAATATCCAACTCCTATAAAGGGAACTATAAAAAAAGAATTTTTAATTTTACCTAAGGAAGTTATCACAACTACTATGATTGACCATCTGCGTTACACTCCTATTTATGATGATAAGGGTGAACTTCTTCCATATTTTATTACTATAAGAAATGGAAATCATGATTATGAAGATGTTGTAATAAAGGGAAATGAAAAGGTCTTAGGAGCTAGACTTTCTGATGCTAAGTTCTTCTATGAAGAAGATATTTCTAAACCTCTTGAAGATTATGTTGATGCCCTAAGTGGTGTAAATTTCTTAGATAAGCTTGGAAACATGAGAGAAAAAGAAGAACGTAATGAAGCTATTGCATTAGAAATAGGAAAGAATTTGGAAGTTGCTGATGAAACACTTGAGTCTTTAAAAAGAACTGCATATCTTTCTAAGGCTGATTTGACTACTCATATGGTTGTTGAATTTACAGAACTTCAAGGAATTATGGGATCTATTTATGCAAAACTTTCCGGCGAAAAAGATATTGTAAATTCTGCAATTTATGAGCAATATTTACCGAGGTTTAAGGGGGATGATCTTCCAAAAACTACTGTAGGTTCTATTTATTCTATTGCCGATAAGATTGATACAATTTCAGGACTTTTTGCTATTGACAAAGTTCCAACTGGATCTCTTGACCCCTTTGGATTAAGACGTAGTGCAATTGGTCTTATTAATATAATTAGAAACAACAACTGGGAACTTAATCTTGATTCTATTTTATCTCAAGCTCTTTATGAGTATGTTAATAAAATGGGACTTACCTTAAATTATGAAGCTGTTATGAAAAATCTTAAGGAATTTTTCAAGCAAAGAATTAAGGTTATGCTTGAAGATTTAGATTATAGATATGATGTTATTGATGCAATTTTAGAAAGTGAAGATAAAATTCATATTATCTTTAAAAAGGCACCTCAAGTTGATAAGTGGTTTAAGGAAAATGACAGGTCCAAGTTTGTTGATTCTTTTGAGAGAATTTATAACTTGACTTCTAAAGTTTCTGAATTTAAAGAAGTTGATGCTGAGCTTTTCAAGGAAGATGCTGAAAAGAAATTATTTAGTCAAATAGAAAATATCAAGGCTGAACTTGAAGCCTATAACAACGCTAATAAATTTTATGATTATTTGAACCTTTGTGATTCATTGACTCCATATATTGATGAATTTTTTGACAAGGTTATGGTAATGGATAAGGATACTTCTATTAGAGATAACAGACTTGCCCTTATCAATAGGGTAGAAAATGTTGTTTCAAGAATTTTTGCAATAGAAAAAATTGTCCTCGATTAGGGGTGTGATGATTTGGATTTAAGTAAGAGACAACTTAAAATAATTCAAATAGTTAAAGAGAAAGCTCCCATTACTGGAGATGAAATAGCCACAAGCCTCGGGGTTTCTAGGGCTACTATCAGACCTGATTTAGCAGTTTTAACTATGATAAATATTTTGGGAGCAAGACCAAATGTTGGCTATTTTTATACGGGTCGCTCTGAGTTATCTCTTGTGGTAGACCATATTAAGGAACTTAAAATAGAAGATTATATGTCTGTTCCCTTTGTTATGGAAGAAACGGCGAGTGTTTATGATGTTATTGTTGGACTTTTCTTGGAAGATGTTTCTTCGGTTTTTATCACAAACGATAGAAATTTAACAGGTGTCGTTTCAAGAAAAGATTTGATTAGAACTACTATAGGCGGCATGGATATTCATAATACTCCTATAAGTCTTGTTATGACGAGGATGCCTAATTTGGTTACTATAGGGCCTTTGGATACTGCATTTGAGGGAGCAAGACTTATTGATGAGAGAGGAGTAGATTCCCTTCCTGTTGTTGAAGAGGAAAATGGAATTTTAACAGTTGTTGGAAGATTCACAAAAACTAATGTTAACAGAATGTTTGTGGAAATGTGTAAGGGCGAAATAATTTAAGGAGATTTATGAAAGATTTAGAGAATACTTTAGTCATATATGTTATTTCAGATTCTATTGGTGAAACAGGTGAACTTATTGCCACATCAAGTGTACGTCAATTTGAATCTGAAAATTATCAAATTAGGAGATATCCATACCACAACTCCATCGAGCAAATAAAACCTCTTTTAGAGGAAGCTGCAAAAATAAAAAATTCACTGATTGTATATACCAACGTGGTTTTAGAAACTCGTAATTTTATTGAGGAAAAATCTAAGGAACTTGGTCTTTATACTGTTGATGTTATGGGTCAACCTATGAATCAGTTAGAAAATATTTTAGGTTATCCTCCACTTCGTGAACCTGGTCTTATAAGAAGACTTGACCAAAATTATTTTAAAAAAGTTGAGGCTATTGAGTTTGCTGTTAAATATGATGATGGCAAAGACCCAAGAGGAGTAAGAAAAGCTGATATTTGTCTTGTTGGAATTTCTAGAACTTCTAAGACACCACTTTCTATGTATCTTGCTAACAAATTATATAAGGTTGCAAATGTGCCTTTGGTGCCTGAAGTTCCTGTTCCTAAGGAAGTTTATGAAAAAGATGTAAACAGAGTTATAGGTCTTATTGCTAATCCAAACAAACTAATTTCTATAAGAGAAGAAAGATTAAAAAGTTTAGGTCTTGCTAGTGGTGCAAAGTATGCAAATATTGATAGAATTAAAGATGAAATTGATTATTCTAAACAGGTTATGGACGAATTGGGATGTTTTGTGATTGATGTTTCCCATAAGGCTATAGAAGAAACAGCAGAAATTATTATTGAAAGGCTTAAAAAACTTGAATTGAGGTAAAAATGAACACTAGAGAAGTATATGAAGAACTTGAAGAAAAAATTTTAAAACCTTACGCTACTTTGGCTAAGGACTCTAAGGGTAGGCAAGTTTTTGAAGAAAAATGTAATATAAGGACAGATTTTCAAAGGGATAGAGATAGAATTATTCATTCAAAATCTTTTAGAAGATTAAAACACAAAACTCAAGTATTCATAGCTCCTGAAGGTGATCATTACAGAACAAGGTTAACCCATACTCTTGAAGTTGCTCAGATAGGTAGGACTATTGCAAGGGCTTTGGGATTGAATGAAGATTTAGTTGAAGCTATTGGTCTTGGTCATGACCTTGGACATACGCCTTTTGGACATTTCGGCGAAGAAATTTTAGACAAATTAAATCCAAAGGGTTTTAAACATTACAAGCAATCTCTAAGAGTTGTTGATTTTTTAGAATCTTCTGAAAAAAGGATAGGTCTTAATTTGACCTTTGAAGTTCGTGATGGTATTTTAAATCATCAAGGCGATAACAAGGCTTCGACTCTTGAAGGCACTATTATTAAATTTGCTGACAGAATTGCCTATATTAATCACGATATTGATGATGCTATTAGGGCTGGAATAATTAAAAAAGAAGATTTACCCAAGGATATACTTGATGTTTTGGGATACAGCCACTCAAAGAGAATAAATACAATGATTTCTTCAATTATTAAAAAGTCTTTTGGCAAACCAATTGTAGAAATGGAAGAAGAAATTTATAGAGCTACCATGGATTTGAGAAAATTCATGTTTGATAAGGTATATTTTAACCCAACTGTAAAAAGTGAAGATAAGAAGATTACAAGACTTCTGACAGATTTATTTGATTATTATATGAATAATTTTGATATACTAGATAAAAAACATTTGGCATTATATGAGAGCATTGACCATAGTAAGGAAGATATTATTACAGATTATATTGCTGGAATGACTGATACTTTTGCAGTGAGGGAATGGAAAAATTTATTTTTACCTAAAAATTGGAGTAGAAATGAGTTTTATAATTGATGATAACTTATTGGAAGAAATTAGAGATAAGGTTGATATTTATGAACTTATATCTCAATATGTTAATTTGAAAAGAAGCGGAGCCAATTATATTGGACTTTGTCCTTTTCATAATGAGAAAACTCCATCTTTTAGCCTTTCACCATCAAAGGGAATTTTTAAGTGTTTCGGTTGTGGTGAAGGCGGAGATGTAATAAGTTTTGTTATGAAAAGGGAAGGGCTTGGCTTTCGTGAGGCTATTAAGTTTTTAGCAGACAAATATAATATTGAACTTAGGCAGGCGCATTATTCTAAAAAAGATAAGGAATTAAAGGACAAAGCTCAGAGATTTTACGAAATCAATAGACAAGCTGCCTTATTTTTTTATAATAATTTAAAAAATTCAAAATTGGGTATGAATTACCTGAGAAAGAGAGAAATTTCACCTGCTGTTATCAATAAATATGGTCTAGGCTTTGCAAATGATAGTTGGGATAATTTAAAAAATCATCTTTTATCTTTGGGATACAAGGAGGAAGAACTTGTAGAGATTAATTTACTTTCATCTTCCAAGGGTAAAACTTATGACAGATTTAGAAATAGAATAATGTTTCCAATTATAGATACCAAGGGTCGTGTTATTGCTTTTGGTGGAAGAGTTTTAGGAGATGAGAAACCAAAATACCTAAATTCTTCCGAGAATTTAATTTTTCATAAGGGGAGCAATTTATTTAATTTAAACCTTATTTCTAAGGAAGCTTCTCGAGATAAAATTATTTTAGTTGAAGGATACATGGATGTTATTTCATTATATAATAGTGGTATAAATTATAGCGTAGCAAGTCTTGGGACATCTCTAACTCAAGCTCAGGCAGGGCTTATAAAAAGGTATGCCAAGGATATTTATATCTGCTATGATGGTGACAGTGCAGGAATAAACGCAACAGTTCGTGCCATTGATATTATGCTTTCTGAGGGGATAAGCCCAAAGATTATTTCTCTTGCTGAGGGTCTTGATCCTGATGAATATATAAAAAAATATGGCAAGATTAGCTTTGAAGGTCAAGTGGCTAATGGTAAATCTTTTTTGGATTTTAAGATTGATAATTTAAAGGGAAAATTTAATCTGTCAAGCTCAGATGGTTTATCTAAATTTACTATGGAGGCAGGAAAAATTTTATCTTCAATCAAAAATCCAATTGAAAGAGATGTGTATATGAAGAATTTTTGTAAGACTTATGGTATTTCTACCATATCTTTAAATTCTTATATAAGCCTTATAAATAAAAACAGACCTAAAAAGAAATTTGATAAACCCAAAAAAATAATAAAGCCTAAAGGAAAGCTTCAATCGGGTAACATAAAGGCTCAAAAGGGTCTTATAGCCTATTGTTTAGCTGGTCATGATTTTTACGATTATATTAAATCAAAAGTTGAACTTACTTTATTTTCTTCAGTAGAAATTAGAATAATTTTTGAAGAATTGGAAAATTATTATGACAAAAAAATAGAAAAAGATGATTTTTTTAAAGATTTAATAAATAAGGGTCTTGTAAGTTCTGAAACATATAAGGAAATAATATCTTTGATTGTTGATGAACCTGAAGGGAACAAAATAATTTCTGATTATTTATTAACTTTAAAAAGGTCTTGGCTTTTGCAAGAAAAAGAAAATCTTTTGAATCAACTTGATTCAATAGCTAAGTCAAATTCAAAAGATAAGGAGATTTTTGAAAAAGTGATAAATGATTTGCGAACAATAAATTTAGAATTAAATGATATAAATGAGGGTGTAAAAGATGAGTGAGAAAAAACAAACAGGTAATAAAGATACCACTATTAATAACTTAAAAAAAGAAGGTAAGGAAAAGGGGCATCTCACTTATGACGAAATATCCTTTGCCTTAGAAGATATTCCTATGGATTCACAAGAAATTGACTCTATCTATAAGGATTTTGAAAATGATGGAATTGAATTACTAAATGATGAAAGAGATAAGGATTATAAGGAAGAAATTGACGTAGAAAAAGAAGACTTATCTGTTCCCAAGGGAATAAGCGTTGATGATCCTGTCAGAATGTATCTGAAAGAAATTGGAAAAATTCCTCTTTTAACTGGAGATGAGGAAGTGGAAATTGCTAAGAGAATGGAAAATGGTGATAACTCTGCAAAGAAAGAACTTGCAGAAGCTAATCTTCGTTTAGTAGTTTCTATTGCCAAAAGATATGTGGGTAGGGGAATGAGTTTTCTTGATTTAATTCAAGAAGGAAATCTAGGCCTAATGAAAGCTGTCGATAAGTTTGACTACACTAAGGGATTTAAATTTTCAACTTATGCAACATGGTGGATAAGACAAGCTATAACAAGAGCTATAGCTGACCAAGCTAGAACAATAAGAATTCCTGTTCATATGGTTGAAACAATTAATAAACTTGTAAGAGTTCAGAGACAATTGGTTCAAGAATTAGGAAGAGATCCACTTCCTGAAGAAATTGCCAAAGAAATGAGTATTGATGTTGAAAAGGTTAGAGAAATTCAAAAAATTGCTCAGGAACCCGTTTCTTTAGAAACACCAATAGGAGAAGAAGAAGATTCTCACTTAGGCGATTTTATTCCTGATGAAGAAATTTTATCTCCACAAGATGCGGCAACTTTTACCCTACTAAGGGAACAACTTTCTACGGTTTTGGAAACATTGACTGATAGAGAAAAGAAAGTTTTAACTTTGAGATTCGGTTTAGATGACGGAAGAGCGAGAACTTTAGAGGAAGTTGGTAAAGAGTTTGCAGTTACTCGTGAAAGAATAAGACAAATTGAAGCTAAGGCTATTAGAAAGCTTCGTCATCCATCAAGAAGCAAGAAATTAAAGGACTTCTTAGAATGATTAAGTTATCAAAGCGATTAAGAGCAATTGTAAATTTTTGTGATAAAAATAAAATAATTGCAGATATAGGCACAGATCATGGATTTGTGCCAAATTTTCTATATGAAGAAGATTATAATAGAAAAATAATAGCAACTGATATTTCCTTAAATTCATTAAATAAAGCCATAGAATTTTCAGAGCTTAGGGGAAATAAAGGGAAAATCGAACATATTGTTTGCAACGGTCTTGAAAAAATTCCACCAGTTGATCAGATAATCATTGCAGGTATGGGAGGAATTTTAATCTCTAAAATTTTAGATAGGGATTTTGAAAAGGCAAGGCAAGCAGAAAAATTGATTTTACAACCTATGCAACAGGTGGATTATCTCAGAAAGTTTTTATATGATAAGGGTTTTAAAATACTTGATGAAAAAATTGTTTTTGAAGATAATAAATTTTTCCATATAATAGTGGCAAATTATAAGGCAATCAAAGAAGAATATAGAGATATTGATTTGAAGGTTTCAAAGCTTTTGAGGAATAGAAAAGATAAGGACCTTATTGAATTTTTAAAATATCTGATAAATTATAATATTTTTATTATTGAAAATATTGAAGGATCAAGCACAAGAAGCATTTATAAAAAGGATAAACTCAGAGAGGAAAATATTGAGTTAAAGGAGATATTAGATGAAGTACAAAAGTAAAGAGATTTTTGATTTTATGGATATGTGGGCAAAGAAAGAGTATATGATGAGTTGGGATAATTCAGGTATGCAAATATATTTTGATACATATATTTCTAATATACTTTTGTGCCTTGATGTTGATGATAAGAGTTTAGAAATGGCAAAAAATAATAATTGCCAAGCTATAATAAGTCACCACCCCTTATTTTTTGGTGGTGAAAAAAATATAATCGAAGGAAGCTACAGGGGAGATTTAATTTTATCTTTAATTAATAATAAAATTTCTGTTTACAGTGGCCACACAACCCTTGATGTGGTTAGTGATGGTGTAAATTTTTCTTTGGCTAGATTTTTAGATTTAAAAAATCAAGAAAGCCTTGCCATTGATGATGGTTTACCTATTGGAATTGTGGGCGAACTAAAAGAGGAAAAAAGTCTTGAAGAAATCTTAAAGGACTTTAGGGATAAGTTAAATATTAAAAATATCAGGACTTATGGTAAAGATAAAAAGATAAAAAGAGTTTCTCTATGCGGCGGTGCTGGGTCTTCCTATATGGATGAGGCAATAAAAAACGGCAGTCAGCTTTTCATTTCGGGAGATATCAAATATCATGATGGTCAATATGCCTATGAAAATAATATTATAGCTATGGATATAGGACATTTTCACAGTGAAAAATTAATTCTTCCAAGAATAAAAGAGAAGCTTTTAGAAAAATTTTCTGAACTTAATATTTATATAAAAGATGATTCTTCCTATGAGATGTTTTGATGTTGAATTTATAAAAAAATTTTGTTAAAATGGATGTAAGTAAGTTGGTCAACTGCACAAAATGTGAGGAAAGTCTGCGCTCCACAGAGCAAAGATGCTTGTTAACGACAAGTGGGGGCGACCCCAAGGCTAGTGCAACAGAAATATACCGCCATTATTGGTAAGGGTGGAAAGGCGAGGTAAGAGCTCACCGGATTATTAGTGATAATAATGCCATGTAAACCCCATCTGGAGCAAGACCAAATAGGAATAACAGATGCTGCTCGTATCTGCCGTAAGGTAGGTCGCTAAAGTCCTCTGGCAACAGTGGAATAAGATAGATAGTTGACAAAACAGAACGCAGCTTATAGACTTGCTTGTAATAAAGTTACAAAAATGTTAAAAATTTCTTAACAATTTTGTAACTTTTTGTTGCTTTTTTGTAACTTGTTTGCTATACTCTAATTATATTAATCTTAGGTATAGGAGTTGTTTAATTTTGTGGTCTATTAAGAATAAGTTGCCAATGGGCTTAGTTGCTCTTTGTGCAGTATCTATAGTAGGTTTAAAAGATACAGGAGTTTTCATAAATGAACATGTTCAAAGAACATACAGTGGAAATGAAATTTCTTTTGCTATAGGTGAACAAGTTAATATAGTAGAAAAGACAGGGAATTCTTATATTGTTAAGAAGGGAAAGGCTAAAGTTACTATCCCTGAAGATAAGATTTTAGTAAAGGAAGTTAATATTCCTACATATAAAGTTGTTAAGAGCTCACCGATCAAAAAAGATGGTAAAGTTGTAAGAAACTTATTTATTGGGGAATATGCTATAGAAGTTAAAAACAATAAAGATACAGTTACAATAAAATTAAATGATGGTACTGTAGGCGATGTTTCTAAATCTGTTGTTGAAAAAGTAGCAAATAAGAGAGAAAATAAAACTGAAGTTAAGGTCAAAAGTAACGCTGTTGCCAAGAGTAATAATGGTAAGTTAAAACTTAAAGCTGGCGAAAGTGTTAGTGTTGTTGACTATAACGATGGAGATTTCATTATTAAAGATGATAATGGAAAGAAATATACTTTAGAAGCTGAAAAACTTTCACTTGAAAGTGGCAAGAAGAGTAACAATGTCCAAGCAAAAGATGAAGCAAAAAATATTATGCTTGCTATGGACAATGATTCTAAAGAAATTGAAAAGATTGCAAAACAAGCCTCTAAAGACAACAGTCAAGATTTTACTGACTTTAAATACAAGAGTTCAGAAAATATTTCACCTACTGCAAGTAAGGTCATAGCTTCTGCCTATGATAAGATGGGTTCAACTTATGTTTACGGTTCTACTGGAGATGGTGGATTTGATTGTTCAGGTTTAGTATATGCTATTTATAAGGATGAGTTAGGAATTAAACTTCCAAGATCATCAAGTGAGCAGTCTGGCTTTGGTAAGCAAGTTGATAGAAGCGATTTGATTGAAGGAGATTTGATTTTCTTTAACACTACTGGTTCAGGTGTAAGCCATGTTGGTATATACATAGGCGGTGGAAAATTTATTCACGCATCTTCAGGTGCTGGAAAAGTTATTGAAAGTTCACTGTCTGAAGATTATTATTCTAGCAGATATGTAAATGCAACAAGGGTATTTTAATTGAATATTATTATTAATCGTTGGGATTTTTTCCTGACGATTTTTTTTTATGTTTTTGAATAAAAGAGTTTTTATTATAATTTAGTAATTTTTGCTTTAAAGTTTTACTATTTAATTTTTTTTGATATAATTTAGGTATTATAGTAAAGGAGAATTTATTTTGGATAATAAAGGGCAAAATCTTGTTGTTGAGATGCGTAACATCACAAAAAAATTTGGTGATTTTACTGCTAATGATGGGATTAATTTAGATATAAGAAAAGGAGAAGTCCACGCACTTTTAGGCGAAAATGGTGCCGGCAAGTCCACCCTTATGAATATGCTATATGGTCTTTTTCAGCCCACAGATGGACAAATTTTTATTAACGGTGAAGAGGTAAAATTTAAAGACCCTAATGATGCAATAAAAAAAGGACTTGGAATGGTTCACCAACATTTTATGCTGATTCAGCCTTTCAATATTGTGGAAAATATTGTTTTGGGAATGGAGCCTTCTAAAGGTATATGCTTGGATATGAAAAAGGCTCGCAAAGATGTTGTTAATCTTTCAGAAAAATATGGGTTTTCCATTGATCCTGATGCAAAAATTCAGGATGTAACTGTTGGTACTCAACAGAGAGTGGAAATTTTAAAGGTTCTTTACAGGGGAGCAGACATATTAATTTTTGACGAACCTACTGCAGTTTTGACTCCACAGGAAATTGAAGAACTTGTTGGAATTATTAATAATCTTAAAAATTCTGGAAAATCTATTATACTTATAACTCACAAACTTAAGGAAATTAAGGAGATGGCTGACAGATGTACAATCATTAGACGTGGCAAAAAAATTAAAACCGTTGATGTTTGTGATGTCAGTGAAGAAGAACTTGCCGATATGATGGTCGGTAGGGCTGTGGTCTTAGATGTTGAAAAATCACCCCAATTGCCCGGTTCAGAGGTTTTAAAAATTGAAGACTTGCACGTTAAAGATGCTCGTGGTGTTTATAAGGTTAATGGTCTTAATTTATCCCTTCACTATGGAGAGATTCTTGGAATTGCTGGTGTTGATGGAAATGGACAGAGCGAATTTTTGGAAGCTTTAACTGGTCTTAGAAAAGTAGAAAAGGGAAAAATTATTTTAGATAATAAGGATATAACTAATAAAAAGCCAAGAGAAATTCAAGAACATGGTTTAAATAATATTCCTGAAGATAGGCATAGAAGGGGGCTTGTCCTTGATTTTTCCGTAGCAGAAAATTATGTTTTGGAAAATTATTATAAGGATGAATTTTCAAATAAAGGTATTTTGAATTTTAAAAAAATCAAAGAATATGCAAATAATTTGTCGGAAAAGTTTGATGTTAGACCTAGAGATATTAATTATGCAGTTGGAGATCTATCAGGGGGTAATCAACAAAAAGTTATTCTTGCACGTGAAATATCAAATGATCCGAGTGTACTTATCGCAGCACAACCAACCAGAGGTCTTGATGTTGGGGCTATAGAGTTTATTAGAAAGTTTTTGGTGGAACAAAGAGATAAGGGTAAGGCTGTTTTACTTGTTTCTTTTGAACTTGATGAAATTTTGGCATTATCTGATAAGATTTCTGTTATTTATGGTGGAAAAATTGTTGGAACTTTCAATAGAGAAGATACTAATGAGAAAGAATTAGGACTTTATATGGCTGGGGGTAAAAATGAAAATCAATAAAAGATTTACTTATACTATTATTGCAATAATTTTTGGGGTTCTTATAGGTTCTTTAATTCTTATCATTAATAATATTAATCCTATAAAAGCTTATAAGGTAATTTTTTTGGGAGCTTTTGGCAAACCTAAATATGTTTCTTGGGTTATTGTAAGGTCTGTACCTTATATTTTAACAGGTCTTTCAGTTGCCTTTGCTTTTCAAACGGGTCTATTTAATATTGGGGCTGAAGGTCAATTTATTGTTGGTTCGATAGGAGCCTTAGTTAGCGGACTTTTGTTAAATCTTCCACCTGTTCTTCATGCAATAGTTGCCCTTATTGTGGGAACACTTTGCGGAAGCTTGTGGGGAGCAATTGTTGGATATTTAAAATCTAACCACAATGTAAATGAAGTTATTTCATCTATCATGCTTAACTGGATTGGATTTTATCTTTTGAATTATTCTTTAACTTTTCCGTCTTTAAGAAGTATAGAATCTGATAATTCATATACTATTAAAGCTAGTGCTAGTATTAGGTTTTTGGGTGAATGGAAAAAATCTCAAGCTGGACGTGCATTTTTATCACATAATAAAATTTTAAGGGATGTATTAAATCCTCCTGTTAACTGGGGAATTATTATAGCTATAGTTTGTGCCATAGTTATTTGGTATATTTTAAAGAAAACTACTCTAGGCTATGAGCTTAAAAGTGTTGGTTTCAATGCTGATGCTGCTGAGTATGCAGGTATAAATATTAAATCATCTATTATAAAATCAATGGCAATTTCAGGAGCTTTAGCTGGTCTTGCAGGTGCTATTATGGTATTAGGTGTTAATCATCACATTGGAAAGCTTGCTTCTATGGAAAATTATGGTTTTGACGGAATGGCTGTTGCACTTATTGCCGGTAATGCTCCCTTGGGGGTAATTCCAGCAGCCCTACTTTTTTCTGGACTTAATTATGGTGGAGCAAAGCTTACAACTATTGGAACTTATTCAGAAGTAGTAAAGATTGTCATAGGAATTATTATTATATTTATTTCAATGCCTAAACTTTTTGATATTTTAAAACAAAAATTTAAAAATAATTCCAAAGTTATGAATAAACCTCAAAAGGAGGTAGAAAAAAATGAATGATTTTTTACTTAATTTAGCAAATATTTTATCTATTACACTTTTATATTCTGCACCTTTAATCTATACAGCCTTAGGTGGAGTTATCAGTGAAAATGGAGGGGTAGTAAACATTGGCCTTGAAGGTATGATGTCTATTGGGGCTATTGTTGGGGCTACAGTTGGTTTTTATAGTGGAAATCCCTGGCTTGCATTTTTGTGTGCAGGACTTGGCGGCATGGCACTAAGTTTAATTCATGCAGTTGCTACTGTAAATTTAGCAGCCGACCATGTGGTTTCAGGTATAGCTATAAATCTTTTGGGACCAGGACTTGCTTTATATCTATGCAGATTATTTTTTGATGGAGCTGCCATGAGTAAGGCTATACCCTATCAAAATAAATTACCTATGGTTTTTAAAGGCATTTTTACTTCAGAAAGAATAGGGCGCTATCCAATATTAAAATATTTAGATATTATTTTTTCTCAATACGTTATAGTTTATATTGCCTTTGCCTTAGTTTTTATAAGTTGGTTCGTTTTATATAAAACAAAACTAGGGCTTAGGATAAGAGCTGTTGGAGAACATCCAAGAGCAGCAGAAACTTTGGGTGTTAATGCTTACGCTATTAAATATATAGCTGTTTTAACTTCAGGATTTTTGGCTGGACTTGGAGGTGGAGCAATGTCTTTGGCTGTTGTATCAAACTTCAGAGAAACCTTAATTTCAGGTCAAGGTTTTATTGCTCTTGCAGCCGTAATTTTTGGAGGTTGGAGACCACAAGGGGCTCTACTTGCTTGTCTATTATTTGGAGCTGCACAAGGACTTTCAATTTTCTTAGGATCTATAGGAATTCAGATAGATACAAATTTACTTTCAATGATTCCCTACATCTTAACTCTTGTGGTTCTTGTATTATTTGTTAAAGGTTCAAAAGCACCATCTGCTGATGGCAAGCCCTATGAAAGAAATTAAAAGGAGGTTATTATGAATAATAGAATTGAAAGATTAATTAATAAGCTTAAAGAAAATAATATCAATAATATCCTTATAACGGATATTTATGCAATTTATTATTTTTGTAAAAAATGGTACCATCCAGAAGAAAGACTTGTTATGCTTAACGTATCTTCTGATGGTAGGGTGATTTTATATGTAAATAAATTATTCCCAACTGAAGAATTTGGACCAATATTGAAATGGTATCAAGATACAGATGATCCACTTTCTCTTGTTTTAGAAGATATAAAGGGAAATGTTGGAGTGGATAAAAATTTATGTGCTAAATTCTTGTTACCTCTAATGGAAAGAAGTGATTGCAAATTTATTCTAGCATCTGATCTTATAGATGATTTAAGGGCAATTAAAGATGAAGAAGAAATCAACAAGATGATTAAGTCATCTCAAGTAAATGATATGGCAATGAAAATGATGAAGGATAAGCTAAAAGAAGGAATAAGCGAAAAAGATATGGCTTTATTTTTAAAGGAATCTTATAAAGCTTTAGGTTCATCTGAATTTTCTTTTGACCCAATAGTTGCTTACGGGGCGAATGGAGCTGATCCTCACCACACTACTGATGAATCTTTACCTAAAGATGGTGATTCTATAGTTGTTGATATGGGATGTATTTTAGATGATTATTGCTCAGATATGACAAGAACATTTTTTTATAAGTCAGTAAGCCCTAAGGCAAAAGAAGTATATGATACAGTCTTAGCTGCAAATTTAGCAGGAATTGCTGCAGTTAAAGCTGGAAGACCTGTTTCTGATGTAGACAAGGCTGCAAGAGATGTAATAGAAAAAGCTGGATATGGAAAATATTTCACTCATAGAACAGGACACTTTATAGGACTTGAAACTCATGAAAAAGGTGATGTTTCTTTTACTAATGATAGGCTAATGGAAGTGGGAAATATTTTTTCTGTAGAACCTGGCATATATCTTCCTGGAGAAATTGGGGTTAGAATTGAAGATTTAGTTCTTGTAACTGAAGATGGTTGTAAGGTTTTAAATTCTTATGATAAGGATCTTACTGTAATTAAGTAAGATTAAAATACTTTTTTTAAAATAAGACAAAAAAAGTGGGAGCTATATTATATAGCTCCCTAATTATTATATAGGAGTGCTGGAATCAGCATCTAATACTTTATTTATTTGTTCCATCAATAGTTTTTCATTATCATTAGCAGTTATTGGTCCTAATATTGGATTTCCCATTATTTTTCCATAAGGGTCAAGAACAATTGTTGTAGGAAAGCCTGTAACTGTAAGTGCATATTTACCAGCTTCTGATGAGGAGTCAAAGTAAATATTTTTATATTTTCCACCTTTAGTTTCTAATATTTTTTTTGCTTCCTCAATAGCAGTTTTATTGCCATCAAGGGCTTCAGTGTTTACACCTATAACTTGACCGCCTTTTTCTTTTAGCTTTTCATTTAATTTGTTTAAATCGCCGATTTCTCCAACGCATGGAGCACATCCATTGAACCAGAAGTTCATTACTGTAAATTTAGAATTTTCTATAAGTGTAGAATCTACATCATTTCCGTCAAAATCTTTTCCAGTAAAGCTTGGGAAAGTTTCAGCATTTCTATCAGGCATTTTCTTTGATTGAAGGCTTTGATATTCATTATTTAATCTTTGAATATCTTTTGCTAATACTTTGATTTTACTTATTCCTTCTTCTAATGTTTTTACTTCTTCATCTGTAAAATCACTCTTATTTTCTTCTAACAATTGAGTTAAAAAGTCCTCATAAGGCATATCTTTATTTTCGCCAACTTTAGACTTATCAGCTTTGAGGAATAACTTGTCCCAAAGTTCTTTATCTTTTTCAAAAATTTTATTTTGTTCTTCCATTTTAGCGTCAAGCTCTTTTTTCTTTTCTTGCATATTTTTTTCTTGATCTTTATCAAGTCTTGTTTCTTCTTTAGTTTGCACATTTGCTTCATTATTATTTGAATTATCTTTGTTACAAGCTACCATGAAAAAAACCATCATGGATAAAAGTGCAAGACTAACTATTTTTTTAATTTTCATAATTTACTCCTTTGTTATTATTTTTGTCTTTTAAATATTCTTTTCCATTGCCAAAACCATATCTAAATTCAATAGCTTCTACGGGACAGACATTTATACATACCCCACATCTGATACATTCGTTATGGTTTGGATCTTTACATACATCTACATCCATTTTACATGCTTTGTAGCATTTTTTACACCCTATACATTTATCAAAGTTTACTTTCATTTGTAAGAAAGAAAGCTTGTTAAATAGACCATAAAAAGCACCAAGTGGGCATATAAATTTACAAAAAGGTCTGTAAACAAATATACTTGAAAGTGTAAAGGTTAATAATACAAATAATTTCCATGTAAATAATTTACCAAGAGCTGCTCTTATACTTGGATTTACAATAGAAAGCGGAATCGCACCTTCTAAAACTCCTTGAGGGCAGAGATATTTGCAAAAAAATGGATTACCCATACCTATCTCATTTGTTATTAAAAGAGGTAGGAGAAATACCATAAATAAAAAGATAAGATATTTTAAGTATTTTAGGGGCTTTAATTTTTTAGTGGAAAATTTTTTGCTTGGAATTTTATATAGCAGGTCTTGGAAAAAACCAAAAGGACACATAAAACCACAAATAAATCTACCAAACAAAACTCCCATTAAAATTAGAAATCCACTTATATAATAAGTAAATTTAAATTTTGACGAGCCTATGACAGCTTGAAAAGAACCTATTGGACATGATCCACTAGCTCCTGGGCATGAATAGCAGTTAAGTCCTGGAACGCATGCCATTTTTCCCTTACCTTTATAAATATCTCCCTTAATAAAATTAGGTAAATGTATATTTGTTAGGACGCTGGCAAGAAATTGCCAATATGTTCTAAATTTTGAGAAAATTTTTGAAACTTTCATTAACCTATACCCACACATTCCAAACATATTCTTATTGCTTTTGAAAGAACAGTTTGTACTTCATTTCTATATACACCAGTCGCAATCATAAGTACAGAAATTATTAGAAATATAAACTGTAGCTTACTTTTCAATTTATTTTTTATTTTTATCACCCTTTCTGTAAATCATATGTATATGTTACAATATCCTATATAAAATTTGTGTTAAGAAATTAATTTTTTTTTAATTATTTATATATTGGAGGCGAATATGCGCATATTAATAGTTGAAGATGAAAAAGATTTATGTCAAATGATAGCAAAGAGCTTGAAAGAATCTGGATATGAAGTGGATATTGCTTACAATGGAAATGAAGCCATGGAGCTTTTAGATGTAGAAAATTATGATTTAATTGTCCTTGATCTTAATTTACCAGAAATTGATGGTATGGAAATTCTTGAGGAATTTAGAACTTTTAACCAAGATACAAAAATTATTATTTTGTCGGCAAGAAGTCAGATTAAAGATAAGGTTGAAGGGCTTGACAAGGGAGCTAACGACTATCTTTCTAAACCTTTTCATTTAGATGAGCTAGAGGCAAGAATTAGGAGTCTTACAAGGAGAAATTTTATCACCAATAATCAGATGCTAAGCTATAAAAATCTAAATTTTGATAGCAAAAAAAGGATTGTCAAAATTGATGATAAGGAAATTTCATTAACAAGAAAAGAGTTGGGAATTTTGGAATATCTTTTATTAAACAGGGGACGCCCTATCAGTCAAGAGGAATTAATAGATCATGTTTGGGATTCTAGTGTTGATCTATTTTCTAATTCCATAAGGGTTCATATTTCAGCGCTTAGAAAAAAATTAAAAAAAGCACTTAAATATGACCCCATAATAAATAGAGTTGGTTTGGGTTATCAGTTGGAGGAAGAATAATAAATGAAAAAATTATCTTTACAATGGAGAATTACCATTATGACTTCTATATTAATAGCATTTTCATGTATATGTATAAATTTAATGTCTTATTTTCAAGGTATTTTATATATGGATTCTATAGGAGGTTTTGTGAGTGATTTTTCTAAATATAATGAAGAAAAATTATATATTTCGATTCCATCTGATAAGCTTGATGATTTTTCCGATGAAATTAATCATGAAATAGACAAAAGAAAAGTATCTTTTTCTTATAGGGGATGGATTGCAACCTTTATTGTGACCTGTATATCAGGATTTGTTGCCTACTATGTTTCAGGAAAATCCCTAAAGCCTTTGAAGGAATTTTCTAAAAAAATTGAGGAAATAGAAATGTCAAATATAACAGATTCCTTAGTTAGCGAGGATGAGGTTTTAGAGTTTAGAAATCTAAGCCATTCTTTTAATAATATGTTAAAAAGGTTAGAAGATTCTTTTGAAGAGCAAGGGCAGTTTACAGCTAATGCGGCTCATGAACTAAGGACCCCTTTGGCATTAATGCAAACACAACTAGACCTAATTAAAAAAAATAAAGATATGACTTTTATGGAATTTGAAAAAAATTCCAAAACTTTTGAAAATCAGTTAGATAGACTTAGCAAGCTGACTAAAGTTTTATTACAAATGAGTGAAATTTCTACAATAAAAAGAAATGAAAAAATTGATTTATATCCTTTAATTGAAGAAGTAATGGAAGATTTATCTTATCTAGCAGATGAAAAAAATATTTCAATGGAAATTGAAGGTGATGGGGGAATAATTTTAGGAAGCGATATATTAATTTATAGGGTATTTTTTAATCTTATAGAAAATGCAATAAAATATAATAGAGAAGATGGTTATATAAAAATTAAACTTAAGAGGGATAAAGATAAAATTAATATTGAAATAAGTGATAACGGCATAGAAATTCCCAAAGAATTTAGGGATAAAATTTTCAAAGCATTTTTTAGAGTCAATAAATCTTCATCTGTGTCAGGTTCAGGGCTGGGCTTATGTTTAGTTGATAAAATTATTAACCTTCACAATGGTAAAGTTTTTGTAAAAGATTCTAACAAAGATAAAACTACCATAGGTCTTGAACTTAAGTTAATAAAATAAAGATTGACATTTTAAAAACACAAGAGTAAAATTAATAAAAATGTCTTGATGTATTTTATTAATTTTAAGGAGGAATTATGGATAAAGTGATTGTTAAAGACGATAGAAAAGTTTTACAAGCAATGAAAAAAATTGTTTTAGGTCTTCAACATTTAATAGCCATGTTTGGGGCAACAGTTTTAGTTCCTATTCTTACCGGTTTTGATGTTTCAACTGCAATATTTGCTGCAGGAGCAGGTACTCTTATTTTTCACTTTTGTACAAAAAATAAGGTACCTGTTTTTTTAGGCTCATCTTTTGCTTTCATACCGGTAATTCAGTTGATAGGAAAAACAGAGGGTTTAGAGTATGCTCAAGGTGGCATAATTTGTGCAGGTCTTATATATGTTTTCATTTCATTTATAATTAATAGAATTGGTGTAGGAAAGATTTTAAAATTTTTCCCTCCACAAATTGTTGGTCCAATGGTTATAGTTATAGGATTAAATCTCTTGCCGACAGCCTTAAATATGGCAAAAACAAACATTATTTTATCAGCAGTAACTTTTTCAACCTGCTTGATTCTTTCAAACTTTGCCAAAGGATTTATTAAACAACTTTCCATTATAATTTCAGTAATAATTGGTTATATATTATCCTTGTGTTTAAATGTTGTTGATACTAGCCTTATAAGTCAAGCTTCAATAGTAGCAGTTCCTAAATTTCAACTACCAGCATTTTCTATTTCTGCTATAATAACAATTTGTCCTGTTGTCATGGCAGTATTTATGGAACACTTAGGAGATATAACAACAAATTCTCAAGTTGTAGGAAAGAATTTTATTAAAGACCCTGGTCTTAACAGAACACTTTTAGGAGATGGACTTGCAACAATGTTTGCAGGATTTATCGGAGGACCAGCTAACACCACTTATGGAGAAAATACAGGAGTTTTAGCAATTACAAAAAATTATGATCCATCAATTTTGAGGCTTGCAGCTATATTTGCCATAATACTTTCCTTTGTAGGGAAAATTGGAGGATTTTTATCTTCTATTCCTCAAGCGGTTATGGGCGGAATTTCTGTTGTGTTATTTTCAATGATATCCCTTGTTGGATTTAAGACATTAAAAAATTCTCACACACAAATGAATTTAAAAAATATTATAATTATTGCAAGTATCTTGATTATAGGTTTAGGCTCTCATCTTGGCTTAAATTTACAGATAAAAATAACAAACCAAGTTTCTTTAAGTGGCTTATCCCTTGCTGCCTTAGTTGGTATTTTATTAAATATTATACTTGTAAAATATGAAGAACATGTAAGTAAATAACTTGACAGATTAAAAAGTATATATTATAATAGATAAGAATTTAAGAAGAAGTCCGCTTCTCACCTTACGCCAAAGGTTTAAGGTTATTTGTAAATTAGTAATTTATTTGCGGACCTTTTGCGTGTCCGCATTTTTTTATGGAGGTGCTTAGAAATTAAAGAACTTCAAATTAATGAAGAAATCAGAGATAAAGAAGTGCGATTAGTTGATGAAAAAGGAAATCAAGTTGGAGTGGTTAATGTTGATCGTGCTTTAGACATGGCAGAGGCAAGTAAACTTGACCTTGTAAATGTTGCTCCTAATGCCAAGCCACCAGTTTGTAAAATTATGGACTATGGCAAATATAGGTATGAGCTAATTAAAAAAGAAAAAGAGGCAAAGAAGAAACAAAAAGTCATAAATATTAAGGAGTTAAGACTTACTCCAAATATTGAAACTCATGATTTAAACACAAAAGCCAACAGAGCTATTGACTTCTTGAAATCTGGCGACAGAGTTAAGGTTGCCGTAAGGTTTAGAGGTAGAGAAATGGGTCATACTGATATCGGTAGAGAAGTTCTTGATAAATTCGTGGAATTGGTTTCTGAGTATGGAGTTGTGGACAAAAAACCTAAAATGGAAGGCAAAAATATGATTATGTTTTTGTCTGCCAAGGATGAATAAAAGGAGGATTTTATGGGAAAGATGAAGACTCACAGAGCTTCTGCTAAAAGGTTTAAAAGAACTGGCAGTGGCAAAATTAAGAGATTTTTTGCTTATAAAGGACATTTAACTGGAAAGAAAACTGCAAAGAGATTAAGAAAACTTAGAAAATCTTCTCTTGTTAGCAAGGGTGATCAAAAGAGAATTGATCACATGATTCCATAAGGGGGTTAAAAGATGGCTAGAGTAAAAAGAGCAGTAAATGCTAAAAAAAGACATAAAAATATATTAAAACAAGCTAAGGGTTATTTCGGAGCTAAATCTAAATTATTTAGACCAGCTAACCAAGCTGTAATGAAATCTTTAAGCTATGCTTATATTGGTAGAAAACAAAGAAAAAGAGATTTCAGAAAACTATGGATTACAAGAATCAATGCAGCTACAAGACTTCATGGAATGAGCTATTCTAAATTTATTTCAGGTCTTAAGAAAGCTGGAGTAAATATCAATAGAAAAATGCTTTCTGAAATGGCAATAAACGATCCACAAGGTTTTAAAGAACTTGTAGATATAGCTAAGGCTGAATAATGAGCGGATTTTTCCGCTTATTTTTTTAATTAAACTTTAACAATTCCTTTAGATTTTAATAATATTTATTGGGTAAAATAATAACAGAGGTGATAAGATGATTAATCTTGAAAAAATTGACTATGTAATTAATACTACTGGAGCAGGTTATGAGTTAGTTAGAGAGGCTCTTTTAAATTCTGATGGAGATGTTGATAGGGCAATTGGATATATTGAAGCAAAAAAATTTAAGGTAAGTCAAAATAAAAAAGACGAAAGAATTGAAGCTGAAGCTGAAGTTATTGAAGAAAATGAATCTAAAAAAGATATTTTTGGAGGAGTAACAGACACCCTTGATGAAATTATCCAAGGAATTAAGGAAATTTGGAGAAAGGGTAACGCTTCAAGACTTATTGTAGAAAAGGATAATGAAACAGTATTATCTTTGTCATTAACAGTTTCTACTTTTGGAGCTATTATTGCACCTATCGCTTCAATTTTAGGTCTAACAGTTGCTTACATTACTGACTATGATTTTAAAATTATCATGGCAGACGGCAAGATAATTGATGTTCGTGAATATATCAAAAATAAGAGTAAATAATTTATAAGGGTGGATTTTCCTCCCTTATTACATATGGAAAAAATGTTTATACAATCAAAAGATAACAAATATTATAAATACTTAAAAAAATTTTTACAAAAAAAATATCGCTATGAGGAAAATTTATTTTTAGTGGAAGGTCCTATAGTATTTAAAGAAGCCATAAAATATATGGCTCCTTCTTATATTGCTATAAGAGATGATAAAGAAGAGCAATATAAAGACCTTTTAGGAGATAGGGATTATTTTATTTTTCCAAGTCACCTATTTAATAAAATTTCCGACTCACAAAGTCCACAGGGTATAATTTCTTATTTTCCCATGGTTCATAAAAAATTCCAAGAAAAAAGTGGTAAATTCTTATATTTAGATAAAATATCTGATGCTGGGAATATGGGTACTATAATAAGAACAGCAGATGCCTTTAATCTTTCGGGGGTTATTATTTCTGAAGATTCTTGTGATATATATAATCCCAAAACAATAAGAGCTACAATGGCATCTATTTTTAGAGTTCCTATATATTTTTTAAAGGAAGATGAACTTATTAAAAATAATTTTAAAATAATAGTATCAGCCTTGGAGGATTCAAAGCCTATCAAAGAGTGCGATTTAAGTGGAGATTTGATTTTAGTAATTGGAAACGAGGCCCATGGAGTTAGTCAAAAAATTCTAGAAAGGGCAAATTTAAAAGTTAAAATTCCCATTAGAGATAGTGTAGATTCTTTAAATGCTGGTGTAGCAGCAGGGATTTTTGCCTACGAGATGAGCAAATGAAATATATAATTGTAGATAAAAATATGCCTGATTACATGGTAGATAAACTTAAAGTTTTCCCCTATGAGATTGTAAAAACAATTGAAAATAAAAATATGCCCAAGGGAATTAATACTCATCCAGATATGCTTATTTATGGTCTTGAAAATGGGGATATTATTGTAGATAGGGATAATTATAAGTATTATAAGGATATATTTACCGAAAGAAAAGTTATAAAAACTGATAAAAGTTTAGGATATTTATATAAAGACCATGTTGGCTTAAACGGTTTTTATTACAAGGGTTACTTTATTGGGAATTTGAAATTTATAGATAAAAATATTTTAAATTTTTATCAAGAAAATAAAGTAAGCCTTATTGATGTTAGACAAGCTTACACCAAGTGCAATACCCTAGTAACTGATAATTTTCTTGTAAGTTCTGATATGTCTATTTATAAGGCTTGCAAGGATATTTTTGAGCTTATAAAAATTAACCACAAAGAGATAAAACTTAGTGGTTTTAACTATGGATTTATTGGAGGTTGCAGTGGTTATATTGATAATAAATTAATATTAACAGGTGATATTAGCCTTCATTCAAGTGGGCAAGAAATAATTGATGCTTGCAGGAGATATAATATTGAAATTATAAACTTATCCGAAAATATGCTTGAAGATTTTGGCTCCATATTATTTGTTTAGAAATAGACTTTTTATCTGACTTGTCTTTTTTTATTATTTGTGATAGAATTTTTTTAACGATGAAGAGAAAATTAGAATAAATAAGGTCTTTAGAGAGAGCTTGTTGGTGGGAAGGCTTGATTTTTATTTATTTGAAAACTAACTTGGAGTTCTGTAGCAAACTACAGCGTAAGATGCGTTAAATCTTTTGAGTTTAATTAAGGTGGAACCACGGTCTATCGTCCTTTGGATGATAGGCCTTTTTTATATTAAAAGGAGGAAGTATGTTTATAACATTACCCGATGGGGAAAAGAAAGAATTTGAAAAAGGTATAAGTGTAGGAGAAGTTACAAAATCTATTTCTGAAGGTCTTTACAGGGATAGCGTTGGTGCAAAAGTTAATGATAAAGTTTTGGGAAATGCTGATAAGATTAATGAAGATTCAACATTTAAAGTTTTGAAACTTGATGATTTGGAAGGTCAAAAAATTCTTTGGCATTCAGCTAGTCATTTAATGGCATATGCTATTGAAACTTTATATCCCAATACAAAATTTGCAATTGGACCAGCCATTGACAGTGGTTTTTATTATGATATGGACTTAGACCACAGATTTGTTGAAGAAGATTTTCAAGCAATTGAAAAGAAAATGATTGAACTTGCAAGAGAAGATTTGAAAATTGTAAGAGTTGACATTACAAGAGATGCCGCCATAAAATATTTCAAAGAAAAAGGTCAAGACTATAAGGTAGAACTCATAGAAGATTTAGCTGAAGATGAACCTATTACCCTATATCAAATGGGAGAATTTACAGATCTTTGCAGGGGACCTCATCTTGAATCCACTAAAAAGATAAAAGCAGTAAAACTTTTATCTATAGCCGGTGCATATTGGAGAGGAGATTCCAATAACAAGATGCTTCAAAGAATTTATGGAATTGCTTTTGATAAAAAGAAAAAATTAGACGAATATATAGAAAAACGTGAAGAAGCGGAAAAAAGAGATCACAGAAAGCTTGGACGTGAACTTGATTTATTCTCTATGCACGAAGAAGGACCAGGATTTCCTTTCTTCCATCCAAATGGCATGATTATAAGAAATAATTTATTGAGCTGGTGGAAGAATGTTTTACAAGAAAGAGGATACGGAGAAATTTTAACTCCAGTAATCTTGAATGAAGATTTGTGGCACAGATCTGGACACTGGGATCACTATAAAGAAAATATGTATTTTACAGAAATTGATGAAGAAGGTTACGCAGTTAAACCGATGAACTGCCCAGGCTCAACATTAATTTATTCAACAACTCCACATTCCTATAGGGATTTGCCTTTAAGATATGCAGAATTTGGTCTAGTTCACAGACACGAATTATCAGGAGCTTTACATGGTCTATTTAGAGTAAGATCCTTCACACAAGATGATGCTCACATATATTGCTTGCCAAATCAAATAAAATCAGAAGTATTTGAAATAATTGATTTAGCTAATCTTTTATATGATACTTTCGGTTTTAAATACTCTGTAGAACTTTCTACAAGACCTGATGATTATATGGGAGATTTAGAATCTTGGAATGAAGCAGAAAAAGCTTTAAAAGAAGCTCTTGAAGAAAAAGGGATGCCCTATACAATAAATGAAGGCGATGGAGCATTTTATGGACCAAAGATTGACTACCATCTAGAAGATGCAATAGGAAGAACATGGCAATGCGGAACAATTCAACTTGACTTCCAATTACCACAAAATTTCGAATTAACATATGTAGCTGAAGACGGTTCAAAGAAAAGACCTGTAATGCTTCACAGAGCTTTATTTGGCTCCGTTGAAAGATTTATGGGAATTTTAATCGAACACTTTGCAGGTAAATTCCCACTATGGTTAAGCCCTGTTCAAGTAGAAATTATTCCTGTATCTGAAAAATTTAAGCCTTATGCTGGAGAGGTTTTTGATCAACTTAAAAAAGCCGGCATAAGAGTTAAGATTGATGAAAGAGCTGAAAAAGTCGGTTACAAGATAAGAGAAGCTCAACTTAAAAAAGTAAATTATATGCTTGTAATTGGAGAAAAGGAAACAGCAAGCCACAAACTTTCAGTAAGAAAGAGAAGTGGAGAAGAAGTTAAAGATGTTGAAGTTTCTAAATTTATAGAAGATCTTAAAGAAGAAATTAAAACAAAAGCTATTGTGCTTTAATATGAATTTTAAGCTGGACTTTTGTAAAAGTTCAGCTTTTTTTTTAAAAGAGGTCAAGCATGAAAAATAAAATATTTATATTTATAGGAATTCTAATTATAATCTTCTCCATATTATTTATTAAGACAGATTTTTTTAAGAACAAATCTATTCCTGAAGCTTATAATATAGATAAAAAAGTCTATTTGGAAAAGAAGGATAGTAAATATTTTTACAAGGACCTTGTCTTAAATAAAGATCAGTCAATTCTTTTGACAGCAGAGGGAGAAAAATTTTCCTTTGGCAAGGACAAAGAAATAATTTTAAAAATTTATGGTTATCCTTTAATAAAAAGAGAATCTTATGAAAATAAAAGAGAAAAAGATTTATTAATAAACTTTTCAAAAAAAGAAAATTTTTACGAGGAGAAAAAACCGGAGGGAGAATTTTATATTGATTCACAAACAATAAAGTCTGCCCCGCAAGGAGAATTCTTTATAGTCCTTACAAATCTTCATGAAAATTATTATTTAGAAAATCTTTGCCTTGAAATTGTAAATAAGGGAGAATATCCGAATGCATCCAAAATTTCATTTAAAGATGGAAAAACTTTTGAATTTATAGACCTTGATGTTTTTAAATATGATGGTAATTTAAAGTCTTATCCTATAGAAATGGAAAGTAAAGATTTACAAAAAATCTCAGAAGCTTTAGAAGGTGGAGAGCTTTTGGGAGAAGATCAAATATATGCCCTAGCTCCTGAAGATGGATCTTATGATTTAATTTTTTATGGGAAAAAAGGCAATTCATATCTTCATGTTTTTGACCCAAAACCTAATTCGGACGGTTTTTACTATTATGAATTTATAAACGAGGAAGATGGAAGGGCTTATTCTTTAAAACTCAAAAAAAATTTATTTAATATAATTAAAGATTTGGTTTTTGAAAAATATAAAATTATTAATAATTTAGACTTGCAAAAATAAAAATGATACTGTATAATAACAAAATATTAAAAAAGTTTTACATCTGATGAAAAATATTTAAAAAAGTTGTTGACAAATTATTTTTTGTAGTGTAGAATAAATTTATATTGATAAACTTGATAAAGAGAAGAGTAGTTAAGTATTTGGGATTAAAGAGAGCTTCGTTTTGGTGAAAGAAGATAAACAAAACTTAATGAACATGGCCTCTTTGAAGGAAGGTTCGATAATTAGAGCCTGACGGGAACTCCCGTTATAGAGTCAGGGTATGATTGTACCTAGTGAGTTTATATGCGTGAGCATATATTAAATAAAGGTGGTAACACGAGCTTTCGTCCTTTTAGGATGGAAGCTCTTTTTTTATTCATGGAGGAAAAAAATGATAGAGGTAAAAAATTTAGTAAAAGTATTCCAGGTAGATGGAAAAGAATTTAAAGCTCTTGATGATGTTTCTTTCAAAGTGAATGATGGGGAGATTTTTGGAGTGATTGGACTTTCTGGTGCTGGAAAGTCAACTCTTGTAAGATGTATCAATAGACTTGAAGAACCAGACTCTGGACAAATTATTATTGATGGTATAAAAATCTTATCACTTTCACCTGAAGAGCTTCGTAAAGAAAGAAAAGATATAGGAATGATTTTTCAATCTTTTAATCTTTTTATGCAAAAGACTGTTTATGATAATATTGCTTATCCTTTGGAGATATCTGATGTTAATAAAGATGAAATTGAAAAAAGAGTTAATGAATTGCTAAAGTTTATTGATTTGGAGGCTAAGAAAAATGCTTATCCCTCTGAACTTTCAGGAGGGCAAAAGCAAAGAGTTGCAATAGCAAGAGCCATAGCAACAAATCCAAGGATATTATTATCTGATGAAGGGACTTCTGCTCTTGATCCGGCAAATACTCAAGCTATTTTAAATCTTTTGAAAAAAATTGTTAAAGAATATAAGACAACAATTATTATGATTACCCATCAAATGGAAGTTGCAAAAGATATTTGCGATAGAATCGCTGTTATGGAAAGTGGAAAGATAATTGAAGAAAATGCTACTAAGGAACTTTTCAGAAATCCAAAAACTAAGATAACAAAATCTTTCATCAAAAACTTAAAAGATGAGGTGGAAGAAGAAGTTATTAATGCTGAAGATTTCAAGGGTGATGTTTATAGAATAACTTATGCAAACAATAATTATGACAAACCCATACTTTCAATTTGTATGAAGAAGTTTGATGTTTTTATAAATATTCTTTCAGGAAATATTAACAAATTGAATGTAGATAGCGTAGGATATTTGACAGTTGAGATTCAAGGATCAAAAGAAGAAAGAAAAAAAGCTCTTGATTTTCTCGTTGAAAACCAAGTCAATGTGGAGGTGCTATAGATGGATAGATTAATTTCAATAATTGGCCCAGCAATTCCTCAAACTTTGATAATGGTTTTTGCTTCAACTTTTATAGCTATAGTTTTGGGTTTACCTCTTGGAGTTATATTAACAATTACGAGAAAAGATGGACTTTGCCAAAATTTAAAGATTTATTCTGTACTAGATAAAATAATAAATATATTGAGGTCATTTCCTTTTATTATCCTTGTTATTGTGGTATTTCCACTATCTAGGATTTTAGTTGGAAAGGCTTATGGTACAGCAGCAATGATTATACCACTTTCAATCTCAGCAGCACCTTTTGTTGCAAGACTTATGGAAGGATATTTCAATCAAATTGATAAAGGGATAATTGAAGCGGCAAAATCTGTTGGCTCAACAAATATGCAAATAATAATAAGGGTTTTAATTCCTGAAGCAATGCCAATGATTGTAAATGGAATAACAATGACATTAATTAATGTTGTTGGTTATTCTGCAATGGCTGGAGCAATTGGAGGCGGAGGCCTTGGAGATATAGCTATTAGATATGGCTATCAAATGAGGGATGAAGTAATTTTATGGTCAACAGTAGTTTTAATAATTTTAATTGTACAAATTGTGCAAGTAATAGGTAATAGAATAGAAAAGAAAATTGATAGAAGATTTTAATTTTAAATTAAAATAAATAAAAAATTTTAGGAGGAAAGAAAATGAAGAATTTAAAAATTTTAGGAGTAGCAGCATTGTCACTAACACTTTTATTATCAGCTTGTGGCAAAAATGATGCAAAAACAGAAGAAAAAGCAAATGGGGCAAATGCAACAAACCAAGCTGAACAAACAGCTGATGGTCAAAAGAAAGATTTAGTGCCAATTTCTGAAGACAACAAGATTGTTATTGGAGTTTCAGCAACACCACATGGAGAAATAGTTGATGCTTTACAAGATAAGTTCAAAGAAGCTGGACTAGATGTAAAAACTGTAGTATTTGATGATTATATTCAACCAAACTTACAATTATCATCAGGTGATATTAACGCAAATTATTTCCAACACGAACCTTATTTAGATGAATTTGTAAAGGATAGAAAAATTGATAATATAACAACATTAGGATTTGTTCACTTAGAACCAATGGCTTTATATTCAGCAAAATATAAGTCAATAAGTGAAATACCAGATGGTTCTGATATAATACTTCCTAACGACCCAACAAATGGAGCAAGAGCATTAATATTACTTGAAGATGCAGGACTAATTAAAATTAAAGACAGGACAAATTTAAACACAACTGAAAAAGATATTACAGAAAATCCACATAATTTTAAGTTTACAGCCGTTGAAGCTCCAAGTGTTGCTCAAGTTTATAAGGATGCAGGAGCAGGAGTTATTAATTCTAATTTTGCCCTAACAGCAGGATTAAAACCAACAAGTGATTCACTTTTCCTTGAATCAAAAGATTCACCTTATGCTAACTTAGTAGCTATCAGAAAAGAAGATACAAATAAAGAAAAATTCCAAAAATTTATAGAAATCTTACAATCAGAAGATGCTAAGAAATTTATTGATGAAAAGTATCAAGGTGCTATTATCCAAGTTAAAAACAAGTAAAATAATTTTTGCTAATCAGAAAATACTAAAATATTATGGGACAGTCCTTAAGGACAGTCCCAATTTTTTTTTTTTTATTTTAAAAAAATTATTGACAAAGTTAATTTATTTTAGTACTATCTAATAAATCAAATTTAACTTTTATGATAAAAATTAAGAAAAAAAGAGTAGTTTTATGAAAGATTTTAGAGAGTAGGCGTTTGGTGAAAGCCTATATCGGAAGTAAGATGAAAATCATTTTTCTATATTGCAAGTCTGAAATTATAGTAAGATTTGTCGCTTTGGTAGGCGTTACAAAAACCCGGCATTGATAGATGCTTGAGAGCTTATTTTTATATAAGAATAAAAGGTGGTAACGCGGAATTTTCGTCCTTTGTCTAATTAAAGACAAAGGACTTTTTTTATTTTGGAAAAGTAGTTTCCTAAAATCCACTTGAATCAAGCTAAGTGATAGGGTGGGTTCATATTTATCAAAATTAAATTTGAAAAATAAAAAAAGAGGAGATAATTTCATTATGAAAAAATTAACAAGAAGTCAATTTGTACAAGTAAGTATAATGTTATTTGGACTATTTTTTGGGGCTGGAAACTTAATATTTCCGCCACTTTTGGGAAATCAGGCAGGTAGTGCTACTTTTCTTGCACTTTTATCTTTTTCAATAACAGCAGTAGTATTTCCTGTTATAGGAGCAATAGTTGTTGGTAAGACTGATGGTCTTTCTAATTTAGCACAAAGAGTTGGTCCAAAATTTTCTTTAGTTTTTACAACTGCAATATATCTTTCAATAGGACCTGGACTTGGAATACCAAGAGCAGGAAGTGTACCTTTTGAAATGGCAATTGCTCCTTTATTGCCACAAAGTTTTAATATGAATTTAGCAAGATTAGTATATACTTTTGTTTTCTTTTCTGTAGCTTTATGGGTATGCTTAAAACCCAATAAACTTGTAAAAAGAGTTGGAAAATATTTAACTCCAGCATTACTTTTAATGATACTTTTTATGTTTGTCAGATTAATGTTTTTAGATAAAAATGTTGCAGCTCCAGTTGGAGATTATGGGAAATCACCTGTTCTTAAAGGATTTTTATCAGGTTATGACACAATGGATGCCGTTGCTGCACTAAATTTTGGTTTTGTTATAGCTTTAGCAATAAGAAGATTTGGTGTTACTGATAAAAAAGAAGTTACAAAATATACAATAAAAGCGGGAGTTTTTGCTGGTTTGGTATTATTTGTAGTTTATGCAATGCTTTCATCCATAGGAATGAATTCATCAGTATTATTAGCAGGTGCAGAAAATGGTGCTGAAATCTTAACGAAAACTTGCCAATATGCCTTTGGTAATTTTGGATTTTTCCTTCTTGCAGCAATATTTACCCTAGCTTGTTTAACAACTTGTGTCGGCTTAATATCAAGTGGTGGAGAATATTTTGCTACATTATTTAAAGAAAAATTATCATACAGAACTTGGGTCTATATATGGACTTTCTTTTCTTTCGTGGTAGCAAACTTTGGTTTAAATAATCTTCTGGCTTTTTCTGTACCAGTTTTAACTTTGATATATCCAGTAGCTTTAGTATTAATAGTTATGGGAGCTAGTCATGATTTTGTAAGATATGGAAAATTCTCCTATCTAACTGCTGCATTCTTTTCAGTAGGTCTACCTTTTGTACAAATGTTGAGAACTACTTTTTCAGTTTCTCTACCAGTCTTAACTGAATTAGAAAATAATCTACCCTTTGCAGAATCAGGGCTTTCTTGGTTAGTACCAACTTTTGTAGGAGTATTGGTAGTATCATTATTAGAAAAAGTTTTTCTTGCTAATAAAACATACGGACAAGTTAAAGAAAGAGCATAAAATATTATGGTGGTATTTAGAATTTATTCTCAGATACCACTTTTTTATATTTTATTTTTATTATTAATTCATTCAATCATTCTTATAATGCTATATGAAATTTTTTATTAACATATTGGTTTTAAAACTTGAGTGTGATATAATTATTGTAAATTTGGGAGGTTACATAAAATGTATAAGAAATCCTTAGTTTCTATTTTTATTATATTCTTATTAGTAGCAGGTTTTTATTTTAATAATTATCATGATAAGAAAGTTACAAAAACCCAATATGAAAAGATGACAGGTAGAGAAATTTCAAAAGAAGAATGGGAAGAAATTACAAAAGATGGTCAAGTTGAGATCATTGGTGGAGCCGATGGACCTACGAGTATATATGTTAAAAATTCTAAATAATAGATATAAAAAAATAATTAATGCTGGTATTTTACTGGCATTTTTTTAATTATTTAAAACTTTAAAAATTTTTATATATGAATTACAATATTAATGGTGATAATTTGATTATATTGAGAAATATCAAGCTTCCTTTTGATGCTTCAAAAGAAGATTTATTTAAGAAAGTAAAAAATTTAATAAAAAAAGATGATTTTTCTTATTCTATATATAAGAGGTCTTTGGATGCAAGAGATGGGATTTTTTATGTTTATCAAGTTCTTGTGGATACAGATGTGAGTCCGCAAATTTTTAATAAACTTAAAAATAATATTAGCTATTATAATGAAGAAAAATTAATTTTATATAATAAAAATAAGGTCAAATCTGCTCTTGTTGTGGGAGCTGGTCCTGCAGGTTTATTTTGTGCCTATACTCTTTTAAAGGCAGGTGTAGGGGTAAAAATTATTGAGCGTGGGGATGATATTGATACAAGAATGGAAAAAATAAAAAATTTAATGCAAAACTCCATTCTTGATGAAAATTCAAATATTTCTTTTGGAGAAGGTGGAGCTGGAACTTTTTCTGATGGAAAGTTGACTTCTCGTTCTAAGGATAAGAGGTCAAGAAAAATATTTGAAATTTTAGTCGACCATGGTGCTCCATCAGATATTTTATATGACGCTATGCCCCATATTGGTACTGATGTTTTAAGAAAAGTCATAAAAAATATTAGAAAATCTATACTTAAAATGGGTGGAGAATTTTATTTCAGAACTAAATTTATTGACTTGAAATTTGAGGATGGAAAAGTTAAGTCTTTAATTACAGATAAGAAAGAATTTGAAGCGTGCCAATATATCTTAGCCTTGGGGAATTCTTCTCGTGATACTTTTAGCTTTTTAAATAAGTATATATCTCTTGAGGCTAAGCCTTTTTCCCTTGGTTTTAGGATAGAGCATTTGCAAAGTGATATTAATTTTTCCCAATATAAAATTAAAAATGAAAGTTTACCTCAAGCCTCTTATGCTTTAACTTATTCAAAAAAAGAAAATCCACACAGTGCCTACACTTTTTGCATGTGCCCTGGCGGTTATGTTGTGCCATCGTCAACGGAAAAAAATAGGCTATGTGTTAATGGAATGAGTGAGCATAAAAGAAATGGTATAAATGCAAATTCTGCCTTAGTTTGCACTGTTTCGCCTGATTTTTATGGCAATTCACCCCTTGGGGGCATTGATTTTCAAAGAAAAATCGAAGAAAGGGCTTTTATTTTGGGTGGAGGCAAATATTTTGCACCAGTTCAAAAAGTTTGTGATTTTTTAGCCGACAAAGAAAGCACAAGTCTAGGTAAAATTATACCTACCTATAAACCTGGATATAAATTAACAAGTTTAAATGATATCTATTCGCCATCTATTAATAAGGTTCTAAAAGAGGCAATTTTATCTATGGATAAAAAATTACATGGTTTTGCAAATAATGATGCAATTTTAACAGGAGTTGAAACAAGAACTTCATCACCTGTAAGGATTTTAAGAAAAGATTACCACACATTAGAATATAATAATTTAAGACCTATTGGTGAAGGCGCAGGCTTTGCTGGTGGCATAGTTTCATCTGCTCTTGATGGTCTTAAATGTGCAATAGAAATTTTGGAGGGTTAATATGTTAAATATTTGTTTTTATGAACCGGAAATTCCTTTTAATACAGGAGCAATAGCAAGAACATGTGGATTAACAAATACAAGGCTTCATCTAATAAAGCCGCTTGGTTTTGAAATTGATGATAAGCATGTAAAAAGAGCAGGGCTTGATTATTGGCATCTAGTTGATATTAGTATTTATGACTCCTATGATGATTTATTGAAAAGATTTCCAAATTCAAGATTTTACCTTGCCACTACAAAAGCTAGTAAGCTTTATACTGATGTTAAATATAATGATGAAGATGTTATTGTTTTCGGACCGGGAATTATGGTAGGAGTTTAAATCTTTCAAATTCTGCTAACATAATTTTATTTGAAGCTTTAAGGCAAAATAATTTTTTTGATTTAATTTAATCAAATTTTTATGAAAGAACTTAGAATTTCTGTCAGAAATTTAATAGAGTTTGTCAAAAGATCAGGAGATATTGATAGGGGATTTTATTCAAACTCTAGAGCAATGGCAGGTATTTATGCTCATCAAAAACTTCAAGCATTATACTCTTCTTCATACAAAAAAGAAGTTTTTCTTTCTACAAGCATTAGTATTTCTGATTTTAATTTGACTGTGGAAGGAAGGGCTGATGGAATTGGTTATGAAGAGAAAACTTGCCTATATGTAATTGATGAAATAAAATCTACGAGTCGTGATTTAGATGAGCTTGATTATGATTCTAATATTTTGCATTGGGCACAGGCAAAAACTTATGCTTATATATATGCTAAAAATAAGAATTTAGATAGGATAAATGTAAGGTTGAGCTATTTTCATCTTCCAACTTCTCAAATAAAAAAAATTGACCATGAATTTTCTTTTGAAGAATTATCAGATTTTTTTAATGAGCTTATAGTTAGCTATTTAGAATTTTCAAAAAGACTGACAGAATGGAAAGAAATCAGAAATGAATCTATAAAAACTTGCAGATTTCCCTTTAAAAATTATAGGGCAGGTCAAAGAGAGATGGCTGTTGCTGTTTATAATACTATTAGTAATAAAAATAAACTATTTGTTCAAGCACCCACTGGTATTGGCAAATCTATGTCAGTTATTTTTCCATCAATCAAGGCAATAGGAGAGGATAAGTTAGATAAAATTTTTTATCTTGTTTCACGCTCTACAGGAAAGATTACTGCTCAAGATTCTTTGTTCAAATTGATGGATAGGGGTTTAAGAATCAAATACCTAACATTAACTGCCAAAGAAAAAATTTGCATTAATGATGAAGTCAAGTGCAATCCAAAAGACTGCCCCTTTGCTAAGGGACATTTTGACAGGGTCAATGATGCCATTATAGATATTTTTGATTCTGTAGATGAATTTAAAAGATCTAATATAGAAAAATATTCAAGACTGCATCTTGTTTGTCCCTTTGAATTTCAACTTGATTTAGCTAATTTTTCCGATTTTATTATTGGTGATTACAATTATGCCTTTGATCCAATAGTCTATTTGAAAAGATTTTTTGAAGGCTCCTTGGAGTCATATGTATTTTTAGTTGATGAGGCTCATAACCTTGTTGATAGGGCTAGGGAAATGTATTCGGCTGAATTTAAATTAAATGATTTAATGCTTTTAGATGAATATTTGCCAAAGTCTTTAAAGATTAATAGGGCTAATAATTTGAAGGCGATAAGTGAATTTAATCTTTTGGCAAAGACTAGATTTTTTTCTTATCAAGCCTTTGCAAATTTAAATGAAGCCTTGGAAAAACTTATGTATTCCTTAAATGATTACCTTATAAAATATAAGGAAGATGAGCATTATGATGAAATTTTAAATATTTATTTTAATCTTTTCTCTTATAATAAAATTTATCAGTATTATAACAAAGACTTTGTTTCACTTAAGGAAGAAAACACAATAAAAATTTTGTGCCTTGATAGCGGAGATATTTTTAAAGATATTTTAAAAAATGCAAGGGCGAGTGTATTTTTTTCTGCAACCTTGGAGCCTTTAAAATATTATGGAAATCTTTTAGGTGCAGATGAAAACACCTATTATTATAAAATTAAATCACCCTTCGATACCAATAAACTATTGGTTTTGAGAGATAAAAAAATTTTAACCACATATAAGTATAGAAAAAATTTTGTTGCTGATATAGTGAGGCTATTAAAATTATTCACAGAAAAAAAGGGAAATTACATTTTCTTCTTCCCATCTTATGCCTATATGGAGATGGTTTATGAAGAGTATAAAAAAATTGACGAGAAAGTAATAATTCAAAGTAGACGAATGACCGAAACAGATAGGTCAGAATTTCTTTTAAAATTTAAATTTCAAGAGGATTTGCGAGCTTTTGCAGTAATGGGAGGAGCCTTTAGTGAGGGCATAGATTTACTTGGTAAAAGACTTATAGGAGTTGCTATAATTAGTGTAGGCATACCTCAAATATCTTTTGAAAGAAATATATTAAAAAATCATTTCCAAAAAAAGCTGAAAAAGGGTTACGATTATGCCTATATCTATCCCGGTATGGTAAAGGTGAATCAGTCTGGTGGAAGAGTTATCAGAAGTGAAGATGATAAGGGAGTAGTTCTACTGATAGATAAGAGATTTTCCATAGAGCCATACTCAAAATTGCTTCCCAGCCATTGGATAGTTGAAGATTTTTATAGTGATAAAGATATTAAAAAAAGATTAGGTGAATTTTGGGAAGAATAATACATCAAATTCATTCGTTTTAAATTTTCTATATAATTTTTACCAGTAATATTTAATATAGTTCATTATTAAATTATATATAAGGGATATAAAAACATTCTTATTATTCAGAAATAAGATAAAAAAGGATAAGTTAAGCTTTTTATCTTATTTCTGTAATTTATTAAAAAATTTGCCTGCAAAAATAGTATAATAAATTTGGAGGCAATATGTTTTTCTTTACTTATAAAAATGAAATCTTAAAGGCAAGCTCTATTATAGAAATAAAACCTCTAGAGTTTTTACTTTATGTTGATGATAAAAATTTAATATTAAATTCAAACCAATTATCAATTGCTGACTACAAAAGTCTGCTAAGTTTTTGTAGTGATTTTGATGAAGATCAAATCACTATGGAAGACTACTCTTATTTAGATTTTTGTAATTGTAAAATTGATAAATTAAGTTTTATAGAAATTTTAAATATTTATAGGGCAATTTATAAAAATTCTTCCACAAAAGCTGAAAGCTTTAGACAAAAGTTGGTGGAATCTCTTAAAAATCTAGTTTATAATTACACAAATAAGGGCTTAAAAACTGATTTAAAAAGCTTTAAAGAAATAGTAAGAAGAGCTTTAGAAACAGATATTTTATGTGAGGATTATGGGATTGAACCCATACTTAAGGAATATATACTATTTTTAAAAATAAAAGCCTATGAGTCAATGAATCTTTATGAACTTTTATCTGAAAGAGATAGATTTTATGATGTAATGTTTGGTAAGACTGATATTAAAGATTTGGGATTTCCTGAAGTTGATTACGATACTTTAATTGACAGAGTCATGCCAGCTTTAAAAATTTTGATCCATTTAAAAGAAGATATTTATTTATTGGAACTTTTTAATATTTATAGAGATTATGAATTACAAAATCCTTTCATAATAAATAAAGAACAGTACAACAAAAGAAGAAGGGGAGATTTTAGCTTTTCAGAAAACGCATTGTTATTTTTTAATTATGAATATTTTGAAAATTTAGGCATAAGTACAAATTTTTTTGTTGATGATATTAATGAGCTTTATCCATGGCAATTTTCATATATAAGTGACTACTTGTATTCTTTGGTTGAAAAGGTGATAAATAAAGTCAAGGAAGAAGATGCTTTTACCTATAAATTAAAGACAGTAGAAAGAAATCATGGAAATTCTCCTTTTATTAAATTTTTTCTTGATTATGTGAAAGGGATTATAAAAATTTAAAAAAATCTTTACAAATAGCCGATTTTATGGTAGATTATATTAGTAAAAATTTAAGGAGCCTGAAGGCGGCTCTTTTTTTTGACATCAGGAGGTGTTTTAATGGCCGATAGAGTAGTTCTTGAATGTCCAGATTGTAAAAATAGAAATTATGTGACATACAAAAACAAAAAAAATACTACACAAAGATTGGAATTGAAAAAATATTGCAAGTTTTGTAAGAAGCATACTCTTCACAAGGAAACTAAGTAAGGAGGATTTATGGCAACTAATAAAGTAGCAAAGACTGACGAAAAAAAAGGCGGTCTTGGTAAATATTTTAGAGGTGTGAAATCTGAATTCAAAAAAGTTGTATGGCCTTCCAAGAAACAAATAGTACAATATTCTTTAATAGTTATAGGAGTTTCAATCGCATGTGCACTTTTACTTTCACTATATGACAGGTTTATAGTATTTTTACTAAAACCAATATATTGATAGAGGGTAATACAGTGGATGAAAAAGATATAACAAAGGACGCAGCTAAGTGGTATGTAATCCATACTTATTCAGGTTATGAAAATAAAGTGAAGGATACTATGGAAGCCATGGTTGCTAATAGGAAAATGGAAGATTTAATTCTTGATATTAGAGTTCCTATGGAAAACTACGTTGAAACAAAAGACGGACTTTCTAAGGCTAAAGAGAGAAAAATGTTTCCTTCCTATGTACTGGTTAAGATGATCATGAATGATGAAACTTGGTATCTCGTTAGAAATACAAGGGGAGTTACTGGATTTGTAGGTCCGGCATCTAAACCTGTTCCTTTATCTGAAGAAGAAGTATTATTACTTGGTGTTACTGATAACAAAGAATTGTTTGGTAACTATGAAATAGGTGAAACTGTAAGAGTAATCAGTGGTCCTTTCAATGAACTTGTAGGAATTATTGATTCCTTCAATTATGAAAAGGGCAAGGTCAAGGTAAGTATTTCTATGTTTGGTAGAGATACTTTGGTAGAATTGGATTTCAATCAAATTATAAAAGCTTAATTTAGTGGGAGGGTAAACCCGAAAGACCACAAGGAGGATATAATGGCAAAAAAAGTCATAGCATTAGTAAAATTACAAATTCCTGCAGGAAAAGCAACACCTGCACCACCAGTAGGTACAGCACTTGGACCTCACGGTGTTAATATTATGCAATTTACAAAAGAGTTTAACGCAAAAACAGCTGATCAAGCTGGGATGATTATTCCTGTTGTACTAACTGTATATCAAGATAGATCATTTACATTTATTACAAAAACTCCACCAGCACCTGTTCTAATTAAAAAAGCTTTAGGACTTAAGAGTGCAAGTGGAGAACCAAACAAGAAAAAGGTTGGTAAACTTAAAAAAGCTCAAGTTGAAGAAATTGCAAAAACAAAAATGCCAGATCTTAATGCAGCATCATTAGAAGCAGCAATGTCAATGATTAAAGGTACTGCAAGAAGTATGGGTATTGAAGTAGAAGATTAGTGGGAGACTTTGGTCGTAAGTACCACAAGGAGGTTAATAATGCCAAAAAGAGGAAAAAAATATTTAGAAGCTTTAAAGTTAATTGATAAAGAAAAGCTTTATGATGTAGATGAAGCACTAAGCCTAGTATTAAAAACAGCTTCAGCTAAATTTGATGAAACTGTTGAATTAGCTATGAGACTTGGTGTAGACCCAAGACACGCTGACCAACAAGTTAGAGGTACTGTTGTACTTCCAAACGGAACTGGAAAGTCCGTAAAAGTTTTAGTTCTCGCTAAGGGTGATAAAGTTAAAGAAGCTCTAGAAGCCGGTGCTGATTACGCTGGTGGCGATGAATATGTTGAAAAAATTAAAAATGAAAATTGGTTTGATTTTGATGTAGTTATTGCAACTCCAGATATGATGGGGGTTGTTGGTAAAATTGGTAGAATCCTAGGACCTAAGGGATTAATGCCAAATCCAAAATCAGGTACAGTAACTTTTGAATTAGCAAATGCTATAAAAGATACAAAAGCTGGTAAAGTTGAATATAGAGTAGACAAAGCAGCAATAATTAATGTACCAATCGGTAAGGTTTCTTTTGGTCAAGAAAAGTTAGCTGAAAACTTTAAAACAATTTCTGAAGCAGTAATAAAAGCTAAACCAGCTTCTGCAAAAGGTAAATATTTAAAATCAGTTACAGTTTCTACAACAATGGGACCTGGCATCAGATTAAACGGTGAAAAATTAATGGCTAGATAAAACACCTATAAACCACAGATTTATATCTGTGGTTTTTTTACATATAATTAGGGAAATGAAATTGTAAGTAAAGTTTTCTTAAAAATACCAATAATTTTAAAGATGAATTAATATTAATAATTAATAAAAATCAGCTAGTAAAAACTAGCTGATAATTTTCTGTCATTTTTCAAACCATTCTTTCATGGTTTTAAGTATTTTTTTAAGTTCATCGTCTTTAATGATCATGGGTGGCATTGAGTATAAGCAGTTTAAAAATGGTCTTGCAAAAACTCCTTTTTTGTATGCGAAGTCTTGGTAACCATCAAGAGTTTTTGCATCTTTAACTTCAATGCAAACCACATCTCCCATAATTCTTACTTCCTTTATCCTATCATCACAAAAGCCTTTCATCTCTTCTTTTGCAACTTCTTCTAAGTGTTTTACCTTTTCCATGTACTTATCTCTTTCAAATATTTCTATTGCTTTTAAGGCTACACAACAGGCTAGAGGATTAGCCATAAAAGTTGGTCCATGCATTAGGGCATGGCTAGGGTCATCATCATAAAATCCATAATAAATTTTTTTATTTGCTACAGTTACAGCGTGACCCATGTATCCAGCGGTTAATGCCTTACCAAGAACTAAAATATCTGGAAGGACAAGATCTGATACAAACCTATTGCCAGTTTTACCAAATCCTGTGGCAACTTCATCAAATATCAAAACTACATCATATTGGTCGCATAGTTCTCTTGCTCTTTTTAAGAATGATATATCATACATTTTCATTCCTCCGGCACCTTGTAATAGAGGTTCAACAATAAAAGAGTTTAACTTTTCACCATATTTTTTAAAGGCTTCTTCAAGTGCTGGTATTTGTGTATCAACATGGACTACATAAGGGCTTTTACCATAAGCCTTTAAGATAAAGTGATAATCTTCATCGTCACCTACTTCCATGGTTTTAAATGTATCTCCATGGTATGAGTTAGTTAGGGACATAACCATTCTTTTTTCTGTGCGTCCTTGATTTATATAATATTGCAAAGCCATTTTTAAAGCTACTTCCACTGCAACAGAACCTGAGTCTGAGAAGAATGGATAATCCAAGTCGCCTGGAAGATATTCTTTTAATTTATTTGAAAGTTTTTCTACTGGTTCATGAGTTAGACCACCAAGCATGATATGGGAAAATTTATCTACTTGATCTTTAATAGCTTGATTAAGCTCTTTGTTCTTATAACCAAACATAACTGACCACCAAGATGAAACAGAGTCAATTAATTTTGTATCTTGTGTATATAAGTAGACTCCTTTAGCATCAATGACTTTGATCGGTTTTTTCATTGTTTTCATTTGTTCATAGGGATACCAAATCATAGCGACCTCCTATTCGTAAATTTTTTCAAAATCTTCTTTTTTAATATCTATATCTTTATCATCTTTTTTTACACAGGCAAGAACATTAAGACCTGTTAAATATTTACACATTTTAATATTATCTTCTTGCATTATATCTTCAGGAATATAGTTATTAAAAATTATTCCCTTTAATTTTAACCCATTATTTTTCATATAATAATGAGTAAGAACTACATTATTAATAGTTCCAAGTCCGGCATCTGCAACTAAAATACAAGATAAATTGCATTTTTTTATAAAATCTTCTAATGAAAATTTATATTCATGGTCAAAACGAAGGGGGCATAAAATTCCACCTGATCCTTCAACGGTTACAAAGTCACTTTTTTCTTTAACTTCATTAAATCTTTCAACGGCTACATCTAAGTCTACAGGATTACCTTCAATTTTTGCAGCAAGATGGGGTGAAACTGCATTTTCATACACATAATTACACATTTCATTTAATGGTTGGTCAATTCCAGAAATATCTTTTACGAATTTAGCATCACCCGGTATCAAATTAGACTTTTCATCTCTAAGGTTACCACTCATAGCTGCCTTGTAATAAGAAGATTTAAAACCATAGTCCTTTAATTTTTTCACAATTAATCCACTAACATAAGTTTTGCCAATATCTGTTCCAGTTCCGGTTATAAATATACTATTACTCATATTGCCTCCTGTAGTTAAAATTTTTACTCAAAATTGGAATAAGCCTCTTTGCCAATAAGCCACCAATAAGGCAAAGGAAAATATCTCCAGGCACAGCCAATATAAAACAGTATAAAATTAAAGTCCAAACACCAATGGGATTATTCAAATAATAATTACTTATAAAGTAATAATAAATCATTCCAAATGAATAAACTACAATTAAACCTGAAAAATTTGCAAATAAAAGTCTTTTTATACTAGGGTTATTATCTTTATGGGCTAAATATCCTGTCAAATATGCACCAAAAGCAAATCCTAATATGTAACCGAAGCTAGGTTTAAAAATATAAAAAATTCCTCCACCTTCAGTAAATATTGGAAGTCCAATCAGCCCTAAGATTATATATACAAGGACTGATAAAAAACCTAGACTAGGTCCTAATAGTAAACCTGCAAGCATGGTGAACAATAATTGCAATGTAAAGGGTACAACAGGAATAGGTATTTTTATAAATGCACCTATAGCAATCAGCGCCACAAATAGCGAGCATAAAACTAAATCTCTAACATTCTTATTTTTCATAAATTCCTCCTAACAAAAATTAAGATAACATTTTAAAAAAATAATGTCAACATAAAAATTTTATAGGATAACAAATAAATATGAATTAAAATTTATTTTTGTGTTGACAAATAAAAATAAAAAGTATATAATACTACAAGTTAACGACCGCAGACAGTAGGTGAGTATTCTTAATTTCCTACCGAGGTTTGAAATTTCAAGGATAATATTTTGATTTTCAAGTCTCACAAGCGGTGTGAGATTTTTTATTTATGGAGGTGAGAAGGTGAAAGAAGAAAAATTACAAGCTAAACAAGCCGTAGTTTCTGAAATCAAAGAAAAAATTGATAAGGCACAATCTATAGTTCTTCTAAATTACAGGGGACTTAATGTTGAAGAAGTAACTGAACTTAGAAATAAATATAGAGAAGCTCAAGTTGAATATAAAGTATATAAGAATACTATGATGAAACGTGCTTTTAAGGAACTTGGTTATGAAGACCTTGATGAATTTCTTAAAGGACCTTCAGCCATAGCATTGGGTATGGCAGATCCTGCAAGTGCAGCTAAAATTTCATCTGATTTTGCAAAAGATCATGAAGCACTTGAGATTAAAACAGGTATCGTTGATGGAAAAGTTTTATCATTAGCTGAAGTAGATGCATTAGCTAAATTACCATCTAAGGAAGTGTTGATTGCCCAAGTTTTAGGTGGATTAAATGCACCAATACAAGGATTGGCAAATGTTTTAAACGGAACAATCAGATCACTTGCAATAGTATTAAACGCTATAGCAGAAAAACAAGGAGATGCAGCTTAAGGCTTGCATAAAAATTAGGAGGAAAATTAAAATGTCAGAAAAAACTCAAAAACTTATTGAAGAAATTAAAGAACTTACAGTATTAGAATTATCAGAAGTAGTTAAAGCATTAGAAGAAGAATTTGGCGTTTCTGCAGCAGCACCAGTTGCAGCAGCAGCACCAGTTGCAGGTGGAGCAGCTCCAGCAGCAGCTGAAGAAAAAACTGAGTTTGATGTAGTAATTACAGAAGCTGGACAAGAAAAAGTTAAAGTAATTAAAGTTGTTAAAGATATTACTGGACTTGGACTTAAAGATGCAAAAGCTCTAGTAGACGGAGCACCAAAGCCAGTTAAAGAAGGCGTTTCTCAAGACGAAGCTAACGACATCAAAGCAAAACTTGAAGAAGCCGGAGCAACTGTAGAAGTTAAGTAATTTAATTTTTTGCATACAAAAAGGACCATTTGAGGTCCTTTTTTTCTTGCTTTAAATTAATCATAAGTCAAGCAATTTTTCTTTATTTATTTTTTCAGTTAATTTTGGAAGAATATCAAATAAATCTGCAACTATTCCATAGTGAGCGATTTGAAATATTGGTGCATTGGGGTCACTATTTATTGCTATAATAAGTTTTGACTTTTTAATACCATTTATATGTTGAATAGCTCCAGAAATACCTACTGCAATATAAATATCAGGACTTACTTTTTTTCCTGTTACTCCCACTTGAAAATCGCTTGAGCAAATTCCAAGATCACAAATAGGTTTTGATGCTCCAACACTAGCACCTAATGCATCGGCAAATTCTTCTATTAAGTGCCAATTTTTAGATTCTACAAGACCCATTCCACCAGAAACTATTATTTTAGCATTTTCAAAAATCAATTCAGATTCTTTAACTTGACTTGGTATTTTTGATAGAATTTCTGTTAAGATGTCTGCATCTGTCATTTCAACTTTTTCTTCTATAATATCGCCCTTATTCTCATTGTCATATTTTGCAGGAGAAAAGGCACCATGTCCAATTGTTGCAAACATAGGCTTTGTTGTAACTCTTATATCAGAAAATAATTTTCCATCAAAAGTGGGCCTTATAAATTTAATATCTTCTCCATCTAACTTTAGGTCGCTGCATTCAGCTACAAGACCTAAATTTTTCTTAGCACATAATCTTCCTGCAAGATCACGTCCATTTACAGAAGCTGGGAATATTACCAAGTATGGATTATATTTATCAATTATTTCGTTGAAAACTTTTGTGTATGGAAGGGTTGTGTAATCCTTTAAAAGTTTATGATTACAGTTTAAGACTAAATCAGCTCCGTAAGCTATTGATTTTTTACAAATTTCTTCTTCATTGTAACCACTAACAACTGCTACTAATTTCTTGTTTAGAGTTTTGGCAATTGCTTTAGCCTTATTCATCATTTCCTTACTAAGTTCAGTAAGGTCATTTTCAGCATTTTCAATAACAACCCAAATATTATTACTCATCAGTTTAAAACCCCCTTATCTTTAAGAATAGAAATAAGTTCATCTACTTGTTGATTGATATCTCCTTCTATCTTTCTTCCAACTTCTTCTTTTTTGGGAGGGAAAACTTCTTTTACAATTGTGTGTGAACCAGCTTGACCGATTCTTTCATTATCAAGTTCAATATTTTGAGCATTTAATACTTTTATCTCAGCATTTTTTGCAATATCTTCTCTGCCTCTTGAAAATTTAGAAGGTCTTGAAACTGAGTCTTTTAACGCTGTTACCAGTAGTGGTGCTTTTGATTTAACAACTTCTTCACCATTTTTTGTTAGACGTGTTGCTTTAAAATAACCATCTTCATAAGAAAGTTCTTTAACAAAAGAGAACAGATTAAAAGATAAATGTTCAGAAAGTTCAGGACCAATTTGACCAGTATCACCATCAAGAGTTTTATCACCTGTTAGGACTAAATCAAAGTTTCCTAAAGATTTGATTGCTTGGGATAAAGTGTAAGAAGTAGCCAATGTGTCAGAACCTCTAAATTCCAGACCCATTATAAGAAAACCTCTGTCTGCTCCCATTTGTATTGTTTCTCTGATAGCATCTTCTGCTTGTGGGGGACCCATACTAATAACTGTTATGTTAACATCTTCTTGTGCCTTATCTTTAATATTAAGTGCAAATTTTAAAGCACATAAGTCAGAAGGATTTATAATCATCTTTAAGCCCTCTCTTATTAAGTTATTAGTAATAGGGTCTATTTTAGCTTTCCCGATATCAGGAACAACTTTTATACATACTAATAAATTCATATTAACACCTCATTACAATTATACCTTAGATTAAAAGAAAATATCATAGAATTTTACTTTATTTAAATTTTTAAAAAATTTTTGTGATTACTTGTATACACTATGAATGGAAGTGGAATCAAAATTTATAAGTTCACAAAAGAAGATTTATAAACAAAATACGAAAGATATTACTATAGATATTAGTTTATTTAAGAGTTTTCAAAAGGAACACTAAATCATTGCAATATTTTATTATTTATTTTTCATATATTAAAAAATATTATAATTTATTAAAAAATGTTATAATTTTTTTATAGAGCATTTTAAATTTAAATAGACATGATATAAAAAATATTTTTTAATCTATCACTAGAAAAATATCATTAGAAAAATTTTCAAAAAAACTTGTAAAAAAATTGCAAAAAAGTCTTTACAATAAGGGATTTATCCTATATAATAGTTAGGCGTTAAAAATGCTGCGATGAAATCATAAGTTGCTTGCTTTTTAATGAAAAGATGAGCGAGGTAATTATGATGGAGAAGTCGGACATTGATTCCGGCGGGGATATTTTCAAATTGCAGCCGTTTAAACACTAGGCTGCGTGTATCAATCCCCTCGCATTTTGCAAGGAGGTAAATATGTCAAATAAAGGCAAACAAAAAATTAGAATTAAGCTTAAAGCTTATGACCATGAATTACTTGACAATTCAGCAACAAGAATTGCAGAGGCTGCTAAGCAAACAGGTGCTAGCGTTTCTGGACCAATTCCTCTTCCAACAGAAAGAGAAGTTGTTACAATTCTAAGAGCTGTTCATAAGTACAAGGATTCTAGAGAACAATTTGAGCAAAGAACTCACAAACGTCTAATTGATATCGTTAATCCTACACAAAAAACTGTAGACTCATTAATGAAACTCAACTTGCCTGCAGGCGTTGATATAGAAATTAAACTATAAAACTTTGCTTTATATGACTAGTTTTAGTCCGCTATAAAAAATAGGAGGTAATCATGAAATATTTAATTGGTCGTAAAATTGGTATGACACAAATTTTTGACGAAAAAGGAATAGTTACCCCTGTCAGTGTTATTGAAGTTGAACCTAATATAGTTACTCAAAAGAAAACTCCTGAAAATGATGGCTACAGTGCTATTCAAATTTCAGCAGGAGCTGTTAAGGAAAATAAGGTTAATAAACCTACTAAAGGACACTTTGATAAGGCAGGAGTTAGCTACAAAAAATATCTATCTGAATTTTTAACAGACGATGTTGATTCCTATAATCTTGGAGATGAAATTAAGGTAGATATCTTTGAAGTTGGAGAACATGTTGATGTAATTGGAACTTCAAAAGGTAAGGGAACTGCTGGTATTATTAAGCGTCATGGATTTGGACGTGGTAGAGAAACTCACGGTTCTAAATTCCACAGAATGCCTGGTGGTATGGGTGCAGCTTCATATCCTGGCAAGGTATTTAAGAATCACAGAATGGCAGGAAAGATGGGTAACGAAAGAGTTACTGTACAAAATCTTGAAATTGTAAGAATAGATGCTTCTAAAAACTTGATTTTGGTTAAGGGTGCAATTCCTGGAAACAAAAAATCTAAAGTTTTTGTTAAAGAAACAGTTAAGAAGGCGTAAGGGGGATTAACATGGCTAAGATTCAAATGATTAATATAGAAGGAAATCCCGTTTCAGAAATTGAAGTTAATGATAACATCTTTAATTGTGATGTTAATGAACATGTTGTTTATTTAGTAGTTAAAAATATTTTAGCTAATAGAAGACAAGGAACTCACTCAGCAAAGACTCGTTCAGAAGTTCGTGGAGGCGGAAGAAAGCCTTGGAGACAAAAAGGAACTGGTCGTGCTAGACAAGGTTCTATAAGGTCACCACAATTTAGAGGTGGTGGTGTTGTATTTGCTAAGAAGCCAAGAGATTACTCTTACACCACTCCTAAGAAAGTTAGAAGACTTGCTCTTAAGTCTGTTTTAACTTCTAAATTACAAGATTCTGAAATTATTGTTTTAGATAAACTTGAATTAAATGAAATTAAAACTAAAACTGTTGTTAATATTTTAAAAGATATAAAGGCAGATAAAAAAGCCCTTATTGTTATAAATGATAAGAATGAAAATATTATTAGATCATCTAGAAACATTGAAGGTGTAAAGACTGAATTTGTTAAGAATATTAATGTTTATGATTTATTAAAATATAATTCACTTGTTATTACTAAGGATGCTTTAGACACCCTTGAGGAGGTGTTTATCTAATGAATAAATATGATATTATTAGAAAACCCATAGTTACAGAAAAGTCTATGGAAGATATGGAAAATAAGAAATATACATTTGAAGTTGATAAAAACGCAACTAAGATTGAAATAAAAGCTGCTGTTGAAGAAATTTTTAATGTAAAAGTTAAAAAAATCAACACAATGAATATGCAAGGAAAACTTAAAAGACAAGGAGCTCATATGGGAAGACGTCCTTCTTGGAAGAAGGCAATTGTTAAATTAACTGATGATTCCGAACCAATTGAGTTTTTTGAATCAATTTAAGGGAGGTAAATAATGGCAATTAAAGGATATAAACCAACGACTCCTTCACGTAGAAAAATGACAGTTTCAACTTTTGAAGAGTTAACAAATAAGAAGCCTGAAAAGTCATTAACTATTTCTTTGAAAAAATCCACTGGTCGTAATTCATACGGAAGAATTACTTCTAGACATAGAGGTGGAGGAGTAAAAAGAAAATATAGAATAATAGATTTTAAAAGAGATAAGGACAATATACCTGCAAGAGTTGCAGCTATTGAATATGACCCATATAGGTCAGCTTATATAGCTCTTCTACATTATGCAGATGGTGCTAAGAGATATATCATCCAACCAAACGGACTTAAGGTTGGAGATGTTGTTGAAAGTGGTCCTAATGCCGATATTAAAGTAGGTAATGCATTAAGACTTCAAGACATTCCGGTTGGTACTACTGTTCATAATATTGAACTTACTCCTGGAAAAGGTGGACAAATGGCAAGATCTGCTGGAACTGAAGCTCAATTAATGGCTAAGGAAGGCAAATATGCTCAATTAAGATTACCATCTAGTGAATTTAGATTAGTAAGTTTAAATTGCAAGGCTACTATCGGTCAAGTAGGAAATATTTCTCACGAATTAGTTACTCTTGGTAAGGCGGGTCGTAAGAGATATTTAGGAAAAAGACCTCATGTTAGAGGTTCTGCTATGAACCCTGTAGACCATCCACATGGTGGTGGTGAAGGTAGAGCACCAGTAGGTAGACCATCACCAATGACTCCTTGGGGTAAGAAAGCACTTGGTCTTAAGACTAGAAAGAAAAAGAATAAGACCGATATGTATATCGTAAGAAGAAGAACTAAGTAAGGAGGGTTTAAATGAGTAGATCATTAAAAAAAGGACCATTTGCAGATGAACATTTATTAAAGAAAATAGATGAATTAAATAAGAATAACGATAAGAAAGTAATTAAAACTTGGTCACGTCGCTCAACAATCTTTCCTGAATTTGTTTCTCATACAATAGCAGTTCATGATGGAAGAAAGCATGTGCCAGTATATATAACAGAAGATATGGTTGGTCATAAATTAGGTGAATTTGTTCCTACAAGAACATTTAAAGGTCACACTGCTAAAAGCGAAAAGACCACAACTATGAAATAAGAGGGGGTAAATAATGGAAGCAAAAGCAATTGCTAAATACGTTAGAATTTCACCTCTTAAGGTGAATTATATATGCGACGAAATTCGTGGCAAACAAGTTGATGAAGCCCTTTCTATTTTAAAGTTCACTAATAAAAAAGGTGCTTATGAGCTATACAAGGTACTACATTCTGCTGTAGCAAACGCTGAAAACAACTTGAATTTAGATAGAAGCTTACTTTATGTAAAGAAGGCTTATGCCAATGATGGTCCAACAATGAAGAGATTTCATCCAAAGGCTAAAGGAATGGCTTATCCAATATTAAAAAGATCAAGTCATATTGGCGTTGTAGTAGCTGAAAAAGAGTAAGGAGGTAGTCAATGGGACAAAAAGTTAATCCACACGGTCTTCGTGTAGGCGTAATTAAGAATTGGGATTCCAAATGGTATGCCAATAAGAAAAACTTTTCTGAACTTTTAGTAGAAGATAACGAAATTCGTAAATATATAAAGAAAAAATTATATGCAGCAGGAATTTCTAAGATTGAAATAGAAAGAGCTGCAAATAGAGTAAAAGTTTCTATTTATACTGCAAAACCTGGTGTTGTTATTGGCCGTGGTGGAGCTGGTGTTGAAGAATTAAGAAAAGAAGTTGAAAAATTAACAGGAAAATCTATTGTATTAAATGTTGAAGAAGTTAAAAATCCTGATGTTGATGCTCAATTAGTTAGTGAATCAATAGCTGAAGCGCTTGAAAGACGTGTATCTTTTAGACGTGCTATGAAACAAGCTATTCAAAGAACTATGAGAGCTGGCGCTTTAGGTATTAAAACTGCTGTAGCTGGACGTTTAGGCGGTGCAGATATGGCTAGAACTGAAGGATATTCTGAAGGTACTATTCCTCTTCAAACTCTAAGAGCTGATATTGATTACGGATTTAGCGAAGCTGATACAACTTACGGAAAACTTGGTGTTAAAGTTTGGTTATACAAAGGTGAAATTCTTCCTGAATTTAAAGAAGAAAGAAGAAGGCCAAGAGATAACAGAGATAAAGACAAAGACAACAAAAAGCGTAAAAGACGTAACAATAACAAAGACGGAAAAAGAAATTTCAAAAGAAATAACAATAGAGATAAAAATAAAGAATCAAATAAGAAATCCTAGATTAGAGAGGAGGAAAATTTATGTTAATGCCTAAAAGAGTGAAATATCGTAGAGTTCATAGAGGCAGAATGAAAGGTAAGGCTCAAAGAGGTAACACCCTAGCCTATGGAGAATACGGTATTAAAGCATTAGAACCAGCATGGATAACTTCAAATCAAATAGAAGCAGCACGTCGTGCTATGACAAGATATATTCGTAGAGGTGGAAATATTTGGATTAAAATTTTCCCCGATAAGCCAGTATCTGAAAAACCTGCTGAAACACGTATGGGTTCAGGTAAAGGTGCTCCTGAATACTGGGTAGCAGTTGTTAAACCTGGTAGAGTACTATTTGAAATGAGTGGCGTAAGTGAAGAAGTTGCTAGAGAAGCTATGAGACTTGCATCTATGAAGCTGCCAATCAAAACTAAGTTTGTTAAGAAAGAGGATGGTGACTCAAATGAAGGTTAAGGAAATTCGCAATATGTCAAGTGAAGAGCTTATAAAGAAGGCTGACGATTTAAAGGGCGAACTTTTCAACTTAAGATTTAGACTTGCAACTGGTCAACTTGACAATCCACAAAGTATTAAAATGGTAAAAAAAGACATTGCAAGAATTAAAACTATCATTAGAGAAAGACAACTCCAAGAAGGAAAGGAGATAATCTAAGATGGAAAGAAACATGAGAAAAACTATAGTTGGTTCTGTAGTTTCCGATAAAATGGATAAAACCATTGTAGTGGCTGTTGAGTCATTTAAAACTCACCCCATTTACAAGAAAAGATATAAAAACACGAAAAAATACAAGGCTCATGATGAAAACAATGAATGCGGAATTGGTGACAAAGTAAGAATTATGGAAACAAGACCGTTAAGTAAAGATAAAAGATTCAGACTTGTAAAAATTATAGAAAAAGCAAAGTAATAACTGAAAGGAGATAGGCATGATTCAACAAGAAACAAGACTTCGTGTTGCAGATAATTCAGGTGCAAGAGAACTTTCCGTTATTAAGGTACTTGGCGGAACTAATAGAAGAATTGCAAATATTGGTGATATAGTTGTTTGTTCCGTAAAGACTGCTACACCAGGAGGAGTCGTAAAGAAAGGCTCTGTAGTAAAAGCTGTAGTTGTTAGAACTTCTAAGGGAATTAGCCGTAAAGATGGAAGTTACATCAGTTTTGATGATAATGCTGCAGTAGTTATAAAAGATGACAGAAGCCCAGTTGGAACTCGTATTTTTGGACCTGTAACTAGAGAATTAAGAAGAGGTAACTTCATGAAGATTATCTCTTTGGCACCAGAAGTGCTTTAATAGGAGGTACATTTATGAGAATTAAAACCAATGATATGGTAAAAGTTATTGCTGGTAAGGATAAGGGCAAGGTTGGAAAAGTTCTTAAGACTTTCCCTAAAAAAGATAGAGTTTTAGTTGAAAATGTAAATATGGTAACTAAACACACTAAACCACAAGGCCCTACAAAACCAGGTGGAATTGAAAAGAAAGCAAATCCTATTCACGTTTCTAACGTTATGTATTATGATCAAAAAAGTGGTAAGGGAACTAAATTAGGATATAGATTTGAAAATGGTAAGAAAGTCAGATTTAAAAAATCAGACAACGAAACTATTAAGTAGGAGGTAGAAACATGACTTCAAGATTAAAAGAAAAATATGATAACGAAGTTGCCGGCTACCTAATGGACAAATTCGGCTACAAAAACAAAATGCAAGTGCCACGTCTAGAAAAAGTTATTTTAAATATTGGACTTGGAGAAGCAAAGGATAATCCTAAGGTTCTTGAGTCAGCTATAAATGATCTAACTGTAATAGCGGGACAAAAACCAGTTGTAACACTTGCCAGAAAATCAATAGCTAATTTTAAGCTTCGTGAAGGTCATAAAATTGGCGTTAAAGTTACATTAAGAGGTCAAAGAATGTATGATTTCCTTGATAAATTAATGAACGTTGCACTTCCTAGAGTAAGAGACTTTAGAGGAGTTAAGGCAAATGCTTTTGATGGTAGAGGAAATTATTCTCTAGGACTTAAAGAACAATTAATATTCCCTGAAATTGAATATGATAAAGTAGATGCAATTAGAGGAATGAACATTGCTATAGTTACGACTGCACAAACTGATGAAGAAGCTAAAGCGTTCCTTGAAAAAATGGGAATGCCATTTGCCAAGAATTAGGAATGGAGGAATTTTGTGGCTAAAAAATCATTAATTGCAAAGCAAAAGAGGAAACAAAAATTTTCAACTCGTGAATATAGCAGATGTAAAATTTGTGGAAGACCTCATTCTGTTTTAAAAAAATATGGAATTTGTAGAATTTGTTTTAGAGAACTGGCTTACAAAGGACAAATTCCTGGTGTTAAAAAAGCTAGTTGGTAAACCCAAGGTGAAAGGAGGCAAACTGATATGATGACAGACCCAATCGCGGATATGCTTACAAGGATAAGAAATGGTAACCATGCAAGACATAAATCTGTTGACATTCCAGCTTCAAATATTAAAAAGGAAATAGCAAAAATCCTATTAGATGAAGGATATATAAAAAATTATGACCTTGTAGAAGATAACAAACAAGGAATTATTAAGATAGATTTAAAATATGCACAATCTGGCGAAAGAGTTATCTCTGGAATTAAGAGAATCTCAAAACCGGGCCTTAGAGTTTATGTTAAGTGCGAAGACGTTCCTAAAGTTCTAGGTGGACTTGGAATAGCAATAATCTCAACATCTAAGGGTATCATTACAGATAAAGTTGCAAGAGAAAAGGGAGTTGGCGGAGAAGTAATCTGCTACATTTGGTAATTGGAGGTGAAACAATGTCCAGAATCGGAAAAAAACCTATAGTTATCCCTAAGGGCGTAGAAGTTAAAATTGATAAAAACACTATTGAAGTTAAGGGACCTAAAGGAAGTCTGGTTGAGTCTTTTGACAAATCCATGACTTATGAATTAGAAGATGGAGTTCTCACAGTTTTAAGACCAAATGATAGCAAGAAAATTAAAGCACTTCACGGTCTTACTAGAACTCTTATATATAATATGATTATCGGAGTTACAGAAGGATATAAGAAAGAATTAGAAATAGTTGGTACTGGTTATAGAGCTAGTAAAAATGGTAAGAAATTAGCTTTAACACTTGGTTTCTCACATCCTCTTGAATTAGAAGATCCTAAGGGAATTGAAGTCGAAGTTCCATCTGCAAACTCAATTATAATAAAAGGAAATAATAAGCAACAAGTTGGAGCTTATGCAGCATATATTAGAGAATTTAGACATCCTGAACCTTATAAAGGAAAAGGTATCAAATATGTTGATGAACACATCAGACGTAAGGTCGGAAAAACAGGTAAGTAGAAAGGTGATTTAACGTGTTAAAGAAAATAGATAAAAATGCAAATAGAATAAAAAGACACAAGAGAATTAGAAGACATCTTTCTGGAACTGCTAGTAAACCAAGACTATCTGTTTTTAGGTCAGATGCTCATATTTATGCACAAGTTATAGATGATGATTCAATGAATACTATCGTTAGTGCATCAAGCTTAGATAAATCTTTAAATTTAGAAAGTACTAAGAATATTGAAGCAGCTAAGGCAGTTGGTAAAGATATAGCTAAAAAGGCTCTTGAAAAAGGTATAGAAGAAGTTGTTTTTGATAGAAGTGGATATATATATCACGGTAGAATAAAAGCTCTTGCAGAAGCTGCAAGAGAAGAAGGACTTAAATTCTAAAAAGGAGGGACAAATGGAACGTTCATTAATTAATGCGGCAGAACTTGATTTAGAAGACAAAGTTGTATCTATCAATAGAGTAGCCAAAGTAGTTAAAGGTGGTAGAAATTTTAGATTCTCAGCTCTTGTAGTTGTAGGAGACCATAACGGACACGTTGGCGTAGGTACAGGTAAAGCTCTTGAAGTTCCTGAAGCTATTAGAAAAGCAACACAAGATGCTAAAAAACACATTATTAAAGTAAACTTATTGAAGACTTCAATCCCTCATATGGTTATAGGAGAATTTGGAGCCGGAAGAGTATTCTTAAAACCAGCTCATGAAGGTACTGGTGTTATAGCCGGAGGAGCTGTGCGTGCAGTTTGCGAACTTTGTGGTATAACTGATATACGTACAAAGAATCAAGGAAGCAATAATGCAAGGAATACTGTAAATGCAACAATTGAAGCTTTAAAAAAATTAAAAACTGCAGAATCTGTTGCTAAGTTAAGAAATAAATCTGTTGATGAAATTTTAGGGTGAGGTGTTTTATGAGTACTTTAAAAATAAAATTAGTTAAAAGCCCTATAGGAAAAATTCCAGTTCATAGAAAAACTATTAAGGCTCTTGGTCTTAATAAATTAGGACAAGTAGTCGAAAAAAATGACACTCCTCAAATTAGAGGAATGATAAAACAAGTTGAATATATGCTTGAAGTAGAAGAATGAGGAGGTGTGCCCAGTGAAATTACATGACTTAAAACCGGCAGCAGGCGGTGGAGTTAAAGCTAGAAAAAGAATTGGTAGAGGTATTGGTTCTGGAACTGGTAAAACTTCTGGTAGAGGTCAAAAAGGTCAAAATTCAAGGTCTGGTGGTGGAGTAAGACCAGGTTTTGAAGGTGGCCAAATGCCTTTATTTAGACGTCTTCCAAAAAGAGGATTTACAAATATATTTAAAAAGCAAACACAAGCAGTTAATGTTTCTGATTTGAATCGTTTTGAAGAAGGAACAGAAGTAACAAAAGATCTTTTAATACAAGAAGGTTTAGTTAAAAAGTCAAAAGCAAAAGATGGAGTAAGAATTTTAGGTAACGGAGAATTAAACGTAAAACTTAATGTTAAAGCAAGCCATTTCTCTGCGTCAGCTAAAGAAAAAATTGAGGCCTGCGGAGGAAAGGCTGAGGTGATTTAATGCTTTCCACCTTTAAAAATGCTTGGAAAATTCCTCAATTGAGGAAGAAAATGCTCTTTACACTTTTTATGCTTCTACTTTATAGATTAGGAAGTCATATTGCTGTTCCTTTTATGAACACTTCAGTAATTGAGCAATTATTTAACGGTGCAAATGCTTCTCTTTTTGCCTTTATGGATTTAATGGCAGGAGGAAATTTTAGAAACTTTACAATTTTTGCTTGTAATATATATCCATATGTTACAGCTTCAATTGTGCTTCAACTTTTAACAATAGCTATCCCTTCACTTGAAGCTTTAGCAAAAGAAGGAGATACAGGTCGTAAAGCTATAGCAAAATATACTAGATATCTTGCAATAGCAATTGCTGCTGTACAAGCAGTAGGATATACTTTTGGAATATTTAGACAAGCTGTTAATGCAACAACTTACTTGGAATATTTTACAATTATAATTTCTATAGTAGCTGGTTCTACAATTCTTATTTGGATTGGTGAACAAATTACAGAACATGGAATTGGAAATGGTATTTCAATATTAATCTTTGCTGGTATCGTAGCAAGATTTCCTGTTGATATATTCCAATCAATAGCTCGTGTTAGAGCTGGACTTGCTAGCTCTATATATCTTTGGATATTCTTAGTTTTAGCTATTGCAATTTGTGTGTTTGTTGTAATTCTTAATGAAGGTGAAAGAAGAATTCCAGTACAATATGCAAAAAGAGTAGTAGGACGTAAGATGTATGGAGGTCAAGCAACACATATTCCTATTAAAGTTCTTTTAACAGGAGTTATGCCTATTATCTTTGCTAACTCACTATTAGCAATACCATCAACAGTAGCTATGTTTACTAAAAATGAAGCTACTAGAAATTGGATTACAAAATGGTTATCACCATCAGGTGGTCCTGGTGTAGTAATTTATGTATTATGTTCAGTAATATTAATTATATTCTTTACATTTTTCTATACTACAATTCAATTTAACACAGTGGAATATTCAAAGAATATGCAACAAAACGGTGGTTTTATTCCAGGAATAAGACCAGGTAAACCGACTAGTGAGTATTTACAAAGGTCATTAAATAGATTAGTATTACCGGGAGCAATTGCACTTGCAATACTTTCAGTATTACCTACAATATTAACAAAGATTTCAAATCTTCAATTTAATTATGGTGGAACAAGTATTATTATCGTAGTTGGTGTAGTATTAGAAACAACAAGAGTTCTTGAGCAACAATTGTTAATGAGAAACTACAAAGGATTCTTAAGAAAATAGGAGGAATTATGAGACTCGTTATATTAGGTCCTCCAGGGGCCGGTAAGGGTACGCAAGCCGATTTTATCGTTAAGAAATATAATATAGTTCATATCTCAACAGGTGATATTTTTAGAGAAAATATTAAAAATCATACAAAACTAGGAGAAAAAGCAAAATCGTATATGGATAAAGGACTTCTAGTTCCTGATGAATTAGTTATAGATTTAGTTGAAGATAGGCTGGCAAAGGATGATTGTAAAGATGGATTTCTTTTAGATGGTTTTCCTAGAACAGTAGCTCAAGGAGTTAGCCTTGATGCAATTTTAGATAGACAAGATAAGTCCTTGACTAAAGTTATAAATATTGATGTTAAACCAGAAATCCTTATTGAAAGGGCTGTTGGTAGACGTGTATGTAAATCATGTGGCAGCACTTTCCATATAAAATATAATCCTCCTAAAGAAGATGGCATTTGTGATAATTGTCATGAAAAGCTAATTCAAAGAGATGATGATACCGAAAATACTGTTAAAACTAGAATTAAAGTTTATTTTGAACAAACAGCTCCATTGATTGATTATTATAAGGCTCAAGATTTACTTCTTAATATTAATGGAGAAAGTGATATAAAGAAGGTATTTGACGATATAGTTCAAGGTCTAAGTTAGGTGAAATAATGGAGAGGACAATATCTCTTGAAAGGGGACAAATTGTAAGATCCAAAAAAGGTAGAGATGAGGGAGAAATATTTATCATTTTGGACATTATTGATGATAAATATGTCTACCTTGTTGATGGAAAATTAAGAAAGCTATGTAAACCTAAAAGGAAAAAGGTAAAACATCTTTATATATATAAGGCAGTAGTTGAGTTGGACGTTGAAAATTTCAATGATGCCTATATTAGAAGAGTTCTGTTATCTTATAGCTAAAGGAGGATACCTATATATGGCTAAAGAAGATGTAATTGAAGTAGAAGGCGTAATTGTTGACGCATTACCGAATACTAATTTCAAAGTTAAGCTTGAAAATGGACACATTATACTTGCCCATATTTCAGGTAAATTGAGAATGAATTATATAAGAATTCTTCCTGGAGATAAGGTGACAGTTGAGCTTTCACCTTATGACCTAACTAGGGGAAGAATTACATGGAGAAAGAAATAATCCCGTAAGGAGGTTACAATGAAGGTTAGACCATCAGTAAAGAAAATGTGCGAAAAATGCAAAATTATCAAAAGAAAAGGAAAAGTAATGGTAATTTGCGAAAATCCCAAGCATAAACAGAGACAAGGCTAAGGAGGTAGATTATGGCAAGAATAGCCGGTGTGGACTTACCAAGAGAAAAAAGAGTTGAGATTGGCTTAACTTATATTTTCGGTATTGGTAGAAGCAGATCACAAAAAATTCTAAAGGATGCAGATGTTAATTTTGACACTAGAGTTAAAGATTTAACAGAAGCTGAACTTGGAAGAATTAGAGATGAAATTCAAAAATACCATGTAGAAGGTGATTTGCGTAGAGATGTTGCTATGAACATCAAAAGACTTCGTGAAATCAACTGCTATCGTGGTCGTAGACATAAAGCCGGTCTTCCTGTAAGAGGACAAAAGACCAAAACTAATGCAAGGACAAGAAAAGGTCCTAAAAAATTAATTGCAAAGAAGAAGTAAGGAGGTATATATAAATGGCAAAAAAACAAAGAGCTACTCGTGTAAAACGTCGTGCTCGTAAAAATATTGAAAAAGGTCAAGCTCATATAGCCTCTACATTTAATAACACTATGGTTACTTTAACCGACACAAACGGAAATGTAATTTCATGGGCAAGTGCCGGTCAATTAGGATTCAGGGGCTCTAGAAAGTCAACACCATTTGCAGCTCAAGAAGCTGCAGCTGAAGCAGCTAATAAGGCAAAGGAACATGGATTAAAATCTGTTGATGTATATGTAAAAGGTCCAGGTAGCGGAAGAGAAGCTGCTATAAGGTCTTTACAAGCATCAGGCCTTGAAGTTACCATGATAAAAGATGTAACTCCAATTCCACATAACGGATGTAGACCGCCAAAACGTAGAAGAGTTTAATGGAATTAGTTAGTAATATATTACTAAACTAGAGGAGGTACCCATGATAGAAATAGAAAAGCCTAAAATTACTATTGATAAGCTGGATGATTCCGGAAAATACGGAAAATTTATAGTGGAACCCCTTGAAAGTGGATATGGAATTACTATTGGAAATTCTTTGAGAAGAGTTCTTTTATCCTCTCTACCAGGGGCTGCTGTTTCATTCATAAATATTCGTGGTGTGGAACATGAATTTGACACTATTCCAGGAGTTTTAGAAGATGTTCCAGAAATTATTTTGAATGTTAAATCCATTGTTTTCAAAATGGAAAATGATGAACCTGTAAAGCTAATTATAGAAAAATCAGGTAAAGGAGAAATAACTGCTGGAGATATTATTCTTGAACCCAGTGTAAGTGTTGTAAATCCTAACCATCATATTGCAACTTTAAATGAAGATGCAGATGTTTATATTGAAATGACAGTAGAAAAAGGTCGTGGTTATGAGCCTTCTGAATTAAAAAAAGATGAAGTAACTCAAATTGGAATAATACCGGTGGACTCAAATTATTCTCCGGTTAGAAAAGTTAATTGGAAAGTTGAAAACACAAGGGTAGGTCAAAGAACAGATTATGACAGACTTATTCTTGAAGTTACAACAGATGGTTCAATGAAAGCTGATGAAGCAACATCATTGGCAGCAAAAATTTTAACAGAACATTTAGACTTATTTATTGGTCTTATAAATCATGTTGATGAAGTTAATATTATGGTTGAAAAAGAAGAAGACCAAAGTGAAAAAGTTAAAGAGATGACAGTTGAAGAATTAGACCTATCTGTAAGAAGTTTCAATTGCTTAAAAAGAGCGGGTATCAATACTGTTGGGGAACTGACAAATAAAACTGAAGAAGATATGATGAAAGTTAGAAACCTTGGTAAAAAATCTTTGGAAGAAGTGGTTTCTAAATTACAAGAAATGAATCTATCTCTGAAAACTGAAGAAGATTAAAAGGAGGTACTAATGGCAGTACAAAGAAAACTTAACCGTAATTCTAGCCACAGACGTGCTATGTTAAGAAATCTTGTTACCTCACTTCTAAGAGAAGAAAAGATTGTAACAACTGTTACAAGAGCTAAAGAAACAAGAAGAATTGCTGAAAAAATGATTACTCTTGGAAAGAGAGGAGATCTTCACGCAAGAAGACAAGCACTCGCATATATTTTTGACGAAGATACAGTAACTAAGGTTTTTAATGAATTAGCCGAAAAATATGCTGACAGAAACGGCGGTTATACAAGAATAATTAAAATGGGACCAAGACGTGGTGACGGAGCTGAAGTTGCAGTTTTGGAACTTGTATAAATTATTTAATTAAAATTGATAATATTATATTTAGGGAGACTAGGGCTTAGTCTCCTATTTTTGTATTCACTATATTGGTAAATATTAATGTTAATAAATTTGATCATGCAGTTAAATTTGAAAATTAATTAACCATCTTATATAATAAGATAAAAATATATGATGTAGGAGAATTTATGATAAATGTAGTTGGCTTAGGAGCAACTGATGAGAATGATTTAACTTATAAAGCTCTTAAAATTATTAATAATGGTAAAAAAAATTTTTTGAGAACGGACAAGCTTGATGCTGTCAATTATTTTAAAGATAATAATATATCTTATTCTTCTTTTGATTATGTTTATGAGGAAGATGAGAACAAATCTTTCGAGGATGTTTATAATGAAATTGTATCGTCTTTACTTGAGGAGGAAAATAAGTGGGGAGAAATAAATTATTTTGTTCCAGGTAATCCTTTTGTAGCTGAAAAGACAGTTGAACTTTTAAGAAAGAATACTAAAACAACGATAACAAGTGGTATAAGTTTTATTGAACCAATTTTAAGTGCTGTTGGTAGAGATGCTGTTGATGGTCTTTTATTTCTCGATTATGATTTTAATATTTACGATTTAAACCCTGATATGGATATCATTATAACTCAGATTTATAACAGGCGTATAGCTTCGGATGTTTCTTTAAAACTTCAAGAAATTTATCCACCACAAAGTGATGTAACTTTTATCAAAGATGCTGGCTTAAAATCTCAATACCTTGTAAATTGTAAAGTATTTGAATTATCTAGAATTGAGGATATCAATCACAGATGTGCTCTATATATTCCAAGAAGTGAGAGATTTATTTATGGTCAAATGAAAAAAGCATTATTAAATTTTATAGATGAGACAAACTTGTCTTATGACAAAAAATCCTTTGAATTTATTAAAGACAAGGCAAGGGATATTATAAAAAATCTCGATAATAATGATGATGATACAGCTTTTCAGTTTTATTTTTATGCAATTTTATTAAGTGAGTTGGCAAATATTGAAGGATATTATAATAAATATGATATTTTTGAAAAAATATTAGAAAAAATGAGATAAAATAGGGATTTTTTTCAATTAGGTCTAGAAAAAAGACTAAACTTAGGTTATAATTTATACAGTCTTACTTTTAGAGCAGGCTGGAATGCTCTTTATTTTATAGATTATAAAGACTATAAAAATATTAATCTTCGAGGAGGATGTTATGAACAAACAAGAATTAGTAGCAAGCATAGCTACAAAAAGCAGTTTAACTAAAAAAGATGCTGAAAAGGCTCTTAATGGTTTCTTAGCTTCAGTTGAAGAAGCTTTAGCAAAAGGTGAAAAGGTTCAATTAGTTGGATTTGGAACTTTTGAAGTTAGACAAAGAAAAGCTAGAGAAGGAAGAAATCCAAGAAACCCAGAAGAAGTTATCAAGATTCCTGCTTCTAAAGCACCAGTATTTAGATCAGGCAAAGCCCTTAAAGAAGCTGTTAATAAGTAATCTTAACTAAGAAGGCCTTTGTGCCTTCTTTTTTTTAAAAATTATGCGTATAGATAAGTATTTAAAAAATTCTAGAATTATAAAAAGAAGAACTGTGGCAAAATCTGCCTGTGATAAAGGCTTAATTAAAATTAATGAGAAAATTGCCAAAGCTGGTGATGAAGTTGTGATTGGCGATATTATTGAAATTAAGCTTGGTACTAAAGAGATTTTAGTTAAGGTATTATCTGTAAATGACAATGTTTCTAAAGATGAAGCTTCATCTATTTATGAAAGGATAAATTAAATTGTCAAATCTTTCAAACATTTCTTTTATTTTTTTTGTTTGCAACAGGAATTATCATTACTTTTTTAACTTTAAGAAAAAATGAAGATTTAAGTTTGATTTTCATTTTTATTGTTTTGATTATAGTTATTTTCTACATGCTTAGAGATATTTATGTTAAAAATTTTTAATTTATATCTTTACAATTCTTCGCTTTTCTGTAATAATTAACTTGGAGGTTAGACATGAGAACTAGGAGAAAAAGCTTCCCATTAATTTATGCAATCATTATCTTGATTACTCTTATATACTTTGCTTTCTCTATGAGTAAATCAATTGGATTAAGAAACCAAAAACTAGAGATATTGTCTGAAAATCGTAGAGAGATTAGTAGTTTAAATAATGATATCAAAAATTTAAAGAGGGAAATTAACAATGCTGATACAATTGAGTTTGTTGAAAAAGTTGCCAGAGATGATTTGGGAATGGTAAAACCTAGGGAAATTGTGTATATTGACAAGAGTAAAGGAAGTTCTTTTAATCTCCATAGGCAAAATTAACAGGAGGATAAATAGTTTATGAGCTTAGCTGTAGGCGATGTTGTAGAAGGTGTGGTATCAAATCTAACTAAGTTTGGTGCTTTTGTGAATTTAGATAGCGGATTGACAGGTTTAGTACATATTTCGGAAATTTCTGATACTTTCGTAAAGGATGTTTCTGATGTTTTAGAAACTGGTCAAAATGTGAAAGTAAAAGTTCTTTCAATTGATGATAAGGGTAAAATAGCTTTATCAATCAAAGCCTGCATTGAAAAAAAGCCTGTACAGATAAATACTGAAAAGGTTGGTATAAATACTGAGTTTGAAGATAAATTAGCCAAGTTTTTAAAAGATAGTAACGAAAAATTGGAACAAAAAAGATCTAGGGAAAAACAAAAGACTAAGGGTAACAGGTCAAGGAATAGATTTTAATTTGAGTATAAGGACCTTTTTATGGGTCCTTATTTGTTTTTATTATTAGGATAAAATAATGGATAAAATTTTTTATGATAAAATTAAAGAAGAAAAAACCATAGAAAAAAATGATAGACTGCTTCTTGCAATTTCAGGAGGTCCTGATTCTATGTATCTTCTCTACAATGTCATAGATTTGAAGAAAGAATTTAATTTAGATTTATTAGTTTGTCATGTAAATCACGGTATCAGAGAAAATGCAAAAAATGATGAAAATTTTGTAATAGATATTTGCAAAAAGTTTAATATTAATTATAATATAAAACATGTTAATATGAATGAATACGCAAAGGAAAATAATATGAGTGCTGAGGAAGCCGGTCGTTTTCTAAGATATGAATTCTTTAAAGAGAATGCAGATGGCAGAAAAATTCTTACTGCTCATAATTTAAATGACCAAGCTGAAACTATTCTTACAAGGATTTTTAGAGGAACTGGGGTAAAAGGTTTGGCAGGAATCTTACAATTTAATAATAATATTGTTAGACCTATCTTAAATATCCCAAGATATCAGATAGAGGATTATTTAAATAAGAATAATCTTAAATATGTGATTGATGAAACTAATTTAAAAAGTGACTATACAAGAAATCGCATAAGGATTGAGCTTATACCTTATATTGAAAAATATTTTAATCCCAATATAGTTAATACTCTAAATAGATTATCTATTAATGCCAGGGAAGAAAAAATCTATCTTGATACTATCATAGAAAAAGAATATAGAAATTCTTTTAAAGATGATTATTTTAATGTAACTTATCTTAAAACTCTTGATAAATTTATTTGCCAAGAAGTGATTAAAAAATTTTTAGAAGAAAATTTTCCTTCTTTTGTAACAAGAAAAATCATAATTGATATTTATATGTTATTGTTTAAGAATTCTGGAACATCTATAGATATATCAAAAAATATTAGGGCTAGAATCTCTTATGATAAACTATTAATAGAAAAGTATCAAAAAATTAATTATGAATCTTTGTATTTAAATTGTGGAGATAATCATAGTGATTTTGGTATAATTACACTTAAGGATAATATTTATAAAAAAGATAGATTTAACGTTTCTATTGATAAAGATAAAATAAAGGGTAATTTATATGTTCGTTCAAGAAAAAAAGGCGATAGATTTACTCCAATGGGTATGAAATCAAATAAAAAATTAAAAGATTTTTTTATAGATAAGAAAATTGATAGGGAAAAAAGGGACTCTATCGGGCTTATTTGCGATGCTGAAAATATTATTTGGGTCATCGGATATGGAATAAATGATAAATATAAAATTACTGAATTTAGCAAAAATATTCTTAACATGGAGGTAAAAGATGACAGAAATTAAAGAAATTCTTTTTACTAGGGAAGAAATCCAAAAAAAAGTTCAAGAATTAGGTAAAATTATAAGCAATGATTATAAGGGTAAAAAACTTATATTGGTGGGTATTTTAAAAGGAGCAGTTCCTTTTATGGCTGACTTAATGAGAGAAATTGATCTGGATTTAGAATATGATTTTATGGATGTTTCTTCATATAGCGGAACAACATCTGTAGGGGAAGTTAGGATACTAAAGGATATTTCTACACATATTGAAGGTAAAGATGTACTTTTTGTAGAAGATATTATTGACACAGGTTTAACTTTATCATATTTGACAGACCTTTTTAAGAGTAGGGCAGCTAATAGTGTTGCTATTACTACTTTACTTTCAAAACCCAAGAGAAGAAAAATTGATATTTATGTTAAATATATTGGATATGAAATTGAGGATAAATTCGTTGTAGGATATGGTATGGATTATAATGAAAAATTCAGATCATTACCATATATTGGTGTCCTTGATGAAAGTATTCTTCATAAATAGAGGAGGAGATATATTTTGAAAAAAAGAATGGGGGGAACAATATTTTATATTGTCCTAATCATTTTATTATTTGCTACAATTAGATATTTTAGACCACCTGAACAAACTGTTGAGGAAAAAAGTGTTACTGAGTTTGTACAAGAATTAAAAAATAATAATGTTGTATCTATTACTATGGAAGAAGGTACTAATACCATAGCTCATGTTAAATTGAAAGATGACACAAGATTTATAACACTTTTACCTGATTCAGCCTCACAAGACCTTTTTAATTCATATATTTCCGATAAGGTTTCTAAGGGTGAAATTAAATATAATCTGCAACCTAAAAAAGTAACACCTTTTTATTTTGACCTCATCCCTTCATTTTTGATGATAGGTGCACTGATATTTATTTGGTATAGGATTATGCAACAAAATAGTGGTGGAGGTAAGATGTCATCATTTGGAAAATCTAAAGCTAAGTTAATCAATAAAGATTCAAAAAAATTGATTACCTTTAAGGATGTTGCAGGTTTAGTTGAAGAAAAAGAAGAACTTGGAGAAATTGTTGATTTTCTGAAGAATCCAAAAAGATTTACTGAAATGGGGGCAAGAATACCTAAGGGTGTTTTACTTGTAGGTCCTCCAGGAACTGGTAAAACTTATCTTTCTCGTGCAGTAGCAGGAGAAGCTGGAGTTCCATTTTTTATAATGAGTGGTTCAGATTTCGTAGAAATGTTTGTAGGTGTTGGTGCATCGAGAGTTCGTGATTTATTTGAAGCTGCTAAGAAAAATGCACCTTGCATAATTTTCATAGATGAGATTGATGCTGTAGGTCGTAGACGTGGCGCTGGACTTGGCGGAGGTCATGACGAAAGGGAACAAACCCTTAACCAATTATTAGTAGAAATGGATGGATTTGGAACTAACGAGGGCGTTATTGTAATGGCAGCAACAAATAGGCAGGATATACTTGACCCTGCACTATTAAGACCAGGTAGATTTGATAGGATGGTTTATGTTGGTAAGCCTGATATTCGTGCTCGTGAAGCAGTTTTGAAAGTTCATTCTAAAGGTAAAAAGCTTGCAGAAGATGTTGATTTAAGACTTATTGCAAGGAGAACACCTGGATTTACTCCAGCAGATTTGGAAAATCTTATGAATGAATCAGCTTTACTTGCTGCTAGAAATGGCAACGCAAGAATAACAATGGAAGATGTTAACGAAGCTTCTATAAAAGTTCAAGCAGGACCAGCTAAAAAATCAAGAGTAGTTTCAGATAAGGAAAGAAAATTGACAGCTGTTCATGAATCAGGTCATGCTATAGTGTCACAATTTTTACCAGAAGAGCATCCAGTTCATATGATTACTATAATTCCTAGAGGACAAGCTGGAGGATTTACAGCATATGCTCCTGAGGATGATGCTTCCTTCGTAACTAAGGGTATGATGGAGTCACAAATCGTATCATTATTAGGCGGACGTGTGGCAGAATCTTTAGTTTTAGATGATATTTCTACTGGAGCATCTAATGACATACAAAGAGCTACACAAATAGCAAGGTCTATGGTTACGACATATGGTATGAGTGATAGACTTGGTACAATTAATTATGACTCAGGTGACAATGAAATATTTGTTGGCAGAGATTTAGGCCGTGAAAGGCCTTATTCAGAAAGGACTGCAGCTGAAATTGATGAAGAAGTAGCAAGAATTATTAATGAAGCATATATAAAATGTAGAAATATATTGAAAGAAAATATGCCTAAGTTATTAAGACTTTCTAACGCTTTATTGGAAAAGGAAACTGTATACAGAAAGGAATTCTTAGAAATTTTCTATGCAGATGATGAAAAAAATAAAGAAATTGTAAAAAAACAAGAAGACCAACAAGAAGAAAGTATTCTTCAAGATGCAGCACTCGATAAAGATACTTTTCAAGAAAAAGACAGTCCATTAGAAGATAAATAAATATTTAATTTTGGCTCTATGTCAAATATTGGGGAGGCTCGTTAATTCGAGTCTCTCTTTTCATTTAAAAATCAATACTTAGACGCTAATAGGATAACAAAAGTAAAATAAAGGAAATACTACTAAAAATAAAGATAGCAAACAAAACTCCTAGGGCTTTGCGAAAATTTCCCGTTTTCCTAACACTACTACAAGCAAACATAATTCTTTTTCTAAAAAAATTGAAATATTTCATACCAAAACAATTTCTCTTTAAAGTCTTTATGTTAGTATGAGTACCTCTAAGATTTATTTTTTTGCTATTTTAAGTTTAGGACTAAATGAGTATAAGTCAATTTTTTTTACATAAAAATATCTGTTAGAGATCTACTCCCCAACAGATATTTTAGACCATTAAAATTCAACTTAAATATTGACAGGTAAATTATCAAGTGATATTTTATTTATAAAGATTTTCAGTTAAATATTTATATAAATAAAAACTTGCTAAGATTCTGGAGGTTAAAATGAAAAATAAATACTTTTATAAAATTACATTGTTTTTAGCAATAATTTTATTATGTGCTTGCTCAAACAATGCCAAGAGAGCAAAGGCTGGGCAAGAGGCAAAAGAAAATAAAGAATTTTTAGATTCTTATGATTTTATAAGGCTCAATAAAACTAGACTTGGATTAACAGACCCAAGAGGATTTGTAGTAGTAGATAATAAAATTTATATGGTGGATGCTGGAGAAAATTCAGTAAATATTTTTGACTTGGATTTTAAACCTATAAAAAAATTAGAAGGAAAAGATATGCAGCTAAAAAAACCGGCAGATATTGATTTTTATGAAGATAAATTTTACATAGCAGATATTAAGGATAATAATATTAAAATATATGATAAGGATTTTAAACTAATTAATTCTATAAATTTAAGAGAAAAGCATGACATGAATTATGGGGAACCCACCTATATAAAAGTTAACGAGAAAGGAATTTATATTGCCTATGAGTGTGTTATAAAAGAAGCTGCCTTTATAGACAAATATTTTGAAGATGGCAGACAACAAATTGGCAAGTTATTTTGGGGCTCTTTAACCAAGGGAGGTAATGATATTTTTGCAGCAAACAGGGGCACACATTTTGAGGGACCCTTTATGAATTTCAAGCATGTTGAAGGATTCAAATCAGGCAAAGCTAATCTACTAAAAATTGAAGATAATAAAGTTAATGAACTGACAAAATTAGAAGAAGGACTTATGCCTCTAGCACTTTGTGCAAACGAAGAAAATATATATATTTTAACTAGCGACTGTAAAATTAATGAATTTTCAAAAGACGGTGAATTTAAAAGAACACTCTTTTCAGATTCATTTAAACCAAAATTTGAAGTTGAAAAGTCATCAAATTATATGCAAATTTACAAAAATAGGCTTTATATAAACTTTGTTAAATATAACACTGATGATGAGTCAAAAAATCAGGCTGTAGAGAACATATTGGTGCTTGATATATAGAGAATTTTAAAAATATAACTACTAAATATAATAAAGACAAATTTGCAAAAATCGACTAATTAGGGTCGATTTTTTTGAGGCTCTATGTTAAATATTGGGGGGGCTAGTTAAGACAAG
>QWCH01000298.1_pt1 | contig 110062 bp, 83 predicted proteins | sample 1972671 | NCBI WGS metagenome assembly QWCH01 (sample SAMN09866713, study PRJNA288562) | Human gut metagenome isolate term3_stool, whole genome shotgun sequencing... | isolation source: gut | host: Homo sapiens | place: USA: California
CTTAATGTATTGAGCAACACTAAGTTACAAATAAATTCTTGTATGTACAACTTTTCTTTCATATAAATTTATCTATTATTTTAATTCCGCCAACGGGTTTAGCTAATATGACAATACGTCTCAGATGACAAAGGAGTACACAGCCTGCAAATGTAGTAAATGCAGTGATAGGAACCTAACTAACAGAGCTTTAATATAAAAACTTTTATTGATATCACTAACTAACCAAGAAGAATGAAAAAAGAAGCAATTAAATTTACAAGATTAAGTGCTATTGGTATCCTCTTGATACTTGGCACTATTGTTGGATTTGCTCAAAACCTCACGGTTAAAGGAACTGTCAAAGACACTTCTGGCGAACCTGTGTTGGGAGCTACCGTTGTAGTAGAAGGCAAAAGCGGTATGGGCACAGCCACAGACATAAATGGACAATACACCATTTCTAATTTGTCTCCTAATGCCACGCTCTCGTTTAGCTATGTGGGTATGAAAACTCAAAAAGTAGCGGTCAATGGCAGAACTGTCATCGATATTACTATGGAGAGCAATGACGAACTGTTAAATGAAGTGGTAGTAGTAGGTTACGGAACACAGAAAAAAGCCAACCTTACTGGAACTGTGAACACCGTCAAAGCAGAAGACCTTGTCGGAAAAGCATCAACTTCATTGGCAACTGCCATGCAAGGATTGGTTCCAGGTGTGACCATTATCTCTCGTCCTGGTGATGTAGGCTCTGACATGGGTAATATCAACGTTCGTGGTAGAGGTAATCTTGGTGCATCATCACCACTCTTCATCGTAGATGGTATTCCTGTAAGCGAAGGTGAATTTCAGCGTATCAACCCTCATGATATTGAATCAATGAGTATTCTGAAAGATGCCGCTGCCTCTTCTATCTACGGCTCACGTGCGGCATACGGTGTATTCTTAATCACAACAAAGAAAGGTAGTGCGGGCAAAGCGACTGTAAGTTACAATGGATACTATGGATGGCAGAGCCCAACCATACTTCCTAAGAAATTGAATGCTAACGATTTTGCAATGCTTACTAACGAGTCGTTTACGAATGCAGGCAAAGAAGCACCATACAATCAGGATGTGTTGGCAAAAATTAAAGCAGGTAGCGATCCTGATTTGTATCCAGACAACGATTGGTATTCGATGGTGTATCGTAAGTCTACTCCTATTCAAGAGCACAATATCAGCGTATCGGGTGGTGGTAAAACTCGCTACTATGTTAGTGGAACATTCTACGAGCAACAATCCTTGGTGCGCGGAAGGAAGCTCGATAGATACTCTATTAGATCCAATGTTGAACGAGATTTCACTGATAAATTCAAATTAGGTACCAACGTGTCATTGATTCGAGATGATTTCCAACGTGATGGAAACTTCAGCATTACTGACCTTAACCGCATGACTCCACTCACCGTTGCCAGACAATCTGACGGCAGTTGGGGTAGCATTACAGCAGGGCAGGTGAGCAGTGTACTCGCAAAAGATAACCCTTTGCGCAAAATAGCAGAATATGGTTGGAAGAAAGACGGCACCACACGATTCATTGCATCGCTGAATGCTACGCTTAAACCAATTAAAGGGCTGGATATCAATGCAATCCTCTCTTATGACTATTACTTCCGAAACCAATCGGAATTTTTCAACACTGTTGCACCCGTTATAGACTTTATCAAGAAGCAACCCATCACCTCTACCGCATTAAACGTGAACCGGCTTTACAATACATGGGACAATTCGACCACGCTGATGAGCCAATTGTTTGCCACCTACTCGAAAACCTTTGGTTTGAACGATATGTCATTGATGGTTGGAAGCCAATTCGAAAAATATAAGTCTGAACGTTTAGGTGCAGGACGCAAGAACTTTCCATCTAATCAAATGGGAGCTATAGATGGAGGGTCAAGTGCTTTCGAAAACTTAGAAAATGAAGGAAACATCAAGGAAAGAGCTTTCCTTTCAGCGTTCTCACGCTTCAATTATGCTTATGCTGGTAAGTATCTGTTTGAAGCAAATCTGCGAATGGACAAGTCGTCACAATTTGCCAAGGAGAAGAGAACCGGATATTTCCCTTCTTTCTCGGCAGCATGGCGCATGTCTGAAGAACAATTTATGAAATCCCTCACATGGGTAGATAACTTAAAACTACGTTTGTCATGGGGTAAATTAGGGTATATCAATAACGTGGGCTTTTACGATTATCTTGACATGTTAGGTACTGGAGTGGCTACTATCATTGGCGAAAACAAAGTGGATGGTATTTGGCCTGACAGATTAGCTAACACCAATCTCTCATGGGAAACTGTGACGATGAAGAATATTGGAGTGGATGCTTCTTTGTTCAACAACAGTCTCAGCATGCAGTTAGACCTGTTTGATAAGTTCACCGATGACATTTTGCTCCGTATGCCACAGCCATGGGAAATGGGATTGACCAAAAAGCAAACCCCATCTCTGAATGCAGGAAAGGTCTCTAACAAAGGTATAGAATTTTCAGCCATTTACCGTAACAATATCGGCGAGTTCAAATATTCTATCAATGGAAACCTCTCAAAGATATGGAATAAAGTTGTAGACCTCAATGGACAGAACGACCAAATTAATGATGTATTCATCTATCGCGAAGGAGAAGCCATCGGTTCGTTCTTCACCTATGTAGCAGACGGTCTGTTTAAGGATCAAGCTGACATCGATGGACACAGTTTCAAACAAGATGCTGCTACAAAGCCAGGCGACATCAAGTATAAAGATGTGGATGGAGATCATAAATTCACCGCTAATGACCGTACCATTACTGGTAATGATGTACCCTACTTTACCTATGGTTTAGGGCTTAGCGCAGAATATAAAGGATTTGATTTTACTATACAAGGACAAGGCGTAAATGATGTGAAAGTGTATCTTTCGGCAGAAGCATCACAAGCATTTTTCAATGGTGCAGGAGCAAAAGAATTCCACTTGAAACGTTGGACTGCAGCCAATCCAGATCCCAATGCCGCTTACCCACGAATATTGCAAACCAGTGATAACAAACACAACGCACGCACTTCTTCTTTCTGGCTCTTTGATGCAGACTATTTCAGGGTAAAGAATATTACCTTGGGATATACTGTTCCAAATGCACTTACAAGCAAAATCGGTGTTGAAAAGGTACGCGTATTCCTTAATGCAACTAATCTGTTCACCATCCGAGCAGACAAACGTTTGTGCGACTTCGACCCTGAAATGCCCAGCTCGCGCGGAGCATATCCTAATATGAAGGTCGTATCTTTTGGTCTTAATGTTAATTTTTAATTGAAAAATAAAAATGAAATACAATATAAAATACTATACCTTATTGTTTGCATTGGTTTTATCGTTTGCCAGTTGCGACTTGGACAGATTTCCAGAGGATAAGGTATCCACTCCAACCTTTTGGAAAAGTGAAAATGATGTTCGTTTAGCCCTTATGGGATGTTATTCATATGTACCCACAAGTGTATATGACGCATATGAAGATGGAAACGCTGACAATGCTTATTGTCAATATCCTTGGGAAAGCAATGCTACTTCTATTTCATCAGGAAGTATCAACAATGATCTTTCAGATGACTATAATTTTCAAGGCATCCGCCGTTTCAACTACTTTTTGGACAACGTTGACAAGTCTCCCATCTCTGACCAATTAAAAGCCAGATACAAAGCTGAAGTAAGAGTGTTGAGAGCATGGAGATATTTCGATCTTGCCAATAAGTTCGGAGCTATTCCACTCATTACCAAGAGTGTCAGCGAAGCAAAAGAAGCGGCAATAGCTCCAACGGCTGAAGGAGATGTAATCAAGTTCGTGCTCAAAGAGTTGGACGAAAGCATTCCTTCATTGCCAGAGAAACCAGAATACAGAAGTATGCTATGTCAAGATGCGGCTTGGGTCATCAAATCGAGGGTGCATTTGTTCTATGGTCAGTGGAAAGAAGCTGCAGAAGCATCGCAAAAAGTGATGAACAGCAAGAACGGATACAGATTGTTTAAGGTCAGCAACCTGACTGCAGACGACATGAAGGATGATTATTCCAATCTGATAGATTTTGCTTCTGAGCAAGACAAGAAAAACTTCATGTTGGGTTTGCGCAGCTATGAAAAAATGTTCTGGGACGCAAACCAACGTAACTCTGAATTGATTTTCGAAGTGGAATACATTAAAGAATCTCAATGGGATTACTCAAGTGGTATTAACACGCTGTTCTTTGCAGACAATGCAGGTGGCGGCTGGAGTTCCATTACTCCCACACAAGAACTTGTGAATTCATACTGGAAACGTGACGGAAGCAAGTTTAATGCCCCTACAAAGGAAGAACGTGCAAAAAACTATAACAAAGGAGATTTTAGCCAAGCATATCTTTCAGAGTTCAAGAATAGGGATACACGCCTCTACGCTTCTATTATGTTCCCAGGCTCTGTATGGAATGCAATGAGCAAAGATTTCATTTTCAAATGGAACAAAGGCGGTAACAATATTTCTAAGACAGGATACAATTTTAGAAAAATGACAGACCCAAATACGCCAAGAGAGGAGTATAAAGCTCCACAAAACTTCATGGCTATGCGCTATGCTGAGGTGTTGTTAAACTATGCCGAAGCACAAAATGAGCTTTCAGGACCGAGTGCTTCTGTATTTGATGCACTTGATCAAATCAGAGAAAGAGTGTCTATGCCAAAGATTGATAGAGCCGCTAACGCTACAAAAGAAGCCTTACGCAACACTATTCGCAACGAAAGAAGAATTGAGTTGGCAGCTGAAGGCTTCAGATGGGATGATATACGGCGATGGAAATTGTCTAAAGACGTGATGAAAAACATCTATGCCGTAGACGGAGATTTGGCGCAGGAAAGGAGATGGGAAGATAAATTCTACAGACTTCCCTATCCTCAAGAGGCTGTTGACAGAAACCCCAACTTGAAAGATGCTCAGACAGCTAAGGGTTACTAATACTTTTTTGATAATGTTATAAAAAAGAGGGTGTGCACTTGTAAATGCACACCCTCTCTTAACAATGTATTCAAGGATGTTTCTTGGCTGAATATGCGCCCCTATACGACCAATCAGTTTCGCATGCTTACTTGTATTGGGAGTATCAATATCATCGTTGATCAAATAGACCTCTTATTCAGAATTTGCGTTAATATATGCATATGATTTCTTGCTAACGAAAGTTCTGTAACTAAAAAAAGTGCATGCTCATGTCTCACTATTACGTACTTCTTTCCAAAAAACGATGTTCTTTTGGCTAAAAGCTGTATCTTTGCAACATCTAACTATCTTGATAGACTTATGGAACAGAAACTTTTTGTTTATAATACCCTGACACGTAAGAAGGAACTCTTCGAGCCTTTGCATGCCCCCAACGTAGGTATGTATGTGTGTGGCCCTACTGTTTATGGCGATCCGCACTTAGGACATGCCCGTCCGTCGATTACTTTTGACATCCTTTTCCGTTATCTCAAGCATCTTGGGTACAAGGTGCGCTACGTCCGCAACATTACTGATGTAGGGCATTTGGAACACGATGCTGACGAAGGTGACGACAAGATTGAGAAGAAAGCTCGCTTGGAACAGTTGGAACCTATGGAGATAGCGCAGCATTATACCAATCGTTATCATGCTGCTATGGAAGCCCTAAACGTGCTGCCTCCAAGCATCGAGCCGCATGCCACAGGTCACATCATAGAGCAAGAGGAACTGGTAAAACAAATTCTTGGCAATGGTTATGCTTACGAGAGCAACGGTTCGGTTTATTTTGATATTGAGAAATATAACAAAGATCATCACTATGGCATTCTCTCTGGGCGAAACTTGGACGATGTCATCAATAACAGTCGTGAATTGGACGGTGTAGGCGAGAAGCGCAACCAAGTAGACTTTGCCCTTTGGAAGCGTGCCATGCCCGAACATATCATGCGTTGGCCCAGTCCTTGGAGCGATGGTTTCCCTGGCTGGCACTGTGAGTGTACCGCGATGGGACGTAAATATTTGGGCAATCATTTCGATATTCATGGTGGGGGAATGGACCTTGTCTTCCCACATCACGAATGTGAGATAGCGCAAGCTGTAGCCAGTCAGGGCGACCAGATGGTACGCTATTGGATGCACAATAACATGATTACTATCAATGGGAAGAAGATGGGAAAGAGCTTGGGCAATTTCATCACGCTCGAACAGTTCTTTACCGGCGAGCACGATAGTTTGGAACAGCCCTATTCACCCATGACAATTCGGTTCTTCATCCTGTCGGCTCACTACCGTGGAACGGTAGATTTTTCCAACGAGGCATTACAAGCAAGTCAAAAAGGTTTAGAGCGTTTGATGAATGGTGTACACGATTTGGAACGTTTGCAAGCAGTGGCAACCTCGGATGAGACTACACATAAGTTTGTTGCCGAATTGCGCCAACAGTGCTATGATGCCATGAATGATGATTTGCAAACACCAGTTGTCATTAGTAAGTTGTTCGAGGCGTGCCACATCATCAACACTTTGCTCGACCACACAGGCAGCATTGATCAAAAAGATTTAGACGAATTGAAAGAAGTGATGCACTTGTTTGCTTTCGACTTGTTAGGACTTAAAAATGAGCAAGGCAACGACAACGATGCTCGTGAAGCAGCATACGGAAAGGTGGTAGACATGGTACTTGAGTTAAGGGCAAAGGCTAAGCAGGCTAAAGATTGGGCTACCAGCGACCAAATACGTGATGCCTTGGCTGCTAATGGATTCGAAGTGAAAGATACGAAAGATGGTGTAACGTGGAAATTGAATAGATAACCCCGTATTTCTTGTATAGTTTATCGGCACAGCGAGTAAGATAGAATACCGTTCAAGGTCTTACTTGCTGTGCCGATAGCATTTGGTGACTTGCTCACTCACCGCTCAATGCGTCGCCCACTACTTCGTCACCTCTTCTCCAAACAGGGTTGCTGAGGTACTTCTCATGATGCGCACACGTACCGTTTCACCGATGTGATGCTTGCCTTTGTCAAACACCACCATCTTGTTTTGCTCTGTTCTGCCACAGAGTTGTTCTCTGCTACGCTTGCTAAATCCTTCTACTAACACCTCAAACTCTTTGCCTTCATCCTTTTTATTAGAGATAGCACTCAGTTCGGTTTGTAGATGTATCATCTCGTTGAGGCGTCGAATCTTCTCCTCCTCGGGTACATTGTCGGGCAAATGTTTCGAGGCATAGGTGCCTGGTCGTTCAGAATACTTGAACATGAAGGCGGAGTCATAACCCACGGTGCGCATCAATTGGAGCGATAGTTGGTGGTCTTCTTCTGTCTCACCATGATAACCTACAAATATATCGGTAGAAATACCGCAATCGGGAATGATACGTTGTATGGCACGAATGCGATCCATATACCATTCCACAGTGTATTTGCGGTTCATCAGCTTTAGAATTTTGTCGCTGCCACTTTGTACTGGTAGGTGGATATGCTTGCATACATTGGGCTCTTCGGCGATGACGCGCAAGGTATCGTCGCTCATGTCTTTGGGATGCGATGAGGTAAAACGGATACGAATATCGGGTACTTCATGGGCGACACGGCGCAACAGTTGCGGAAAGTCAATGGTGTGGGCAGCAATAGTCTCTCCATTGTCCAACTGTCGTTCGGGAACAGTGAAGCAATATGAGTTCACGTTTTGTCCTAAGAGTGTGATTTCCTTGTAATGCTTGTCGCGCAAATCACGCACCTCACGCAGGATGCTCTCGACATCTCTCGACCGTTCTCTGCCGCGCGTGTAAGGAACGATGCAATAATGACAAAAGTTATTGCAACCACGCATAATGCTCACAAAGCCACTCACTTTGCCTATCATCAGGCGTTGAGGCACTACATCCTTGTAGGTCTCTGTTTTTGAAAGCTCAATATCAATTGCCTTGTTGCCTGTCTCGGCTTGCGCCATCATGTCGGGCAAGTTCAGATACGAGTCAGGACCGCACACCAAGTCGGTATGGTGATTGTTCAACAAGTCGTCTTTCACGCGCTCTGCCATACAGCCTAACACACCTAAAATGAGATTTCTACCTTTCTTGCGTTCTGCATGCAAGGCATCTAAGCGGTTGTATATTTTGTTCTCAGCGTTCTCGCGGACACTACATGTATTTAAGAAGATAGCGTCAGCCTCTTCTTCTTGTTCGCAAAGTTCGTAGCCAGCCATTTGCATGACCGATGCAACTACCTCACTGTCAGCCACATTCATTTGGCATCCATACGTCTCTATAAAGAGTTTTTTCATTGTCTTTGTCATTAGGGTACAAAGGTACAAAATAATTTTGATATGGTTGTATTCAGTATTTGGTACTTCTCTACTATGATTTCTAAGGAAATTTATGCTGAATTATCTTTACAAGTGCCTCTCTATAATTCGCGTATTTGTCAGCAAGTGGGGAAGTGGTGCTGAATATGCGAGTATTGGAGAAGTTTGTTCTTACTTGATAATCAGAAAGTTAGTTGTTTTGTCGGTTTTTCGTGCCACCTAAAGCAATGCTTTAAGCTCATTAACTCATGGAGATAGCACTGTTAGGTGGTGCTTTCAGCAGTGTTATAAACACGAGATAACAGCATTAAATGCATGTTTTAGCAGATTTTGTCCATAAAAACAGGAAAAATGACTCCTTATTTTATATCAAACAACCCATTTTTTTGTGTAGAATGAGGAGTGTAGAAGTGTTAAATTTCAGTCATTTTTTAGGACAAAAGTGCATGTAGAGTTACCCCTTCATGTTCCTACTGATATACATTAAAAAATAGTAAAAAATCACTCCTGTGATGAGACCAGCAAAGGCATCAATGGCATAATGTGCCTGAATGTACACGGTCGCCATACACAAAAAGAGGTAAAAAGGAAGCATGATGTAGAGCAACATCCTATTTTTGGTATGCCCAATGAGCAGGAGACAGATGGTGGAAATGCCTACGTGCGAGCTGGGAAAGGCGGCTGTGGGACGCTCGCCAGCGGCTTTGGCATCCTCTACAAGATGATAAAAGAAGCCCTCGTGGTATCCCGGACTGGGCAAACAGTCTTGATGAAAGTTGAAATAATCGTACATAGGAGGGAAGACTCCTTTTGCTGCTTGTTCGAGTCCGATGGCTTTGAAATAAAAGGTAGGACCCACAACGGGCAGTAATACATAAATGGCATAAAAGAGAAAGAACGAGGCAGTGAGGACAAAGGCACTTCGTTGGAACTCTTTTCGGTGAAAAAACAAGTAGAAAAGAGGCACAGCTGCTACCATGGGGTAGTACGATGCATAACCCATATCCATCAATTCGCTGATGATGGGCGAGGAGAAGTGATGTGCAAAAGCTAGTGCAGGTTGCATCCCGAAGAGTTGTTGCTCCCAAGTGGCGAAGAGATGATCAAGGTTTGGGAGTACTCTGTTAAGCTCGTAGGTGTCGGGATACCACCACACCAACAACCCCATTTGTACAAAGGAGCGTATCACCTTGATGAACCGACAGGGCAACAAGCGGTAAACTCCCCATAAAGCCATGGTAATAATGGCAATTTGGACACGCCCTATGAGCATTGATTGTGGGTTCACCAACTTGGTATAAGTCAACAAAATCATGAGAAACGTAAATCCCATGTAAAGAAACATAGCCCACTCTATGGGTAACAGTCCACGTACGGGTTTCTTTTCTCGTGTGAAAAAGTCAGAAATGAAATAGTTCATTTTGATTCAGTTCTTTAAGATAAGCAGGAAAAGGGGGCTATAACCAATGATTTTCCCGATACCATTTAATCGTTTGAGGCACGCCATCGGACAGTGTATAATGTGGGTGATACCCCAATTCGTCCATGGTTGGTTCTATGTTACAGCGCCAGTTGCGTTGGCGTATGATGTTATATTTATCTTTGTTCAGCGTCGTGGCCTTGCCTGTATATTTTCCCAAGTATTCACAAAGATTGGCAATGAGGCGCAATAACCATATCGGTGCGTGTAGGTGTAAGCACCATGGATTGCCCAATTCCTTTCTGATAAGGTCGTTGAACGCATTAGATTGGTACACTTTCCCATCTGTAATGAAGTATTTACGACCATTCATACCTCTGTCCAGAGCTAAAAAAACGGCTTGAACTACATCGAGAACGTAAACGAAAGTGAGGTCTTGACGTTGAAAGCCTACTGAAAAATCTACGTGATTTTTGATGCTTTTGGCGACCAAATAATAATCTTTTTCGCGTGGACCATAGATGCCTGTAGGACGTAGAATGACGTATGGGAAATCGTTACCAATACGGTCGAGATACTGTTCGGCTGCTAATTTGCTTTTGCCGTAATGGGTATTGGGCTTTGGAACATCGTCTTCGTTGATTTCATGATAGGGCATCGTGTCCTTGATGGCACCAAATACGCCTAATGAACTGATGTAGATGAACCGTTTCATGGGCATGCGAAGTTGGAGTAGGGCATCAACAAGGTGTTTTGTCCCTTCGGTGTTTACTTTGAAAAAGTCTTCTGCATGCACGCTCTTCGTAATTCCTGCGGCATGTATCACATAGTCAAACGCATAATCTTTGAGTTGTTTGACCAACGTTTCGGTAGATGATAGGTCGAGTGTAAGAAAATGGATACGCTTGTCTTGGAGGTATTCACGTGAAGAAGAAGGCCTCACAGCCGCCCATACCTCCATACCTCGTTGTAAGGCTTCACTGACAATAAAGCTGCCAACAAAACCACTTGCACCCGTAATAAGAATATTCATCAATAAATATAATTAAGGTGCAAAGTTACAGAAATATCTTCGAAACCCAAATTTAATGCAAAATATTCGATACAAAACGGTGCGTTATCAATTCTTTTTTGTTAATTTGCAATTATCATTATAAAACACAAAACGTTATGGGAAAAGGAAAAAAAGGTGGGAAACGAATGTCAAAGAAACAGTTAAGTGAAAAACTGGAAGGCTTCTTCTCTACACAACCCGGGCAAACCTTTGGTTTGAAGGACATCTTTCGCTCGTTGAGATTGGACACACATCCTTTGAAAATGTTGGCTATTGACATCATGGAAGAGATGGCATGGGATGACTTTCTGACCAAAGTGTCTGACAACTCTTATCGTCTCAACGAGATGGGGCAGATTTTGGAAGGTGTATTTCGCCGTAAAGGGAATGGTAAGAATTCATTTATCCCAGACGAAAGTGATAAGCCCATCTTTGTTCCAGAACGTAATTCTATGTCTGCTTTGAACGGTGACCGTGTGAAAGTCTCGCTTTTAGCACGTCGGGAAAAGCACATCAGAGAAGCACAAGTCATTGAAATATTATCGCGAGCACGCGATCAGTTCGTTGGGAAATTGCGTGTAGAGAAAGATATTGCTTATCTTGTCACACAAGAAAATTTGTTTGTACACGACATTTTGATACCGAAAAGTAAGCTCAAAGGAGGAAAAAATAATGAGAAAGTGGTGGTCAAAGTAACCAAATGGCCCGATCCAGAGCATAAGAACATTGTGGGACAAGTCGTGGATATCTTGGGCGACACAGGCGACAACGATGCTGAGATGAATACTATTTTAGCCCAATATGGCTTGCCTTATAAGTATCCTAAAGCTGTAGAGCAGGCTGCTGATAAGATTTCAGGCGACATATCTCAAGCAGAATTGCAAACTCGGGAGGACTTCCGGGACGTCTTTACCTGTACCATAGACCCCAAAGATGCCAAGGATTTTGATGACGCACTGTCTATTCGGAAGTTGAGTAGAGGCATGTGGGAGGTCGGCATCCATATCGCAGACGTCACATACTATGTGAAAGAAGGTTCTATCATCGATAGGGAAGCACAAAAGCGTGCCACTTCGGTCTATTTAGTCGACCGTACTATTCCCATGCTCCCAGAACGATTGTGTAACTATATCTGTTCGCTTCGACCCGATGAGGAGAAACTTTGTTATAGTGTCATCGTGAGTATGGATGAGCAAGGTGTGGTAGCAAATACTCGGATAGTACATACCGTCATAAAAAGCAATCGTCGCTATGCCTACGAAGAGGTGCAACAACTTCTTGAAGAGAATGGAGTTAAAGATGGAACAGGGCAACCTGCTCCCCAACCACGCAATGGTAAATATGTAGGAGAAAATGCCGAAGAGCTTATTATGCTCGATAAATTGGCAAAGAAGTTGCGTGAGGCAAGATTTAAGAATGATGCAGTGAAGTTTGATAGTGAAGAACTTCACTTCGATATAGACGAGACAGGAAAGCCCATCAGATGTTATTTTAAGCGCTCGAAAGATGCCAACAAGCTGATTGAGGAGTTTATGTTGTTAGCAAATCGCACGGTGGCAGAGAGCGTGGGAAAGGTAAAGAAAGGCAAGAAATCAAAGACCTTGCCTTATCGTGTGCATGATGTGCCAGACCCACAAAAGCTTGAAAACCTAAAAGACTTTGTTGTTAAATTCGGCTATAAGGTGAAAACAGAAGGCACAAAGGGAGAGATGGCACGCAGTCTCAATAAACTCATGGACGCTGTAGAAGGAAAAGACGAGCAGAAATTGGTACAGACGGTGGCATTAAGGGCGATGATGAAAGCAAAATACACCATTCATAACATAGGACACTTTGGGTTGGCATTCCCTTATTACACCCATTTTACATCTCCTATTCGTCGCTATCCAGACATGATGGTGCATCGGTTGTTAACCCGATATGCGCAAGGTGGACGGAGTGCCAACAAGGAATATTACGAAGAACTATGTGAGCATAGTTCGGAGATGGAACAAATTGCTGCCAATGCAGAGCGTGATTCTATCAAATATAAAATGGTAGAATTTATGGGAGAGCATCTTGGTGAAGTGTATGATGCACACATCAGTGGCATTCAGAATTATGGTATCTATTGTGAAATTGATGAAAATCACTGCGAAGGGTTAGTGTCTATACGCGATTTGGATGATGACTATTATGACTTTGATGAAAAGAATTACCTATTAGTAGGACGTAGACATCATCATAAATATCAGTTGGGAGATGCTATTCGCATTAAGGTTGCACAGGCTAACCTTGAGAAGCGACAACTCGATTTCACGATTGTAAAATAGTTGTTCATCAATAGAAGTAGGGCTACTTGCCGTCAACAGTGGGGGATGAAAATAACTTTCGAGTAGGTGAATGCTTACCACACCGACAGTCAGCTCATGATAATGAAGCTACAGTAATTTCAGTGAGATAACATGAAGTATATAGATAAACATTTAATGGAAGGTGAACAGGTTGTTTACATTCCGCAGTTGCACTCTTCTCTTTATTGGGGAGCATTGTCTTGGGCTGTTTTCGGAATCGTTATCATGGTGTTTCCTACCGACGGAACACTCTTCAAAATTCAGCTGTCAGCAAGTCTTATCCTAATTCTAATCAGTGTTCTGAAGTGCATAAAGATGTACGGAGGTCGTCAATATGTCCTCACTAACCGTAGAATTATTGCCAAAAAGGGGTTGGTGCAGCGTGACTCACTTGAACTCTTGTTACGCAAATGTGAAGGTGTACAGATAAGGCAGAGTGTCTTGGGACGCATCTTTGACTATGGAACAGTAATAGTAACCACGGGCGAAGCCACCAACTACTTTGAATACATCAAGAATCCGATTGCGTTTAGTAGTGCTATCAATCAGATGATAGACTCATTGAAGTCGTTTGAATAAATCTTTCATCGGCAGACAAAAGATGTTGGTTCTGTCTGCCGATGATAGGAAAAAGAAAGAAAATCTTTGTGGATATGCGTTTCTTTATGCGTTCTCGTTGATGAAATGTGCTATTTCATCAAGGGAGTTTGCTATCTTTATTTGTCGGTGATAGTCGCCTCTAATCATTCCCTTTTGTGTCAAATCATCCAGTAGGGCAATGAGCGAATCCCAAAATCCATTGATGTTGTATAAAATAACAACGTGATGGTGGTAGCCAATAGAATGTGCAGAAACGATAGAAAATATCTCGTCAAGGGTGCCAACACCGCCAGGAAGTGCAATTGAAATGTCACTTTGCGCAAGCATCAGCTCTTTTCTGTCACTTAAGTTGTCGCAGGGAATTTCTATGTCGACGGCATCTGATACCTTTCCATTCTTTTCAATGATGGATGGAATAACCCCAATTGTTCTGCCACCTCTTTGGTGTACTGCCTTGGCAATACAATCCATGAGTCCTAAGTTGCATCCGCCAAACACCAAGTCGTGGTGCTCTTCAGCCATCCAGTTGCCTAATTCTTGCGTTTTTTCAAAGTAAACAGGATCAATGTGGTCGTTGGCGGAACAGAAAACTGCAATCTTCATATTCTCTTTTGTTGTAGATAAGATGCTGAAAGGAATTTCCTTATGGTCTCTTAATGTTTTTACAATTTCATAAATTCGCTGTGGATGCGTTCTGCAATAGCAGTGAATTCTTCTTCAGAAAAGATAATTCCCTTTTTATGGAAATCTACATCGCCCTCATTATCCATAGGAATGAGGTGGATATGCGCATGCGGCACTTCCAAACCTAAAACGACTTGAGCCACTTTCTTGCATGGATAAGCGCTCTTAATAGCTTTGGCTACCTTTTTCGCAAACACTTGGAAAGCAGCTAATTCCTCATCTTCCATATCAAAAATATAATCAACTTCACGACGTGGAATGACTAATGTATGCCCTTCTTTCAAAGGGTTGATGTCTAAAAAGGCATAAAATTGAGCATCTTCTGCACATTTATAGCTTGGAATTTCACCAGCAGCAATTTTTGAAAATATATCCATAAGTCATCAAATTTATTCAATAGAGATCTTGTCAATACGTAGATGAATGGTGCCAGCTGGAATCTTGATTTCAACTTCATCACCCACCTTCTTGTTTAATAATCCCTGTGCAATAGGAGTCTTGATAGAGATTTTCCCTGCTTTCAAATCTGCTTCGCTTTCACTTACAATGGTGTAAGTCATTTTAGATTTGGTTTTTAGATTGGTCATCTCTACCTTTGACAGAATCTGAACCATGTTAGCACTCAGCCGAGAGACGTCTACTATCTTTGCTTCTGCAATGGTCAGCTTCATTTTGTTAATCTTATCTTCAAGGTGAGCCTGTGCTTCTTTAGCAGCATCGTATTCAGAATTCTCACTTAAGTCTCCCTTATCACGCGCCTCTGCAATGGCAGCTGATGCCTTTGGGCGCTCGATAGACTCGAGCCTATTAAGCTCGGCTACAAGATTGTCGTAGCCTTCTTGCGACATGTAAGCCATAACGTTATAAGTATTTTTGTTATTAATTGTTTTCCGTGAGGAATATAAAACAAAGAATTCCGACAATCAACTTATGTGTCGGAATTCTCTTTCCTCAAATCTTTTATATCTATTTCTTTTTGCAAAGATAGCGATTCTTTTTCAATTAACAAGTATTTTCACATTAATTATTATACATCGAAACAGCTTTGAAATGCAATAAAAAAGTCATAATGATTGATTTATATCAAGAAAAAAGCGCTTTTTGATATTTGTTTGCGTAAACAGTTGATAATATAGTAGCAATCCTTTATCTTTGCATCGTGTTTTTCATAGTATTAGATTTAAGGTTAACAAAGATTGGGACTCAGCGGAGTCCTTTTTTTATGCCCATACGTTATTGACGATACTGATAGAAAGCCCATTTGTGTACTATCGTTGGTAACGTAAAGTAATCTCTCTTGTTTGTTAAAATATTTCATATTTTAAGGCACTAAAATTTGAATATTTGGAATCAAACAGTTAGTTGGTCTCAAATACGCTAAAAATATAAAGTGTTGATACACAGATGTTTGTTAAAACAATGTGCTCTTTGCGTTGCTTAAAGCATTGAGATAGGGTGGTTAAGTCATTACTTCAAGGCAACAACTCCATGTAGATATCCACCCAAAAGAGTGCTTTTAAGCGTGCTAAAGCGTTGTTTTAACCCAAAAACATGGCAAAAATTGGTTGGAAAGATGCACTTTCGGACTGTTTTTCTTTCTAAAATCAAAAAAATAAAAAACGCGATTTGTCAAGATAATTCACAGTTTTACGACTTGCCGTTGCTGTGACTTTTTTTCTGTACATCGCTCTCTTATATATGCTGGCAAAACACCTCGAATACTGTTGATGCAAGCGAAACAACAAAAAAGCAACCATTTCTGGTTGCTTGATAAGTTTTCTTTTTTCTGAAAGGAGTTCGACTTACAAACCGAACTTGTAACCCAATGTTACTTGGAATACACTATTTTTTGGTTTTCCGTTTTCCCATGCTTTGGTAACTCCCCAGTTGTAACGTCCGTCAATGAAGACATTGGCAAACTCGTATGAAAGACCTACAGGGATAGAGAAGTCAAACGTCTTGTTGTTATAGTCGTTCTTGCCAACTAAGAATGCAGGTTGAACACCTAATTTTACAGCCAATCCTGGTACAACATATACGTTAGCCATTACAGGAACATTGATGTAGCCTAAATCCAGCTTAGTATCTTCCTTCTTAAATTCTTTGCCAAAGAAGTCTAATTTAAAGCCGTCCTTGAACTTTACACCTTCCTGTGCATACATGGCACCTGCAGAAAGGCTTACAATGTCAGTGATTTGATACTCTAATTCAGCACCTGCAACAAATCCAACCTTCATCTTGGTGTTGTCAAACTCGGTCATAGTAGCACCCGTTACACCTACTTGAGGCTTCAAAGAAAGTGAACCTACTTCATGTTGTGCAAATGCACCTACAGACGATAGCAGTACTACTGCCATTAAAATCATTTTTTTCATCTTCAATCTTTTTTACAATTAAAAACTTTACCTAATTATATTAGAATAATAATATACATTTCCTTTGTAAATGTTCGCTGACAAATATAGACCTAAATATGCGATAAGCAATCATTAGCCCTTGTTTTTTATGGTAAAAAAATATTATTACAAATTTATTAACGCAAATGATGAGGAATCTGCTCTATCAGTGCTTTGAATAAAGGATTGGCAGATAAAATGGACTTGTTGCCTAAGATGATAAGCTGTTTGCGTGCGCGTGTTATCGCTACGTTCAACTTCCTGTCAATCAGTTTGTCGTCCTCATAAAAACTATTGGACGTGAGAAAATCTAATTGATATCGGTGCTGAACCGTGAACGAATAGATGATGATGTCTCGTTGGCTGCCTTGATATCGCTCTACGGTGTCAATGCACACGTCTTTCAGTGCCGTGTTGCCAGTCTTCTCTATCTCCTGTCTAATCATTGCAATCTGGTTACGATACGGTACAATAACGCCCACAGTGCGTAAAGGGTCAAAGTTTTTTTGTGTCAATGTATAGATACGGTTCAGTAAATCTGCCACTTTCTGCGCTTCGTCGATATTCACTTTTTCCGATTTCCCCGTGGCTTCATTCTTCTTAGAGGGATAGTAGAGCAGTCGATGCTGTACCAGTTGCTGGTCTGTTTCGTCCTTAGGTTCGCCCAAGTAACCAATATCAACCGCCAATTGGTGAGGGAGTGGTACGGGTTGTAGCTGCTCTTTGAAGTAAAACATGCGATTGGGAAAAGCCGAAAGTTCAGGATGCATTCTTCCCTGTTTGTGCAGTATGCCCGTGAAGTCGGTTCGCCCTTGTTGCTCTTCCCAATGTATGAGACGTTCAAAAAGCGAGTTGCGACAGTTGGAAAGTCCGATGGAAAGTAGTTCAGGGACGTCTACCTTGGATTCCTCTTCACTTTGTTGAACAATGGCAGGTAATTGTTTATAATCGCCAATGAGAATAAATTTGTCGATGCTGGGTTTGTTCCCCTCGTTCGATGTTGTGGCATTTGCAGTAGAACAGTGATGCGCCAAGATGCCGATGAGGTTGGGTTCGAGTATCTGACTGGCTTCATCAACGATGGCTAAACTAAAATGTTTCAATGCAAAGATGAAGGGTTTGTGCATCATCATTGAGGTGGTGCTGACAATGATACGTGTCTTTTCAAGTCGTCTTTGCAGATCGGTGAGCTTAGTATGGTGTTTAATGGCTTGTCCCAAAAGATGAGATGTGAAGCGTGGCTCGCAACTAAACTCATTGCCTAAACGCAAATAATCAAGGTCAGCACTTGTCAACATACTGCAAATTTCATCAACAGCTCGATTCGTGTACGCCATTAGGAGCAAGTTAGTATCTGAATTAGCTAACTCTTCTTCCACCATATAGCGCAGTGCCATGGATGTCTTACCCGTGCCGGGAGGTCCAACCAGTAAGAAATAGTCGCATGCCTGTTTCGCCTGAAGCAACACATCGTCATAATCAGGGTGATAGCTTTTCGTCAGCGTTCTTGTTTTGTCAGCCTGTGGTTTGCGTTGACCAAGCAGCAAATCACGCCTATCTTTTTGTGTTGTCATCAGCGTGTGTAAGGCATGAAAAGCCGAACTACCGCTGGCGTCGGAGGCACTATGTTCCACAGCATACACCAAAGGTGTACGATGAGGATGTGTGTTCTCATCACGATGAACAAAGAGGATATCTTCGTTTTGTTGTGCATCGGCAAGATGGATCACGATTTCATGGGTTTTGATGTCTTTCATAAACCCCTTAAATACGATGCTTCGACGTACATCGGGTACGGCATTGGGATGATAACCATAGAGATATATCATGTCTCCACGTCTAAAGTTGGGCAGGAATTCTGCACCTTGGTCGGGTACGGAAAGCGTGATTTCATCGAAACCTCGTTGCCCTGTCCGTGTCTTTTTGGTGATGTGTAGCCCAGTGTAGATATTCCCCATTTCCCTTTTTTCACTCAGAGGCATACTCCACAAGTCGGCATTGCTACGCCCATTGCCATCAGTAGACCCTGCTTTCGAAATGAGTTGTTCTTTCAAAACAAATGTCATCATTCTACAGAAATACGCTTTTTCAAGCGAAGACATCTCCTGTAGTGGTTGCGTTATGGTTTTTATCTGAGGCAATAGGTAGCGATTGTAGAAGAAAGTGTCGTTTCTTGCGGTGTTCAGCGTTCGTGCATTCAACTGATTCAGTATATCGCCAAAGCCGCCGACAGCACTGTTCATGTCGGTAGCCACGATAAGATTGCGGAGCTTGATGGTCTCTTGCAGCAACATGTCCAATCTGGCAACAGAAAGCAAACCAGCAGGGAGCGGATATTTAGAATACAACAAAAAAATCTGGGTTGCACTATTGGACAGTTGAAAATTGTATTTGAGTACCCCAGCATATAGTAACGTCTGAACATAATGCGACTCAACGTGCTGCGTACCATGTGAATTGCGGCGGTTGTACTCTAAGTTCATATTCTTTCCCGACTTTTGTTCTACTAACAATCGGAAGTCTGTTGTCATCAAGTCTACACGTCCCTGAATGCCTAAGGTCTCGCAAACAAATGACGGTTCTAATATGGCATGGTTGCGCTGATAAGTCTTGAAAAGTTCCGTGACAATCTGTTGCATATTCTGCGCTTGCTTGGCAGCATCGGTCTTGAACAGAGTTGGGTTGAGTGTGGTGCAAGTGCAGTATTCCAAAGCCTTTTCTTGATAGTTCTCTTTCAAGGTCTCCGCCAAACTAAAGGGACGGTCTGGCTGTGCAAAAACCATATTGTCTAATGCGCACCCTGCAAAGTTTCCTAAAATGGTATGTTGCGTATTTGGCTTCTCCCTCATGCGATTTAGCGTGTAGACGGCAGGGTGATGACCATAATCTGTAAAGCAAGCAGCAAGAGAACTAATGTCAATGAGGCAATCGGGTTCTACAACAATCAGACGAGGTGTAATGAGATGCTCTTCTATTTGGCAATCCAAAAGGTTGAGTTGCATGCCAGTTCGCAGGATTTCTTGGAGATACGACATATCTGCAAACTGTTCTTTGCTTGCGTATTCCACTTGGAGGAGCTGTTCGTCCGTATCACCATCTGGCAGTACCCATATATATTGGTTGTCCCAGTGTCTCACGATGCAACGGATATAGCGTTTGTCCAGTCGCAATCCTTTCTGTAACTCCTGCCCACGAGCAGGTAATTTTTCCACCAAAAAGGAAGGGATGGCTTCACGAAACACTGCAGAGATAAATACACAAAGTGAACGAAGATCGTACAAAACATCCTCGGGCAATAAACGTGAACTGCTGTTGGAATGACGTCGCATCCTATGAATGGCGTGGGTGTCTTGGGCTGATATTTGGCATTGTGAGCAGAGACGGTCTACCCTTGCACGCAGGTCACCAAAGCTGTAAGTACTGTTTCGTAAGCCAGCAGCACACGTCAAGACTAAGGTTTCATGCATCATTTTATTGACAAGTACAGGAGAGTGTTCATTTGTTTCAATGATTTTCCCCACTTGTTGATAAAGCTCTTTGGCTGTGATATAGGTATCTGTCTGGTTCATACATCAAAAGTTCACCTCCATGGTGTGCAAGTTAAATAGTGTTTCGTTTGCGTTCATCGTCCGCATGGAGTGCAAAGATAACCAAAAATATCTACTTCATCTTGGCATTATTCTTTCATTTTTGGTTATATTTGTGTGCAGGATAGCTGCAATCCTTACAATATAACAATGATGAATCAAAAAGATATTATGCGCAGGGCGATAGCCTTGTCCGAAGAGAGTGTGTTGTCGGGTGGGGGACCCTTTGGTGCTGTCATCGCAAAAGGGGGCAATATTATCGCAGAAGCCTCGAACACAGTAACGATAGACCATGACCCCACGGCTCATGCGGAGGTGAATGCGATTAGGAAAGCAACGCAAAAATTGGGGACATTCGATTTGACAGGATGTGATATTTACACCTCGTGTGAACCTTGTCCCATGTGTTTGGGCGCCATTTACTGGGCACATTTGGATCGTATCTTTTACGCCAACAATCGGAAAGATGCCGCCCGTATAGGTTTTGATGACGACTTTATTTATCAAGAGATAGCCTTGAGTCCCGCTGAGCGACACAAACAAATGCAAGTTTTACTACCCGATGAGGCTCGAAAGGCTTTTGACAGTTGGGAAGAGAAGTTGGACAAAACGGAATATTGATGCCCTTTAGGAATGCCGTAGTAAAGAAAATACGGCAGCCTTTCTACGCTTTTGGCAAGAAAGTCTTATTGTCCACCCAACCTATTAAAATAGGTGATGAGTTCTTCCCAAGTCTTGAATTCGTCGCTACCATACACCAAACAAGTGCCCATGAAATCTTTTTCTAAGGTTGGCGTAATGAGATAATCGCCCAAGAGCAAATGCTTTTGGTTGGTAAAGATTACTTTGTTGTATGCTGGTGTTGATAGATATTCCTCTACCCATGTTTGTACATCGGTCAAACTCGTATGCTCATTCGTCGGTGCAGGAGCAGTAATCAAGACTTGATACTGCTCTATGAGCATCTCATAAGCCTTGTGCATGCTCGATGTGGCTTTGCCGAAGCTGTCATGCAGGGTCTCGTAATCAATGTAAATAATGGGTCTTTCACGCTTTTCTTGCTTGTCGTCAATCCATCGAATGACGGGAATGAGATAATGAAATGCCACCTTGTTGGTCAATTGATGCGCTCCGTGAAAGCGTATAGCGTTGGGGTAGTGTTCATAAAACAGGTCAAAAGTATGTACCAGTGGGTCTTTATCGCCAAATAAGCCATACACTCTTTGCCTTTCTTCGTTCGTGATAGCCTGAAAACATTGTTGGGTTATCTCTTTATACTCATTGACTAAAGATTTCGTTACGATGACTTCTTGAACCCCATCTTTACGTGGATTCAAAAATGTTTGTTTGCCCATCATGTTGTGGTCATGCATGGTTTCGCCCATTTGGAAAGCGGGATTTACCACAATACGGTCGTAACCTTTCAGCATCTCTGTGTACATGCCGCCCATGGAAGACCCAATGATGAGGTCGGGTTGATGCTCTTGGCACAGCTTTTTCAATAATTCAATAGCCTCGGCTGGGTGTATTGGCAAATCTTCTGCAATGATATTTGCTTCGGGGAGCAATTCTTTGAGAATGCTGACCGTTCCCGATTGAGCGGATGACATAAAGCCATGCACATAAATAATGGTCTTACCAACCATCAAATCAGGATATTGTTTTTGGCGTACGGTGTCCATCTTTTTAGAATTTAGTGATGTGCAAATGTAGCTTTTTTTGAGGAATTGTACAAGTGTCCCTTGTCGTCTCTTCCTTTTTTTTAATCAATAAGGCTATTGAATCAACGAAAAAAGCGTTATCTTTGTGGCAGTAATGCTAACCTCATTGGAGATTTTGTAGAATTTATACCTAACCACTACTCACATGAAAATAATACTTTTAATAGCAGGATGTCTGTCGTTTTTGGGATTCCCAGCAAGCAGTCATAGTCTTCCAATCGAAGAACAGAGAATAACCACCGATACAGAATGGCGAGACTTGCAAGATAATGAAGTAAACAGGTTCAAGTTGCACACAAATTATTTTGCGTATGAATCGGTGGAAAAGGCATTGTCTGGTGATCGCAAGGCATCGGAGAACTACCTTTCCCTCAATGGCACTTGGAAATTTCATTATGCAGAAACTCCCGATGACCGACTCAAAGACTTTTACTTAAGTAATCATGATGACTCCTCATGGAAAAGCATGCCAGTGCCAGGCTTATGGGAGCTGAACGGATATGGTGACCCCGTATATGTCAATGTAGGCTTTGCTTGGCGTGGACATTTCAAGAACAATCCACCTTTGGTTCCTATTAAAGACAACCATGTGGGTAGCTATCGCCGCGTCATCAACATTCCCGACAATTGGATGGGACGACAGGTAATTGCCCATTTCGGAAGTGTTACCTCCAATATCTATTTGTATGTCAATGGCAAGTACGTTGGCTATGCAGAAGATTCAAAGGTGGCTGCCGAGTTTGACATTACACCTTTCTTGAAAAAAGGACGTAACTTAATAGCCTTCCAAGTGTTTCGTTGGTGTGATGGGTCATATTGCGAAGATCAAGATTTTTGGCGATTAAGTGGCGTGGGGCGTGATTGTTTTCTGTATGCACGCAATAAAGACGTGCAAGTAAGTAACTTGAAAGTCAACACAGACCTGCAGAATGGTTATAAAGATGGCGTGCTATCTGTTGACTTAGACGTTAAAGGAAATCCCACAGTAGACTTTGATTTGCTCGATGCCAATGGGGTTTCGGTGTCCAAACAAACGGTAAATTTCAAAGGATTGCAACATGGAAATGTGCAGTTCAATATTCAAAACGTTAAGAAGTGGACAGCGGAGACGCCCTACCTCTTTACCCTACTGACAACAGTAAACAAAGGTAACAAGGTTGTTGAGGTGATACCGCAGCGCATAGGCTTTAAGAAAGTAGAGATAAAAAACAGCCAGTTGCTCGTTAATGGACAGCCCATTTATATAAAAGGAGTTAATCGACATGAGATGGATCCTGACGGTGGGTATGTTGTGAGTCGAGAACGCATGATACAGGACATACAAATCATGAAGCAATTCAATATCAATGCAGTGCGTACTTGCCACTATCCAGACGACCCGCAGTGGTATGATTTGTGTGATGAGTATGGACTTTATGTGGTGGCAGAAGCCAACCAAGAGAGTCATGGCTTCCTGTATGGAGACGATTCTCCAGCAAAACAACCCATGTTTGCTAAGCAGATATTGGAACGCAATCAGCATAACGTGGAGATGTACTACAACCATCCGAGCATCATTATGTGGTCTATGGGGAACGAAACGGTTGATGGACCTAACTTCACGGCAGCGTTCAACTGGATTAAGAGTGTGGATAAATCGCGTCCCATTCATTGGGAACGTGCAGAAAAAGGTGCCAACACCGAAGTGTATTGTCCCATGTATCGTTCTCAACAGGTATGTGAAGAGTATGCAAAGTCAACTGCGCCCACTGATCAAAAGCCGCTCATCCAATGCGAATACAATCATGCCATGGGCAATTCGGGCGGAGGTTTGAAAGAATATTGGGACTTGGTACGCAAATATCCTAAATTCCAAGGAGGTTTTGTGTGGGACTTCGTCGACCAAGCTTTGCGTGATAAAAAGCGTGGAATCTATGCATACGGTGGCGATTATAACGATTACGACCCCAGCGATAACAACTTTAACTGCAACGGACTTATCAGTCCAGACCGTGTACCCAACCCCCATATGTACGAATTGGGCTATGAGTATCAGAACATTTGGGTACAACCAATTGACTTGATGCAAGGAAAAATACAGATTAAGAACGAATATTTTTTCCGAGACTTGAGCAATTATGCGTTAGTATGGACAGTGCTTGCCAATGGCAAGGCGGTGCAATCGGGAACTGTTAACGAGCTACAAGTGCAACCACAGCAAAGTGTCGAGGTGGTGCTTCCATGTCATTTGGCACAAATCACCAGCCTGCCTGAAAATGAGGATGTGCAGTTCAATGTTGATTTTGTATTGAAGCAGCCGGAACCTCTCATGCAGAAAGGGCAGCGAGTAGCCTACCAACAGTTTCCTGTGAAAGATTATTATGTGGAAAAAGGCACTACGCCACTTCCCGCGATAGAACCACTTGTGTGGTATGGGAAATTGAAGAAAATAAGCAAAAAGAAAGATGCACAATTGACATTTGCCAGTCGTCAAGTAACGGTGGCGTTTGATAAGCAAACTGGTTTACTTGCTCAATACATGGTGAATGGTAATTCTTACTTGGGTGAAGGGGGTACATTAAAACCTTGTTTCTGGAGAGCAGTGACGGATAATGACATGGGTGCTGGGCTTAGTACCAAGTATCAGGTGTGGCGTAACCCCACTTTGAAGTTAATCGGCATGAAGGTGAAGCAACTTAAAGGTAAGGACAAGAAAATTCAGGTTGTAACCTCTACTTACGATATGCCCGAGGTAAAGGCGCAGTTGATAGTAGATTATGCTATCTATCCTTCTGGTGAGATGCGAATTGAACAAAAGTTACAAACAACACAAGGAGCGAATGTTCCCAACATGTTGCGCTTTGGCATGGTGATGCAGCTGCCTTACGACATGGAACAAAGTGAGTTTTTTGGGCGAGGTCCTATTGAGAATTACGCTGACCGTAAGTTCTCTCAACGCTTCGGCATCTACCAACAAACGGCAGACGAACAGTTCTATCCATATATCCGACCGCAAGAAACAGGTACCAAGAGCGACATGCGTTGGTGGAAGCAAACCAACAAAAGAGGTATGGGACTATTAGTGCGCTCGGACAAGCCTTTCTCTGCATCGGCATTGCATTATACGGTAGAAGATTTGGACGATGGTGTTGCCAAGGAACAAAGGCATGTGCAACAAGTACCAAAGTCTCTTTTCACCAATCTTTATATCAACAGTGAGATGGCTGGTGTAGGAGGAGTAGATTCGTGGAGTGCCAAAGCCGAGGCTTTGGAAGCCTATCGTGTGGTTTATGGCGACAAGGCATTTCGCTTTACACTGCTCCCTATTGGGCGTTAATTAAACGAAATCTTCAAAAATCCTCTGCCATTCGTCAGCTGATTGGCGAATGGCAGAGGACGAAAGTTGGGGGGAGAATGTTGTTAGCGTAAGTTTACAAGAACATCTTACGTGCGAACTCCCACACAACAATGCCAGCAGTAACCGAGACATTGAGCGAGTGTTTAGTGCCAAATTGAGGTATCTCTAAACATCCGTTGCAAGCATCAACAGTGGTTTGGTTCACACCTTTCACCTCATTGCCAAACACTACAGCATATCGCTGATGACGGTTGAGTGTGAGGTGTTGTAGCTTTGTGGAACCTTCTACCTGCTCAATGCTATACACGAAATATCCGTTTCTTTTCAATTCTTCTACCGCTTCTGTGGCTGATGCAAAGTATCGCCACGCTACACTATCCTCTCCACCGAGAGCAGTCTTGTGTATTTCGGGATGTGGGGGCGTGGCGGTGATGCCACACAGATATACTGCTTCTACTCGAAAGGCGTCGCACGACCGAAATACAGACCCTACATTATATAATGAGCGCACATCGTCAAGCACAACGATGAGTGGTAGTTTGTCGGCTTCTTTGAACTCTTCTACCGACAAGCGGTTCATTTCTATGGTCTTGAGCTTTCTCACTTTTTTGATAAATGATTATAACAGCTTGGATTGATACACCACAGCATACATTTTCATTTGTTTTGTCATTGCCAACAGTCCATTGGCACGAGTGGGCGAGAGATGTTCACGAAGTCCGATGCGGTCGATGAAATACAAGTCTGCATCAATGATTTCTTTCGGCGTGTGATTGCTCACCACGCGAATAAGTAAGGCAATAATGCCTTTAACAATCAGCGCATCGCTGTCTGCGGTGAATATCAATCTGCCGTCTTTCTCATCGCATTGCAGCCAAACCCTACTTTGGCAGCCATCTATCAAGTTTGATTCTGTTTTGTATTGCTCATCTAATGGCTCTAATTCGTTGCCTAAATCAATGAGCATCTGATACTTGTCCATCCAGTCGGTGAACTCTGAAAACTCTTCTATTACCTCGTCTTGCAGTTCGTTTATGGTCATATCTTTCTCCTTTTTCCTTGTTTTTTATCTCTTGCTTTGTGTTTTTACCAATTTGAAAAGCTTGTCATTAGGGCGCACCTTGTCGGGAACGGCAATGGAGATGCGCCAACCTTTTTCGGCTTTCGGTACGGGTTGTAGCTCGTAGCGTATCTCGTTGGCGTCAAAGTACATCACGCCAGTGGTGGGACCCGTGATGAGCAAGTGCTCGCCAACTTCAATTTCAGCGGCTTCAACTGCCAACTCAGCTACGCCCAACTTAGAGAAATACTTCACTACCTTGCCCACTAAGATTTTTTTCTCGGTGGCTTTGTTGCCATAGTTCTTTGTCCATTCGCCCAACTTCTGTCCCTGATAGTAGCCGTCCCAAAAGCCTCTGTTGAAGACGGCAGACAGACGTTCGTCCCATGCGTCTTTCTTCTCTTCGGTGAAAGTGCCGTCGATGACCGACTGAATGGCTTCCTTGTAACACGTTACCACGTTGTACACATACTCTGGACCACGAGCCCTACCTTCGATTTTGAACACGCGTACGCCTGCATCCATCATGCGATCGATGAAGCGAACGGTCTTCAAATCCTTCGGACTCATGATATATTTGTTGTCTATCTCCAGTTGGTTGCCCGTTTCGTTATCGGTGACGGTGTACGAACGGCGGCATATTTGCACGCATTCTCCACGGTTGGCGGAGCGATTGGCGTCATGAAGACTCATGTAACATTTTCCACTTATTGCCATGCAGAAGGCACCGTGACAGAACATTTCGATGCGAACCAGTCCTCCATGCGGCCCACATATCTGTTGCGCCACTATCTGTTGGTGGATTTCTTTGACTTGATTCATGTTCAATTCGCGTGCTAATACCACTACGTCGGCAAAGCGTGCGTAGAACTTTAAGGCTTCTATGTTCGAAATGTTGAGTTGGGTAGACAGGTGTACTTCCACACCTCTCTCCACGCAATAAGTCATAACAGCTACATCACTGGCTATCACTGCCGAGATGTTAGCGTCTTTTGCGGCATCAATGATTTGGTGCATGGTGTGAATGTCCTCGCCATATATAACGGTGTTCACCGTGAGATAGGTTTTGATACCATGCGCTTTGCAAGTATCGGCAATGTCGTGCAGGTCGTCAATCGTAAAATGATTGGCTGAGTGCGAACGCATATTTAATTGTCCGATGCCAAAATAAACGGCACTAGCCCCTGCTTGTATGGCTGCTGCAAGACTTTCACGAGAGCCAACAGGAGCCATGATTTCAAAATCTGATAGCTGATAGTTCATGGTTGCAAAGTTAAGGTTATTTGTAATAATCACAAAACAAAACCGCTTTGTTTTGTTCATGAGACTGTTCAATAGAGGATGGATAATTGGGCTGTCGCATCGCCCTTTTTTTCTGAAAAATTTTTACTACGGGGTTCAAAACTCGCATATTTGCGAGCAACTGTTAGTTGGGTCGCAAATACGCGAGTATTTTAACTGCCTTATTATCAATTACTTCGTGTTTTTACTTGCCGAATACAAGTGTTGAAGCATTGAGTTAAGGTGCTTAGAGTAATGTAATAACACCACAAAGGTAATGGAGTAGTGAGCCAAAACAGACATTATAGCGCGATTAACTCATTACTTTTGCGGAAAAAATGCGTTGTGACGAAGATAAAAATGCTATTTTTGATGCCAATGGAAAGCTAGAATCAACTTTTATTTTTCTGAATTATATTTACAATTTGTTCGTTTTCTTTCTCATGAATGTGTCCGATTTTATACGATAATACAGAATGGCGGCGCTTACAATATGAAATTACTTGATTTTCTTTGTTATTCATTAGAATACTGCTAACTTTGCTTTTGCATGAATAGAATATGGACAGCCTGTTTGTTAGTCATCGCCATTTTAATGGGATGCAGCCAGCCTCTTCCTCCAACACATGTGGACGAGAGGTTTACCGACGATGTACTCATCAAGACAACTCCCGTAAAAAATCAAGGAGCGAGTTCGCTGTGTTGGCTTTACGCCATGTTGGGAACCATTGAGTCTGAGCGTTTGATGATGGGGGATTCGGTAGATTTATCGGTCGACTATTTGGCAAGAAAGTTGTTAGAGGAGCAGACACAAGCGGCTTTCTTTATGAGAGGAAAGAAGCCCATTCAGTTGCGAGGAGTTTCATCCATGACACTTGATTTGATACAGCGTTACGGCTTGTTACATGAAGATTCATATCCGGCTAAAAATGTGAATTATAATGTGTTGCGTAGAAAAATGCGACATTTGGCTTCTTGCGCATCCTCGCTAAGTCAATTGCAGCATCTCATGGATGATAAGTTAGACCAAGAGCTTGGCTCTTTGCCTCGCTTCGTCTTCTTTTTACATGCCGAATACACGCCTTTGGAATTTGCACACAGTGTGTGTTTGCCTGATGAATATCTCTCATTGACCAGTTTTACGCACCATCCTTATGGGCATTCGTTTGTGTTGGAGATACCAGACAATCAGTTTAGGCAAGCATTTAAGAATCTTCCTTTGGATACTTTAATGACGCATCTCAAAAAAGCGTTGCAAGCTGGACATCCTGTTTGTTGGGAAGGTGACATCAGTGAGCCTGGCTTCTCATTTGCCAATGGTGTGGCAGCGTTGGACAATACGCCTGTTCATGTGACTGCAGAAATGCGGCAGCGCGCATTTGAAACCTTAAAAACCACAGACGACCATTGTATGGTATTAGTGGGGATGGCGCACGATAAACAGGGCAGACTGTTCTTTAAGGCGAAAAATTCATGGGGTACAAACTCCCGTTATCGAGGTTATATGTATCTCAGTGAGGAGTATGTGCGCTTTAAGACCATTGCGCTGTATATGAGTCAAGCAGCTTACCACTAATCAATGGCACGGTGAAGCGCTGAATGGCAATGACTTATCGTGTCATTTAATAAAAAACGGAACATGATAACGCTTATCATGTTCCGTGTAAATAAGGAGTGAGTTACTTATGCATCAATGTTCGCATAGGTAGCATTCTTTTCAATAAATTCACGACGTGGTTCTACGTCATCGCCCATGAGCATGGAGAAAATCTCATCTGCATCGGCAGCATTCTCTATGGTTACTTGCTTGAGCAAACGAGTCTTGGGGTTCATAGTGGTCTCCCAAAGTTGCTCGGGGTTCATCTCTCCCAAACCTTTGTAGCGCTGCGTGTGAATGCTTTTGCTGTCTTCTTCGCCATTGGCGTATTTGTCAATGAATGCCTGTCGTTGTTGTTCGGTGTAGCAATACTCGTTGGCTTTGTTCTTATACGAACATTTGTAGAGCGGTGGAGTAGCGATGTAAAGGTGTCCTTCTTCAATAACTTTCGGCATGAATCGATAGAAGAGCGTCATAATGAGGGTGTCGATGTGTGAACCATCGACATCGGCGTCGGTCATGATGATAATCTTGTCATAACGTAGTTTGTCAATATTTGCCTCACGGTCGGCTTCTCCTTCTACACCAAAGCGCACGCCAATGCTTTGAATGATATTCATTACCGACTCTGCTTCAAAGACACGATGCCATTGTACCTTTTCGACATTCAAAATTTTACCACGTAAAGGCAAAATTGCTTGTGTATATCTATCTCGTCCTTGCTTAGCAGAACCACCTGCAGAGTCACCCTCGACGAGGAATATTTCGCAATCTTTTGGGTCTTTGTTAGAACAGTCTGCCAACTTACCTGGCAATCCTCCGCCACTCATAAAGTTTTTGCGCTGTACACTTTCGCGTGCTTTGCGTGCGGCGATACGTGCGGTTGCGGCTAAAACAACCTTCTCACAAATCTGTTTAGCCTCTGCTGGATGTTCTTCAAGATAGTTGCTGAGGGCTTCTCCTACCGCCTGTTGAACAGCACCAGACACCTCGCTATTGCCTAATTTTGTTTTCGTTTGACCTTCAAACTGGGGTTCAGCTACCTTGATGGAGATGACAGCAGTGAGCCCCTCACGGAAGTCTTCGCCAGCAATCTCTATTTTTGCTTTCTCAATTTGTTTGGAGATTGTAGGCTCGCTGTCTGCATACGTTTTCAACGTACGTGTCAATGCGGCACGGAAGCCAGTGAGGTGAGTTCCTCCCTCAATGGTGTTGATGTTGTTGACGTATGAATGGATGTTTTCTGAATAGTCGGTATTGTACATGATGGCTACCTCAATAGGGATGCCTTGTTTCTCGGTTTTGAGATAGATGACATCATCAAACAGGTGTGTGCGGTGCCTGTCTACGTAGCGAACAAACTCTTTGAGTCCGTCCTTGGCATGAAATACCTCTGTTCGTGTCTTGCCCTCCTCGTTAGGACGCAGGTCTGTAAGGGTGATGCGGATGCCAGCATTGAGGAAAGCCAGCTCGCGCATGCGCCTTGCAATGATGTCCCATTGGAAATGGGTGGTCGTAAAAATGGACTTATCGGGCCAGAATTGCTGGCGTGTGCCTCGCTTGTCGGTTTCTCCAACAACCTTTACAGGGTAGAGCGCTTTTCCCCTTTCGTATTCTTGTTGATAGATTTTGCCATCTCGGAATACCTGAGATGTCATATGCGATGATAATGCGTTGACACAACTCACACCAACTCCGTGAAGACCTCCACTGACTTTGTACGAGCCTTTGTCGAACTTTCCGCCGGCATGGAGTACCGTCATGACCACTTCTAAGGCGGACTTGTGTAGTTTTTCGTGTTGGTCTACGGGGATACCACGCCCATTATCTTGCACGGTGATAGACTCATCGTCATTAATAGTTACCTCTATGTCCGTGCAATAGCCTGCCATCGCTTCATCAATCGAGTTGTCTACAGTCTCGTTGATGAGATGATGAAGACCTTTCTCACTGATGTCGCCGATGTACATTGCAGGGCGTTTACGAACCGCTTCCAGCCCTTCCAATACTTGAATATTACTGGCTGAATAGTTATTTTCGGTATTTTGTTTTTCTGCCATTTTATGTCTTGTAAAATTATATTTGCAAATTGAAGAAAACTTAAAGCAGACAAGTTTTCTTTGTCTGCAGAAATATTTCGTACATTGTTGCAAAGATACGAAATTAATGGGAATTGATGAAATGTTTTACAACTAAAAATGCCTAAAAACGAGGGCTGTTTCCATCGAATTTTTATTAAATTTGCAAGTGGAAATCATGGTGCAAAAAATTACTTTTTTATTCGTCTTAAGTTTATTCGCCATTTCTTCAATGGCGGGTGTTGTATTTACCACGACACAAAAGGTCAGCTTTCAACGACAACGTTATCAAGTATCTGTAGAGTTTCCGTTAGAAGGTGAGGCTGAAGCTGTAAGGAGTATTCGAAATTGGATCAACGATGTGGTTGGTGTGGAAGACGAACAGGCGAGCGATGAGCGTACTTTCTTGCAGGTTTTAGAGCGTAGTTATCAAGATTATCTCAAGACAAATCCTGAAGGGAGTCGGCACATCGAGATTTATAGAGCTTATGAAGATGAAGACTGTGTGACCTTTCAATCCGTCATTACAGATCAAGACTCTGTGGTTTGGAAAACTTGTGATTGTGCTACATTTAGCAAAAAAGACGGGCATCGCCTAAAGGTGAATGAAATTTTTAATTGTTCTGAAGAAAGAATTAAACAATTAATGTGGGAATGGCGAGGCGATTTACCTGTGGAGGTGGCTTCGGCTAACGACTTGATAGTGGGAGAAGCGGGATTTATTGATGGCTGGATTGTTGTGATAGGTCCTGCACGAAATTATACGGGTGCACCTTTTCGGATTCGTTATCAGGCTGCAGAACCTTTTTTGTTGGGTTCCAAACGTGGTGGATATTACCACGATGCGCATGCCAAGTCTTCGAGAAAATAGTAAAAGGCCACATTTCATAAGAGATGTGACCTTTGAATATTTTCAATGTTCAAATAGACTTATCCGAGGCTGTTAATGTGTTGTGACAAGCTTGATTTCAAGTTTGCAGCCTTATTCTTGTGGATGGTATTAGTCTTAGCTAATTTGTCTAACATTTTCTGTACTACAGGAAATAGCTTGATAGCTTCATCCTTGTTGTCCATAGCACGCAACTTGCGCACTGCATTACGCATTGTCTTTGCATAATACTTATTGTGCAAAGTCTTAACTTTGTCCTGACGGATTCTTTTAAGTGATGATTTGTGGTTTGCCATCTTCTTTGATTTTCTTTTTATTTCAGTAGTAGTCCCTAGCAGAATCGAACTGCTCTTTTGAGAATGAAAATCTCACGTCCTAACCGATAGACGAAGGGACCGTGCCATTTGATTAGCGGGTGCAAAGGTAGGACAATTTTCTTTATGTACCAAATATTATCTGATATTTTTTAATAAATCAATGAAAATTAGTATTTTTGTTCTTCAAAATCAGAATTTATGTTGGTAAAGACAGAAGCAATTGTACTGCGTGCACTTAAGTATGGCGATGCTCAATTGATCGTGGATTTATTCACTGAACGAATGGGTTGCGTCACTTTTATACATCGTGTCAAGAAAACGAAGCACGGTCGCATAGGAGTACAGTTTTTTCAGCCGCTTACTCATTTAGAAATCGAATATGATGCTCTTCACAATGGACGTCTTCCACGCTTGAAAGAGGTGCGTATGGTTAATCCATATTTAAGTATTCCTTTTGACGTATTGAAGCTTTCCATCTCGCTTTTCATTGCCGAATTTCTGTATCAATGTCTGAAAGGAGAACAAGCCAGTGGGGCGTTGTATCAATACGTAACAACAAGTGTACATTGGTTAGATGCTGCGACAGCAGGCTTTGCTAATTTCCATTTGGTTTTTATGTTGCATTTGACTCGATTTATTGGATTTTATCCTAACTTGGAGGACAACACGGGTCATGATTTCTTTGATTTGCGCAATGGCGTTTTTACGCCTAATCAACCTGCACATGGGGATTTTATTGTGCCGAGTGAGGCTTCAAAAATTCGCCTTCTCATGCGAATGAATTACGATTCCATGCATGTTTTTAAGTTTACCAGGCAGGAACGCAATCGTTGCGTTGAGATGATATTAAAGTTTTATCGATTGCATGTACCTTCGTTCCCAGAGCTAAAATCGCTCTCGGTGTTGCAAGTGCTATTTCAATAAAATACGTTCTTTTGTGCTAAATTGTGAGTCATATCGCCTGTTATGCGGACAGTAGTGGCAACGAGTGATGAAACAACTGCGTAAGAACTTATTGAAAAATGTTAGATGTTTACGGTTGATTGGAGTTAAAAAGTTCTGTAAATAGACCAAATTTGGTCTTACGATATTAACCCTTGATAAATCGAATGCGTTGCAACCGATAACGTATAAATAAAACTACGAAAGGGAAAAGCGACAACAAACCGAAGAGAAATGCGAAGAAAGAATTAGAACCTATATAATAAAGATAAAACTGACTAGCTAAAAATGTCAGACAACAAAATAAGCAGGTGATATAAATAGGCAATGGCTCTTTTTCAAGTTTTATCAGTTGTTGACAGTGGGGACATGTGGATGTGCTATCTTTACCTCTAAAATAATATCTGTTCACCACTTTGGGAGGTAGTATTTTCCCACAGTGAGGACATATGTGTGCGGAACTCGCTTTACTCTTCTTTTCCATTATTTAGCAGGTTAAAATCAATTTCTTGTTATAATTGAAAATAATACTCATTGCTAAGAATAGACGTCCCATGTAGATGCACTGTATTCTTCAAAACATCATGCAGCCAAAGTTAGCCCAAACTTATCTTCCCAACCAAGATTCAGGGTTCAGTTTAGCGGTGCCATGGCGTAGTTGGAATTGTAGAATGTTATCTTTTCCTACGGTACCGAGTGCCTGCCGCGTACTTACTTTTTGTCCTTTCACAACTCTGACGGAACTCAAATTACAGTAAACAGAAATGTACGAACCGTGACGAACCATGATGACCGTTGTTCCTCCGTACGTCATGACGGCACTCACCTCGCCATCATAGATAGAGCGAGCTTGACAGCCAGCACTTCCTAAGATATTGATACCTTTATTATCAAGCGTCACATTTTTGAGTCCTTCCACTTGATACTGTCCAAAATGGCTCACAATTCTATAACCTCCTGTGATAGGGATAGGTAATCTTCCCCGATTGGCTTCAAATCCACCACTCAACATTCTATCCACAGAACTCATTTTCAAGCTTTCGTCCGCTCTCTTTTGGGCTCTTTCAATGTTTTCTTTGTTGCGAACAGCATCGCTTACCGCTTTTCGTTCGGCAGCCACACGCGCTGCTTCAGCTTCTCGAGCTTTTTGCTCAGCTGCTTCTCGAGCTTGTGCTGCCGCTCGTGCTTGCGCCTCAGACTGTTCTTGGCGAGCTTTCTCTGCTGCGGCTGCTGCAGCTCGTGCTTGCGCTTTTTGTTGTTCTTCTCGCAGTTTGGCTTCAGCGATACGTCGTGCGTTCTCACGGGCTTCAGCTTCGGCTTCAGCTTTCTTCCTGGCAACCTCTGCAGCTCTCTTTCGTGCAGCCTCTGCCAATGCTGCTTTTCTCTTCGCCTCGGCTTCGGCACGTGCCTTTGCCTTTGCTACTTCTATGGCTATCAACTTATCAATTTCGGCATTCAGAGCAGCATCTTTTTGTCGCTGTTGGGAAATAACAACTTGGATGGTTTTTTGTTCTTTCTGCAGACTGCTTACCTTCTGCTTCTGTTCATTTTGTTGGCCTTCAAGTGTTTCCTTTTCCTTCTTTCCTTTCCAAAGCAAATTATTCTTCTGTCCTTTTACGCGATGCAACTGTGCTTGCTTGTCGTTTACTTGTTGTTGTTTGGCTTTCAAGCTTTCGCCTTGGGCACGTTGGTAGGCAGCATAGTCACGCACAAACTGATAGCGACGGTACATTTGCGCAAAGTCTTTTGCCGAAAAGATAAACATTAGTTTTTCTTGAATCGTATGGCTACGGGTCATATACGCCATCGATTTGATATATTTTTTCTTTCGTTCAGCCAGTTGTTCCTCTAAGGTTTGGAGCTGTGTATGCAGTATTTGGATATTTCCATCCAAATGCTGAATATCGTTCTCAATGGTCTCTATGTTTTTTTGTCTGTCCGTGATGGCAGTGTTGAGAATGAGAAGATCTTGCAAACGCTTCTTCACATCAGACTGATTTGCTCTCAATGCACGCTCTTGCTGCTTGATTTTACGCCGGACTTGACTGCGTTGATTCTCTAAGCCCTTAATGGATGGCGTAGAGTACTTGGCTGTCTTACTATTTTTTTTCTTGCCGTTTGTGGTCTTCTTTGTAGTCTTTGTGGTCTTTGCCTTCCTTTTAATAGGAGTCCGTTTCTTCTGTGCCGAAAGAGAAATCGACAAAGACAATGCTACAAGTATAATTAGATATCGTTTCATTTACTGTATAAAAGCTTTCCTATAATGTCCTCTGCATCTACTCGTTGATAGCGGTTGGAAACGGTGGAGCGTTCTTCCCAATCTGCATCTGTTTTTATGTCGTCCATTGCTATCGTTACTTCTCCATGCTGACGGGTCTTTGCACCTTGGCGAGTCGTAAAGGTAAACGACTGTGTTGAGGGAAAATATTGCAACCCAATACTCTTAAAGTTTTGATAATTCCATGTCAGAACAGATTTTTCTTGTTGACTGTTCTCATAATTTATCACCGCAGTAGCTATTCGCCCATTGTTTTTGTTGGCATTCCAAAGATAGGTCATAGCTCCCTTCACTAAAGTAATAGGGTAAAAGTCTCCAGTTTGAGTTAGATTTACTCTAAAGTTTTCTAAGTCAGATGCTGTAACCTGCTTTTCACCAGGAATCATCAACTGGTTCCAAAACAGTGCCTGCAAGCTATAAAAGTTTAATCCATTGTTTCGAAGGAATGCAACATCGTCATAAGTGGCTTTGACATATTCTTTGTGAATCCTATCAATAACCAGCACTCCATCGGGTGTAAATTCTATCCTACCTACTTCACTACCCAAGAATGGAATGAACAGTTGCAGGCGTATTACCTTGTCTTTACGCATTTTCAATGAACCCGGTGCAGAGATGCGCTGACTGCCACGTGTTAATTGAAAAGATATTTTTCCCACAATGTTCGGTGCATATACTCCATTGTCTATCACCTTCTTCACGAAGAGGTGTTTATTCATCTCTTCCGCAGGTATTTGAGTGGATGGCTTTGAAATTTCTCCTTTTGCGGGTTCCTTCGTCATACTCTTTTTAGATGCACAAGAGGTAATGAAGAGAAGCCCGAAACTCAAGTATAGAAAGTGTATGATGTATTTCATTTTTTGATGTATTTCTTCTGTTTTATCTTTCTTTCGATGAAAGCCTTGTCATTTTTATCTGCCAATTTTAAGGCTTTCGTCCAATACTCCAATGCTTGCTGCACCTGACCGTTCATAGCATATATATCTCCAGCATGGTCTATGATCACACTGCTTTGCAAAGAGTCTGTGTCATTTTGAAGAGCTTGGTCAATATACAACTTCGCCTCTGTATACCGCTCTTGTAAGAATAAAATCCAAGCGTATGTGTCCAAATAAGTGGCATTGGAAGGCTCTGCCTTGATGGTTCGATAGCTCATCTCCTCGGCTTTAGACAACTGTTTCCCATCTTCACTCAGGAAGTATGCGTAATTGTTCAGGCAACTGATGTTGTCGTCTTTCCACTGCAAGCAACTATCGTAGGCAGCAAACGCTTCTGTTTTTTCACCTTGTTGGTGCAATAGGTCGCCCATCATGGCATAAAACTCACTCACTAATCCAGCATCGCTATTGGCATTGATTGTACTCACACCTTTCCTTAAGGCTTCAATGGCTTGTTTTTGATGATCTTGCTGAACGTGTGCCCATGCTAAATAGTAGTAGTAAGCCATTTCATTAGGAGTGAATTGAGCTCCTTGTTCGCAAATCTCTATGATTTTCTGCCAATTCTTTTTGGGTACATATGTCTGCAAGAGTTGCAATCGAGCAGTCGACTGTTCTGGTGCAATATCAATCACATGCTGCAAAGCCGCCTGTACCGTGTCCGTTGGCATGTGTTTCAAATACATGTACGTTGCAGCCAAAGAGGCGATATCTGCATCTTTGGGATTGGCTTTCATTACTTTTTGAAACAGGTTGAGTACTTCTGTACTGTCACGTTGATGCGCTTCATTGTCGCGAATCACCTGTTGAAACATCGTTAATTTGGTTTGCAATGGTGTTTGCTTACTCATCAAAATACGATCTCGCAAATCTACTGCCTTGTCTTTATCACCCACCGTGTTGTAGTAATCGTACAGTGAAGCCAGTACTGTGGCATTGTTAGGCTCTTCCTTGTAAGCTTGTGCAAATAGTTGATAAGCCTTTTTCTGCTTATCGTTCTGCATCAGCCAATTGCCCAACATTACTCGATATTCAACATCATTCGGGAAAGATTTTGTCAACGCTTTCAATGTTTCATAGGCTCGGGTCTTGTTGCCCTGCATCTCATAGATATTCATTCTCGACAAAGTCAGTTCTGCACTTTTGCCTTCAGCCAATTCTATTCTATCTATGATTGACAGCATTTTGTCATAATCCTTTTGTTGATTGTATAACTGTGCCAAAATGTTGAGCACGTCCGACCGCTCATGATGGCTTTCGTAGATTTGCTCATAGGCTGTAATTGCTTTTTCGTAAGCGCCCGTACCGATATAATATTGCGCCACTCGCTCTTGATAATCGGTATTCTTTGGCTGGAGTGAAGCAGCCTTTTCAAAATTTTGAAGTGCCAACGAGTCATTGCGCTGTTTGGCGTACAGCTGTCCTTGTAAGAAATAAGCTTCGGCAGCTTGTGGGTGAATGGCAAGGCATTGTTTCAACAAGTCAAAGGCTAAGTCATTTTTCCCATTGAGTTGTTGGCACACGGCTTGCAAGAACAGATAGTCATAGCGTGTTTGAACATCATCCCAAAGCATGGATTTCAGTTCTTCTTCGGTCACAACTTCTTCCTGACTCTCTTGTGCAAGCATGGGCTTAGAGAGAAATAGAAGCATGAATAAAATCCATGTCCAAGGGGTATGATATTGATACAATATTTTCAACTTATTCTATATTTACGTCTAACCATCAATTATTTGACACCAGTGTGGCCGTATCCTCCTGCTCCTCGCTCGGTTTCGTCTAACTGTGTCACTTCAACAAATTGTCCCTGCTCATGTTGAGCTATGACCATTTGAGCAATGCGCTCACCATCGTTGATAACAAACTCCTTGTCAGAGAAGTTCACTAACAGCACCATTATCTCACCTCGATAATCGGCATCGATTGTTCCTGGTGTGTTCAATACAGTTATGCCATGTTTCAGAGCCAGTCCACTGCGTGGCCGTATTTGTGCCTCATAGCCTTCTGGCAGTGCGATATACAACCCCGTAGCTATGAGTTTGCGCTCCATAGGTTTTAAGATCTGCGGAGCTTCTATGTTTGCTCGCAAATCCATGCCAGCACTTTGTGCTGTTGCATAGGTTGGTAAAGGTTGGTGTCCTTTGTTGATAACTTTTATCTGTATCATCTCATTCATTCTTCATTTAATCTGGAAATCATGCCATCACTCAAGTGGTTCTACTTCGTATGATGCTGATTATAAGATGCAAAAATAACGAATAATCGCCATAATGTAGCATTTTTATCCTTAAAAAGAACCAAATTACACAAATTACTTGTACTTTTGTGCTATGAAGTGGCAAACTCTAATTTCTAACAAACGCTTCGGACAAGAACTAAAACATGCCGAGCGTCATGACGATCGGTCGGAATTTAAGCGTGATTACGACCGCCTCATCTTCTCTGCGCCATTTCGGCGTCTGCAAAACAAAACGCAAGTCTTTCCGCTACCGGGGTCTATCTTTGTCCACAACCGTCTGACTCATTCTCTGGAAGTGGCTTCTGTCGGTATGTCTTTAGGAATGGATGTCTCCACTTTGCTTTGCGAAAGGCACCCCGAATTGCGTGGAACCTTGTTTGAACAAATCGGTACTATCGTGAGTGCCGCATGCTTGGCGCATGACATGGGTAACCCTCCATTCGGTCATAGTGGTGAACGAGCCATACAAACTTTTTTCACCGAAGGAGCTGGAAATTACTTGCAATCACGTTTAAGCAAACGTTTTTGGGATGATATCACCCACTTTGAGGGCAATGCCAACGCATTCAGATTGCTTACTCATCGTTTCAACGGCAGACGTATCGGTGGGTTTGTCATGACATACGCCACCTTGGCAAGCATTGTAAAGTATCCTTTTGCCAGCAGTTTGGCAGGAAATCACGGCAAATTTGGCTTTTTCTCCAGCGAAGAGGAAACATACATAAAGGTGGCAGACGAGTTAGAAATCATGAAACTTTCGCAATCAGGCGAACCGATACGTTATGCACGGCATCCTTTGGTTTACTTGGTAGAAGCCGCAGATGATATTTGTTATGAGATTATGGATATTGAAGATGCCCATAAGCTCAAGATTCTTTCTTTTGAAGAAACTGCACATTTGCTGATGGGCTTCTTTGATGAAGAAACACAAAGGCACATCAAACAGCGTATAGCGGACGAGGGACTTACCGATAACAACGAAAAGGTTGTGTATATGCGAGCCTGTGCTGTCGGCAAACTGGAAAACAAATGCGTTGAGGCCTTTGTTGCTAACGAGGAGGCAATCTTGAATGGAACGTTCGAAGGTAGCCTCATCGACCACATTGACGAAACGCAACGTCAGGCCTACAAGCATTGTTCGACACTTTCATATCAACGCATTTATCACAGCAAGCCCGTGTTGGATGTAGAGTTAGCTGGTTATAAAATTATGCAAACGCTGATGGAAACGATGATTGAAGCCGCAGTAAATCCCGAACGGTTTTATTCGCAACAGCTCCTCCGCCGTTTTAGTAGCCAATACGATATACAAAGCCCCGACCTTGAAACACGCATCATGGCTGTCATCGATTATATCAGTGGCATGACCGATGTGTATGCGTTGGAGATTTATCAGAAAATCAACGGCATATCTTTGCCCATCATTTGATACATTGTAAAGTATTTGCTGTATCGTCACACCTTATTTTATTTAAGTCTTTCATCTTTCTCACGCTCTTTTTCAAAAATAAGACGCAATGAAGTTTTTCATAGAACTCCATTGCGTCTTATGCGATGAGGTATGCTCAGGGTTATAGGCGAATGGTCTTTATCCCATTTTTTATAGAAACGCCTTTGAAGTTTTCGTTCACGATGCGACCCGAAAGATCGTAGCGAGGTGTCTCATTATTAGTTTGTAAAGACCCTACAATGTTTTTAATAGCAGTGTCATCCCCTTTATGAGCGGCTAAAACATAAACTTTTGTCTCGTAAGCTTTGAGCGACCCCACCACCAGCTCGTTTTCGATTTGAATGTCAGTCTTCGACCAAATTTCGTGGCAATCGTATTTCGTGTCCGCTTTGAGATAAAGATTGATGAGTTTTAGTGCGGGTATCTCTACCGTCGAACCACTGCGGTTAGTCACAGATACCGCCATTCGTCCACCTGTCAAATCTTTCACATAGACATCGTACCCCGTACTGGAGTAGTTCACCTTACCTGTCGAAAGCGACTCCATATATTCAGCCTGTTGTCCGAGTGCATCTTGGTTAATGGCAAGAATTTCTTTGTTAGTTAGCGTTTCTATGTCGGCATTGGTAATCAGTGGGGTAGGTAGGTCTTGAATAGAGTTCGCCTCACCTTTAGGAGTTTCACGGAGGTCACACGTCAACGCCAGTGGACTTGCAAGCATGCACCACAATGACATTTGTGTACGTGCCTGCGAATCGGTCAAACCATTAATCTTTCCACCGTTCTGTTGATGTGTAGCCGTATTGTTGCTCGGTCCTCCTAAGCCATGAAGTCCGATACACATCATGTCAAGGTCATTGAAGCGGTTAACTCCTGCATACATCCATAAGCGTCGAACTTCATCAACGCCACCAATCACACCAGGTCTCGAGTTGTTACCTATCCAGTCTTCACGAGCATCACTTGTGGCACGCCAGCTTGATCCTCCAGCTTCGGCACCCCATGTCCAAGGTTGGGTTTTACCCCACTCACAAATATTGAACACGAAAGGCGTTTCGCCTTTGGCTTTGCGTGTTTTGTTGAGTTCGGCTATCACCTTGCCCATTCGGGAATAACTTACTTGAGTGCTTGCTTCACGGTTACAGTAGTCATATTTAAGCATATCTACGCCCCATGAGTCGAATAATGCAATGTGTTGGGCTTCATGTCCGTACGACCCTGGTTGATAATTCTCGCAAGTCATAGACCCTGCGTCACTGTAAATGCCAACTTTCAATTGCGGATTGATTTTCTTGAGGGCGATTTTTAAGCCAGTAATGCCATCAGGAAACTTTAAGGCGTCATAAGTCAAGTCGTTCTTGTCGGTGGTTTGTTTAGCCCATGTGTCATCCAACACGATGGAATTGAAACCAGCATCAATAAGTCCGTATTTTTGCATGCCTTTGGCAATGTCAATTATTTTATCGTGAGCGATGGAATGCGCAAACCAGTTCCATGTCAGCCAGCTCATCATAGGAGTAGGAGACTGCATGTGAGCATCTACAATAAGGCGCACTTTAGTCAGTGTCTCTTCTCCTCCGTTGTCCCCTTTGGTCTTAACCGTGTACACATATTCACCCTCATTTGTGGGCGCTGTGCCTGATACGTACTTGTATTTATTGCCCAAGGCGATGCGATCCTCTTTCAGTGACAAGGTTGGGATTGCCTGAAGGTCAACATCAATTACTTTTTCTCCTTCATTGGGTGTCAATTTGTGCATGTATGGTGCACCTGGGAGGGCATACATTAATGTGGCACAGGGCATAGAACCAACAGAAGGATCAACAAACTTCCATGCGGAATTGCTATCATCGGCACGCCAAAGGTTGAGGACACAACCATAGTCAATGCCACCTGTAAAGTTTAACGCGGGAGAGCTTGCTGTGGGGTTCGTGATTTCGCTTGGAAGAATAGCCACACTTTGCTCAGAGAGATAGTACATCTGCCAAGTGCTTGCCTTTAATTTTTCTGTTGTATATCTCACATAACTTTCGTTGGTAAGTGTTTGGCTACTACCGTTTGCTACGTTGATATAGGTAAGGTAGCATTTCGCAGACAAGTCATAGATGAAATAATGCCCTTGGCTTTCAGATTCAATCATGATAAATTTATCCGCCTCACTTCGTTTGGTAGTATGATGCAAGTTGTTGCCTGTCATCTTGATATAAGCCATAGGCATTTGCAACAAATACGGATATTTCTTTTCTGCCTCAATGCCATTGGTTGGCGTAAAGAATTGGATGAACTTCACGTCTATTTGGTAGTTGAGGTTGTCTATCGTCACCTTTGCTACGCTACCGCCACCAACACTTACCTTTACATCGCTTTGGCGAAGATCGCCTTCGATAGTTATTGATTGATTACCCTGTGCATTCAGTCCTTTGAACACTTGCCCGTTGATTGTAACCGTTGCAGAACTGGGCATACCGTCGCTGAAAAGAATATAGTTGTGTTTTACACCCACTTCTGTCAAGAACCATCTTGAACCAGCGTCTTGAGCGCCGTTGTCCGTCCAAAGTCCAAGCGTTACGGTGCCGTCTTCAGGATTAGAGTTGCCTACGCCTTGAAACCAATTTAAGTAGATACTTGCAACACCAGTGGTTGTGTAAGGTTGAATTTCAAAAGCCCCACCACTAATCTCCGTGATTTTATAAATGGCTGCCGTTTGTTTTGCATCAGTCATTGACACGAAGCCTTGTTTGGGAGAATACTGGTCAGCTACCTGATAGCTCACCCATTTGTTGACGGTCATATTATAGATGTAGTAGGAATCGTCTTTGTCACTCTCGTAAAAGGCAAACTTGGCATAATTTGCCGAGTTCCTTGTTGGAGATGTGGTTGCGTTGCAATAATAACCTTGTCCATTGGCTATCGTGTAACAATGTTCAGGCTTTCCCTCCGTAGGTAGTGTTTGGCTCGTCTGGATAGCTGCCATGGCATTGAATGCAATAGTTAGTACATACGTTAAGAATAAAAATTTCTTCATTCCAATGATTTAAGTTAAGTCAATAAATTTGTGGATAAATGAGCTTGTAAGCATCGTTCATCAGTTTTTAGCGTGTCAAAGATAACTAATATTCAGCAGATACACAACTATTTTTCTTCATTTTCCAAAGGGGTTACATCCAAACACCTTGCTTAAATACAAGGTGATGTGAGTTTTCATTCCTATGCTCATGTGCAGACGTTTAGCGTTGTTGAAATCAATCATTTTCCGATAGCCACCACCCAATCATAGAATGAAAATTGGTGTCGGTTATTAAATGTGGACAGCGAGCATCCTAAAAAGCCAAATAGTAGTCATCTCATTTTCGTCTATGTCACGTAGAAGAATTGGTAAAAATCTTGACAATTTGTTTTCGTTTGCCTTGCGTCATTTAGGTGCTTTTCTTAACTCATGGAGATAAGGCGACTAACCCATGGAGATAAGGCAACAAAGTTACGGAGATAAGCCGCTTATCTCCATGAGTTAATAACGCTATGATATGTGAATGACGTCAATGTTCCTAAGATAGATGACTAAAACTTTGAATATGAGGAAGTTATGAAGAGAAAAGAAAACGTGCATAACTGTCAAATTTTGAGTAGCCATGCACGTTTTCTTGAGATTTTGGAGGTTATTTATACTTCCAAATAAAATGTGAAATATATTTACATTTCTTAGTATTTATCCTTGGGCGTGTTACCCATCGTCACCTCTAACTTTCCACCTTTGGCAAAGGTAGCAAAAGGCAGGTAGGTACTGTTCAGCACATCTCCATTGAGTTTGTACTCTTGCACGTAGATGTTGTCCTTGCTGTTGTCCTTCACCTGAATAACGAATTGTTTGCCAGGATAATAATCCTTGTTTAGACGAATGGTGATTTTGTTGAACAGAGGACTACCTAATCCAAAGGCTGGCTCTTGTGCCGTCAAGCCTTTCACGTCGAACATACCAATGGAAGATTGTACGAACCATGCGCCCAATTGCCCTTGGTCTTCATCCTGACCGTAGCCGTAACCGTGGATGCCGTCGGTGCCATAGAACTCGTTCAAAATGGCACGAACCCATTTTTGCGTGTGCGACGGTTTGCCTGCTTCGTTGAACATCCATGAAATGTGTAGACAAGGTTGGTTACCTTGGTTGTATAGTGTCTCCAAACCAGCGAATGCCCCTACCTCTGTACCGCCACTAAAGATTAGTTTTTGCGATTGGGTGAAGATGCTATCCAAGCGGTTGGTGAAAACTTCCGTCCCCACTTTGTCAGCCAAAGCCTTGGCATCGTGAGGCACATAGAAAGTATATTGCCATGCGTTACCCTCTTGGAAACCGCGCCATACCTGCATTGGGTTGAAGTTGTCGATAAACTTTCCATCCGCTTTCTTTGGACGTACGAAGTTGGTTTCTTTGTCATAAATTCGCTCCCAACCTTTCGACAGCGACATGAGTTGGTTGTAATCGTCGGTTTTTCCCAACGCCTTTGCCATTTGTGCCGTTGCCCATGCGCTAAACGCATACTCCAAAGTGTGCGATGCCGAGAACATAAACATTTCATCAGCTCCCTCACCTGTGTCTTGATGAGGCACATAGCCGTGTTCTACAAAGAGTTTGGTATCGGTCTTTCCAGCACCAAATGGGCGATTCTCGCCATCCAGTTCGTTCTTTCGGCAAGCTTCGTAAGCCAAGTTGACATCAAAATCACGAATGCCACAAGCATAAGCCGCTGCAATCATCAAACTGAGTTGGTTGGTTCCCACACCCGACACATAGCGACTGTTGGCCAAGCCATCGCCCAACCAACCACTGTCTTTGAACACCTGCAGGTGACTGCTGATAAAGTCTGACATGTGTTCTGGGTAAGCCATAATCCATACTTGGTTGAGATTCCATTGTGCTCCCCACATGGCGTCAGTGTTATAGAGGTTGAAAGCTGGCTTTCCGTCCTTCATTTCAATCTGTCCTATCGTACCGTCGTGTTTGGGATAAGCACCATTGACATCGCTGGCAATGCCACGACCCAAGATGGCATGATACAATCCTGTGTAGAATTTCACCTTGTCGTCTTTGTTCTCTGTTTCTACTGCGATGCGACTCAAATGCTCGTTCCAAGTGTCGTGCGACTGCTTCTTGGCTTCATCAAAAGCCATGTCCTTCGCCTCTGTTTCCAAATTCAAGCGCGCATTCTCTACAGAAGTGTAGGAGACACCCACTTTCACGGTAATCTTTTCCTGATTAGAAGTCTCGAAAGTAAGGTACGCACCCGCACCGAGTCCGTTAGCAGTCAGCGAGTCTTTCTTTACCTTTTTGCCGTTGAAAGTTCCCACAGCGGTAGGTTTCTTGTCGATGACCGCATAGAAATACAGAGGAACCTCAGCCCCCGGCTGATATTTCTTCACGTATTCGGGCAAGGTAATCACCCAACCTTCTACGACCGTTCCATTATCTTTGATTTCAACCTTGGCATCCTTTACGGCACCACTCTCGCCTTGTCGATTGCCGATGTCGAACAATATTCGGCTCTCTTTACTTTCAGGGAAAGTGTAACGCTGGAATGCCACACGTGTGGTGGCAGTAACCTCTGCTGTGACGTTGTAGTCTTTTAGCAATACAGAGTAATAACCTGCTGTTGCCACTTCATCATCGTGGGAGAATGTAGAGCGATAGCCTTTGCGCTCACCCGTCATGGCGGTATCGCCTGGTACAGTGAAAAGCTGTCCCACGGTAGGCATCAGCGTGATGCCACCAATCTGAAATTCATGCAAACAAGGAAATCCCTCAATACTCTTGTCACGATAATCATACCCAGTAGCCTCCCAGCCCGACTTGTTACCATAATGACCATTGGTAGACGGACCGGGCTTTGCCATACCAAAAGGTAAGGCACCCGGTGCCATATGGAAATAGCGACAATGAGCCGTTCCTATGCGAGGCTCTACATAAGTAGTAAAGTCTTCTTTGGATGCACTTTCAGTATTCGTACACGACACCATTCCCAACATGCCAACGAATGCTAATAGCATCATCGAAATTTTTCTCATAATCATTTGTTTTATTAGTTAATAATAGATTTATATTCAGTATAAAATTTAACGTTTCCTTTCCAAAAGCGAAGGTGGAAGAATCTGTGAGGCGCATGACCTTATTGGAGGAATCAACGCTTGTTAGTTTTTGCGTTCTCCCAACGTCTGTCAGAATTAGCAGAACAAGTTTTATTTATCTTTGTAAATGACCTTGTTCGCGCCTGATGTGATTTCGAGCGATTCGCGGTGTTCCTTGATAAAGCTCTCGATGTGTCTTACTCTTTTGTCTTCCAATATTTCATCCACGGCGATTAAGATGCCTGTCTCTTCCACATCGCCAAATCCATCATTGATAGCTGTACCAAAAAGTTTCATGGTAGGACTCAAGCCCATATAGGCATTGACTAATGGCGGAATGTTATAGCCTAACTGACGGATTTCTCGATTCAGTATTCGATAATTGGCTTTAAAATCATTCCCACAGAACAATGCGTCTAACTCCTGCGGATTCGCTTCTATCTTCAAAGGTCGCACAGGAACAATCAAGTGTTCGCGGTCTCCGAAATGTTTTTCTAAAAAGTAAAGTATCATATCCCGCCCTTTGCGAATGTACGACGGATACATGGTCATCTTTCCAAAGAAATATTTGAGTTTGGGGTTGAGTACCGTCAATGCCCCTAAGCCGTCCCATAAGTTGTCCAAGGCAAAAATACTCTTGGTGTTTCTACGCACATTTTGATATTCTAAACTGACAAACGAGCGTCCTAACTCCACGGTGTAAGGCATGTAGTCTTTCAAAAACTTTTCAGAAAAATGAAAGAGATGACTCGTTGCTAATTTAGGTTGCCCATCTTCGTCAAGTTCCCAATCTTCACCACACAGATAGCGATACCCCCCAATAATTTCATCCGCATCAGGATTCCAGACGATGAGTTGTTTATAACAGTTTTCGCAGGTGTCGTATTCGTCGATATCCATTGACTTTCCTGTTCCTCCTCCAGCCGTACGGAAAGCAATTTCGCGCAAACGCCCTATTTCTTTCATTACGTGAGGGGCGTTGTGAGCTGTGATGACGAAAATCTTATTATGACTTTTGTTGGTCATCCTTAGCCGCTTGTCAGGCGTTAATTCCGCTTTCAAAAGCTCTTTATCTATGGGGTCAATAATCTCTTGCTGCATGGTTCTTTTCGAGGATTGGTGAGAAAGAATAGATTTATTGGTGGCTGGGTAAGGGTCAACGCTCATCTTTCTACGTCTGATTGATATTTATATTTCTTTATTTCATCCTTTGCGGGCTATAATTGGTAAACAATGTTTTGAACATATTGCGCCCATTCTATGGGTGTCTTAGACTTGTCAAAAGTCTGCCAAGGTATAGGTTTTCCAATTTTTACATGGAAAGTTTGATGTTTATTCTTGAACATCTCATCTACAAGGAACAGCATCGCCAGGTTAACCTTTAGGCGAAAAACTTTACAGAGATGGGCTAAAAGGTAGAATCTGTCAGAGTTTCGACCATCGAAGTGAATGGGGACGACATCCCGATGATGCTCCACGCTTTTGGAAATAAAAGTTTTCTTCCATGGAATATCACGAATTTGTCCATTTATTTTTCGTGAACAGAGTCCTGCCGGAAACATGATGATGTGGTTGTCACTCTGAAATCCTTCCTCTACCATGGCGGGAAAGTTTCTCCCTTGCTTGCCTGTTTTGTTGATACCGATGCTCACAGGCTTTAATGCAGGAAGATTGAGAAGTAAGTCGTTGAGCAGATAACGGAACTGGTTACCATAATGTCGCCCAATAATAGCACCTATCGTCACACCGTCTGCACCTCCTAAGGGGTGGTTAGACACAAAGGTATAAAGTTTCCCATTGTGCGGATCAGGCAGGTTCTCTTCGCCTTGTATCTCCAAGGTGACATCCAAGAAATCGATACAGGCTTCCAACCATTCTGTTCCTGTTAGATGTCGATGGTTCCAAAGAAAAACATTGATTTCGTCTTGATGAGTAATTTTTTTGAGCCATGACGCAACAAAACGGGGGAGATAGTTGACCTTATCCCCCAATTTATTTTTCAAGATTTCATCAATATCTATGGTTTTCTCTATTTCTTCGTGCATTGAAACAATAAAACTTATAGATTGCAAATGTAACATAAGTTTTTGTAATATACCGCTTCTTTATGCAAAATTGTTCAAAAATTATCTCAACTGTTACTTCATTGTAACAAGGCGTATCATTCTTCAAGCTCAAAAGTTGGCTTACGACAAGTCAGCTATCATTAAGATAATATTTTTTTTCAAGGGTAATTATTTCATTCGAGGGGGTAGATTACACAGGAGTTGAACCGTTAAATATTGCAAATTTTTATTGAAATATAGATTTTAAGTATAAAAGTGGGGAAATGTGGGGAATTTTGTGTATCTTTGACAGCAAATAAATTTTTGCTTATAAAATAGGTACACATGCGTTTTTTAGGAAATATAGAAGCCAAGGTTGATGCCAAGGGCAGAGTCTTTCTCCCAGCCACTTTCCGCAAGGTGCTACAAGCATCTGGCGAAGAAGTGTTGGTGTTGCGCAAAGATGTATTCCAATCTTGCCTCACGCTCTATCCCGAAAGCGTTTGGAATGAGCAATTAGATAACTTGCGTGCAAAACTATCTCGATGGAATGCGGCAGAGCAACAAATCTTTCGACAGTTTGTGTCAGATGCAGAATTGTTGACCTTAGATGGAAATGGTCGTTTTCTCATTCCCAAAAGATATCAAATATTGGCTCATATTGAGCAATCAGTCAGATTCATTGGAATGGACGACACCATAGAAGTGTGGTGCAATGAGCGTGTCAAAGAACCTTTCATGGACTCACAGGAGTTTGGAGAGGCGTTGCAGCATCTGATGAATTCGGCGACAGAAGAGACGACAATCAATTCTTCAAAATGATGATAAAGACAGCAGGAAGTTACCATGTCCCCGTTCTTTTAGAACAAAGTATTGAGGGATTGAACATTCACCCAGAGGGCATTTATGTGGATGCCACCTTTGGTGGAGGAGGTCATTCTATGAAAATACTTTCTCATCTCAATGAAAAAGGACATCTTTTCAGTTTCGATCAGGATTTGGATGCGGAAAAAAACATTCAACAAGAAGGACATGAGGTGCTGTTGCAGGATAACTTTACTTTTATACGTTCAAACTTCAGATACTTGAAGAACTGGATGAGATATTACAAGATAGATAAGATAGATGGGATATTGGCTGACCTTGGTGTTTCGAGTCATCATTTCGATGATGAAAATAGGGGGTTCTCATTCAGGTTTGATGCTCCACTTGATATGCGTATGAACACCAAGGCGTCGCTGACAGCTGCTGATGTGATTAACACCTACAATGAAGAACAGTTGGCTGATATTTTCTATTTGTATGGAGAGCTCAAAAATGCACGAAGGATAGCATCGTTATTAGTCAAAGCCAGAAGTCATAAGAACATAACAAGTACCCATGACTTGATACAAGCAGTGGAAGCTGTGTTTGGAAAAGCGCGTGAGAAGAAAGACCTCGCAAAACTATTTCAAGCACTCCGTATCGAAGTTAACCATGAGATGGAGGCATTAAAAGAATTACTCAATAGCGCTCAAGAATTGTTGACTACTGGTGGAAGATTGGTTGTTATCACCTATCACTCCTTAGAGGATCGCATGGTAAAAAACATCATGAAGACAGGCAACGTACAAGGAAAAGTGCAGCAAGACTTCTTCGGAAGAATTGAAACGACTTTCAAACTTTTGAACAATAAGGTTATCACGCCTACACCACAAGAGCAACAGGAAAATCCACGTAGCCGAAGTGCTAAACTAAGAATCGCTGAGAAGATATGACAAAGGACGACAAAGACATAGATGTACAGCCCATTCCCACAGACGCTTACAAAGATGCGGATGCAGCGTTGGATTCTTCGGTAGATAAAAACAGCGAAGAAGCGCCTACCTTGAAAGAGGTTATCAAAGAGCAAGCGCGTGAAGAAGAAGCACCTTTATCGAGAAACTTTACTTTAAGAAAGATTCTTGGTGGAGATATTCTAACCACGTCTACTGTACGCAAACAAATTTGGATTTTCCTCCTTATTACGTTCTTTACTATCATTTACATCTCTAATCGTTACAGTGTTCAGCAAAACCTTATTGAGATTGATAAACTTCAGAAAGAACTTAAAGATGCAAGATATAAGGCTTTATCCAGCAGCAGTCAGCTTACCGAGAAAAGCAGGGAAAGCAACGTGTTGGATATGCTTAAAAATAATCAAGACAGTGTATTAAAGATTGCGAATCAACCACCGTATATTATCCAAGTTCCAAATAAATGAATAAGTTTGATTATAAAAAAATTATGCCTCGTTACAGCGCCATCGCCATTATGATGACCTTGGTAGCTGTTGCCGTAGTGGGTAAAACGCTCTATATTATGACAGCGAAACGCGATTATTGGACAAAGGTTGCCGATCGAGTAAAGCGCGATAGTGTAGATATCAAGCCCATGCGAGGAAATATTTTAAGTTGTAATGGAGAACTAATGGCAAGTTCGTTGCCTGAATTTAAGGTGTACATGGATTTCAAGAGTCTACGCACCTCGAAAAACGATTCTCTTTGGGAAGCGAAGCTCGACTCTATCTGTGAAGGTCTGCATCAGATATTTCCAGAAAAGCCTGCTTCTGCCTTTAGAAAAGAATTGGAGACAGGACGGCAGCAACAAAGTCGTCACTGGCCTATTTGGAAGAAACGTATCGACTATAATTCTTTCACGGAGATTAAAGCTTTGCCTATATTTAACCTCTCCAAATATATAAGCGGTTTTCACTATGAGGAGTTCAATGCTCGGCAACGTCCTTATGGCTCGTTAGCGGGACGTACGGTTGGTGCCATGTATGGGGCAAAGGATACGGCTCGTTTTGGATTGGAGTTGTCTTACGATTCTATTCTTCGTGGTAAAAACGGTATCGTACATCGTCGCAAAGTACTCAACAAGTTTTTGGACATCATGGATACCCCTCCCACTGACGGTGCAGACATTGTGACTACCATTGACGTGGGAATGCAAGATTTAGCCGAGCGGGCTGTCATTGATGAGTTGAAGAAGATTAACGGCAATGTGGGCGTTGCCTTAGTCATGGAGGTGAAGACGGGTGACATCAAGGCAATTGTAAACATGGAAAAATGTTTTGATGGCGAATATCGGGAAGTTAAGAATCATGCGGTCAGTGATTTGTTAGAGCCTGGTTCGGTTTTCAAAGTTGCCTCAATAATGGTTGCACTCGATGATGGTGTCGTGGATACAACGGCTCGTATAGAAACAGCTGGAGGTGTTTGGCCCATGTATGGGAGACAAATGAAAGACCACAACTGGCGTCGCGGAGGTTATGGAACACTCACCTTACCTCAAACTCTTTTATATAGTTCTAATATTGGTGTGAGTCGCATCATTGACGATCATTATCGTGACAACCCAGAGAAATTTGTGCAAGGTCTCTACCGTACAGGTTTAGCAGATGCTCTTAACATTCCATTGGTAGGCTCCTCCTCTGCGGTCATTCGTATGCCTAAGAAAAATGAACGTGGACAATGGCTTAACTGGAGCAAGACTGCCTTGCCATGGATGAGCATTGGGTACGAGACACAAGTGCCTCCCATTTCGACGCTTACCTTTTATAATGCCATTGCCAACAATGGTAAAATGATGCAACCAAGATTTGTTAAACAGGTGGTAAAAGACGGTGAAGTACTCATTGATTTTCCTCCAAAGGTGTTGCGTTCACAAATTTGCAAACCTAAAACGTTGGGAGAGATTCAAACAATCTTAGAGCATGTGGTGAGTCAAGGCTTGGGACGAAAAGCTGGGTCGCCATCTTTCAAAGTCTCTGGTAAAACAGGAACGGCACAAATCTCGCAAGGTTCGGGCGGTTATAAAGTTGGGCGAACCAACTATCTCTTAAGTTTTGCAGGCTATTTCCCTTCAGACAATCCTCGTTACAGTTGTATTGTCTGCATCCAAAAGTCGGGACTTCCAGCCTCAGGCGGTGGGATGAGTGGCGTTGTCTTTCATCACATCTCGGAAGGCGTCATGGCTCAAGACTTAAAGTTAGATGTGAAAGATGCCAAAGACTCTACCTCCATTCTTGTTCCAAAGGTAAAGAACGGAAACGTGCTTGCTGCCAATTATGTGTTGACTCATTTGGGCATCAACACCAACCGCAACTGGAGTGGAACCTTTGCAAACGGTAATCCAATCTGGGGAACAGCTGAGATTCAAAACAATTCGATTGTCGAGCTGAAAAAAGCTAAGATGTATACGCATCAATACATCCCTGATGTTTTAGGAATGGGTGCGCGTGATGCTGTCTACATCCTTGAGAATAGAGGTGTCAAGGTGCGTCTCAACGGTCGCGGGAAGGTGGTTCAACAAAGTCTTCCACCAGGACATCGCATTCAGAAAAAACAAGTATGCCTCCTTACATTAAGTTAATGCACAATAATTCAAATATATGATTTGTAACGAATTAATCAAAGACATTAAATGCACTGACATTTTGGGCGATACGAATGTCAGTATATCAGGAATAAACATTGATTCCCGAAAGATAAAACCTGGTCATCTGTTTGTGGCTATCAAAGGGACACAGGTGGATGGACACGATTATATTGATAAAGCCATACAGTTAGGAGCTGTCGCAGTACTATGCGAAAAAGCGCCGAAAGAACCGTTGTCTGGCATTACCTACATTGTCGTCACATCAACCAAAGATGCTGTCGGTAAGGTGGCGACACGCTTTTACGGAGAACCCTCCAAACACTTAAAGCTTATTGGTGTCACAGGAACAAATGGTAAGACAACCATTGCCACCTTATTATATAATATGTTTCGCAAATTGGGGCATCGCTGTGGTTTGCTCTCAACGGTATGTAATTATATCGAGGATGAGCAAATACCTGCCGACCATACCACACCTGACCCCATAGAGCTAAATGAACTGTTGGCAAAAATGGTAGAGCAGCATTGTGAATATGTATTCATGGAATGCTCGTCACATGCCATTGCGCAAAAGAGAATTGGTGGATTGAACTTTACGGGAGGTATTTTTACCAACCTGACACGTGACCACTTAGATTATCATAAGACTTTTGAGAACTATCGCAACGCTAAGAAGTCTTTCTTCGACCAGCTGCCCAAGTCGGCTTTCGCTATTACAAACGCGGACGATAAAAATGGTATGGTCATGGTGCAAAATACCAAAGCAACAGTAAAGACCTACTCTGTCCGTACCGCAGCTGACTTCAAAGCTCGTATCATTGAATGCCATTTTCAAGGTATGTACTTAGAGATTGATGGTCAGGAAGTGGGAGTGCAGTTCATTGGTAAATTTAACGTCAGCAATCTCTTAGCCGTTTACGCTACTGCACGCATGTTGGGTAAACAACGCGAAGAAATTCTGATAGCGATGAGTACGCTACACAGTGTCAACGGACGTATGGACACGCTTCACTCCCCACAGGGATTTACGGCTGTAGTGGACTATGCGCATACTCCTGATGCATTGAAAAATGTACTCCTTGCCATTCATGAAGTAGACGGTAAAGGTCATGTTATCACTGTTTGTGGGGCTGGTGGTAATCGTGACAAGGGTAAACGTCCGTTAATGGCAAAGCAGGCAGTACAGCTAAGTGATAAAGTGATTATCACCAGTGACAATCCACGATTTGAAGACCCGCAAGACATTATCAACGATATGTTGGCGGGTTTGGATGCACAGGATATGAAAAAGGTGTTGAGCATTGTAGATAGAAAGGAAGCCATACGCACCGCATGCATGCTTGCAGATAAGAACGACGTTGTCCTTGTGGCAGGGAAAGGACACGAAACTTATCAAGAAATCAAAGGCGTAAAGCATCATTTTGACGATAAAGAAGTGCTGGCAGAAATTTTCAAACAATCATAATACGTTTCCACAACCCCATTAAACTTAGAGGATGTTATACTATTTATTTAGATTTTTAGAGCAATACGGCATTTCAGGTGCGCATCTATGGGGATATATCTCTTTTAGATCGCTGCTTGCCCTCATTCTTTCGTTGGTTATCTCAGCATGGTTTGGCGAGAAATTCATTAAATATCTTCGTCAAAAGCAAATCACGGAAACCCAACGTGATGCCTCTATCGACCCCTTTGGAGTTAATAAAATAGGTGTTCCCTCCATGGGTGGGGTCATCATTATTGCTGCCATACTCATACCCGTTCTGCTATTAGGGCGACTTCGCAACATCTACCTCATCCTGATGATTATTACTACCGTTTGGTTGGGATTTCTTGGTGGGATGGACGACTTCATCAAAATCTTCCGCAAGAACAAAGAGGGACTGAAAGGCAAATATAAAATTATTGGGCAAGTAGGCATTGGCTTGATAGTAGGACTGGTGTTATGGTCCTCACCAGATGTAAAAATCAATGAAAATTTGGCTATCGAACAGCAAGGTCATGAAATGGTGATTAAGCATCGAACAGATGCTCGGAAATCACTCAAAACAACAATCCCTTTCGTGAAAGGTCATAATCTGGATTATTCGGGCGTGATGAGTTGGTGCGGAAAATACAAAACTGCGGCAGGATGGATATTGTTTGTCATCATGACAATTATCGTAGTGACCGCAGTTTCTAACGGTGCCAATCTTAACGACGGCATGGATGGAATGTGTGCAGGCAATTCTGCTATCATTGGCGTTACGCTGGGAATCTTGGCGTATGTTAGTTCACACATTGAGTTCGCTGCTTATCTCAACATTATGTATATTCCTGGTTCGCAGGAGTTGGTGGTCTTTATGTGCGCCTTCGTCGGTGCGCTCATCGGCTTTTTGTGGTACAATTCTTTTCCTGCGCAGGTGTTCATGGGCGATACAGGCTCATTAACTATCGGGGGTATCATTGCGGTCTCTGCCATTATCATTCATAAAGAGTTGTTGCTTCCTATACTCTGTGGTATCTTCTTTGTAGAGAGTTTGAGCGTGATACTCCAAGTATATTATTACAAGAGTGGGAAGAGAAAAGGAATAAAGCGACGAATTTTCAAGCGTACTCCTATTCATGACAATTTTCGCACACAAGATTCTCAGCTGGATCCTGCTTGCAATTACCTCATTAAAAAACCTCATTCGGCAATCCATGAATCGAAAATTACCATTCGTTTCTGGATTATCACCATTATATTAGCAGCCATGACGATTATTACTCTTAAGATAAGATAAATGATAGTGGTTAGCTCCAATAAAATGAAGTCATTGAGTGAATAAAGCAATAAGTTGTATCAACTAATATTAAAAGATAAAACATTGTTCGTTAGCAACTTGTAAAACTTCGTTGATACGTAGCTATGATTAGAATAGAAAGGAAAAAGATATGAAACGAATCGTTATTCTCGGTGCAGCAGAGAGTGGAGTAGGAGCTGCCATATTAGCCCAAAAAGAAGGCTTTGATGTATTTGTATCTGACATGGGTGAGATTAAAGACAAATACAAAAAGATGCTCGATGCACACCACATCCGTTGGGAAGAAAAGCAACATACACCCGATTTGATTCTAAACGCAGATGAGGTGATTAAGAGTCCAGGCATTCCAAAGGAAGCCCCTATGATACAAAAGCTCATGAAGCAGGGTACCAATATCATTAGCGAAATAGAGTTTGCAGGACGATATACTCACTCTAAAATGATTTGCATTACGGGTAGCAACGGTAAGACAACGACGACCTCGCTGATTTATCATATCTTCAAAGCAGCGGGATATGACACTGGATTAGCTGGAAACATTGGGCGGAGCTTGGCTTTACAAGTTGCGGAAGACCCACATGAATACTATATCATAGAATTAAGCTCGTTCCAGTTGGATAACATGTACAAGTTTAAGGCAGATATTGCTATCTTGTTGAATATCACTCCCGACCATTTGGACCGCTATGACAACTGCATGCAAAACTATGTAGACGCCAAAATGCGCATTATCCAAAACCAAACCGAAAAAGATAGCTTCATTTATTGGAACGATGACCCTATCATCAAGCGAGAATTGCAAAAGTATGATATCAAAGCCGTACAGTGTCCATTTTCAGAACTGAAAGAGAAAGGTTCGATAGGCTATATTGAGGAAGGACAATACACCATCGAAAAGCCCACTCCTTTCAACATGGAACAAGAAGCACTTTCACTCACGGGGAAGCATAACGTGTACAACTCTTTGGCTGCTGGTATTGCCACTGACATTGCCGGAATACGAAATGACGTGATAAGGAAAAGCTTGAGCGACTTCCCTGGGGTGGAACACCGGTTAGAAAAGGTGTGCAAAGTGGGCGGTGTAGAATATATCAATGATTCGAAAGCCACGAATGTCGATGCTTGTTGGTACGCATTGGAGAGCATGAATACACCGACAATCTTGATTCTTGGAGGAAAAGATAAGGGGAATGACTACCAACTTATTAAGGAGTTGGTAAAAAAGAAATGCGTTGGATTAGTGTATTTAGGCGCAGATAATACGAAACTTCACAACAATTTCGACTCCTTGGGCATCCCTGTGCGTGATACCCACTCTATGAAGGAATGTGTAGAAGCCTGCTATGATATGGCACGTCCTGGCGACACGGTATTGCTAAGTCCTTGCTGTGCCAGCTTCGACTTGTTCAAAAATATGGAAGATAGAGGAAATCAGTTTAAGACATTGGTAAGAAATTTATAATGGATAAAACATTAGGAAATATCTTTAAGGGAGACAAGGTGATTTGGATGGTCTTTTTCTTTTTATGTATCATCTCGATCGTCGAAGTATATTCTGCCTCCGCAGGGTTGACTTATAAGGGCGGACATTACTGGGCTCCTATCGTCAAGCACACTGGAATCTTGCTCGTTGGTGTGTTTGCTATGGTCGTGACGCTGAATATCAAATGCAAATATTTTAAGATTGTGACTCCTTTCCTGCTCGTACTCTCAATCATTGCCTTGATTACAGTACTCATTGCAGGACAGTCCACCAATGGTGCCCAACGTTGGATTAGCATCATCGGCATCCAGTTCCAGCCGTCCGAAATAGCTAAAGGCACGATGGTTTTAGCCACTGCGCAGATTTTAAGTGCCATGCAAACGGAACAAGGAGCAGACAAAACTGCCTTCAAATACATCCTTATTGTCAGTGGCTGCATCGTACCCTTCATTATGGTGGAAAATCTTTCAACAGCCATGTTGCTGTGTTTGGTTATTTTCCTCATGATGATGATAGGACGAGTACCTGGCAAAATATTAGGCAAGGTGTTGGGTATCGTTACGTTACTTATTGTAACAGTGTTCGCACTCGTCATGTTAGTGGGGCAAGACAGGGAAAAAATAAATACCCAAGGACAACAAGTTGTACAAGTATCTAATACAGCGGAGAAAGAGGAAACGACAATGTTCACGAAGGTCTTTCACCGTTTTGACACATGGAAAGCGCGCATCGATCGTTTCATTGATGGCAAAGAGATTGCTCCAGAGGATTTCGATTTGGACAAAGACGGACAGATTGGGCATGCCAACATTGCCATTGTCTCCTCCAATGTGATAGGAAAAGGTCCAGGAAATTCGGTGGAACGCGATTTCCTATCCCAAGCCTTCTCCGATTTCATCTACGCAATCATCATCGAAGAGATGGGAATTATCGGGGGTGTCTTTGTCGCCATGCTCTATATTATCCTTCTCTTCAGAACGGGGCAGATAGCCAATCGCTGTGAAAACAACTTCCCTGCCTTTCTTGCCATGGGCTTGGCTTTGCTTTTGGTGACACAGGCATTGTTCAATATGTGCGTAGCGGTGGGCTTGGCACCTGTTACTGGGCAGCCACTTCCTTTAGTGAGCAAGGGTGGAACGTCAACTATCATCAACTGTGTGTATATTGGAGCTATCCTTAGTGTGAGTCGATCGGCGAAGAAAAAACAAGTAACCGATGAAGATAAAGACATGGAAATGAGCACCGCAGTGGCTTCAGCATAAGAAACGCAAGATAAGATAAATATCATTGATTATGGTAAAATCAAAGAAATTTTGATTACTTTTGCCTATTCATATAAATATAAAAGATGAACAGTGATTTGAGAATCATCATCAGTGGAGGTGGAACGGGAGGACATATATTTCCCGCTATCTCTATAGCCAATGCCATTAAGAAAGAACGCCCCGATGCAAAGATTCTTTTTGTCGGTGCTCAAGGGCGAATGGAAATGGAGCGCGTGCCAAAAGCAGGATATGAAATCAAAGGATTGCCTATCGCAGGATTCGATCGGCATCATCTGCTTAAGAACCTCTCCGTGTTGGTCAAGATATGGAAAAGTCAACGATTGGCTAAAACCATTATTAAGGATTTCAAGCCAATGGTGGCAGTTGGTGTTGGCGGATATGCCAGTGGACCCACGCTCAACGTGTGTTCCAAGCTACATATTCCCTGTCTCATACAAGAGCAAAACTCGTATGCAGGGGTCACCAATAAACTGTTAGGTAAGAAAGCAGACAAGGTTTGTGTGGCGTACGAAGGTATGGAACGCTTCTTTCCTGCTGACAAAATAATCATGACGGGAAACCCCGTAAGGCAAAACGTATTGCAGACTGCGTTGTCAAAAGAAGCTGCCAGAGAGACCTTTGGATTAGATCCGAAGCGAAAGACGATACTTTTGGTAGGTGGAAGTTTGGGTGCCAGAACCTTGAATGAAAGCATTCAAAGCCACTTGGATATGATACGAACAGGTGACGTTCAATTTATTTGGCAAACAGGAAAATATTACTATAAGGATATTTGCAACGCATTGAAGGCGCAAGCGCCATTGCCCAACCTCTATGTCACCGACTTTATCAGTGATATGGGGGTAGCTTATCAGGCTTCCGATTTAGTGATTAGTCGTGCAGGAGCAAGCTCGATTAGCGAATTTTGTCTGATTGGAAAGCCTGTCATCTTGGTTCCAAGCCCCAATGTAGCGGAGGATCATCAAACGCAAAACGCAATGGCACTGGTCAATAAAAATGCGGCTATCTACGTAAAAGATGTAGAAGCCAAAGACATTTTGCTCGAACAGGCGATGAAAACAGTGCAGGATGATGCAAAGTTGGCATCCCTCAGCGAAAATATTTTGAAACTCGCATTACCAAATTCTGCTGAAATCATTGCGCAAGAGGTTCTTAAATTGGCAGCTCGTCAACAACATTGAACGTATAAGAGATTATAGGAAATAAAAAAAATGGATATAAAAGAAATCAAATCGGTATATTTCTTGGGAGCTGGTGGCATAGGAATGAGTGCCATCGCACGATATTTTCTGCATAAAGGATTGGTGGTTGCGGGGTATGATAAGACGCCTTCTGCACTGACACATCGACTCGAACAAGAGGGGATGCTCCTGCACTATGATGAAAATATCGATGAGATTCCGCACGCATGTCGCAATCCGCAAGTTTGTATGGTTGTATATACCCCTGCCATTCCTGAATCTCATGTAGAGTTGCAGTACTTTAAGTCGAACGGCTTTGAAGTATTAAAGCGAGCTCAAGTCTTGGGTTCGTTGACAAGAACCCATCGAGGACTTTGTTTCGCAGGTACGCATGGCAAGACAACAACCAGTACGATGTGCGCACACATCATGCACCAAAGTCATGTGGATTGTAATGCTTTCCTTGGAGGAATCTCCAAGAACTACGGCAGCAATTACATCCTTTCCGATACTAGTGATTACATCGTCATTGAAGCCGATGAGTTTGATCGTAGCTTTCACTGGCTTCGTCCTTGGATGAGTGTCATCACATCGACAGATCCTGACCACTTAGACATTTATGGAACCAAAGAGGCATATTTAGAAAGTTTTAGGCATTACACAACATTGATAAAGCCTGGAGGCGCCTTGATTATTCATGAGGGGTTGGAAATGCAAGAGGATGTAAACGATGAGGTGAGGGTGTTTCGGTACAGTCTCAATGGAGGTGATTTCCATGCCGAAAACATCAAGATAGAAAATGGAACCATCACCTTTGACTTTATCTCGCCGATAGAGAACGTCACCCAAGTAGAATTGGGACATCCTATTCCTATAAATGTGGAGAATGCTGTCGCTGCAATGGCAATGGCGCAACTCAACGGTTGCACTGCAGAGGAGTTGCGATATGGCATGTCTACTTATAAAGGTGTGGACAGACGCTTTGATTTCAAGGTAAACAATGAGCGACATGTTTTCCTTTCAGATTATGCACACCATCCAAAAGAGATTTATCAAAGTGCAAAAAGCCTTCGTGAGCTGTATCACGATCGGCATGTCACAGCAATATTTCAGCCACATCTTTATACAAGGACGCGAGATTTTTATAAAGAATTTGCAGAAGCATTGAGCCAACTCGATGAGGTTATCTTATGCGACATCTATCCTGCACGAGAAGCCCCGATACCAGGAGTTACCTCAGCGCTTATTTACAATGAGCTCACCTGCAAAGAGAAGAGCATGATACATAAGGAAGATGTGATTGATTTGGTTAAAAAACGCGATTTTGATGTACTTGTTGTCTTGGGCGCAGGCGACCTCGACAATTATGTACCACAAATGACTAAGATCATTGAAAATAAGTGAGACGTTGGAAAAAGATATTGACAATCGTACTTGATGTTATCTTGGGAATATACTTAGTATTTGCATTCACCGCATTTAACAAACCCGATGAAACGGCAAACGTGTGTACCAAGGTGACTATCAATATTGCGGATGAAACGGCAAATGGTTTTATCAATGCGGCAAAGATACAAGACCGACTTGAAAAGCATCGTCTTTATCCGCTGGAAAAACCTATGAAATATGTGGATGCTCGCAAGATAGAGGACATGCTTAAAACCAGTCCTTTTGTCAAGAATGCAGAGTGTTTCAAGACACAGAATGGACACGTCAATATTTCTATCACACAGCGAATGCCAGTGGTACGCATCAAATCGATAAATAATGATGACTATTATTTGGATGATCAAGATGCTATCATGCCAAACTCTAACTACACAAGCGACTTAATCATCGCTACAGGGTACATTAATCGATGGTTTGCTACCCATTATGTTTCTGCCTTGAGCAAAACAATCATGCAAGACGAGTTTTGGAAGAACCAGATTGTCCAAATCAACATCTTGCCAGATCGGGGCGTCGAGTTGGTTCCAAGAGTAGGAGACCATATCGTTTATCTCGGATACTTGCCGACAAGCAGTAATCAGCAAAAACGATTGGCATTGATACAAGACTTTACCAAGCAAAAGTTAACACGCTTAGAAAAGTTCTACAAATATGGACTCTCCCAAGCAGGTTGGAACAAGTACTCGTATATCAACTTGGAATTTGATAACCAGATTATCTGTAAAAAGAGGGAGGCTCAACCATAAGATGTTCAGCTAACGGCACTTGAAAAAAGATATTATAACGAATTTGAATTGATAAAGATATAAACGTATGACAAAGGAATTTATCGTAGCTATAGAACTGGGATCTTCTAAGATTACCGGTATTGCAGGAAAAAAGAATCCTGATGGCAGCATTTCAATTCTTGCTGTTGTTAAAGAGGATTCCACCTCGTGCATACGCAAGGGTGTAGTCTTCAACATTGACAAGACGGTATTGTGCTTGACTAACATTGTTAAGAAGTTAGAGACCAGTCTCAAAACCAACATTGCCCGTGTATATGTTGGTGTTGGAGGTCAAAGCATACGCAGTGTCAAGAATATTATTGTGAAAACACTGCCTGCTGAAACCATCGTTAGTCAGGACATGATTAACGAATTGATGGACGCCAATCGTAGTATGAGCTATGCGGATCAAGAGATTTTGGACGCCGTCACTCAGGAATATAAAGTCGACTCTTTATATCAACTCGACCCTGTGGGCATTCCTTGTTTACGTTTAGAAGGAAACTTCCTCAACATTCTGTGGCGAAAAACATTCTATAAGAATCTCAATCAGTGTATTAACAAAGCTGGTATGGAGATTGCCGAGCTGTATCTTGCTCCCTTAGCTCTTGCTGATGCTGTGCTCACAGAAACGGAGAAACGATCGGGCTGCATCTTGGTAGACCTTGGGGCGGATACGACTACTGTTCTTGTCTATTACAAAAACATTCTGCGTCACTTGGCGGTCATCCCACTTGGAGGAGAAAATATCACAAAAGACATCACCTCTTTGCTCATGGAAGAGAGCCAAGCAGAAGAGATGAAGCTGAAATATGCATCGGCATATACGGATAATAAGGATATTGACGAGAACAAGAAATATCCAATCGACAGTGACAGAAAAGTTGAAAGTCGTAAGTTTATTGAAATTGTTGAGTCGAGACTACAAGAAATTATCGAAAATGTTTTTTATCAAGTTCCCAACGAATATGCCGATAAGCTGATTGGTGGAATTATCCTTACGGGCGGTGGTGCCAACATGCCAAATATCGAAAAGGCTTTCACGGATCAGGCGCCAACAGAGAAAATACGTATTGCTAAGTTCGTTAATCTAAAAATCAATTCAAATTTACCAGAGATTACAGCCCACGACGCAACGCTGAATACCATTCTTGGTTTGTTGGCTAAGGGGGATATCAACTGTGCTGGAGAAGAAATCAACACCGATTTGTTCCAAGCAAATGATGCCAAACACACTGCTACCACTCCCACTCAAACCAAAGAACCCAGATCTTTTACAGAGACATCAGGGACTGGTATTGTGCAAACAGAAGAAGAAAAAGAACGACTTCGCAAGCAGAAAGAGGCTCAAGAAGAAGCAGAAAGACTGGCGAAAGAAGAGGAGGAGCGACGCATTGCGGAAGAAAAACGAGAAAACTCTCCAATGAACAAGCTTTGGAAAGGCATTAAAAATTTTGCTCGTAAAATAACGGAAGAAGAAGAATAAAACGTGGGAAAGATGAATCCCAGATATTAACTTTTAAGATTTAGAATTATGCCAGATAGAAAAAATACTCCTGATGTTCTCGATTTCGGAGAACCAGACAAAGCAAATAGCATCATCAAGGTGATTGGTGTTGGTGGTGGCGGAGGTAATGCCGTTAATCACATGTACCGTGAAGGAATCCATGACGTCACTTTTGTTCTTTGTAACACCGATAATCAAGCCCTCAATGATAGTCCTGTACCTTATCATCTACAATTAGGAAAAGAAGGATTAGGGGCAGGTAACAAACCCGAAAAGGCAAGATTAGCAGCCGAGGAAAGCCTTGAAGACATCAAGAACATGCTCAATGACGGCACTCGCATGACATTCATCACCGCTGGAATGGGTGGTGGAACGGGTACAGGTGCAGCACCCGTCATTGCGCGTATCTCTAAAGAACTGGGCATCTTAACTGTCGGTATCGTTACTATCCCCTTCCGTTTTGAGGGTGACAAGAAGATTAACCAAGCCTTGGACGGTGTGGAAGAAATGGCAAAGCATGTCGATGCGCTATTAGTTATCAATAACGAACGCTTGCGAGAAATTTATCCAGACTTGACCGTTTTAGACGCTTTTGGCAAGGCTGACGACACGTTAAGCATTGCTGCCAAGAGTATAGCAGAAATCATCACCAACCATGGACTCATTAATTTGGACTTTAATGATGTGAAAACAGTGTTGAAAGATGGTGGTGTTGCCATTATGAGTACGGGCTTTGGCGAAGGCGAGGGACGTGTGAAGGCTGCGATTGAAGATGCACTCAACTCGCCGCTGCTCAATGATAACGACATCTTTAACTCTAAGAAAATCTTGCTGAGCATTAACTTCTGCAACGAAAAGAATGACAACAGCGGTCTGATGATGGAGGAGATGAACGATGTGAACGATTTTATGGGGCGTTTTGATAGCGACTTTGAAATTAAATGGGGACTCGCCATCGATCCCGATCTCGGCAAGAAAGTCAAGGTAACTATCTTGGCAACGGGCTTCGGTATCAATGATGTGGAAGGCATGAACAGCCACATCGGCAAACGCCATTCGCAAGAAGAAGCCATGCGCATTGCTGAAGAAGAAGAGCGCAAAGCACAATTGCTCATCAGAAAAGACCAATATTATAAGGACGGTAAGAACTCTAAGTACAAACGTCATCCACACATCTATCTCTTTAGTAACGAAGATTTGGACAATGAGGATGTCATCTTGGCTGTGGAGAGTTATCCCACCTATAAACGAACACGGCAAATGTTGGATGATATCCGCAAACAAGCGGCTGGCGAAACTGAAGAATCTGAACATAAGGAGAACAACGATCCTATTCAGGGAGTCATCAGTTTTGGATAAAATCGCTTGCAGTTTGGAAGCAATCAAAAATGTGATATGAAGTAATACCTCTAAAAAAAAATGATATGGCACTATTTGAACAGATTAGCGAAGACATCAAAACGGCGATGAAAGCGCGAGATAAAGTGGCTCTCGACACACTTAGAAATATCAAGAAAGTTTTTCTCGAAGCCAAGACAGCACCCGGAGCCAACGATACACTCAACGATGATGCGGCACTCAAGATCATACAGAAATTGGCGAAGCAAGGTAAAGAAGCCGCACAAACCTATATTGATGCGGGTCGACAAGACTTGGCAGATGTAGAGTTGCAGCAGGTTCAAGTGATTGAGCGTTATTTGCCTCAGCAGCTGTCTATGGAAGAAATTGCCTCAGCAGTCAAAGAAATTATTGAGCAAGTGGGCGCATCAAGTATGAAAGAGATGGGGCAGGTAATGGGGATAGCCACGAAAAAGTTAGCTGGTAAAGCGGATGGACGCGCTATCTCTGAGATAGTAAAGAAATTGCTCGCCCAATAATCATCACACATTAAGGAAGTGTAATCCCTCGTTCATGTGGGAACAACATTCTTTGTAAAAGCCCATCAAATCCATTCGATTTGATGGGCTTTTACTTTCTGTTGGATAAGCATGTTTGTTGAGGCTTCCAAAAAAAGTAAGAAAATCAATCGTTCATTCATCTCTGACACACCTCTATTAGATATAGTTCCAGTCCGCAGATGGAAAAACGCTAATGGTATAGAATAATCGTAGCGTTTTCATTTGAGAATGATTTTTCTATTGAGAAAAGTATCAGGAAAACACCATTTGTAAGATGGGTGGAACGCTACATGAAATGAAAATAAATGCTGAATTTTCTTTACAAAGAGTCTCTCATAACTCGCGTGTGGACAACCAAGTGCAAAGTTGGTCGCAAATACGCGAATTATGAGCGATGTTTGTAATTTGTTGTGATTGAATGCGTTACGTTCATGGTGTCGCTTTTCTTGCCTTTTTTTACTACTTCTTAGCGACTAAAGCATTGAGATAAGCTTACTATTTGCATGCTTTAATGTTGTTGAAGCATGTGAATAACGTCTCTAATACATGTTTCCAAGACCGATAAGTCAATATTTTAGCTTGAAGAGACGTTTATTTTGTTAAAATCAGTGCATTTTTGCCCAACGTTTGCCTATTAAATTTTTCTATTTTGAAGATTTTCAATGACCGTTTTTTGGTAAAGTTTTAGAACAAAAACAACTATTGGCTTTAGCAAAATGGAAAGATAATTTTTGTGACAATCCATGAAAGTGAATGAGGAAAACTGTGAAAAAAAGTCATGCAATTTGCTTCGCTCGCATTTGTTGTTGAGACAAAAGAGAAAAGATTGTTTTCATAATCAACTACCTTTCTTCAATGAGCGAGTCGTGGCATGCTTACATGAATAAATAACAAGATTTCTTGTATTTAGTTGATTTTTTGTTATTTTTGTATCGAATTCTTTAGAGATTATATCTTTTTGAACATTATTGATCAACTTAAAATCAACATATTAATGTCAGATAAACAAGGAAGTAGGAATATTTATGATAAGGTAGTGAAGGGTGTTCAACGCTTTATGGCACAAGAAAAGTCGGGAGGAATTGTGCTCGCTGTGGCAGTGCTACTCGCCATCTTGTTGGCAAACTCCGCACTCAGCGATCGCTATTATGACTTTTTTCAGCAAAAGTTAGGTTTTATATGGAATGGAGAACCCTATCTGTATTTTAGTCTTCACCATTGGATTAACGATGGTTTGATGTCTATTTTCTTTTTCCATGTAGGTCTGGAGCTTAAACGTGAGCTTATTTCAGGCGAGCTTTCCAATCCTCGCAACATTATTCTGCCTATTGGGGCTGCTATTGGTGGAATGGCGGTTCCAGCTTTGGTGTATCTTTTCTTCAATGCGGGTACCCCCGAATATGCTGGTTGGGGAGTCCCTATGGCGACGGATATCGCCTTTGCCTTAGGCGTGTTGTTCCTTTTAGGAAAACATGTACCCACCTCCATTAAAGTGTTTTTAACCACCTTGGCTATTGTGGATGACTTAGGAGCGGTGATAGTGATAGCCCTTTTCTACACCTCCGAAATCTCTGTTACCAATTTAGCATTGGGTTTAGGCTTCCTATTATTGATGTTTATTGGGAATAAATTGGGAGTCAAAAATGTTTTCTTCTACGCATTTTTGGGTATCGTAGGTGTTTGGATTGCTTTCCTCTTGTCGGGAATCCATGCCACTATTGCTGCGGTGTTAGCCGCTTTAACCATCCCCGCCGACTCTACGATAGACGAGAGCACCTATCTATATAGGATGCGTAAATTGGGGCTACGCTTTATGACCGCCAACACCAATGAGCATCGCACGTTGGAAAACGAGCAGGTGAAGATATTAGCCACCATTCGGGAAGATGCCAAGATAGCCATTCCGCCTTTGCAGTTGATAGAGCACCATTTGAATCCATTCGTTACGTTCCTTGTCCTTCCCATCTTTGCCATTTCCAATGCTGGCATCAGTTTGGTGGGCATCGACTGGTCGGCGATATTTGCTACCAATGTTGCTATCGGTATAGCCCTCGGCTTACTGTTGGGAAAACCTCTTGGAGTGGTAGGCATTACGTGGCTGTTGGATAAGCTGAACATTGCCAAACGCCCTCATGACATGTCGATGAGACATTTATTTGGGTTGGGCTTTTTGGCATCTATTGGTTTTACGATGTCCATGTTTGTGTCTACCTTAGCTTTTCGTACCGACCTATTGCTGACGCAAGCCAAGATAGGTATTTTTGCTGCCTCTATCATTGGTGGATGTCTTGGTTATCTCTTGATGAAACCCTCTCGGCAAGGAAAATAAGAGAAGCAATACTTGGGAGGTTTCGCAATTTATAGTACCTTTGTCATAGGATAAAAAAATACAGACTTTTATGCAAACAAGATGTCATCTATCTGTTCTGATACACGAACAAGCAAAAAAATACGGAGCACGAGGCGCCTTGACTTTCCGTAACTTTGGGAGTAAATCATGGAAGACAGTCTCCTGGAAACAGTTCTCCTTGCGCGTGATGCAAGTATCAAATGCGCTGATACATTTAGGTGTGAAGCCACAGGAGAGCATTGGTGTGTTTGCACAAAATTGCATACAATATCTCTATGCAGATTTTGGTGCTTATGGCGTACGAGCCATCACAATTCCCTTCTATGCCACCTGTAGTGAGCAACAGATAAAGTACATGATTCATGACGCACAGGTACGAATCCTCTTTGTTGGCGAACAAGAACAATTTGAAAAAGCTCGCAGAATCTTTGCCTTATGTCCTTCTTTAGAGCGAGTGATTATCTTCGACCGTAGTGTACAAATAGGAGAACAAGATTCTTTTGCGCTCTATTTCGAAGATTTTATTGCGTTGGGCGAGGATGTTCCGCACCAAACAGAGGTAGAAGAACGCTGGGCAGCGGCGAATGATGAGGATATTTGTAATATTCTGTACACCAGTGGGACAACAGGTGATAGCAAAGGGGTGGTATTGACCTATGGACAATATCATGCAGCGATGATAGCCAACTATCAATGTGTCCCTATTCGAGAGACCGATCGTGTGATGGATTTTCTTCCCATCACGCATATTTTTGAGCGCGGGTGGCTATATTTATGTCTCACGGTGGGCGCCCATATCATTATCAACACCTATCCTAAAGAAATTCAGGAATCGATGCGGGAGATGCATCCCACGTGTATGTGTGCCGTTCCTCGCTTTTGGGAAAAGATGTATATCGCTGTGAAAGAAAAGATAGACAATTCTAATCCCCTCCAGAAAAAGCTCTTTAATCGTGCGTTAGCTGTAGGAAAGAAATACAATATCGACTATTTGAGTCATGGCAAACGTCCTCCGAGGGCATTGTCCATAGAATATGAGATGTATAATAAGACGGTCATGGCATTGGTGCGTAAGCAAATTGGTTTGGAAAAGGCGCACATCTTTCCGACGGCAGGAGCCTATGTCTCTCCCGAAGTCGAGATGTTTACCCACTCTATTGGCATCTGTATGCAGGTAGGGTACGGACTGACGGAGAGTTTGGCAACAGTATCTTGCGATCATGTGGACAAACCTTATACGATTGGTTCGGTGGGACGACCCATTGAAGGAATAGAAATCAAGATAGGAGAGAACAGCGAAATTTTATTAAAGGGCCCTACAATTACAAGTGGATACTATCAACGAGAGCATATCAATGAAGTCGCATTTGATGAAGATGGCTTCTTTCACACAGGTGATGCAGGGTATTTGAAGGACGGAGAATTATATCTGACCGAAAGAATCAAAGACCTTTTCAAAACCAGCAATGGTAAATATGTCGCTCCACAAATGATAGAAGCTATGATGTTGGTAGATAAATACATCGATCAGGCGGTCATCATTGCCGACCAGCGCAAGTTTGTTTCGGCATTAATTGTGCCAGAGTTCCGCTTATTGGAAGAGTATGCGCACGATCATGGAATTGCGTTTAATAGCCGAGAGGAAATTTGTGAAGATGCTCGAATCGTGAAGATGATGCTCGATCGTATTTTGACGTTACAACAATCGTTAGCACACTACGAACAAGTGAAGCGTATAACACTCGTTCCTCATCATTTCACCATGGAGCGAGGCGAATTAACAAATACGCTGAAAATTAAACGTCCTGCTATCAATAAGAATTACAAGGACATCATTAATAAGATGTATGAAGAATGATAACAAGTGACCAACTCAAGGATGTGATAGAACGCACACAGGCGTTACATCATTATTTGAATATTGACCAAAAGAAGATAGAGTTCGAAGAAGAACAACTGCGAACGCAAGCACCTGACTTTTGGGAAGACCCACAACGTGCTCAAGAGCAAATGATCAAAGTGAAAGGCATTGAGAAATGGCTGAAAGGTTATGAGCAAGTTCGTCAGATGGCTGATGAATTACAGTTGGCGTATGAATTCTATCGTGATGAAATGGTCACCGAAGAAGAGTTGGAACGTGACTATGCCAAAGCCATTGCTGCCATAGAGGACTTGGAACTCAAGAATATGTTGCGCCAGAAGGAAGACCCCATGGACTGTGTCATGAAGATAAATTCGGGTGCTGGCGGTACAGAGAGCCAAGATTGGGCGCAAATGCTCATGCGTATGTATATGCGATGGGCTGAAGCACATGACTATAAGTGTACGGTGAGTGATATCCAAGATGGTGAAGAAGCAGGTATTAAGAGTGTCACCATGAAGATAGAGGGAAACGAATACGCCTATGGGTTCTTGAAAAGTGAGAATGGAGTGCATCGTTTGGTGCGCGTTTCACCGTTTAATGCGCAAGGAAAGCGAATGACAAGCTTTGCCAGTGTCTTTGTTTCTCCATTGGTAGATGATACCATAGAGGTCTTTGTAGACCCCGCATGTGTTTCATGGGATACGTTTAGATCGAGTGGAGCAGGTGGACAAAATGTTAATAAGGTAGAATCTGGGGTGCGTCTTCGCTATCAATATCATGACCCAGACACAGGTGAAGAGGAAGAAATCCTGATAGAGAACACCGAAACGCGCGACCAACCGAAGAACCGGGCCAAGGCGATGCAGCTGCTGAAGAGCCAACTGTACGATCGTGCCATGAAGAAACGGCTCGAAGCACAGGCAAAAATAGAAGCAGGAAAGAAGAAAATAGAATGGGGAAGTCAAATCCGAAGTTATGTTTTTGACGATCGAAGAGTGAAAGATCATCGTACCAATTTCCAAACAACCGATGTTGACGGAGTGATGGATGGTAAGATAGATGATTTTATAAAAGCCTATTTAATGGAGTTCCCCGTGATGGAAAGTGAAGATTAACTAACCTTTTAAATCATACAAATATGAGTGGAAAAAACAAATTCAACAGAACAAAGCGTGAAGCAAGACAAGAGAAGCAGGCAAAGAATGTCATCAAATGGCTCTCTATCGCATTGCTTGTTTGTGCCATTATATGGATGATTGTTGCGCTGAAAGTTTAACAATGAGCGGATTAGAAATAGAGCGGAAGTTCTTGGTAAAGAAAGGTGACGCCTATAAGCAGTTTGCTTTCTCGAGCAGTCACATCCAACAAGGCTACCTTCCATGCATTGGGGCGACCGTCAGAATAAGAACTCGTGACGATAAAGCTTACCTAACCATTAAAGGAAAGGCTACCAATGGGGGCTTGTCTCGCTATGAATTTGAGACAGAAATAACCATGGAGGAGGCTTCACAACTCTTCAAATTATGTCAAGGGGGTGTGATAGATAAGCGTAGATACTTGGTTAAAAGCGGAGCACACACCTTTGAAGTGGATGAATTCTACGGAGACAATGAAGGTTTGGTGTTGGCAGAAGTGGAATTGACTCATGAACAAGAGTCTTATGTGAAGCCTGATTTTATTGGAATGGAGGTGACTGGCGATGCACGGTTTTACAACAAATACATGCTCAATCATCCTTATTCCGACTGGAAAAATACCTTACCAGAAGAATACCAATAAGTTGCGCTAAGATGACACCAATGCTGTTGGCAAGGAAGTCGTACCAATCTCCACTTCTATTGCCATGGGTGCATGTTGCTTGAACAATCTCGATGAGCCCTCCCATCAATAGAGGAGTCAGAAAAGCGATAATGAACAGTCGTTTAGAGGTGAGCGGTCGTCGACTTTTGAGGTCCTCCCAGTAAATGCAAGACGTGAGTACAAAGTATAATGCAATGTGTGTCCACTTATCCATTAAGGCAACATCGCTCAGCGGTGTCTCTGGAATTGGAATGAGACATACAATCCAAATGCCAATGACCAAAGTCAAAGTCACGGGATATGTTCGCAGAAAATGGGAGACCTGTTGTTTCATTTGCTATCGACAATGTAAGGTGCAAAGTTACAGTATTTTGTTCATGATAAGAAACAATTGTGGAGTGAATGTTATTTGTTCGTGCTGTTGAGGTGCTATCTCTGCAGTGGAAGTCCGCCCATGTCTTAACAATCATCTTGAATAGTGATGTCTTTCAAGGATTTTTTTTATTTTAACAAGTCAGATCGCAAGGCACTTTTATTTCTGTTGCTCTTAGGTATTGGAGCGACAATACTGTTCTATGTCTTTAGTGACCCAAAGAATATTGACGCCAATACTCCCATTCATGATACAGTATTTGCTTATCGAGATGTTCATGTTGACCGCTATGGACAGCAACCTGCTGTGTATTATCGTGTAGAAGGTCGACAAATAGAACTCTTCCCTTTCGATCCTAATACGGCAGACAGCACAGCTTTGTTACGCTTAGGACTTCAACCGTGGCAAGTTCGGAATATATATAAGTATAGAGCCGCAGGAGGCGTATATCGTCAGCGCAGCGATTTTGCGCGTCTTTATGGCTTAACACAGAAGCAATATCGAACAATCGAGCCTTATATTCATATTGGTTCAGATTATCAACCAGCTGCGGAAGCGGTCGCATCGGTGAACAAAACTGTGGGCTATGGGCGTGATACGCTCCGCTTTCCCGTCAAAATAAAATCTTCAGAACATATCTCGGTGAACACGGCAGATACTAATTTATTAAAAAAGGTGCCTGGCATTGGGAGCTATTACGCACGTCAAATCATTCGTTACCGTACCCAATTGGGAGGATTTTATTCGACACAACAACTGTTAGAAATAGAAGATTTCCCTGAAGAATCTTTGCCTTATTTCCGTATTTCAAAGTATGATACAGAACACATCCAACGCTTATTTATCAATCGGTTATCCATACATCAGCTCAAGCGACATCCTTACATGGGTTATTACAGAGCTCGAGCCATAGTAGATTATAGACGTTTGAAGGGTCCCATACATCGATGGGAGGATTTAAGCATGCTTCCAGATTTCACACCTGACGTGATAGCACGACTTTCGCCTTATGTTTCTTTCTCGGAATAGCTGCCCCATCGTTTTTCATGTCCTTTGGCACTGTCATTGGTTCCATTTGTTTACTTTTTTAGGCGTTAAGTTTTTGGCAAGTTTTATTTCCGTTTTTAATTCCAATAAGGTGAGAATTCAAGAATTTTGTCTACATTTGCATGAACAATGTAAAATATAAGAAGAAATGAAAATACAAGAAACTCCTGTTTTATTGCTTACTGGATATTTGGGAAGTGGTAAGACCACTTTGGTGAATCGCATTTTATCAAATAAGAAAGGTATCAAGTTCGCTGTTATTGTCAACGATATTGGAGAAGTTAATATCGATGCCGACCTGATTGAACAGGGTGGAGTAGTGGGCCAGAAAGACGATAGTTTGGTGGCTCTTCAAAATGGTTGTATCTGTTGCACACTGAAGGTAGACCTGATAGAACAACTGAATGACATTGTTCGGATGAATAAGTTCGATTATATTGTCATTGAGGCGAGTGGCATCTGTGAGCCAGCTCCGATAGCTCAAACCATTTGTGCATATCCCGAACTGTATCCTCATTTGGCTAAAAATGGTATTGCGAAACTGGATGCTATTGTCACCGTGGTTGATGCCTTGCGGTTGCGCGATGAGTTTAATGTTGGAGACGACTTGCTGAAGCAAAACATTGATGACGATGATTTGGAGCGGTTAGTCATCGAACAAATAGAATTTTGCAACTTTATCGTGCTGAACAAGGCGGCAGAAGTGAGCGCAGAAGAGCTGGAAAAGGTGAAGAAGATTATCCGTGCTATCCAACCCAAGGCACAAATCTTGACCTGTAACTATGGTGATATCGATTTAGATTTAATCCTTCATACAGATATGTTCGATTTTGAAAAGGTGGCTACCTCTGCCAGTTGGATAGCAGAGATAGAAAATCATGGTGACACTCAGCCTTCTCATACGGCGCAGGAGCATCATCACCATCATCATCACCACCACGATGAACATGAGGGAATTGAGAATGAAGAAAGTGGCGAGGCACTCGAATATCATATAGAAACGTTTGTCTATTATCGACGTCCCCCGTTTAATCTCGGATTGTTCGATGATTTTGTTGCTCGTCGTTGGCCTAAGAACATTATTCGTTGCAAGGGAATTTGTTATTTTCATGATGAAAAAGACAAATGCTATGTTTTTGAACAGGCAGGTAAACAGGTTCAAATTCGCGATGCGGGACAATGGTATGCTACCATGCCAGCTGAACAACTGCAAAAGTATATGGCGCAGAATCCTGGACTTCAGCGTGATTGGGACGAACAATATGGTGACCGGATGCAGAAGTTAGTGTTCATAGGGCAGAATCTTGACAAGGAAGAAATCACGAGAGAACTTGATCAGTGTCTCGATGAGTAGCACCAATGACAGCTGTCTCAAATCTTGTCCTCATCAGTACTTCCATACTTTTTTTTAACTGTATGAAAGGCAAATAATAGGTAAAAAGGTTGCACCTTGAAGTTTTTTCAAGTAAATTTGGAGCATCTAATATGTCAAACTTAAGCTAATCAATTAAAATGAAAACAGACTCAGAAATTGCTCATGAAGCAAAATTAAACCTTATTGGTGACATCGCACGTCAAATTAATATTCCAGAGGACGATTTAGAGCCTTATGGAAAGTATATGGCAAAAGTGCCTTACACCTTGATTGATGATGAGAAGGTAAAAAAATCCAATCTTATTTTGGTGACTTCTATTACACCTACTAAAACAGGAAATGGTAAAACAACGGTCAGTGTCGGGCTGGCATTGGGAATGAACAGGATTGGAAAGAAAACCATTGTTGCTTTGCGCGAACCTTCTTTAGGTCCTTGCTTTGGAATGAAAGGTGGAGCTGCAGGTGGAGGTTATGCACAAGTGCTGCCAATGGAGAAGATAAATCTTCACTTCACAGGCGATTTTCATGCCATTACTTCGGCTAATAATATGATTTCAGCCTTGTTGGATAACTATTGTTACCAGCATCGTGACGAGGGTTTTGCCTTAAAAGAAGTGCTTTGGAGACGAGTTCTGGATGTGAACGATCGCAACTTGCGTAATATTATCACAGGATTGGGCGGACGTACCGACGGCATTGTTTCTGAGTCAGGCTTTGATATTACGCCTGCATCTGAAATTATGGCAATCCTTTGTTTGGCTCAGGATGAAGATGATTTGTTGAGACGAATTGAGAATATCCTTTTGGGCTTTACCATTGAAGGAAAGCCTTTTACAGTGAAAGACCTTGGTGTGGCAGGCGCCATTACCGCTATCTTGCACGATGCCATTCATCCAAACTTAGTTCAGACCACAGAGAATACACCTGCCTTTATCCATGGTGGACCTTTCGCCAATATCGCACACGGTTGCAACAGTGTCATGGCTACTAAGATGGCGATGACCTTTGGAGAGTACGCTATTACAGAGGGAGGATTCGGTGCTGATTTAGGAGCAGAGAAGTTCTTTGATATCAAATGTCGTAAGGCTGGTATTTCTCCTAAACTGACGGTGTTAGTAGCTACCGCACAAGCGTTGAAAATGCACGGTGGTATTGACTTGTCGTCTATCAAGGAACCGCATATTGAAGGAATTAAGCAGGGCTTTGCAAACATGGACAAGCACATTCACAACCTTCAATCCTTTGGTCAGACAGTGGTTGTCTGCATCAATCGATTCCCAACGGACACTGATGAGGAGTTACAGTTGATTCAAGAACATTGCCAAAAGTTAGGCGTAGGTTGTGCTATCAATACCGCCTTCGTTGACGGAGGAAAAGGAGCAGAAGCATTGGCACGTTTAGTTGTGGACACAATTGCGCAAAAGCCTTCAACACCGCTGAAGATGTTGTATGATGATAACGACTCGGTAGAAGATAAAGTACGCAAAATTGCTTTGCAACTTTATGGAGCACGTGACGTTATTCTCAAGCCTGCTGCCAAGAAGATGTTGAGTCGTATTGAGGAATTGGGGTGCGCTCACTTCCCTGTATGTATTGCAAAAACACAATACTCTTTCTCTGAAGATGCGAAAGCCTATGGAATGCCAACCAATTTTGACATTACTATTCGTGACTTCGTTATTAACAAGGGGGCAGAGATGATAGTGGCGATTGCAGGAAACATTATGCGCATGCCAGGTTTACCAAAAGTTCCATCAGCTGAGAACATTTCTGTTGTCAATGGTGAAATTCAGGGCTTGTCCTAAAAACGAAATCGAATGATTCACAATAAAAAAGCACTTCGTACGAAAAGTATGAAGTGCTTTTTGAGTTTTGGTCGGGATGAGGCGACTCGAACGCCCGACCCCTACGTCCCGAACGTAGTGCGCTACCAACTGCGCTACATCCCGTAAGTTGATTCTTGTCGTTTAATCAACTCTACCTTTTTAGCATTTGCAAAGGTATAGTAATTTTTTGAAAATCGCAAAACATCGTCTGCTTATTTCCTTTTGCTTGCATGGCTCTTCCGTGTACGAAACGTTGTTCGCTTTGAAAAATAATCTTTTTTCTTTTGTTTCAACAAAGAGTTGGGCAAATGAAACAAGTTCAATAGTTTTGCTCAATGAACGCAAGCGTTCACCAAATGATAAGAACTTGGCAAAGACACACAACCTATTTGAAATAGGTTACAAATGCGCTTGTGAGAGTGGGACAGCCTTCTCTCTTCGTTCATTGTAGGTACTATTCGTCGCAACGGGTTTTCACGAGATTTCACAGCACGTCCGTGTTATTCCGTGCCATTCCGTTGCAATGATAAAAATTTCTACTTCCGTTTCATTACAGTAGTAGTTCAGTGACCTGTATTTCTCTAACGTGTGTTAGCAGATTTGCTTTATTCTGCAAACGCAAGCGTTCATTAGTTTGTTTTCTTCATTTGTCCATTTGTATGAGTTGTCATAACAAGGATTCTTCAATGGTAGAGCCGTGGCAAAGCAGTGAGGTATTACTCATTATAATTTTAATGTAGGATTTGCATACTGCAAAGACGGGCTGAAAGCCCAATAAGAATTTAGCCCAGGGTAACACCCTGGGTACAGTTGTGCCTCTATCTTGCGCTCTGAAAGAGCAAAAGGAATGATTGAGAAAGGATGCTCCATTGACTCCAGTTGCGCTTACAGCGCGCCAATTAGTTAATGAACGCTCACCCAGGGCGTTTGCCCTGGGCTATATTCCTATTGGGGCTTCGCCCCGTCCTTGCTTATAGTCCCAGTTGCCACTCCGTTTCGAGGACTATTGACGATTAGGGTTTCACCTCGTTTTTGCTGGTAACCGTAGCTGCTGCACAATGTCTTGGGCTTTCCGCCTATTAGGGTTTCGCCCCATTGTTGCTTGTAAACCTATTTGATGTACAATGTTAATGGCTATCATTCTGCTGAAATTTCCCCCTGCCTTTGCTCGTAGCATTAACGACTGTACAATGTCCTTGGTTATACGTCTATGTTTTATTTGTTCCATTTATTGTTTAACAAAGGTAAATCTTCAATGAAAGAACCGTGAAGAAGATTAGAAGTTTTTGTCCTGTAATTTTACCAAAAAACGACCATCTAAAATCTTCAAAATAGAAAAAATTAATAGGCAAGCGATATGCAAAAATGGGCTGATTTTATCAAAACTGATGTCTTTTCAAGCTGGAGCATTGATTTAACGGGCTTGGAAACACTCTTTAGAGGTCTTATTCACATACTATAACAGCATTAAAGCATGCAAATTGTAGGCTTATCTCAATGCTTCAATCGCCAAAAAAGGATAAAAACAGGAAGAAAAAGAGCAGAGTTAAAAGTAACAAGTTTAATAACAAGAGGTTATAAAACTTTCTCATAACTCGCGTATTTGCGACCAACTTTGACGTTGGTTGTCTACACGCGAGTTATGAGAGGCACTTTGTAAAGAAAATTCAGCATTTATTTTCCTTCCATGCAGCGTGATATCAATTGTACTAATGCTGTTTTTAAGACGTTTTTCGTCCAACAAATATCATTCAGAGAAAGAGCCGTGAGCGGCAGAGTGCGGGCTTTGTTGTCCCATTGCTACAAGGCGCTTAACCATACGTTTTAACAGGGTTCATGAAACGGGTTGAATCTCCTCTGATTTCGAACCTGCTCAATTGTATGCGCAGCAGTCTATCTATCTTTTCGTAATAGGTGTGAAAATCGTGAAAATTAAAATGACAAAAAATTGTTGGTTCTGTTTTTTTAGTATATTTGCAGCCAAATTTTGAAGTAGAACTAACTTGTATTCTATATGGTACTTTCTCCTGATGACAAGCGTGTGACGCATGGTGGTTTGAGTTTCATAGGTGTTGTCGTAACGTTAGGTATTGTTTTTGGCGACATTGGTACTTCGCCACTGTATGTCATGAAGGCGATTGTTACGGCTGGTAGTGTAATCAATGCCCAATATATCATAGGTGCTGTATCTTGTATTATTTGGACGTTGACGCTGCAAACTACGGTTAAATATGTGCTTATTGCGCTCCGTGCCGATAACAAAGGCGAAGGAGGTATCTTGGCTTTGTATGCGCTTATCAAGCGACATAGTCCAAAATGGCTTTACCTGTTGGCTATCATTGGGGCGAGTACGTTGGTTGCTGATGGCGTTATTACACCATCGATTACGGTGCTGTCTGCCATTGAGGGATTGAAGGTTTACGAACCCAGTACGCCTACTGTACCCATTTGTCTTTGCATCATTACGGTGTTGTTTGCCATTCAACAGTTTGGTACAAATGCTATTGGTCGGTTTTTTGGACCCCTCATGTTCGTATGGTTTGCCATGATGGGGGTGTTAGGCCTTGGTCACATCGCTGATTTCCTGCCTATACTCAAGGCATTCAATCCATATTATGCGATAGAGCTATTAGTGCACGACCCCAAGTGGTTCCTCATTCTTGGCGCTGTTTTCCTGTGTACTACGGGTGCTGAGGCTCTTTATTCCGACCTTGGTCATTGTGGCGCACAAAACATACGTGTGAGTTGGGCGTTTGTTAAATTGATGCTCATCCTCAACTACTTAGGACAAGGAGCGTGGATTATCAGTCATGCAGACAGTCTTGTTCCTGGTATCAACCCTTTCTTCGCAATCATGCCCCACAGTTTTCTGTTTTTTGGCATTATCATGGCGACAATTGCAGCCGTCATTGCCAGTCAAGCGCTTATTAGTGGTTCGTTCACTATTTTCAGTGAGGCAATGAATTTGAAGTTTTGGCCCAGACAGAAGATAAAATATACTACCGACGTTAAAGGTCAACTGTATGTACCTTTTGTAAATATGGCTCTCTATGTGCTTTGCGTTCTTGTCATTCTGTTTTTCCAAAACTCAGGAAATATGGAGGCTGCCTACGGCTTAGCCATTACTATAACGATGCTCATGACCACCTTCCTGCTTTTTGCCTATTTGCATATGCGTAGGGTGTCACCCTTGTTGATTCTGCCCTTTGTCATCTTTTTTGTAGGAATTGAAGGGATTTTCTTTATTGCCAACATGTTCAAGTTTGTTCATGGCGGATGGGTAACGATGCTCATGGCTGGTGTCATGTTCTCTGTGATGTATGTATGGTACAATGCGCGCCTTATTCGGGGGCAGCAGGTCAACGTACGTGATGTAAGAGATTGGTATGACGTTATTTCTGATATTAAGAAAGATACCACTATTGCTAAGTCTAATACAAATATAGTCTATCTTAGCAAGCTTTCTGGAACCTACGAAATAGAACAAAAAATTCTATATTCTATCATCCACAAGCACCCCGTTCGAGCCGACCACTATATATTATTGCACATCAATTATCAAGATGAGCCTTCAACGCTTGAATATGAGTTTACCACTCTTATCCCTGATACGCTCTATCGCATCAATTTGAATTTAGGATTTCGCATACAACCCTTGGTGAATCTTTATTTTCGGCAAATTATAGAGGAGTTAGTGGCTCGCAAAGAGTTTACAATCGACAGCAGCTATCCATCGCTCAGGAAGCATCACATTCCTGCCAATTTTACCTTTGTCATCATTAATCGAATTTATGCAGCTCTCAATCACTTCTCTCAGAAAGAGCGCATTGTCATGGGATTATATTCGCTCATTTCGCACATAAAACTAAGCATGACACATGCGTTAGGGCTTGATACAAGTAACGTATTGATCGAAAATGTGCCATTGGTGGTGAAGCCTCATCGCCAGCGTGTCATCCGCCGAATTGACAACAGCGACGACGTTAAATGAACTGGCTAAAAGGAAGTTGCATGGAGGAGAGCAAAAAATGATTGTTCATGAACAGATAACTGAAGAATGAACAACCTATCCACTTGCTCACATATCTTGGCAATAAAAAGCTATGATATGAAGGTTGGCTAACTTTAGTCTTGTTTGTTTGCAAGGAAACGCTCTGCTCTTTGCAGGTCTTCTGGTGTGTCGATGCCAATGGTGTCTATATTCGTGATTGCCACCTTGATGCGATAACCATTCTGCAACCAACGTAATTGTTCTAAACTTTCTGCCAATTCTAAAGATGATTGTGGAAGTTGAGTGATTTGCTTCAATACCTCTTTGCGATAAGCGTAAACGCCCAAGTGTTTTAGAAATGGAAATTGCACGAACCACTGTTCGTTGTTTTTATTGCGAATAAAAGGAATGACCGAACGTGAAAAATACATGGCATATCCCTGATTGTTAAGCACAATCTTCGGAGAGTTGGGGTTTTCAACGGCTTTTTGATTTTCAAACGGTTTACCCAACGTTGCAATCTGTGTATTAGCATCGTCAAAACATTGACATAGTGAAGCGATTTGTTCTTTTTGTATAAAGGGTTCGTCACCCTGTATATTTAGGATGACATCACAGGTAGGTTGTAATATCTCTACCGCCTCTTGTATTCTGTCGGTTCCGCTTTGGTGATTTTTACTGGTCATAACCGCTTTTCCGCCAAAAGATAAGACCGTGTCGTAAATGCGCTGATCGTCTGTGGCAACGTAGGTTTCATGCAACACAGCGGAAACTTGTTCGTACACATGTTGGATGACGGGTTTGTGGTTGAGCAAAGCCAGTGGTTTACCGGGAAAACGAGTAGATGAATATCGTGCTGGAATGATGCCAAAGAATTTCATGATGTCTTAGTTTTGAAAGTACAAAGTTACTAAATTTTACTAATAGTCTTTGCAGTTTCGTCAAAAATAAGTACTTTTGAAAATCTTACTAAATTATATTTGAAAGTGAAAAAAGGACTATTATCTCTTATTTTATTCATATTACCATTTCAAGTTTTTGCCCAAAAATTAACTTTAGGCTCTTGTACAATCTCAGAAGGACAGGGCGCGAACCGAATTACGGGACAATATAAAGGAGAAATGTCTGCGGGAAAACCTCAGGGAAAAGGTAGCGTAAAGTATCAAAATGGAAATACGTATGAAGGTGAATTTGTGAAAGGAAAACGCCAAGGTTATGGCATATACACTTTTGCAGATGGTGAGAAGTATGAAGGACAGTGGTTCCAAAACCAACAGCATGGTCGTGGTACTTATTATTTTGCCAACAATAATAAATATGTAGGGCTATGGTTCCGAGATTATCAACAGGGACATGGCATCATGTACTATTATAATGGAGACAAGTATGAAGGTTCTTGGTATCAGGATAAGAGACAGGGAAAGGGAACCTATGTCTTTTCCACTGGTGCTTATTATAAAGGACAGTGGCAGAATGATGAGAAAAATGGCAAAGGAGTCTTTTATTGGGGGGACGGTTCTTCGTACGATGGTCAATGGATGAACAACGTTCGAGAAGGCAAAGGTGTCTACAAGTATGCAGATGGTGATGTATATTCGGGCGACTGGAAAGGAGACATTCAAGACGGAAAAGGCATCTATAAATTTCAAAATGGCGACTTGTATGAAGGGCAATATGTGCAAGGAGAACGAACGGGAGAGGGAATCTTCAGACTTGCCAATGGCGATAAATACACAGGGACGTTTAAGTCGGGAGAACGAGATGGCTTGGGAACAATGACATGGAAAAACGGTGATAGATATACAGGCTACTGGAAGAACGACCAGCAAAATGGTAAAGGAAAACTGACGAAGAAAAATGGCGATGTCTTTGAAGGTAACTTTAAGAAAGGAAAGGTGGACGGAGAAGTGATTATCCACTATGCCGATGGTAGTAAATACAAAGGGATGTACAAAAACGGGAAACGTAATGGACCTGCAATTGAAGAAACCAAAGACGGCAAACGATTTGAAGGTTCTTACGTTGACGACCGAAGAGATGGAAAGTTTGTAGAAAAAGATCGCAATGGAAAAGTTATTACGCAGGGACGCTATGAGCATGGACGTCGCTATGTAAATTGATAAAATGAATTGTCGTATTACCTTAAAATAAGAATTTGATTAACGATGAAAAAAGAAACGAGTCAAAAAAAGAGAGTTTTGGAGCAATCTGCATTACATGGATATCAGATGAAGCCATTGGAGTTAATCAAAAACGACCCCTACTTGGAACCATATGAAACGGCAATCAGTGGAAGATATGAGTTTGCATTGGCTACCGAAAAAAGGCTCACGCGACAAGGAAAAAGTACACTGAGCGACTTTGCGTCTGGTTATCTCTATTTTGGATTGCATCGCACACAAGATGGATGGGTTTTCAGAGAGTGGGCTCCCAATGCTACAGCACTTTATTTGGTGGGCGATTTTAATGACTGGCAAGAGTTGAGTACTTATCAAGCGCGTCGTATAGAAGGTACTGGGAACTGGGAACTCCAATTGCCGTTGGATGCCATACAGCATGGTCAGCTTTATAAGATGCACGTTTACTGGAATGGAGGAAAGGGAGAGCGCATTCCGGCGTGGGCAACTCGGGTAGTACAGGACTCAAAGACCTCTATTTTCTCGGCACAAGTATGGAGCCCAGAGACGGACTATGAATGGAAAGACAAAGGATATAAAGCTGTCAGCGGACCACTGTTCATCTATGAGTGCCACATAGGAATGGCACAAGATGCTGAAAAAGTGGGGACGTACACAGAATTTAAGGAGAATGTATTGCCTCGTATTGTGGCGGATGGATATAACTGTATACAGATTATGGCGATACAGGAGCATCCTTATTACGGCTCTTTTGGTTATCACGTCAGTTCTTTTTTTGCTCCATCTTCAAGATTTGGCACGCCAGAAGAACTCAAAGACCTTATTGACACAGCCCATCAGCACGGCATTGCTGTGATTATGGATATTGTGCATAGTCATGCTGTCAAAAATGAGTTGGAGGGTTTGGGAAATTTGGCAGGTGACCCAAACCAGTATTTCCTTTCAGGCAGTCGGCGTGAACATCCAGCATGGGACAGCTTATGCTTTGACTATGGCAGGGATGAAGTCATCCATTTCTTATTATCAAATTGTAAATACTGGCTGGAAGAGTTCCATTTTGATGGATTTCGCTTTGATGGTGTCACCTCTATGATTTACTATAGTCATGGGCTTGGGGAAGCTTTTACCAACTACGGAGATTATTTTAACGGACATCAAGACGGCAATGCCATTTGCTATCTTACACTTGCGAATCTTTTGATACATCAAGTTCGCCCCCATGCTATCACCATAGCTGAAGAGGTAAGTGGCATGCCAGGTTTAGCAGCTCCCGTTTCGAGTGGTGGTTATGGATTTGACTACCGCATGGCAATGAATATTCCAGACTTTTGGATCAAGACAATCAAAGAGCTGAAAGACGAAGATTGGAAGCCCAGTTCTATTTTCTGGGAAGTGACAAATCGTAGGGCAGACGAGAAAACGATTTCCTATTGTGAAAGTCACGACCAGGCATTGGTGGGAGACAAGACAATTATTTTCCGCCTGATAGATGCTGATATGTACTGGCATTTCAAGAAAGGTGACGAAAATGCAGTAGTTCATCGAGGGATAGCTCTTCATAAAATGATTCGATTGATGACCGCTTCCACGATAAATGGTGGTTATCTTAACTTTATGGGGAATGAGTTTGGACACCCCGAGTGGATAGATTTTCCACGTGAAGGAAATGGGTGGAGCTATCAATATGCGAAGCGACAATGGAATTTGGTGGATAATTTAGATTTAGGATATCATTATTTGGGCGACTTTGATAAAGCGATGATTCGGTTATTGAAATCAGAAAAGAATTATCAACAGCAGGAAATAAAAGAAATATGGCATCAGGATGGTGATCAAATCTTGTGTTTTATGCGTGGAGATCTTGTTTTTGTTTTCAATTTCTCACCCACTCAATCCTATGTTGATTACGGATTTCTCACTCCTCCAGGCTCTTATCGGGTTGTGTTGAATACAGATGCGCCAGCATTTGGCGGCAATGGACTGAATGATGATAGCGTAGAACACCTCACAGTTTTTGATGCCTTGTATCAAAGCGAGAAAAAGGAGTGGTTGAAATTATACATACCTGCACGTTGCGCAATGGTATTGAGGAAAGACTAAGACACCGATTTGGTGCATCGCATTAAACCATTATAGAAATTAAGACATTGGCTACCTATCATATTCCAAATCAGAAAAAATCGTTGCTGCCATGTATTTTGTGCAGTGTAGTGTTCTGTTGTTTTACTTTTATTTATCTGTTTTCGTATCAATGTGATGTGTTGGCGGTTACGCAGCACGTGCTATCTAACGGACAGACGTATTATGATAAAACAATTGGAGCGATACTCATTACGGTTATCTTATACCTTTTACACATCAGTATCTTTTGGTTTTTTAGATTATCAAGGATAGGATATGCGCTTACCTTTTTTCCTTCGTTGTTACTCCTTACAGCTTTAACAGATATAGATACAGAGAAAATCTATCATCATTTTGCTCTTGGGGCTTGGTGGTGGGTAATTCCGCTTTTGTTACTTCTGTGCTTCTTTGCATTAAGGTACTTAAAGCAAAAGGTTTCATATAAGGTAACTCAAGCATCGTACAATGTCTTGTCTCGTCCGATGTGGATTAACTTGTTGTCTTTGGTGGTGATGTTTTGTATGGTCTGCACCTTTAGTAATCATGATAAACTCTACCATTATCGAGCCAAAATGGAAGTAGCCATACATGAACATCGGTTCGAAGATGCGCTGAAAGTAGGAGAAAATTCGCTGCACACAGACTCAAGTTTAGTGATGCTTCGTGCTTATGCGCTTTCTAAAGTAAAAAGGTTGGGTGAGGATTTATTTGAATATCCATTGCAAGGAGGTTCAGAAGCGTTGCTACCAAACGGAGAGAGTGTCAAAATGCTGATGCTACCAACCAATGAAATTCAGCATTATTTAGGGAAGTCCATGAAGTCATCCATGAAAGTTGTGCCTTATTTAGAGTTCTTAGAACAACATCATTTAGGAAAATCTGCCATAGGTGATTATTTGCTGTGTGCCTATCTGTTGGATAAGCGATTGGATGATTTCGTGAAGTTGTTGCCGAAGTATTACGAAATCAATGCCAATCTTCCAAAACATTATAGAGAGGCTTTAATACTTTATACGCATCTTCGTTCCCAACCAATTGTGACCTATACTAATAATGTGATGGATGCTGACTACGAGGACTATCAAACTATCGCAAAAAAATATCCCAACACCTTAGTGAGAAAAACCAAAGTGCGGGACATTTATGGTAAGACTTATTGGTATTACTACCAATATTCTTCCAACTGATAATACTAATAAGGGGATTATTTTACCATATTGTACGCCTTCACCCAATCCGTATCAATAGAAAATTGAGTGATATATTTGTTGTTGTCTACATAGGCATGTGTCACCTCTTTATCTGGATCGTTGAATAAGGGATTTTGAATCGTGGCGTTTCTAAATTTTGCCATAAGTATTTCCTTATCCGCTTTCTTAGAAGAGTTAGACAACCGTTTGATGTAACTATTCACAAAATCAATCATGGCATTGGTTTGTTTGCCAAGTTCAAATTCTGTGAAACCGTCAGTTTGTGCTGCCTTTGTGAGGAGATAGAAAATAGCGTCAACCTTGAACGTTGCAACTTTTCTTTCTTCAATGTCTTTGGAGGTGTCTTTTTTTATCGCCTCAGCGTGGTGCATAATCCGATTTACTTCTTTATAGATTTCTTGAGATGCAGCTTTTACTGTGAATAAGCAGGTTAAAGCTAAAAGCATAATAATTTTTTTCATCACTTAAAATATTTGTATATGTAAATTTATGAATTGAATTCTTCCATACAAGACTTTCGTCTGTCATTATTTTCAGAGGTTCAAACCTCAACACATTTGCGTTTAGATAGATTTCCCTGCTGATATTCTTTCCTTATTTTTGTTTATAAAATCTTTCCATCCTCCATAATGCACATCGGTAATTGGCTTGCCTAATTGCATAAAATGACAATAAGCAGCCCCCAATGCGTCCGTCGCATCCATGAAGCTTGGCATTTCTTGTGCGTCTATTTTCAAAAGGCGCTGTAACATTCCTGCCACTTGTTCTTTACTTGCTTGCCCCTGCCCTGTAATAGACATCTTGATTTTCAGTGGGGCATACTCATGAATGGGAATGTCATGTTGAATTGCAGCGGCAATGGCAACCCCTTGTGCTCGGCCTAATTTGAGCATCGACTGTACATTCTTTCCAAAAAATGGTGCTTCTATTGCCATTTCATCAGGTAAATATTCGTCAATAATGCCAGTGACACGTTCGAATATATGCCCTAATTTAAGATATGGATCACCAGTCTTTCGCATGTCGATAACACCCATAGCAAGCATAGAGGGCTTCCCCTTGACAATTCTTAATACACCATAACCCATCACATTTGTGCCGGGGTCTATTCCCAGTATTATTTTATCAGCTGCTGTCTGTTGTGAGTGTTTCATCTCCAAATATTACAAATCACTAAGTAAATATTATCGATCCATGTATGGATTACCTGCAATTTCTGTACCAATCGTTGTCGGGGCGCCATGACCGGGGTAGATTTTGGTCATGTCTGGTAGTTGAGAAATCATTCTAAGGCTTTGTATCATTTGAAACATGGAGCCACCTTCCAAATCTGTCCTGCCAATGGAGTAATGGAAAAGTGTATCTCCCGAAAAGGCAATGTTTTCCTCTGCACAGTAAAAGAACACACTTCCTGGCGAATGTCCCGGTGTCTCAAGTATGGTAAATGTGTGTGAACCGAACGAAATCTTGTCATCTTCAGAGAAGTATGTTTGTGGCATTGGCATTTGTTCTGTTAAATGTACTCCTGCAAAATATTCTGCTTGCTCGTTCAACTGCTCCATTAAAAACTTGTCTGCTTGGTGAACAGTTGGCAAGAGTCCATACTCTTTGTAAAGAAAAGCATTTCCAAAGTGATGGTCAATGTGTCCATGCGTACCAATTAACTGTACGGGTTGAAGTTCATTTTTGCTTATATATTGTTGGATTGCGCTTCTTTCTTGTTCATAAAAAGCGCCACAATCAATAATGACGCATTCTTTTGATTCGTCATGAATGATGTAGCAATTCTCTTGTAGCATATTACACGCAAGGCTGTGTACTTGTATCATATAGATGTTCTTTTGTAAAATTAGGGCTTCTCTCTAAATAATTAAAGTGGTAGATACACAACTTGTTTTGTTTGAAACCACTCTTCTGTAAACCAATTAGAGATTTCGGTTACTTGAACTATATTTGAGAAAGGTTTGAGTTCGTCTGCTAAGCTACCTCCTTTTAGGCAGATAATCCCATTGGGAAGCACATTCTTTTGTTGTTTAGAGATGTTCTTTCTCACAATCTTAATCAACTCTGGCAAGGGCATCACCGCTCTGCTAACCACAAAATCATATTTCCCCTTTTCTTCTTCCCCTCTGATATGTTTTGTTTCAACATTCTTGAGACCTATCGCGGTAGCAACTTCTTGAGCCACTCGGACCTTCTTTCCTGTTCCATCAATGAGTGTAAATTGACATTCTGGAAACAATATGGCGAGCGGTATGCCTGGAAATCCTCCGCCAGCCCCAAAGTCTAAGATGTTTGTCCCACTCTTAAAACTGATGAATTTTGCGATGGCTAAAGAATGTAACACATGATGCTCGTATAGCTGTTGAATATCTTTTCGGGATATCACGTTAATCTTTGCATTCCAGTCATTATATAAATCTTGGAGCATGCTAAGTTGTTTGGTTTGCGTCTCTGTTAGCGAAGAGAAATAATTGCTTATAATTTGCATCAGTGATGGGTGATATGTGGTAACTTGACTTGTTATTATTTGATGATTCTGTCTTATTCATTCTTTCCTGAAAAGGCATGCCATTACTACCGAGAGTTATAATAACCAATAAATAACTTGTGCAAAAATACGAATATTTTTTGTACCTTTGGCATATCAACTTATTAAATAAGGTAAAAATGTACACAACCGCACTTTTTGATTTAGATGGCGTTATTCTGGATACAGAACCTCAATATACAATTCTATGGAACCAAATAGGAGAGGAATATTGCCCCGAATTAGAGCATTTTGCACATCGCATCAAGGGTCAAACCTTGGTTCAGATTTTCGAAATGTATTTTAGAAATAACGATGCGGTTCAACGTACGATAACCAATCGTATCAATGAATATGAGCGAGAAATGCAATATCATTATATCTTAGGGGTAAAAGAATTTATTGAGGATTTGCGTCAGCACCAAATCAATACGGCTGTTGTCACAAGCAGTAATTTAGCGAAGATGAAAAACGTGTATCGAAATCATCCCGAGTTTGGACGATTGTTCGATAAAATTCTAACGAGTGAAGACTTTCTTAAAAGCAAACCCGAACCAGATTGCTATCTCCAAGCTGCCGCCAACTTCCAAGTTCCTGTCTCTGAATGTGTCGTTTTTGAAGATAGCATCAACGGATTGAAAGCTGCTAAGGCTGCAGACATGACGGTTTGTGGACTTTCGACCACACTTCCTGCATCTGAAATTTCCTCTCTGTGCGACATCGTCATTCCTCATTTCAAAGGATTAGATTATCCAAAGTTTCGCTCTATGTTTGGATAAGCGATATTTTTATGTGCATGGTGTTTAGATTGTTTGGAAAGATGATTGACCAGAAAGAAAATACTTAAGGTTAAAATAATCAGGCTGTTTTTACGTTTCATTAGTAATGAATATTCGATATTGCGGCTTATTGCTGCTGTTAGTTATCATTGGCTTTACGGCTTGTAACGATGAAGATTATTTTTCTTCGTCGTCAGAATTTACATTATCTTTTGAAAACGATAGTATTCAGTTGGATACAGTCTTCTCGAATGTGCCTTCATCTGCCAAATCTTTTTGGATATATAATCGTTCTGGGGCGGGTATCAAATGTTCAAATGTTCGTCTCGACCGTGGCAATCAAACGGGTTTTCGTGTGAATGTCGATGGCATTTACTTAGGAAAGGAGATGGGATATCAAACGTCTGATATTGAAGTTCGCAATGGGGATAGCATTCGTGTTTATGTGGAAGTGACCCCACCCGTTAATCATCAGCAAGATGCCAAGCGAGTGGAGGATGCTTTGCTGTTTACTTTGGAAAGTGGAAAGGTACAAAAAGTTCATTTAAGCGTCTATTCATGGGATGCAATTCAGTTGAACCAGCTCCATATATCACGTGACACGATCATTGCGTCTGAACGTCCTATTCTTGTAAAGAATGGCATCACAGTCGATAGTACTGCAACGCTCACCATTCAAGAAGGTACATCCTTGTATTTTAATCACAATGCTGGCATTGATATTTACGGAAGGTTAATTGTCGAAGGGACAGCTGCGCACAATGTTGTTCTTCGAGGAAGTCGTTTGGATGCGATGTTTGATTACCTGCCTTATGACCGTTTAAGCGGTCAATGGCAAGGGATACATTACTTTTCTTCCTCGTTCGATAACCAACTGAAGTATGTGGATATTCATGGTGCGTTCAATGGTATCACCATAGATTCTACGGATATTGCTCGTGAAACGTTGTCAATTGCAGCCTCCACGATTCATAACTGTCAAGGCTATGGCGTTAATAGCCGACATGCGAAATGGACTGCCGTCAATACACTTTTCTCTAATACGCTCAGCGATTGTGTCTATCTCGATGGGGGAGAAGCAGAGCTGACGGCTTGTACATTAGCTCAATTTTATCCCTTTGACGCCAAACGAGGCGTTGCTTTGCACATTGATACGAAACACTTTCCTGTCTCTTTGTTCAAATGCACGAACACGCTAATAACGGGCTATGCTAACAATGAGGTATTGAAACCCACCGCTGATAGTGCCTTTCCCTTGAATTTTCATTTTGAATCCTGCTTGCTGCGAGCTTCGATAAAAACACCAGAAGACAGTCTTCATTTCACCAATGTGATTTTCGAGAATGTGAACGATACACTTTTGGCAGGCGCTAAAAACTTTAAGACCGTTGATACAGATAGCTTAAAATATAATTTTGAACTGAGAGAAACCTCTTTGGCAATAGATAAAGCAACGCAAGTAGGGAGTCCGCTAAAAGACCGTAAGGGCTCGGAAAGAGGAAAAAATCCCGACATCGGTGCTTTTGAATATATCAAACCCAAACAACGATGAAGAAAATAAATTTGGATATCACCATTCATGAATGGCAATTAGAGGAGTTGTCCGTCGAAGATCAGGAATTGATACGTGCCTCAATTGATGCAACAAATCATGCCTATGCCAATTATAGTCATTTCTATGTTGGTGCAGCGGTGAGATTGGCGAATGGGAAAATAGTTATAGGTGCCAACCAAGAGAATGCGGCTTTCCCCTCCGGACTGTGTGCAGAGCGCACAGCAGTGTTTGCCGCACAGGCAAATTTCCCTAAAGAACCAATACTTACACTCGCCATTGCGGCAAAGAATGACAAGGGGTTACTTGCCGAACCCATTACACCTTGTGGCGCTTGTCGACAGGTAATCTTGGAGATTGAAGACAGGTATCGCCAGCCAGTGAGAATACTTCTTTATGGTACAAACAAAATTTATAGTATAGATAGCATCAAAGACCTTCTGCCACTTTCTTTCATTGACGAAAATATGCATTAAAAGATGCTTGTTAATAAAAATTAAAATGTATGCTTTTTGAAGGCCTTGTCTTTTAGAATATGAAATAAAGCGTTACCTTTGCAACCGCATTTGTGAACATTAGTTCATGACGAGGCAGCACTAAAGGAAGTGTGGGTGAGTGGCTGAAACCACCAGTTTGCTAAACTGACGTGCGGGTTACCGTACCGGGGGTTCGAATCCCCCCGCTTCCGCTCTATCATTAATCGGTCGGTTCATCTAACGGTTAGGATACAAGATTCTCAATCTTGGCATACGAGTTCGATTCTCGTACCGACTACTATCATCACATTTTTGATGTATTTGGAATCAATCAATTGAACATTTATAATAGCTCATTGGTTCAATATCGATTCAACATTTATGAAATTTTATGTAAATCCTGTCTTCTGACCGTTTTGTTTGTGCTGTCATGGTCGCCTCTCTTCATTTCTGTGGCTGCGTAAATCCTATATCAGAAACAGTTGATTTTTGGCGAAGCCGCCCGAGGTTTTTGTCCTGTTATTTTACCAAAAAACGGCCATCTAAAATCTTCAAAATAGAAAAATTTAATAGGCAAACGCTCAACAAAAATGCCTTGATTTTAACAAAATCGACGTCTCTTCACGTTAAAATATTGAATTAACGGTCTTGGAAACATGCATTAGAGGCATTATTCACATGCTTCAACCGCATTAAAGCATGCAAATTGCAGGCTTATCTCAATGCTTTAATCGCCAAAAGATGGTAAAAACAGGCAAGAAAAGCGACATCATAAACGTAATGAATTCAATCACAACAAATTACAAACCTCGCTCATAATTCGCGTATTTGCGACCAACTTTGCTGTTGGTTGTTTTTATGCGAATTATGAGAGGTGTTTTGTAAAGAAAATTCAGCATTAATTCGTTTCCCTTGCAACGTTCCATTCATGTTACAAACACAGCGTTATTGGTGGCTTGCATTATATAAAATCCCGCTTAAACGAAGGTGCCATTTTACAAAATGTACATCAACAGAGTCGGGTGAGACTTCCTGCTTTGCCATACACAGTGCAATATAACAATCGCTTATTTCAGACCCTTTATTTTATCTCACTAAAGGCATTCTAAAATAAGCGATACCTCGCCTTATCCTCATAAGCGGATGTAGGAAGGCGGTTGTCTTTGTTAAGCATAGCTGTGCATACCACCCAGCACGTAATTCACACCAAAATAAGTCATCAGCACCGTCAAGAAAGCCAATACGATATAGACATGCAAGAATATTGGACGGCGAAACGCTGGCAATGACTGTTCGTGGAACGTCAAGGAATAAACCAGCATCCTGGATACAACATGATGCGACTTATATCGGTCAATCGGTTGAGGATAGCAGTGCTACTTCCCATTCGGTTCATGATGAGTGCCGTGACACCATTGAAGAACAAGAATGCAAAGAGGGAATAGGAGAGCATGACCAAAATGACGTGTATACTGAGCAGTGGTGAAGCAAGCACGGGCATCAACGTTGTGATTTGAGGATTACGCTCGCCAAGCATGGACACCATGAGGGCAAGACCAGCTGCCATGAGTCCGAATGGGAGAAAGAACGGTATGCGTTTGCCAAGTGGCAATGCAATGACAAGCATGCAAAGCGCCATGAATTGCATGGTCTCGAAGCCATTTGACAAGGGCATGTGTCCTCCCACATATCCTCTCAGCGCAATCACCACAAGTAGGAAACAGGCGGACAGAGCAAGCAACAAAGAGCCGCATAGCTTGAGAGAACGTTGTTGTGGCTTATTGCGTAACAGATTTCTTGCGGTCATGATGTAGAACAGTATGCCTGCCACGATGAGCAATATTGCCATGGGAAAGGAGAACTGGAGTGAGTTATATATCTTTTCTGCCTTGAACCTGCTGTCGGAAGGCAATACTGTTCCTGCTTTTTTCTGTTGATACTCGCGTATTTTTTGGAGGACTTTTTCCACTCCTGTGTTGTCTTTTGCAAGTGCAAGCTCCATCACATAGTCAGTGGAGCGCTTGATGAAGAGCCACTCATCTTGTCCAAGTCCTTCTGGAAGTTGGTCGCCTTGTGCCATCCACCTTAGACTACCTGCCTCTTTCACAGGGAACATTCTTACGGCTTGTCCTGACATGAGTGACGCAATGATATTATATTTTTCGTACGCTGCCGCAACATCCCGTGCTTCGCTATTGCTGAGCGAGCCTTTGTTCATCTGCTCTATCAGAGATGAAAGTTTGAAGCCTTGTGTGTCACTGGTGTAGTCCATCCATGAAACATACCTTCCATTTGCGTTCAATGCCTTTCGTACACTTCCTCCACTTATCTTAATCATGGGCTGTTCCACCCAGTCTGTGGGGTATAATAGCCACCCCACGAGTACCTGTTCGGCGGTGTATCCTCGGTAGCTGTCACTGCCATACAGTTTAATGGTCAGATCTCTTGCCATTGTCTGCATGGGGCAGATGCGCCCACAGTGGTAAACATAGAGGTCGCCAAAGCGTTCAGCCAATGCTGTTGGTAATGTCTTGGGAAGTGGAATATTACTGGAGGACAGCATCTTCATGGGTACAAGTAGCAGCAAAGCCAGCACTAACGCCTTTGCCTTGACGCTCTCCTTCTTCATAACCTGTCTAATCGTCCTCCGGAATCCACCACGTGGATCTGCAAGGAATGCAATGATGCTCAGTAGCAGCATGACGTATCCGCAGTATGTTACCGTGATGCCCAGCGGATCGTATGAAACGGATAGATGCACCCAGCCGCTTTCCGTGTCATAACCGCTTTGATAAAAACGATAGTATTGTTTTTTCGCAATGTTGTTCATGGATACCTGCTGCTCGTCTCCATCACTAAAGGCAACATGACTGACGAAGTCCATGGGCGAATCTGTACCAGCATAGTACTCAATGTTGAATTTGCAAAGTTTCATATTGAAAGGCAGGCGTTGTTGTTTGCCGTCTTTTGTGATAAACGAGTTTGCTGGTTGTCCGTTGTGGAGATATATGTCACCTTGTTTACCCGTTAGGAAGGTCAGGCCTGCTCCTAAGAGTATCACTGCGAATGAAACATGCAGAAAGATAAGCGAATGACGCATCACCGCATGCCAGTATCGCAGAATGGCAAACAGGGACGATATGGCAAGCATCATCCACAGGGCAGCGAAAGCCCACGAGCCATAGATGTACTTGTGTGTTAGTTGTGTGCCGTACCTCTTATCCATGAACGAGGCTGCCGCCAAGACTATAATAGTCAATGACAGCAGCCCGAAAGAAATATTCGTTAGTCGTTTCTTCATTAGATAGACTCGATAAATTTGACTATCGCATGGCGGTCGTCCTTGTTCAGTTTGCGGAACTTCTCTGTTGTCCACCGTGCATGCGAAACGCCACCTTCTTTTGAACATCCATGCCACATAATTGCCTCTATGACATTTCTTGCTCTCGCATCGTACAGTCGGTCATCGTGACCTGTACATACTTTCATAAGTCCTTTGCCCCACAATGGCGGTGTACGTATCCATCCTTTGCGAACATCGTTCTTCATGTACAGCCTATGTGAAACTAAATCGGTGTAAGGCCATATCTTTTGTTTGGGATAATGTGGCAGACGTGGGTCGTTGGGTTTGATGTTAAGGTCGCCAGGATAGGAGAACTGGTCGTTGCCCGTAATCCACATGGGTCGGTGACACGTAGCACAACCTATTTCGTTGAAGAGCTTCTTGCCACGTTGCACGATTGGGGAGTCCATGTTGCGTGCCGCAGGAACAGCCAATCCCCTGAGCCATACCATATAGTTCAGGTAATCGTTGTCTTCCATTTCAATAGGATGCTTGTCACTGGTGAAATAGTTATATATGTCCTTTTCAGGGTTGCCCGTTATTTTCCATTCAGGGAAATATTGATAAAACACTTTCTGAATATCAGGATCTTTGCTTGCAGTTAGCGCATACTCCTTGGTCACATTAATTGTGGTGTGTCCACGCCTCGTTACATTAAAGTTTGCCCAGTGCTGCACATCCCAAGTAAATGTACTTAGATCAAGGAAATGACCGAAGCGGAAAGGTTCCATTGTAATAGAGTCAATGGCAGTCCATTTTCCGTTCTTAAACCTTGAGGGATCCAATTTTGCATGCGCTTCTTCGCGCTGCCACTGCTTCAGCAGACTGTCGGCATCGATGGCTCCTATCAGTCCGTTACCAAAGAAAGGAATGGCGTTCTTGAGTCGTATGTGGATGTCGCTTACGTTAACTGGTTTGCCATTGTGCGACGGCTTCACATAATAGGCGTCCTCTGGTATTTTCACATCAGGATATATGAGGCTGTATCGCTCTCCGTCTGGGAATACGTTCCCCCAGTCGTCGGTATATTCCTTCCATGTAATTTGCACTTTTGCAGGGTCAAGATATGACTTGAACGGAGGCATGCCCTGGAACTTGGGACTGAAGAAGGAGAGTAGTTCACCGTCATCGCCGAATATTTCCAACTCTGTGGCATTGCCCCATTGCTTTGGATCGAACTTTGTAATGCGCCATCCGTGTCCATAACCGCAGTGACAGCTTTCACATGAGGGACGCGAGTATAATGGTCCTCTTCCGTTGAAAGGACGTGTGCTTGAGTTGTATGGGCGTTCAAAGAAATATTCACCCATCTTAAACTGATATTCCAGTCCTGCCTCTTCGATAGCTGGTGTGGGATCCTCATACGCACTTGCAGTGGCATTGAATGTTGTGCCGAGTTTTCCTCCAGCATACCATTCGTCCGCTAATTCCTTACTCTCAGTACCACTGCCGTTGTCGTCTATATCTTTGTCCTTACAAGATATGACCGACACACATACAAATGCCATGGCAGCTACCGAAAGTACTTGTTTTGTGGTGATTGTGTGATGTTTCATAATCTTTTTGTTTTAACATGTTGACTAAAAATGCTGATGAGTTTCAGGTGGTTTAGCCACCTGAAACTCAAATATGTCGCACCTTGATAACCGGTGTTCACGCTGTTATTTTTTCAGTTCAGTCTTCAGTTCACTGAGCGTCTCATCAAGTTCTTTGCAAGCATCTATGGCTGCCTTGCAACTTGCATCTTTATAGTTGAGCACAAATGGAGCTTTCATGTTCTTGATGGCAGTTTGTGCTTTCGTAATAGCTGCCGTCACTTTCATGTCCATTTCCTTGTTGTGCTTTGCCATATAATTGTGGATGGAGGCACCGCGATTACCCTCAATACCACCATAATAAACGTTCTCGACAGAGATGATATTGTTATGGAAGTCATGAATGGACATTTGGCTGTATGGCGACTCTATGTATGAGATGTCCTCGCCTGTGTGTGCTGATCCAATCTTCGATGTGCCAACCTCGTCACAGATACTATTGCATCCCGACACAATTTCCTGTAGAGCGGCAACCCATGAGCGGTACAGTGAACCTGGTTGACCAGCAAGCAGAATGTTCTCTCCGTAAGAATGTTCTCCTCCACTAACGGTGATGCCAAGCTCTACATCTTCTATGATGTGTTTCACTTGTGCAGCATCCAGTTTGGAAGCATATTTCTCTCCAGCCCATGAAGTGAGGAGTTGCCAGCAACTGTTGCGGAGATCGCCAGCCACAGCAATGGCATACACGAGATATTCGTCTTTTATCTTACCTGCCTCGCGTGGTTTTCCGTTTTCGAAAAGAATGTACTCCACTCCATGATAGCCCAACAACTCCTGACCAAGTTTTGTGCGTGCGGTGATGTCATAATCGTCGCCATCAAGGTCTTCAATGTTGGTTGCCGTTGCAAGATACTTCTCCAGTGCAGGAAGGTCGAGCGGCCAAGAGTCGATGTGTGGATCGATTCCGAAGTCGGAAGCAGCTCCAAACAAGAAAGCTTCACTGCGTTCCCACCACATACGCGATGCGAGGAAGTCTTCACATGCCTTGTCAAGGTTTGCCTGAGTCGGGTTCTTGCGGTATTCCCTCAGGTCTTTTACCAATTCAGACGATTTTAATGCCATCTTCTCATAAGTTGGCACAACAGTTTTGTGGATGAAGGCGTCTACGATTTCAGCGTACGCCTTGTCGCGTTCTTCCAGTTTTTGCTGTTCTTGTTTTTTTGAGTCATCTTCGTTGTCGTCAGAACATGCCGTAAATGACATTGAAAAAAACAGGCTAAGAATTGCAACGAAACAGTAGTTCGATAATTTTTTCATTCTTTTTGTTTTTTATTGTTAGAGTTATATTGTAAAGACTATAGGAAAAATCCCGCATAGGCTATACCCAGCGAAATGCTCGGTTCGTTATTAAACTTGCTTTTCAGGAAACGGTTGCTATATTCTCCTTTCACAACAATTTGCTTCGTTGGATGATAGTTGAAGCCAAAGGCGATGCGGTTTCTGTCGGTCCATTCATAGTCGCTGTTTCCAGCTACGGGATGATAGGCATCATAGTTCTCGTATGCCCCGAAGACGAACAGTTGTTGTTTCTCACTTCTCATGCATGGGAAGAAGCGCAGCACATTGTACCCTGCCTGAATACTTGCGGCGTGTGCGCGGTTGCCAACGAGTGTACGTTTGTATGGTGAGGTTGAACTCTGCGAGCGATTGTAGGTTGAGATGATGTCGGCATCGCCCAGATGTCCATAATCAAAACCACCAAGAATGCGCCAACCGTGACCTGTGTAGCTCATGTCAATCGTTCCAATGGTGACAGCACCTTTCACATCTTTATATTTACCGCGCTCATCACTCTGCAAGGTATTGTTGAATGATTCGCCATAATAACCGCTGAGACCTATACGCAGTCCTTTCAATGGGTAGAAGTCAAGGCGAACCGCTGTGGCATATTTATTGGATGGTGTGAATTCAAAAGCACTTGCCGATCCATTCTTAATCCACTGGTCTTTGCTGAACAAGAGTGAGTTAAGACCTGGCAGGAACATGGCTTGATAACGCAGAAACTTCCAACGTCCCCAAACCGAAACACCTGTTTGATGCCAGGTGCAGGGTAAAATCTGGTTTTCTCCTTCAGGACGATATACTGTGAAAAACTCGGTTGGTAAGTGATGTGCATTGGTATATCCAATGGGAACCACGTCGTGACCAGCGCGTATATTCAATTCGCGACAGAAAGACTTTTGAATCCAAAACTGTTCCAGTGCCACTTCGCCACCGCGTTCAATCTCTCCTTCCCATTCGCCAAACTCTTCATCTTCCATTTCCATGGCACTCTCGGTACCTCCATGTTCAAACTCAATCTCTGAGTTCATGGTCCAACCCTTGCCAAAGTTGTATCCCAACATCACCACAACGTGAGGCAAGTCTGCTTGTCCACGACTTTTGGCATTTTTGTACTTTTCTGCCTTGCTGTAGCGGTTGATGTTGTCGGAATAAAACATTCTGCTCATCACGGCTTCTCCATAACCGCCCAATGTCAGTCTGCTTTTTTTGCAACACCTCGCACTATCTTGCGCACATCCCTGTGCTTTTGTCATACCAGAGAAGCATAACAGGGTGCATACCAATGTAAAAAAATAGGCTATTCGCTTTTCCATATTAATAATATATAATTTTAACAAATTATTCAAATATATTATAAAATGTTGTTTATTTGTTGCAAAATTATTCTAAAATAGAAATTTATACAATACCTGAAATGGTGATTTGAACATCGTCTCATGGCGCAATAAGCTTCAGTAAACCTTATTTTATCCTCAAAAATGATGATGAAGTCTCTAAGATAAAAAAATATTTTGCCAGCAATGTGATTTCAATTACCTTTGCAATTGAAACAGATTGATGATTGATCTCCTATAAAAGAAAGAAGATATGGATATTTCTGAACTATACAAACTATTTTTGAAGCATCCTGTGGTTACCACCGACAGCCGCGACTGCCCTAAGAATAGTATATTTTTTGCCTTAAAAGGAACTTCGTTTAATGGTAACGAGTTTGCAGGTAGCGCCTTAGAAAAAGGATGTGCGTACGCTGTCATTGACCAGAAGGAATACCAAATACAGCAAGATGAACGCTATATCTTGGTTGAGGATTGTCTTCAAACCTTAAAGCAGCTTGCCAACTATCATCGTCGGAAGTTGGGAATTCCCATTATTGGCATCACAGGCACCAATGGCAAGACCACTACCAAAGAACTGTTGGCAGCAGTATTAGCCGAGCGTTTCAACGTATGGTACACGCAAGGAAACTTTAACAACGAAATTGGTGTACCCAAAACGCTCTTACGCTTGACATCTGAGCATGAGATAGCGGTCGTGGAAATGGGGGCAAGTCATCCTGGTGACATCCAATCATTGGTAACAGTGGTAGAACCCGATTATGCGCTCATCACTAATGTGGGGCGCGCTCATCTACAAGGCTTTGGGTCTTTCGATGGAGTAAAGCGCACAAAAGCGGAACTTTACGATTATATGGAAGCAAACAAACCCAACGGGAAGGTATTTATCAACCAAGACAATCCTCATTTACAGGAAATGTTTCAAGCCCACTGTCCTCATGTCCACCGTATTAGTTATTCGCAGACACAGCAAACAGGTATTAGCTATCAAGGGAAAATCTGTAACAACAATCCATTCTTAACCTTTCAATGGCGACACATTGCTGGAGGAGAAACTTCACCAAACCCTGATCAGTGGTACGAAGTGCGTACTCATTTGGTGGGTGCCTACAACCTTGATAATCTACTTGCAGCCATCAGTATCGGTCATTACTTAGGGGGTCAACCTCATGAAATCAACCATGCATTGACCCATTATACGCCAAGTAACAACCGCAGTCAACTGGAAGTAACGAAACATAACAATTTGATTGTAGATGCCTACAATGCCAACCCTACCAGTATGGAAGCGGCTCTCGTTAATTTTGCACAAATGCAGGTAGCACCCAAAATGGCAATTTTAGGCGATATGCGTGAACTTGGTGAGGTAAGTGTGGCTGAACATCAAAAAATTATCAATCTCCTAAACACCCTTCCCATTCAACAAGTTTGGTTAGTAGGTGAGGAATTTGGTAAGACTACAACAACGTTTCAGAAATATAAGAACATAGAAGAGGTGAAAGAGGCGATTCGACAAGAACAACCGCAAGGCTTTTACATCCTCATCAAAGGTAGCAATGGCATCAAACTTTTCCAGCTTCCCGAACTTTTATAAAATGATTGCACTTGTAAGTACCAACAAACTATAATGCTGAATTTTCTTTACAAAACGTCTCTCATAATTCGCATAAAAACGACCAACGGCAAAGTTGGTCGCAAATACGCGAATTATGAGCAACGTTTGTAATTCGTTGTTATTCAAGATATTATCATTAACAGGCTTCTTTTCTTTCCTAATTTTATCATTTTCTGGCAGTTAAAGCATTGAGATAAGCCTGCTATTTGCATGTTTCAATGCTGCTGAAGCATGTGAATAACACCCTTAAAGAGTGTTTCCAAGACCGTTAAATCAATGTTCCAGCTGTATAAGACGTCTGTTTTGTTAAAATCAGGACATTTTTGCAGGGCGTTTGCCTATTATTTTTTTCTATTTTGAAGATTTTAGATAGCCGTTTTTTGGTAAAATAATAGGACAAAAACTGCGGGCGTCTTCCCAAAAATGAACTGTTTCTGATACAGAATTTACACAGTCACAGAAATGAAGAGAGGCGACCATGACAGCACAAACAAAACGGTTAGAAGACAGGATTTAGGCTGGTTCTATAAATTAGCTTTGTTAGATTTTGAGCTTATTTTTGAACCAAAAACGGAGCAAGCCGAATGCAATCAAACTTGTTTGAATTGTTGAGGCGCAGCCTGATTTATATAAAAAGAAGCCAAAAGATAACAAAACGTATTTCATAAAATTTTAATGACTATATGCGGTGGTAATTTATAGAACCAGCCTTAAATGAAAGATCTTTAGTTTTTTTAGGTATAAATATTAAAGATTCTTTGCGATTTTGTGTATTTATTTTTATTTTTGCAGAAGAAATCCTTAGTATTCAATGAATCGACACAAAACCTTTGGCACCTATCGCAAGGTTAATACCAAGCAGCTGCTTACTTCTTTCTGCCTGCTGTTATTAACCATGTCAATGTTGATTGGCTGTTCTCGAAGCGAAAAGAAAGATCAAGCAACTTTTGAGAAAGAGCATTTAGAAAAGGAGCTAAAGGCTTTGGGGAGTATTGATTCATTGCAACGTCGGCTTGAGCAATACCGTAAGGAACACAATCGGGGTGCTATGATGCTTTGTTATCGGTTCTTGGGCGTTGCTTATCGCGATTCAAGCAGGTTTGACCAAGCCTTGACAGCTCATCAAAAAGAGTATGAGCTTGCCAGTGAACAGGCTGACACGCTGGAAGCAATTGTGGCTCTCAATCAGATAGGAACAAATTATAGACGGATAGGCGCACTGGAAGAGGCTTCGTCTGCCCATTATCAGGCGTTGAACTTATGTGATCAATATAGCGATCATACAAGTTTCAAATTTCAAAAAAACAGAGTAGTTTCTCTTAATGGCATTGGAAATGTGCATCTCACACTTGACAATGTCGAAGCTGCAGAGAATGCTTTCAGGATGGCTTTGGATGGGGAGAAAAAGTTAGGAAGTGCCTTAGGACAAGCCATCAATTATGCTAATTTGGGTTCTCTGTTAGAATTGCAGGAGAAAATAGACTCGGCACGCTGGTACTACAAAAGGTCAATGCAGCTGAATCAAAAAGCAGGTTCGCACTTGGGAGTAGCGTTGTGCTGGATACATTTGGGAGGATTGGAAGAAAAGGCTGGTCAATGGGATAAAGCGATTGCTAAATACCAACATGCTGAAGAAATCTTGAGAGGCGTAGGAGACAAGTGGCATTGGATGGAAGCAGTTATTTCACTCATTAGGGCAAATATAGACAAAGGTGATTTGGCTATGGCGTCACGTTACATGAAAGAGGCAGAGCCTGTAGCCCAACAATTAGGTGCATGGGAGGATTTGAAAGCCTTGTATTATGAAAAGGCCAAGATGTGTTTCAAACGAGGCGACAACAAGCAGGCGTTCATTCATTATAAAAAAAGCCAAGCATATCGTGACAGTTTGATCAGTGAAAAGAAAATGCAGCATATTCAGAACATTCGCATCAAGTATGAGCGTGAAAGTAAAGAGCAGCAAATGTTGGCGATGAAGCGAGATATTGAGAAAGAGCGACTCATCAAAAGAGTGTTTTTGTTCAGTAGCCTTTGCATTATCTCGCTTTGTGCAGTCATTATTGTATTTTTGTGGTATGTGATACGCATCAGGTCTAAAAACCATAAAATGCAAGTACAGATACAACGAGCCAAAGATCATTTCTTCATGAATATCACGCATGAATTCCGTACGCCGTTGACAATTATTTTAGGTTTTGGCAGACAGATGACCGATGGAACGCTGACAACAAAAGAGGAACTGAAAAAAGCTGGTGGGATGATCTTGAGACAAGGTAGCGGACTCCTCGATTTGGTCAACCAACTGTTGGATATAGCGAAGCAAAGGTCGGTTGTGGATCAGCCGCTGTATCGACATGGGGATGCGGTAACTTATATAAGGATGCTGGCATAGTGTCATCAAATATTGGCACAAGATAAAAATATCGAATTTCTGTTCACTGCTAAGCAATCGTCTCTAATGATGGACTTTATACCCAGCTATCTTACCAAGATAGTGCGTAACTTACTGTCTAATGCGCTAAAGTTTACGCCACCACATGGAATGGTGAGAGCAAGCGTGGAAGAAGAAAAAGATAAATTAAAACTGGTGGTGAGAGATAACGGACAAGGAATTCCATCAGACGACTTACCTTTTATATTTGACCTGTTTTACCAAGCACAAAATCCGTCGGCAGATGCTGGCTCGGGCGTTGGCTTGGCATTGACGAAGCAACTTGTGGAGGCAATGAATGGAACAATTGAGGTAGAAAGTGAAGTGGGAGTGGGTACTACCTTTACGGTGAGCTTGCCCTTAAAAGCCACCCGTCAGGATGCCGTTATCAAGCCTATTGAGGCGAACGAACCAGAGAAACCCAACTACAGTCAAGTGCCAGAAGAATCTATCGAAGAGCCAGAAACAGTTCATGAGAATTCCGTATCGGTGTTGGTGGTGGAAGACAATGCTGATGTGGCAAGATATATCGGCATGCAGATAGGGCATGAATATCAATTGTATTTTGCTCATGACGGTGTAGAAGGACTGGAGAAAGCTTTAAGTTTGATGCCAGATTTGATTCTCACCGATTTGCTCATGCCACGAAAAGATGGGTTGGAAATGTGCCGTGAAATCAAAATGTCTGAGGTGTTGAATCACATTCCTGTTATTATGATTACAGCGCGCAGTACCGATGCTGATAAATTAATGGGATTAGAGGCTGGAGCCGATGCCTATCTTGTAAAACCGTTTAGTGCAGACGAGTTAAAGTTGAGAATTAGAAACCTGATTAAGCAAAGGGAGGTAATGCGCGAAAAATATGCACTCTCGTCAAATGTGCATGTCAATAACATGACGGCTCTGAACAAGTTGGATAAGGAGTTCTTACACAAATTCATTGATTATGTATATGTTCACATGAACAACGGAACGGTAAGTGTAGAGTCGGTAGCAGCCGACTTGTGCATGACGCCCAAACAATTAAGGTCTAAAACAGTGGCTATCACTGGTGAGAATCCAAGTGCTTATATTCAAAAGATTAGATTAGAGAAAGCGCAACGCATGTTACAAGTAGAGCCAAATATGAGTATCGGAGAAATCGCGTTGAAATGTGGATTTGAAGATTTTGCCTATTTCTCACGAGTATTCAAGAAAAAATATGGCGTGATGCCGTCACAATATCGTCGATTGCCATCTTAAAAAAGTGACAAGTTGCTCGTAATTTTTTTATGAAAGCGTATCTTTTTGAAAGGTGCGCTTTTTATGTCATTAGGACTTTTAGTTCGTTGAAAACAAGCAAGTTGCGTTTTTGTTTTGGACGAAAAGTCCTAAAAGTTATCAAGCATTATGTTAGATAATTCCTATATTAAGGCAGAATAGTCCTACCTACCTGTTCCTGTACTGTTTAATTTTGCTCCATGAAAAGTGCTTGGCACAAATTAAATCGTAATAATCACACCCAGGACGACAAATGGAGTTCTGCTAAAAAACAAACAGTATGAGGAAAATTTTAGCTTTATTCATTGGTATATGGATATGCCAATTGAATGTTACTCAAGCAGTAGCACAGAATGTGACCATCAGCCCTACAACGGGTAAATTGGTCGCTGGTCTCACCTATGAAGGTGAGTTAGGTTTTGAAAGAGGTTGGAGCTCGCTGTGGAGGCATGAGCAGTTGCCGCTGACGCTTACCGTTTCCGACAAGGGCGATATCTCTGAGAGTGGCGTGCTGACAGATCCAGCAGGCGATATCATTCTGGATACGTCACAAGATAAGTACGTTGTCGTTTCTGGGCAACCGTTGACGACAGAGTTGCACATGTGTATTTCCTTGCCAAAAGGTTATCGGTTCACGGGTTACCGCATGGTGTTTTTGAATAATGTCAATGGCAAGACTATCAGTGGTTTGGCGCTGGGTAAAATCAACAAGCAGCTTTATGAAACGGGTAGCAACTTCGACTTCAAAGGGTACAAGGTCACTACGGGAAACATGCCAGGAACCAACGATACGAAAGAGTACGTTATAGAACGCACCAGTAAGAATGAAACGGATATGGGCAACAATCTTTATTTCTTGCTGCATCATACTGAAAAGGAGTTTTATGGTGTTACCTTGAAGTCGTGCGAACTCTATTTCACAGCCGAAGGTGCTTTCGATGCCAAGGTGACACCAAGCTCGCCTGCAGACATCGTCAGCCAAGGCGTGAACATGATAGGCTCTCCGTTCAATACTGGTAAGTTGGATTTGGGGGAGATAAAACCTCATACCAAAAATGGAAAAACCTTTTATAGCTACGATTACAGGAATGTAGAGGAACTCAAGGCCAGCAACTGGCTCTATCAGGAGAATGCCGTAACTGCTGACAAGAAGCTGCCAACCACAGCTGGATCTGGAAGTATCCAAGCCTTGCGGAATGGCGAACAGTTGTACTATGCGTTGGGCAATAATACCTATTATATAGAGTCGCCAACCGCTACTGTCACACAGAATGGCATTGCGGTGCCTTTGGGCTATCGCATCACTGGTGCCAAGATTAAGTATCATTACGGGAAGGCAGCTGCCGCAGGATACATAAGATATAACGGCAATAGAGTACGCAACCCAGCCTTCAAGCCATCGCCTTACACACTGAAGGTGTACAGAACAAACAAGGGCGAGATTGCAGAGACACGAACCGTAAACAGTGGAGCTGACGGGACAGTGGAGCTGACAGGCTTGAACAACGACGCCATTAAGTTCTCTATTGAGGGACTTGCCCCAGATACCAAGGCGCTGCTTACTTTCGAGCTAACCCTTGAGGCTCTCAATCCGTTCATCAACAACATTGACATCATCTGCCATTCGTTAGTTGAGAATGGACCTACTCTGATGCAACAGTTCACAAGCAACGACTTCCAGGTGTCTGGTGGCAAGTTTGTCTTCTATGTGCCGCAAGATTTCTTTGGAGGCGGGGAGCAGAAGTGTCGCTTCACATTTGAGAATCTGTACAGCAAATATGGCGATGAGACCTATCAGCAGACAGACCCACGCCATGCCCGCTACTTCTTCGTGAAGTCAAAATACTACAACGATACTGACGGACAACAGTATAGTACCACCGGCAATGAGCCTGCGTCTGACAAGATTGCTACATCCATGTGCGGAAATAAGGCATTCAAATACAGTAACATCGATGAGCTGAGCAACACAAACATCTCGGGTAGTGCAACACAGTTGCAGGAATATCCTTACTCAGAGGCTCTCTATTTGACACAAGGAGGCAGTTTTTCTGCAGACATCGTGCTCAAGGTGGGTGAAGGAAAGCCCTGCTATTTGTTTACCGCCGATGAAACCCGATGGAACGTTGCGCCAACCACAGCCATGGAACACCGTTACTATGCTTATTATCTCATGGATCTGAAGCTGGAAACAAAGGATTATGTGGCTAAGTGTGTGCTGACCAAGATTTATGACAAGACCTGCTATAACCGTGACGGCAAAGATACCGAACAGCCTATGTATGGTGGTGTATTTAAGGCACTGGATGTGAATACGGGTGAAGAAATTCCTACTGGCAACGCTTACCTAACCGTGCCGATGATGAAGCAGGCTCTGAAAGATGAGCTCTATGGAAATCCAGAAAAGCATATTGCGGGCGTTAAAGCCACTGGCATGCAAGTTCTCTATTTGGACTATACCAACCTATACTCCGTGCATATCCCTGAAGCCAGCGAGATGAATGATATGAAGTCGTTGCTCAATCCCAACTGCCTCATCTACTTCCCAGAGCGTACCTGTTACCAAATGGATAACTATGTACAGAAGACCAAGAGCGGAGACTATCGAGCATGCAAGAACATTGTGATAACTGACCGTCAGCCTTTCTACGCACCGTACAAGATAACCGTTCCAGCAGAGAACTATGCAAGTTATAAGCGTGAGATGACCATTCCTGCCAATGGCAAGGTAGCCTACGCAACGGTGGTTCTCCCATTTACCTTAGAGGTTACAGATGGGGTTCATACCAACGAGGATGGGCTGTGCTCGTTCAAGGTGAGCAAGATGACACCCGACAACTGTCTGACATTGGAAGATGGAGAGTACGCATCTGCCCTGAGCTATCGCGGTAAGGCAAAGTTCGACCTGATTTCAGGTACGCATACGGAAGCTAACGTGCCATACATGGTAGAGGTGACGACAGCTCCTACGGATGAGAATATCTCGTTCACAGCCAAACAAAAAGGTTCTGACATCATGGCAACGAAGGGAAGTGCGATGAATGCTACGGATTACACATTCAGTGGAGAAACTGCAACAGGCAAGATAGGTGCTACGACTTACAACTTCCATAACTACGGTTCGTATGCTGGGAAGAAAATCGACAGGGCTGCAAAGAAAGTGTTCTATTTTGCGAAGAACATGTATTTGAGCTCCACCAATCTACGGCCAGAATTTCCGTATGTTTATGTATATCCATTCCGCACATTTTACGAGTATAGCTCTGCGGGAGCACCTGCTAAAATGTTCTCTTTCAGAACCGTTTTCGGTGATGATGACAATATGCCAACCAGTATCACTGACATCAACACAGAACCTGATTTGGCTATTATCCCAGGACAGGGAACCATAACGGCTATGGCAAGAGAAGCAACTGTGGTGAAGGTGTATAGCACCAGTGGCGTGGTGGTATGGTCAGTAAGTCTTCAAAGAGGAGAGACACAGACTGTGACCCTGCCAGGTGGATTTTATGTAGTGAATGGAAAGAAAATCATCGTAAAATAGTTAAGGAGGAAATCGTCATGAAAAAGCAATATATAGCACCGGGAATTATATCCGTCAACACTTTGTGTGGGCAACTGATGCAAGGAAGTAATCTTAACCACGCGGATAGCAAGCAATTTGATTTTGAAGTAGAAGAAGAGCATCTTGAGGATTTAACAGATAACGGATATCATCAATACAATCTTTGGGATTCAGAAGATTTGGACTACTAAACTTTCCTCATTACGATGTGTATTTAGTTTAGGTGATCCGGGCAGGGCGTTGAGTCTTGTCCGGATCTATTTGATACGGTGTGTTTTGTCAGAATCTTTCTCGTTCACAAAAACGTTATAGTTTTCTTTGTTGTTTTTCTGTGTGTCTAACCTTTCTTTTCAAGAAAAAAGTACTTTCTTTATCACACTGCCTTATAATTTGGAAATTTTATCTAAATTTGCAAAGAGGACTGAAACCTACACCTATTTTCAAGAAGTGGATGGTGTATTTTGGTAGCCTCGCAGGGAAAAATCTATGAAAAAGATGAAAAAGAAAACTTATACAATGAATGTTCGAGGCAAGTTGGTAGACCTGTCCCGCCCACAAGTTATGGGAATCCTCAATGTGACACCAGACTCCTTTTATCAAGGAAGCAGAAAGCAGACAGAGGCTGAAATCGCTAATCGATCCAATGAGATTATCGAAGAAGGGGGTACGATGATTGATGTGGGAGCTTTCTCGACACGACCAGGTGCTTTTGAAGTAACCCAAGAAGAGGAGATGGATAGGCTGAAACGTGCATTAAGCATCGTTAGACGTGAGCAGCCAGAGGCTATTGTGTCAGTAGACACCTATCGACCAGCGGTAGCTCGAAGATGTATAGAAGAGTGGGGAGCGGATATTATTAATGATGTTTCGGAAGGGGGCATCACGGGTATTGTCAATACCCCTATCCACGAAGAGCAAAGTATGTTTCAAACCGTTGCGCAGCTGCAAGTTCCTTATATATTAATGTCTGTAAAATCGAACTTGCGTGATATGCTCATCTCATTTGCTGGTGAAGTACAAGAATTGTATGCGTTGGGAGCAAAAGATATTATTTTGGATCCAGGTTTTGGATTTGGGAAAACATTAGACGACAACTATGTTTTATACCGAAGAATGGAGGATTTACAAGTACTTGATTTACCGATATTAGTTGGCATCTCCCGAAAGAGTATGATATATAAATTTTTGGGTGGAGACCCGACAACTTCGCTCAATGGCACTACGGTGTTAAATACCCTTGCTTTGCAAAAAGGTGCAACTATTTTGCGAGTACATGACGTGAAAGAGGCGGTTGAGGCTTGTAAGATTTACGAAAAAATGCAATGTGTATGATGGCCTCACTAACACAACGGTCTCTCCCCGACCCCTCCACAAAAGTGGGGGGTAGTAATTAGCCTTTTAGGTTACAGAACTCTCAACTGGTGAACTCGTCAACTGGTGAACTCGTCAATTGGTGAACTTGTTAACTTGTCAACTTGTTAACTTGTCAACTCGTCAACTAAAAAACTCAAAATATGATTCCTTTCGATATAGGTATTAAAGATATCATTGATATTGTCTTAGTGGCACTGATGCTCTATTATGTTTATCGATTAATGAAAGAGAGCAGGTCACTCAATGTTTTTATAGGTATCTTGTTCTTTATCCTTATTTGGCTTTTTGTCAGTCAGGTGCTTGAAATGCGATTGCTTGGTTCTATCATGGATAAATTGGTGAGCGTAGGTGTTATCGGTCTTATTATTTTATTTCAAGAAGAAATTCGTCGTTTTTTATACCAGTTAGGTGCTCACCAGAGATTTCAAGCTCTCTCAAAGTTTTTTACTGCCAATCATGAAAATGACGAAGAGGATAAAGAGACAATTGTGCCTATTGTGCTTTCCTGTATGAGCATGGCGAAAGGTCGGGTAGGTGCTTTAATTGTGATTGAGCGCTCTGTTTCGTTAGGAGAAATCGTAGAAACGGGCGATGTTATTGATGCGAGGGTAAACCAGCGGCTCATTGAAAACATTTTCTTTAAAAATTCACCTTTGCATGATGGCGCAATGATTATTTCAAATAGACGCATAAAGGCAGCTGGCTGTATCTTACCCGTCTCTCATGACTTGAACATCCCTAAGGAATTGGGTTTACGACATAGAGCGGCTATGGGCGTTTCTCAAAGTAGTGACGCGATTGCTGTTGTCGTGTCAGAGGAAACTGGACGAATAAGTGTTGCTATGAAAGGGGAGTTCAGACTCAGATTGTCTGCTGAAGATTTAGAAAGTCTGTTAGCTTCTGAAATGAAAAGAAGATAACGTGCATCTTTTCTAATCTTACAGTTGCTATGCGAATAAAATTTCTCTCCTTTTTCTTTACACTTTTGACACTTTGAACGCTTCTGGCAGACATATATATAATAAGGTGAAGTTGTTCAAAATGAATAGTATTTGGTAAATAAAAGTTAAAAACACAAGAAATTCCTCTTTTTTATAGAAATTATTTGGAGGGTAACTTCTTTTGTCTTATCTTTGCATCCGCTTTCGCACTAAAAAAATGCGTTTGCAAAAAAAGAAGCGTTCTTTGAAAAAGATTTACATAAGACAGAAGTAGTACAAGAAGCATGTATGGCTTTTTAGGAAACGAGGTGACGAGTTAACGAGTTAACAAGTTGATGAGTTTTCTTGAAGCATAAATACATAGGTAACAAGTTTTACGAACCGTTCAATTCATTAGAAAAGAACTAAGGTGAGAATACTTTTAAATTCTGGAGTTTCGTTCTGAACAGAGA
>QWCH01000338.1_pt1 | contig 109835 bp, 89 predicted proteins | sample 1972671 | NCBI WGS metagenome assembly QWCH01 (sample SAMN09866713, study PRJNA288562) | Human gut metagenome isolate term3_stool, whole genome shotgun sequencing... | isolation source: gut | host: Homo sapiens | place: USA: California
GGCAAAATACCCCCTTGTAGAATCGGATATTTGATTTCAGTCTCCAATAGGGATACGAATAAATCGAGGGTGCCAAATACTTTTTGGACACCCTCTTGTATTCTTTAGGCAGTTATATACATGTTTATACTTATAAACTTACATTTTGGGTAAATTATGTATATAAACACCTTTTTTATTTCAACTCTCCCCCCAACTCATCAACTCAGTAACTCAATAACTCAGTAACTCAATAACTCAGTAACTCAATAACTCATCAACTCAGTAACTCATCAACTCAGTAACTCATCAACTCAGTAACTCATCAACTCATCAACTCAGTAACTCCCTATCTGAAATGCAATCGGAAGCGTATAAGCCACCCTCACCGCTTTGCCTCTTTGTTTACCGGGTTTCCATTTCGGCATCACCGACACCACTCTCACCGCTTCCTTATCCAAAGAAGCATCTACTCCGCGCACCACTTTGATATTGCTCACACTGCCGTCTTTTTCAACCACAAACTGAACGAATACTTTCCCCTGTACCCCGTTCTCAAGGGCAATTTGAGGATACTTCACATGCTTTGAGAGCCATTTTTGTATATTCTCCGGAAATACCGGCATATCCTCGCTCGGCACGAAAGCGATTACTTCGTCTGTGTCGTATTCCTCATCGTAATTCAAATTGTTCAGGTCGAAAGATTCTTTATTATTACTTTCGTCATCTGCATCGATGATATCCAGATCGTCCGGCAAAGGATCTGTTTCATCCACAATTTCCAGTAAATCGAAAGGCTTCGGGGCTGGGGGAGGAGGTGGGGTAATCTGATGCATCATGGTGATCGGTACCATCTCGATTTCGGTCGGGATTTCAGATACCGTGACGAAATCAGCGGGTTGACGCCCGGAAACTTTCCATTCGAATGCGAATAGAATAGTACCCAGGGCAAGCATAAGACCTATTTCCAAAAAAATATTTTTCTTGTTTTCAAGGTCTGCCTGAGGTGATTTTTTTACTTCCATAATCTTTCATTTTAATGTTTCCAGACTTTTCCGGTTCATTAAAAATAAAAGAATATGTTAAAAAAACAAAATTGTGAATGATTGATTTTAAGTATTTGTTAATATTAAAACGTTTTCATTGAGATGTTGTCTTAATATTAACAAATAGTAAAGAAACCTACTCCTCTGTTTCCGGATTGTTTTCGGTATAATCCTGGTATAAAAAGTCATTATAGGGGAATCGTGCCGAATGGATCTCTTTGACGATATCGTAAAGCTTTTCTTTCAGTTCTTCTATATTCTCCTTTTTAACGGCCGATATATATACGGTTTCACTTCCCTGTCGCGACATCCACATTTGTTTCAGGTCGTTCAGACTATAGTTTTCTCTGGTCACAGGGGTTAAATCGTCTTCCTCCTTCTGTACATAATGAAAAGCGTCGATTTTATTGAAAATGATAATCGTCGGTTTGGGTTCTTTGATCAATTCTGCCAGAGTAGCATTGACCACCTTCATCTGATCTTCGAATTGCGGATGGGAGATATCCACGACATGAAGAATAACGTCTGCCTCGCGCACTTCGTCCAACGTAGATTTGAACGATTCCACCAGGTGATGGGGTAATTTACGAATAAAACCTACCGTGTCCGCCAGCAAAAACGGCACATTTTTAATCGCAATTTTCCGCACGGTCGTATCTAGTGTAGCAAACAATTTGTTTTCTGCAAATACATCCGATTTACTCAGCAGGTTCATCAACGTCGATTTTCCGACATTCGTATAACCTACCAAAGCGACACGCACCAGTTTACCCCGGTTTTTCCGTTGAATGACCTTTTGTTTGTCGATCTTGGTTAGTTCATTTTTCAAACGGCTGATTTTATCCCGGATGATCCGGCGGTCGGTCTCGATTTCCGTTTCTCCCGGTCCTCTTAATCCGATACCTCCTTTTTGTCTCTCCAGATGTGTCCACATTCCGGTCAGACGCGGAAGTAAATACTGGTATTGAGCCAGTTCCACCTGGGTTTTGGCATGTGCCGTACGTGCCCGGCTGGCAAAAATGTCCAGAATCAGGTTCGTCCGGTCCAGCACTTTGATTCCCGGAAAGACAGATTCTATATTTCGTAACTGTGTCGGGCTCAATTCATCGTCGAAAATAACCATATCTACCGGGTTTTCTTCGGTGTAAGCTTTGATTTCTTCCAGTTTCCCTTTGCCGATAAAAGTGGCATGTACCGGTTTATCTAAATTCTGTGTGAAAATTTTTACCGTTTCTGCTCCCGCTGTCTCTGCCAGAAATGACAATTCGTCGAGATATTCGGTCATCTGCTCGTAGGTGATCCCTTCCGATTGAAGGGCTACTCCTACTAATATCGCTTTCTCTGCTTCCTGATCCGTATAATACATATAAAATAATAAAATTTGAAGGCTGCTGCAATAACGTAAAACAGAGGCCTGCTGTTTCGGCATTCACCTTTTTCATGACAAAAGAAAGGGCTGACAAAAGATGACAGCCCTTTATAAATTTGATCGATAATCTGCTAATTGTTCGATAACTGGAAGTTGATCGGCAGAGTGTAGGCTACACGTACAGGTTTACCTCTCTGCTTTCCTGGTTTCCATTTCGGCATCGACTGCACAACACGTACAGCTTCCTTATCCAAAGAGGCATCTACTCCTCTCGCTACTTTTACGTCGGTAATAGAACCGTCTCTCTCGATCACGAACTGAATGAAAACTTTCCCCTGAATACCGTTTTCCATGGCCAGAACCGGATATTTTACATTCTTCGCAATCCATTTCGATACATTACCACCCGGGAAACTCGGCATATCTTCAACTACCTGGAAAATCTCTGACTCTCCGGTATTCTCTTCACCATATTCTCCAAAATCGGCGACATTTTCTATCACCTGGTTCTCCGATTGGTCTTCTGCGTCTAAAATTTCAAGATCATCGTCGATATTGGTGTCATCCTCTACAATATCGATCAAGTCCGTCAATTTCGGGGCTGGAGGAGGAGGAGGTGGAGGTTTTAGCATTTGTTGCGTAATCGGAATAATCTCATCTTCTATCTGTTCTTCAGCGGGAGTCTGAAATGGAGTTACTTGTTCGGTGGAAGATTTCCATTCAAAAGCAAATAACAGCACCGCTAAAGCCAGAGTAAGTCCGATCTCGAAGAAAACGCCTTTCTTCCCTTCCAGATCTGCTTTCGGTGACTTTTTAATTTCCATGATATTAAATTAATGTATTTATGTTGTCTTTTTTCTAGGGGGTAAAAGTAAAGAAAATCGGATTAAATACCAATATTTCAAACGTTTTTTTTGAATGAAACGTTAAATTTTCAAGGAACTGTTTTGTCAAATCTTAAGGATTTTAACAATTTTACGATTTTTTTTCTCCAAGCTTATCGTATTTTTGTAATCTTTATTTCAACCGACATGCTTAAAATTTATTATTTACGGATTTCCGATTTTCAGCATCTCTCCGAAGATGAACTGTTTCCGTTAGTAGGTGAAGACACGGTCCGGAAAGTAACCGGATACAAAAATCCCGGAGTCAGGCGTACAAAATTATTGGGTGAGGGGATGATTCGGCGGTTATTGTTCCGTTTGTGGGGACTGCACAAAGAAGATTACCTCATCCGTATAGGTGAACATGGTAAACCATTGGTGGAGAGCCGGTTTTCGGTTTGGTATAATTTATCGCATTCCGGTGATTATATCGTGGCGGCTTTTTCGCATCTCGAAGTCGGAATCGATATCGAGCAAAAAAGGAAAGCCCGCATGGAAGTGGCCCGGCGTTTTTTCCATCCTGCAGAAATTCAGTGCCTGCAAAATCTTGCCGGAGATGCGCAGGATGAACTGTTTTTCCGTTATTGGTCCGTGAAAGAAAGTTTTTTAAAATACACCGGTAGCGGCTTATCCTCCCCCTTGTCCGGTTTCGAAGTCCGCTTCGACGATCATCGGCCCCGCATATTTCAGTCAGAAAACCTTCGAAATCTCTCTATCTCTGCCTGTCCGGTCGATCCCGCATACAAATGCTTCGTTTGTGCAGAGACTACCGAAGAACCCGGGATCTTTCCATTCCTCGTCCCGGATCTCTTCCTGCCGGATGAATAACCGTTGTTATTCGCTTCCTTCCGTTTAAAGTCCTTTTTTACACAGATATTCGGCAATCTGTACTGCATTCAGAGCGGCGCCTTTTTTGATTTGGTCACCTACTAACCAGAAAGTCAATCCTTTTTCGTCCGCCAGGTCTTTGCGGATACGGCCTACATACACCGGATCTTTGCCTGATAAGAAAAGAGGCATCGGATAATCCTGTTCTGCCGGATTGTCTTGCAATACCAGACCTTCGGCACGGGAAAAAGCTTCCCGGACTTCCTCTACCGAGAGCGGGCGTTCTGTTTCGATCCAGATACTTTCCGAATGGGCCCGTAAGGCCGGTACTCTCACACAAGTAGAGCTTACCCGGATATCCGAATGCATGATTTTCCGTGTCTCGTTGAACATTTTCATTTCCTCTTTGGTATAGCCGTTATCCGTGAAAACGTCTACCTGAGGAATCAGGTTAAAAGCCAGTTGATAGGCGAATTTCTCCACCGTAGGTGTTTCCCCTGCCAGGATTTGCCGGTACTGATTATACAGTTCGTCCATAGCTGCTGCGCCTGCGCCGCTCGCTGCCTGATAGGTCGATACACGGGCCCGGGTGATGTGGCTCAATGGTTCGATGGCTTTTAAGGCAACCACCAGCAGGATAGTCGTACAGTTCGGATTCGCGATGATGCCACGGGGACGGTCGAGAGCATCTTCCGGGTTGACCTCCGGTACCACCAAAGGTACCTCTTCGTCCATTCTGAAAGCACTCGAATTATCGATCATTACAGCCCCGTATTTGGTGATCGTTTCGGCAAATTCTTTCGAAGTACCGCCTCCGGCCGAAACGAAAGCTATGTCGATGTCCTTAAAGTCGTCGTTGTGTTGTAAAAGTTTTACAGTCAGCGGCTGACCACGAAACAGGTATTGGGTGCCGGCGCTCCGTTTCGAACCGAATAACACCAACTCATCCATAGGAAAATTTCTTTCTTCCAATACGCGCAGAAACTCTTGTCCTACTGCTCCACTTGCCCCGACGATAGCTATTTTCATATTTTCAGGTTTTAAAAATGTATGATTATTGGATTGCAAAATTAATGTTTTGATGATCTCTAAAAAATATCCCGGTCGTTTTTTTCATCAAACATACTGTGTGTTTAATTTTAAACATCGGCTTTCCCGATAAACCTGTGTTTCCTCGGAGATTCCGGTTGTTAGCGTTTACCGGTGGTCCAGATGATTTTTTTCGATCATAGCTTTATCTTGCTTCTTCAAGCCCGAATTATACCAGAAAATAGGTTGATCGTGATCGGTCAGATACATCCTTCGCCGGGCTTTATAATCAGGGCTGATCAGTGAGTAACCGGTATTCAGTAATGGGGTCGTGATAGAGGCCATGTCCAGCATCGTGTGAAAAGCCACGATTGTAGATACCGGTTGTGTCTGGTTGGCGAGTGCCGTTGCATATCGTTCCGGGAATTCCTGCCGGTACTGATCGGAAAACCATAAGAATAGTGGTATGTGCAATTGATAATACGTCGGATGGGGCGAAGCATGCAGGAAGCGTTTCCGGTCGTCGTCCAACAAATCTTCCCCGTGGTCCGGGCTATAGTAAAGTGCTGTCGTATGATTCGTCGAATCCAGAATCTGGATCAGATGGTGCAGAAAATAGTCCGTATAACGGATGCTGTTATCATATGCGTTGATCAGTTGTTGCCGGTTTTTCACCTCCACTTCTGTCGCTTCGTCCGGGGTAAAATGGGCGAACTCCCTCGGATAACGTTCAAAATAGTTGAAATGTGAACCATAGGTGTGCAACACAAAAAATAAGTTATCCGGTAATGAATCGATATAATGCTGCACCAACGGAAGCATGGCATCGTCGTAGTTATTGACGGTATAGATCCCTCCTGCCGATGCCGGGCGGATATTGTGGTGGAAATCCGCTTCTGCTGCAAAATAGTCGGTAAAAGTACGGTTAGGCGTCTGATTCGAGAGGAAAATCGTTTTGAACCCTGCTTCTTTAAAGGCTTCGACAATACTTTTTTGCCCATAGATGTCTTCGAAATGCTCGGCATTGGCGGCGGATAAAATCAGGGGAACACTTTTATGTGTAGCATTTGCCTGTGTAATGGCATCTTTATATAAAGCCAGGCCCTGAATCTGGGATAACAGGGGGTTCGTTTCCCGTTCATATCCCCAAAGGCTCCAGTTCACCGCCCGGCTGGCTTCTCCTACTACCAACACATAAATCTCCCTATCCGCCGATTTTACACTTTTATGGGCCTGGAAAGTGAAGTCTTTCGACGTGAGAGGATAAATCATACTCCGTTGCCATTTTTTCACGGCAAAACGAAGATTATAATAGATATTCACCGGGAATACGTCGTATTGCAATTTATAGCTTCCCGTATTCCTGTTCGTAGCCGTGAAGGTCAAACCGTACGAAACCAGCCCGATAATCAACCCGGTACAAGCCATCTTTTTCCGGAACACAGGCGTCAGATGCACCCTCTTTTTACAACCGATAGCTGCAATCACAATCGTAGGGATATAGATCACACAAACCAGGATGATCGCCGGCCACAGATTATTCAGCAATTCACTGGCTTCCGTCACGTTGGTCGTCGCCAGGTTCAGAAACATATCGACAGCGATCACCGATTCGCCGAACAGGTAGAATAAAACGATCTGAAAAGCATTGAAGATCAATTGCGGGATCAATATCAGCTGCATCAATCCGATATTTTTCAACCACGAGAATACAAAAAGATACATTCCCAACGGAAAAGTGACCAGGATCACCTTTCCCATAAAAGAATAAGGTTCTGTAAATACCAGCAAAATACAGGGAATCAGGTTGACGATAACGAAGAAACGGAATAACTGACGTGCATCGGTCAGAAAACGTCGGAATAACAGATTTATTTGATGTAACATAGTCATTGTTTAAAAAGCTTCGTCGATATTAAAATAAAAAGCACTTTGCCCTTTTCCGAATCCATAATCCAACCGGACATTTACCCGTTTCTTGAATTCCCACCGGTAGCCGATGCCGTAAGTAGGCAGCGTTTCCTTCCATTTGAAGTACTTGAATTTCGGAAACACATTTCCTGCACCTCCCCAAAGGGCGATTCCATGCCGGTTGTAGATATGTTGTCTTAGTTCTACCTGAGTTTGTATCAGGTCGTTGTCCCGGTATTGTCCTTCATAATAGCCTCTCATCTGATAAGAACCTCCCAATAGGGCGACCATACTCCAGGGGGTATTGCCGTAATTGAATGTCCCCTGCAAATCGGATGCCAGAATGGCTCCTTTCCACAACTTATTGTATTGCCTGAAGAATACTTCTGTCCGTTTGAATTTGTTTCCCCAGAAATCCGGGAAAAAGAGCTGGTCGATTCTGGCATAAGTTCCCCGGTATGGATTAGGAAGAAAATCCCTCGAATCATAAGTCAGAAACAGACCGAATCCTTGTGTGGCGATATTTGCTTTTTCACCGTCCAGAAAACCGGGGTCTTTAAAATCTTTACCGTTGACATGCCTGAAAAGTCCCGTCACCCCCAGATAGGTGTTGGGAAACAGACGGCGTGAGAAATCCACCCGGATTTGTTTCTCCAGGCGTTTGTAAGTCGTGTAATGATCCTTCTGATTTCCGTTTGTATAACCGATACCCCAGTATTTACTCGGAAAAGAAAAGAAGTAAAAATTGATCCCGAGCCTGTATTTGTCTTCTTTAAAAATGGTCGTCCCCCGGATGCCTAACAGATAAAAACCGGTGGTAGTTACGTCCCCGTAAAAAGAAATGTTGGAAGGCGGAAGGGTCAGATGCTCCCGGTCTACCCGGTACAGTCCCGAAGCTACCAGACCTAGTCCCAATTTGGTGTCGCTCGAAAAATGCGGTCCGCCGATAACCGAGAAATCGAATCGTTTGGTTTCTTTCTCCTGGTTTGCTTCTGTGAAATAGCGGTATACATTTTTATACATCCTTTTGAAAAAGGCAGGACGTGACTCCAGGCTATCCACAGATAATGTGTCTGTAGTTGGGGTATTTCCATGGCTTATCGAGTAAGACAAGAGGAAGAATAAGATGAGGAGTACGCATTTTTGCATGCTTTTCTTTTTATTGACTTTATTTTCAAATGTTTAATGCACTTTTTTTCGTCCTGTACAAACCATTTTCGTACAAACTGTAAAACATTTACGCAAGAATGATGCCAAGGTTCAATAAATGAAAATGAATTTGAGATGAAAAAGATTTTTATTCTATGTTTAGGAATAGGACTCCTCTTCTCGTACCGAGGGTTCGGACAAGTGGGAGAAAAAGTTTTTTCTGTAAATATCCTGAATATGAATAATGACACTGTTGCTTTGCCGATGTTGGGACAGAAAAATTTGCTGATATTTTATGCTGATCCTTCACATCCTGGACAGAACAAAACCTTCCGCGATTATTTCAAGACTCATCCGGTGTCAGGGCTGGAAATTACATCTTATGGTATTGTCAATTTAGCTGCCGCTCCGATGCTTCCGAATGCTTTGATTAAGAGAATGGCTTTGAAAGAGGTAAAAGGAACGGATGGAAAAATTTATTTTGATCCGGATGGGATTTTAGCTACGGCTTGGAAATTACCAGGAGCGAATAATAATTTTACAGTGATCTTTATTAATAAGAATCAGGTAATTGAGTTTTATAAAGCTGGCCAGTTGACACCTGAAGAACAAGAACAGGTGATTGCTTTAGTACGAAAATATAGTAATTAGTTTTACTTTTTGATATCTGATTCGTACCCTTATTTTGTATATTTTGTAATTTTACGTTTGTTTTTTTTATATTTGTGCAATTATCATTATTTGTACAACTATCATTTTCGACGTAAGTGAGTATACAGAGTGATACATATCTTTTGAAATCGGGCGATACTGCGGCTTTTGAACGGGTATTCCAATATTACTCCCGAAGTATGTTTTATGTGGCGATGGGGTTAGTCGAGGACCGGCAAATTGCCGAGGATGCTGTACAGGAGAGTTTTATAAATTTATGGGCTCATCGGGAACAGATTAATCCGGATTATGACCTTCAATATTACCTGAATCAATCTGTCCGGAATTATATTTATAAGTATTTCCGGCATTGCCGGGTCAGGGAGAAGCATGCAGAAGCTTTGATCCGGGAGTATAAATTTTGGGCAGATTACAAATCCGAAGATTTGGCCGAGAAGGTAGAAAATGTCCGGGAATTACTTCTCTCTTTACCGGAAAACTGCCGGAAAATTTTTGTCATGGCTGTTATTGAGGGGACTGGTTATGCAGAAACCGCATCGAAACTGAATGTGTCAGTTAATACAGTCAAGTCACAGGTCAAAATTGCTTACCGTAAATTGAAGGGGATGTGGGGTATATCTGAAAATGAATTGCTTTTGTTTCTAATTTTTATTTATTTGAAAAAATTTTAATAATCTTTTCACCCTTTTAAATGTCTTAGGGTTATTAAAGACAAATTGATTTCGATCGACTGTTTTTAATACTATAGTTTTGGAAGGATGAAGGAGATTTTTACGAAAATATGGAAATTTCTTTGGGAAAGAACCGGAAGAAAAGAGCTGGATTCAGACGAAATCTGGTTGTTGGAGCGGATGGATCGTATTGCAGCTATTGAAGAACCGGATTATGACCGGATGTGGGAACGGATTCGCCGGAAAACGATTTGTAAAAACTCACCACGGGTAAAACTCTGGCGGGGAGTGGCTGCGGTGGCATTGCCTATGGCTGTCATTTGTACAGCAGTTTATTTTTTCCGGGAAAAAACGCAACAACCGTCCGGGCAATTTCTAGTGGAAAACCAGAAGGAGACTTCTTCCCGAATCAGTCTGACTTTGGGTAATGGAAAGGTGCTGAAGATTCCGAAAGATTCTGTCGGGGAGGTTTTGAAGACCGGACAGGTTGCTGTGCATCAGGATTCTTTGAAAGGGATTGTGTATGTTGTTTCCGGAAAAGAAGACGAAAAATTACATTATCATACGATAGAGATACCGGTAGGGGCTGATTACCGGCTAACCTTGTCCGATGGTACAGTTGTATATCTTAATTCTGCAAGTAAACTGACATTTCCTGCAGCTTTTGTCGGAGATGAACGACGGGTATTTCTGGAAGGGGAAGGTTATTTTGAAGTGGAGAGTGATAAACAGCATCCTTTCCGGGTGGAAGTGAATGGTACTATTGTCGAAGCTGTAGGGACAATTTTTAATATCAATGCTTATCCTGAAAAAGACGGAGTAGAAGCCACTTTGGTATCTGGTAAAGTGAATGTTGAAAACGGACAAGACCGGGTGTCTCTGATCCCCGGACAACAGGCCCGTTGTGGGATGAAGAATATTGAGGTTTGTGAGGTTGATACCCGGGAATACATCAGTTGGAAGAATGGAATGTTTATTTTCAATGAGATGACTTTGGAGAATATCATGGTGCAGATGCAACGTTGGTATGGGCTTGATGTCTTTTTCCAGAATGAAAGTGCTAAATCTCATGCTTTCAAAGGAATGATTGACAAGCACTTGTCACCCCAGGAAGTTTTCCGTATCATAGAAAAAATTGCAAATGTACGGTTTGAGATGAAAGGGAATACGGTGGTCATTGAGTAAGAACAAAAAAAAGTCCTTATTTCGGGCATAAAATTTCCGGAAAAAGTGAAAGCGAACTGATGTAAATTGAATTAAATGAGAGTAAAATTCAGGCTTGAGAAAACAGAAAATGGAATCTGTAAAATTTGCAGTAAATATTTAGTAATTAAAAGATAAAAATAGTGTAAGATGATAAAAAACAGAAATGAGTGATCGGGAATTTGTGGTTTCTACCCGATTTTATTTGAATTCATTTGATTTCACTCAATTCAACTTAAATAAAGGACCCTTTTTTAATCAAAATAAAAACCGGCGATTGCTGGACACAATCACCGGAAGATAACGTCCCGTTACTCTTTGGACGGAAATAACGGGAGATGTTGGATTTCAAATACAAACTTATGAAAAAAAAACAATTTTTTGTTGTACATCAGCGGCAATTGCCCCAAAAAACATTGCGTGTTATGAAATTAACGCTGATTTTGTGTTTGGTATTTCTAATCAAAGTAAATGCCAGAGGTTTTTCACAGGATATCCGGGTTTCGCTCGATTGTCAGAATGAGCGACTGGGAGATGTCTTTAAGGAGCTGGAAAAGCAGACCAATTATTTTTTCTTTTTCAATGTTAAAAGCATAGATACTGAAAAGAGAGTTTCCCTGTCTTTCAAAGAAGAAGAACTTGAACGTGCCTTGAAGAGAATTGTAGGCGATCGTTATCAGTATGAACTTTCTGGCAATCTGATCATTGTTACGGAAAGTAAATTGGGTACTCCCACAACTCCTCAGGCTCAGAAGAGGAAAATTACGGGAACTGTCAAGGATAAAAAGGGAGAGCCTTTACCGGGAGTGAATGTATTGGTGAAAGGAACATCTGTTGGAGTCGCTACTGATATCAATGGTAAATTTATAATTGAGAGCCCTGTGGTGAAGTCGCCTGTATTGGTTTTCTCATTTGTGGGAATGTTGAATAAAGAGGTGACTGTAAGTTCGGATGCTCCGCTGAATGTGGTGCTGGAAGACGAAGAAAAGGTGTTGGATGATGTTATTGTAACCGGTTACCGGAGTATCAGTAAGACTACCTTTACCGGTTCTTCAACTAAATTGCAGCAGGATGACATCAAACTGAAGGGGGTAATGGATGTCAGCCGTATGCTGGAAGGGGCTGTCGCTGGTGTGAGTATACAGAATGTGTCCGGAACTTTTGGTGCTGCCCCGAAAGTGCGTGTGCGCGGTGCTACCTCTTTGTCGGGTGAGAATAAGCCTTTGTGGGTGATTGACGGGATTGTACATGAAGACATTGTAAGTGTTAGTAATGATGATTTGACCAGTGGCGATCCTACGACCTTATTGGGATCGGCAGTGGCAGGTTTAAATGCCAATGATATTGAAAGTATTGATATCCTGAAAGATGCTGCTGCGACAGCGCTTTATGGAGCCCGGGCTATGAATGGGGTGGTGGTGGTAACTACCCGGCGGGGGGCTGAAGGGCGCCCTGTTTTCCGCTATTCCGGAAATTTTACCGTGCAACTTCGTCCTACTTATGCTGATTATGACATTATGAATTCCGGTGATCAGATGTCTGTATATGCTGAGCTTGAAAGAAAAGGGTTTTTGAATTCGGACTTGGTGAATGCGTCGAATTCCGGAGTGTATGGAAAAATGTATAAAATGATTAATTCCTTTGATCCGGAAACCGGAAAGTTTCAGTTGGAAAATACCCGGGAAGCCAGGAATGCATTTTTGAGACACTATGCCAATGCCAATACTGACTGGTTTAAAATTTTATTCCGGAATTCGCTGCAACAGGAGCATTCCATCAGCATTTCAGGAGGTAGCCAGCGTAGCCGTTCATATGCTTCTCTGAGTTTTCTGAATGATGAGGGCTGGACTGTGGCTGATAAGGTGAGACGTTATACCGCAAATCTTCGCAATAATTATAAATTGGCTGAAAATTTGGATTTAGGCGTACAATTGATAGGGTCACTACGGGATCAGAAAGCTCCGGGATCTTTGTCCCGCCGGAGTAATACGGTGGAAGGTTCCTATGACCGGGATTTCGATATTAATCCATTTAGCTATGCTTTAAATACCAGCCGTGTGCTCACCTGTTTTGATGAGGCTGGAAATCCGGAATTTTTTACCCGGAATTATGCCCCTTTCAATATTATCAATGAATTGCAGAACAACTCCATCCATTTGAAAATGGTGGATGTAAAGGCACAATTGGAATTAGGTTGGGAAATCATTAAAGGACTCCGCTATGAGTTTATGGGAGCTGTGCGTTATGTAAAATCCGACCGGGAACATATGATTACTGAAAATTCGAATATGGCAGAAGCCTACCGGGCTGATTATACTTCAACCATCCGTGCTAAAAATAAATTTTTATACAAAGATCCTGAACATCCGGAAGCAGAAGCCATATCTGTATTACCCTATGGTGGTTTTTATAACCGGTCCGAAGATCAGTTAACCAGTTATGATGTCCGCAACTCTTTTAAATACAATAAAAAATTCGGCTTGCACGATCTGAATATGATTGCGGGTGTGCAGGTGAAATATGCTGACCGCCAGAAGTTTTCAAATACCGGTTACGGTTATCAATACAATGAAGGGGGGAAAGTCACTGTGGATTACAGGATTATGAAAATGATGATCGAAAGTAATTTTGATTATTATGGAATGGGAACTACCCGTGACCGTTTTGCTGCATTCTATTTTAATGCCGATTATGGTTTTGATTCCCGTTATATTTTTTCCGGAACAGTCCGGTATGACGGAACAAATGCTTTGGGAAGCAATCGTAGTGCCCGTTGGTTACCGACTTGGAATGTTAGTGCCAAATGGAATATCAGTAATGAACATTTCATGGAATCTACCGAATGGATCGATCAATTGTCGTTGCGTGGATCTTATGGCTTGACTGCTTCTATGAATTCTTCCGCTTCTGCTTCTGCTAAGTTTGTCAATGAAAATACCAAACGTCCTTATGGTAATGAGATCGAATCGGTAATTACTCTGGAAGCACTTGAAAACTCTGAATTAACGTGGGAAAAGGGACATGTGCTCAACTTGGGAATTGATATCGGTTTGTTTAACCGGCGTCTGGATGTAATCTTTGACTATTGGAGAAGAAATAGTTTCGATTTGATTGCCTCTTTGAAGAATTCAGCTATCGGAGGTACGCTTTATAAATATGCCAATTATGCCGATATGGAATCCCGGGGTTATGATTTGGCTATCGGTATTACCCCTATCCGTACAAAAAACTGGAATTGGAAATCAAACCTGACCTTGGGGTATACGACAACCAAAATTACAAACTCCAAGAACATGCCTTCTATTTATAATATGATCAATGCCAGTGGTGGGAACCGCGAAGGATATCCCGTGGGGAGCTTGTTTTCTATTCAGTATAAGGGATTGGAGCACGATACAGGCGTTCCTCTGTTTATCAATGAGAGCGGAGTGATTGCTAATTCAGTTTATTTCCAGAGTACAAATCTGGATTATCTGAAGTATGAGGGACCGATTGATCCGGAGTATACCGGAGGATGGTCGAATACATTCCGTTGGAAAGATCTTTCATTGAATGTGTTCCTCACTTTCCAAGCCGGCAATAAAATCCGTCTGGCTCCGGCATTTAAGACCAGCTATAGCGAACTGGACGCAATGTCGAGTGTCTTTTTTGACCGTTGGATGCAACCCGGGGATGAAAAATATACCAACGTGCCTTCTATTGTCGATGTGTTAACAGCTGACGGTTTTAAAAGTAAATACCCTTATAATTCTTATAACTACTCAACGGAACGGGTGGCTAAAGGTGACTTTATACGTCTGAAAACTATTTCGCTGACCTATAAAGTTCCTAAACATTATTTGCAGAGAACTAAAGTTCTGAGTGATGTGTCCCTAACTGTTGCCGGTTCTAATCTTTGGTTGATTTATGCAGATAAAAAGCTGAACGGACAGGATCCTGAGTTTTATAATACCGGAGGTGTGGCTCAGCCACTTTCCCGTCAGTTTACGATTGCCTTGAATATTGGTTTTTAAATGATATGATTATGAAGAAATACTTTAGAAATATAGCGGTTGGGGGATTGGTACTATTAACTGGTTGTAACAATTTCCTGGATGTGGTTCCCGATGACCGGACAGAGATCAATACTACCGAAAAGTTGGCAAAACTGGTAGCCGATGCTTATCCTAAAGCTTCCTATGCTGCCATGCTGAATTCCCGTGTAGATTTTGTGACTGATAAAGGTTCTGGTAAACAAGAAAATAATTCGAATACAGATCCTTTTTTCTGGCGGGATGTAGAGGATGAGACTCAGGATACTCCAACCTGGTTCTGGAGAAAGTTTTACTACAGTATCGCTGAAGTGAATCATGCCCTGAAAGCTGCAGAAGAAATGGGGGCTCCGAAAGAGCAGGAACCCTATATCGCTGAAGCAAAAATGATCCGTTCGTTTTCGCATTTTATGCTGGTGTCTTTGTTTGCTAAGTTCTATGATAAAGATAGTGACAATAGTAGTCCCGGTGTTCCTTATGTAACGGAACCGGAAACAGTGGCTTTGGCGAAATATGACCGTGAAACTGTAGCTAAAACTTACGAAAAAATTGAAAAAGATCTGATTGAATCCATTGATAAATTGGGATCAGATGCGATTTATACCGTTCCCCGGTATCATTTTACCCGGGCTGCTGCCAATGCTTATGCTTCGCGTTTTTATCTTTACAAAGGAGATTGGGGAAAAGTAATTACTTATGCCAGTAAAGTGTTCCCTATGCCATCCGTATTTGTCGGCCAGGAAGGGGCGAAAAATGTTTCGGATAGAGATAATGCAAATATTTATGCAAAAAATAATTTCCAGCCTTGGTTAACTACCTATGCTGTGGCGCCTGGTTCCAGTGATGTGAAAATAGCCTATACCAAGTCGGATAATACCTCTAACCTGTTGTTGACGGAAATGTCATCCCGGATGTCCCGCTATGCCAATACCTGGAGATATGGTTGTGTGAAATCGGATTTGGAACAGACGCTGACCAGTTCGGCTCTGAATGTGACAGGAGGTCAATGGGCTTATCGCAACTGGTATAGTGGGGATAACTATTATGTACCCAAATATTATGAATTGTTTATCAAGACAGATATTAACGCTTCCTCCGGGATAATTTATACGATCTTCCCGACTTTCCGGAACGAAGAGGTGTTACTGAACCGGGCGGAAGCTTATGTAATGCTGGAGGATTATGAGAAGGCACTTGCAGATCTGAATATTTTCTGCCGGCAGAGGATCAAGAATTATAATGAAGAAAAGCATGTGATTACAGAACAGACTGTAGTTAAATTTTATAATGCGGCTTTGTCAAATGAAGATCATTTTATGAAAAAATATAATGCTTATGGTTCTGCTTCCTGGAGCGATGTGAAAAAAGCATTGATTCTTTGTATACTCGATTTCCGTCGTAATGAATTTATGTGGGAAGGACTCCGTTGGTGGGATATGATGCGCTATCGGATTCCTATCACCCATACTACGAAAGAGGGCGACAGTAATACCCTTTATCCGGGCGATGACCGTTGGTTGTTGCAGTTGCCTGAAACTGCTGAACTGGCAGATGTACAGTTAAATCCCCGAAGTAATTTTCTGAGTAGACAATGGTAAATGAGAAAGATGTTATGAGAAAACTAAAATATTTTGCCGGCATAGCCGCAGCTCTGATGCTGTGGGGGTGTTCTGAAGACAAATTTGTGCCCGACCAGTATTTGAATGGTTTGGGAGGCGATGAGTATGTTCTGAATGAAATCGACGAGTGGATTATCGATAATTATACGCGTCCTTACAATATGGAAGTGAAATATCGCTGGGATCAGTCGGAGCTTGACCTGAACCGGACATTGGTACCGATTAAAGAAGAATTGGTGGTTTCTGTTATGAAAGTGGTGCAGGAGATCTGGATTAAACCTTATGAACAATTGGCTGGAGCCAATTTCATCCGTTCCTATTCACCTAAAAAATATGTACTCGTGGGTAGTCCGAAATATAATCCGAATACCGGGACTATCACTTTGGGTGAAGCTGAAGGAGGAAGAAAGATTGTGCTGTACCGTCTGAATTGGTTCGATCTGAAAGACCGCGATTTGATTCAGCAGATCATGAAAACCGTCCATCATGAATTTGGGCATACTTTGCACCAAACGATTTTGTACCCCGAAGAGTTTAAAAACATTACCCCGGGTGGATATACGACTTCCTGGAACAATATGAGTGAAGAGGAAGCCTTGAAACTGGGATATGTCAGCAGTTATGCCTGTGCCGGGCCTGATGAGGATTTCGTAGAAATGATCGCGCGGATTGCAGTATTTGGGCCGGAATGGTATGAGAAAAAAGTGGCCCGGGCTAAAGAATTGTATCTGAATGCGACTTCAGCTTTAGATTTCGCATATGATCCTTCCGAAGCTCTCCGGCAGAAGGAAACAATTGTGGTAAGCTATCTGAAAGATATCTGGGGAATCAATTTCTACGATCAGGATGGAGAAAAGGGATTGGTTACTCTGGTTCAGGAAGCAATCGACTATGTGACAAGTGATGATTATAAACAGTAAATTTTATCCCTATGAACAGATATCTTTTTTTCTTCATTATAGTCCTGTTTATTGGTTGTGATAAAACAGAGGACAATATTTTTACCCAGACTCCTGACGAAAGGTTAAAAGCAACTGCCGATGAATACCGGGAAGCCTTATTTTCTGCACCTAACGGATGGTTTCTGGCTGTGGATACAAAGAAAGACGGAGCTTACCGGCTGTGGATGTCGTTTGAAGAGAATGAACGGGTAGGTATGCTTTCTGATATGGATGCAACTTTCAGCAAAGCCGGGGAGACTTCTGTTGTTCCCTGTATTTCTTCGTGGCGTTTGAAAGCTTTGCTAGCTCCTTCCTTGATATTCGATACCTATAGTTATTTACATATTTTGGCGGATCCTCAGGGGGCGAATAACGGAGGAAGTAATTCTGAGGGGTTGATTTCCGATTTTGAATTCCGGATCGTAGATACTGATAATGGAGGAATTAATCTGATTGGGAATTATAATGGTCGTCTGGCACGGATGGACCGGGCTACTCCCGAAGAGGCAGAGAAAGTTGTACAGGGAGGATTGAAAAAAGTGATTGAACATCATGATGAATTCCTGAATTCCAATAAATTTCCGACGGTTGAAGTCGATGGGAAAAGATACCTGATGCGTCCGAATTTCAGGAAAACGGAGTTTGCTTATGTAGATGAAGAGGGGGTATTGACAGAGCTTGCTGTCGGTTCCTATCTGGATTTTCAGGGAATAACCCAGGAAAATGCGCAAAGTAATGTTTATTTCTTTGAACCTGCAGAAATTAATGGTATGAAAGTGGATGGTATGAAATGGATAGGAAATAAATATCAGGTTGAAATTAATGATAAAACTTATGAATTGGTAGATAATCTGGTTCCCCCCTATCCATTGAATTTTGGTTATAATCAGACCTTTTCCCAATTGTATATGAATCCTTCAGCTATGGTGGGTACTTTAACAGATCCTTTTATGAGTGAAGTGTATACTCCGGCTTATAATCGTTTGAATGGCAGGACACGTGCTATTCAGGAAATGTATTGTAAGTTTGTGATGAATGCGACTATTGGTAAGCCTGTTATGGAATTGGGTATCACATATTTAAATACTTCCACGCAGAAAAGTTTTACTGCAAAATGGCAATATCCCTATACTTTGAATGAGGATGGTACGATAACATTTACGGATCGCGAACAGACAGGGTCAACGAATGAATTTTACTACGAAATGTATATGAAAGAATTGCCGGATTTCTTTTGTAGTTTAGAATATTCACATTACGATACAGGTGAAAGCTGGGCAAATGTAGAGAAATCTAAAATCATTCCTCATACTTTTAAGATTGATTGGGCTGAAAACAAGACTCAGGGATTAACAGGGAATATCGGTGGTATGTTCCGGGCTGACCGGGAGGAAATGTATCTTGCCGGGCAGTTAAAGCAATAGTAAAATATTTATAAAATGACATGTTATGGAAAAATATAGATTTTTGTGGTCATTGCTACTGGTCGGTTTGTCAAGCATCCTGTTTTCTTGTTCAGATGATGATGAAGTGACCGGTCCGCTGACAATAAAGACCGGATTATTAAAAGAGATTGGTTATACAACGGCTGTTTGTGGAGGGGAGATCAGCGGGGGAAGTGGGATTGGTAATCGTGGAGTGTGTTGGTCAACTGATGTCCAACCGACTGTCAAAGACAAACATACCACTGACGGCAGCGGACGTGGTGAATTCCGGAGTGAGATAACCGGATTGACCGAAGGTGTACAGTATTATGTCCGGGCTTGGGTGGAAACAAGCGATGGTGTTAAATATGGGGAAGAAAAAACCTGTGTAACATTGGCTCATGGACGGCCTACGATGTTACTGATGGGGATAAATAATATAAAGGAGACCTCGGCAGAAGTACAGGCTCAGGTGTTTACGGACGGAGGGGTGGACATAACAGAAAGAGGTGTCGTTTATCGTTTGCAATCAGCTGGAACAGATGAACCTGCTTTGGAAAATGCGACGAAACTGAAGGTTGAAGGGAAAACAGGACTTTTGGAAGGTATCTTAAACGGATTGACCGATAATGAAACTTACATTTGCCGGGCATATGTCGTTTATGCAGAGGGGACAATCTATACGAAAAGTGAGACCTTTACCACTGAAAAATACACAGCACCGAAAGCAGAGATAGAGGAGGTAAAAGATATTACCAATACTGCATTTACAGTTACGGTGAATATAGCTTCCGGTACTCCTCTGCCTGTGCTGGAATATGGTGTAGTTTGGGGGATTAAGTCAGGACCGACGATCGAGAACAATAAGCTGAAACTGGGAGAAGGAGATGGACAGACTTCGACGACTGTCGGCGAGTTGCAGGAAGGTTCTGTATATTATGTACGGCCTTATGCCGTAAATAAAAACGGAATCACTTATGGTGAAGAAGAAGTAGTCGCAACTTTAAGTTATAAAGCGGCTATTACAACCCGGATGACTGCGTATGTTACTGCCCACCGGGCTTATGTCGGAGGTGAGATCCTGAATACAGGTGTTTTGAATGCAGCCGTAACAGAAGCCGGCGTTTGTTGGGGAATGGCTGAGCATCCGACAATTGCTGATAATAAATTGAAAGCAGAGGGTATTGGAAATGATCACACCGAATTCGATTCATTGATGCTTTTTCCTTTAAAACCGGAGACAAAGTATTATGTTCGTACGTATGTTATAAATGAATATGGAACTAATTATGGGGATGAGTACTCTTTTACTACCCGTGAACCGGTGGCTGATTTTTTCAAGGCAGAAGGCAGTAGTGGGGATAATCCTGTGTTTAACGGCTTAAATCTTACTTCCACCTATCCGGGAGGAATCGCTTCCGGAGATCAACAGGATGCTTATGAAAGATTGAGCAATATTCTGACTACTTATGGTAAACGCGTCCTGACGGCTTACCGGATTTATCTGGTCCCGGATAAAAGCCAGCAACCTCGTTATATCTATACTACCATTCAATATCAGAATAGTGCCGGAAATGCATATGTGGGGATATGGCGGGATAAGATAGATTGGGATGCTGATTATGTATACACGGTATCTCATCATCAGAGTAACGGAAATAATGCGACGAATATTTACAACAGTGCTGTGAAAAATGGACAGGAAGAAGATTTATTGCGGAGTGTGGATTATTTGAGCCAAAGTCCTTTTGTTATAGATTGGGATAATGAAAATTCTACTACAATAAATAGTGCTTTCTACATTATTCCGATTAAATATCCGGATAAGTTTAAACGTATGGGCGTATTCCGCTATACGAGCTTAACACCGGCTGAGGACTGGTGGTAAAAAAAAGCCCCGACCGGGGCTTTTTTTAATCTTCTACGCTGGTAATACGTTTACTTTGGCGTTTCCGTTCTGTTTCATCGAGGATGATTTTACGTAAACGCATGGAATGAGGGGTTACCTCAACATATTCATCTTCCTGTATGTATTCCAATGCTTCTTCCAGACTGAATTTAATAGGGGGAGCTATGTTTACTTTGTCATCTGACCCACTGGCGCGCATATTGGTCAGTTTTTTAGATTTGCATACATTGATCACGATATCGTCCGGACGGGTACTTTCACCGATCACCTGGCCGGCATACACTGTTTCGCCCGGTTCGATAAAGAATTTCCCTCTATCCTGCAATTTGTTGATAGCATAAGCAAAAGTATCTCCCGTTTCCATAGCGATCAACGAACCGTTGATCCGCATTTCGATATCTCCTTTATAAGGTTCGAATCCTTTCAGACGGTGTGCAATGATGGCTTCTCCTGCCGAAGCCGTCAGCAAATTGCTACGCAAACCGATGATTCCGCGTGAAGGAATGTCGAAATCCAGGTGAACACGGTCGTCGCGGGTTTCCATATTGTTGAGGACTCCTTTTCGCTTCGTAACCATTTCGATGGCTTTCCCCGAAAATTCTTCCGGGATATCGATCGTCAGTTCTTCTATCGGTTCGCATTTCTGACCGTCGATTTCTTTAATGATTACCTTCGGCTGTCCCACCTGAAGCTCATAGCCTTCCCGCCGCATCGTTTCGATCAAAACACTCAAATGCAATACACCACGGCCGTAAACGATGAATGAATCCGCGCTTAATCCCGGTTCTACCCGCAGGGCCAGGTTCTTTTCCAGCTCTCTGTCCAGCCGTTCCTTGATGTGGCGTGAAGTGACGTATTTACCGTCTTTACCGAAGAAGGGCGAGTTATTGATCGTAAACAACATACTCATCGTCGGCTCGTCGATAGCGATCGGGGTCAGGGCTTCCGGATTTTCAAAATCGGCGATAGTATCTCCGATCTCAAATCCTTCGATACCTACGATAGCACATATTTCTCCGGCCTCTACTTCCTCTACCTTTTGTTTTTCCAGTCCCTCGAACAACATCAAATCTTTGATCCGGCTTTTGATCTGTGTCACCCCGTCTCGTTTGCAAAGGGTGACCGGCATACCGGATTTCAGTTTTCCCCGGGTCAGTTTACCGATAGCGATCCGCCCGATATAAGAGGAATATTCCAATGAAGTGATCATCATCTGAGGAGTTCCTTCGGTTGCTTCGGGTTCGGGGATATCTTCGATGATTGCGTCCAAAAGGGCGGTAATATCTTCTGTTTTGTTTTTCCAGTCCGTCGACATCCAGCCTTGTTTGGCACTTCCGTAAATCGTTTTAAAATCCAGTTGTTCTTCACTGGCTCCCAGGGAGAACATCAGATCGAAGACCTCTTCCTGCACTTCGTCCGGTCGGCAGTTCGGCTTATCCACCTTATTTACCACCACGATAGCTTTCTTGCCTAATCCCAACGCTTTCTGCAATACAAAGCGGGTTTGGGGCATCGTGCCCTCGAAAGCATCCACCAGTAACAATACGCCGTCGGCCATGTTCAATACACGTTCCACCTCTCCGCCGAAATCCGAGTGGCCCGGAGTGTCTATAATGTTTATCTTATAGTCTTTATAATGAACAGAAACGTTTTTTGCCAGGATAGTAATTCCCCGTTCACGTTCTTGATCATTATTATCCAGAATTAAATCTCCACTTTGTTTTTCGTTTTCTCTGAATTGTTTGCCCTGCAAAATCATTTTATCCACGAGGGTTGTTTTTCCGTGGTCGACGTGCGCAATAATGGCAATGTTTCTTAATTTCCGCATTTGTGTATCTATAATTTTAGGGGGACAAAAATACAATAAATTATTGACAATGAAAATAGTGGAGGTGAAAATGCGGATAAATCGTTGAAAACGTGGGAGAAGTTGTATACGGACCGGGCCTGATATGGTTATGTCAGGGGCGGTGGAAAAGAAAAACACCGGCTCGGCGGCCGGTGTTTGATAGGCATTTATTTTACCGTATTGGCACTTCCCAGTACATCTGTCAGTTTGTGTTTATACAGTTCTCTCAGTGAGTCACGGGCCGGGCCCAGGTATTTCCGCGGGTCGAATTCGGCCGGTTTGGTAGCGAAAATTTCACGCACAGCAGCAGTCATCGCTAAACGGCCGTCGGAGTCGATGTTGATTTTACAAACAGCCGATTTAGCCGCTTCCCGTAACTGATCTTCCGGGATACCGATTGCGTCTTTCAGGGCACCGCCGTATTTGTTGATGATAGCCACTTTGTCCTGAGGTACGGATGAAGATCCATGCAGTACGATAGGGAAACCCGGGATACGTTTTTCAATTTCCTTCAGAATATCGAAACGTAATGGAGGAGGAACCAATACGCCGTCGGCATTCCGTGTACATTGTTCCGGTTTGAACTTATTCGCTCCGTGGGAAGTTCCGATAGAGATAGCCAGTGAGTCTACCCCTGTCTTTTTAACGAAATCTTCTACTTCTTCAGGACGGGTATAAGTGTGGTGTTCGGCAGACACTTCGTCTTCTACGCCGGCCAGTACACCGAGTTCTCCTTCTACGGTTACATCGAACTGATGAGCATATTCCACCACTTTTTTGGTCAGCGCTACGTTTTCATCATACGGAAGATGTGAGCCGTCGATCATGACTGAAGAAAAGCCCATGTCGATACAACTTTTGCAAAGCTCGAAGCTGTCACCGTGATCCAAATGTAAGGTAATCGGAATATTTAAACCCAGCTCTTTAGCATATTCTACAGCCCCTTGAGCCATATAACGAAGCAGGGTCTGGTTGGCATATTTACGGGCACCACTGGAAACCTGAAGGATTACCGGTGATTTACATTCGACAGCTGCCTGGATAATGGCCTGCATCTGTTCCATGTTGTTAAAGTTAAAGGCTGCAATTGCATATTTCCCTGCCATTGCATTTTTAAACATTTCTCTGGTATTCACCAGTCCTAAATCTTTGTAGTTGACCATAACTTATATATTAAAAATTGTATTTTGCTTCAAATGTAGAAAATTATCCACAAAGTATCAATCGGGTATTGAAAAGTTTTAACAAATAATCGTCGTATACGATAGCGGAAAATTATGGGAACAGATTCCTGATTATGAAAATTACGATTATCGGAGCCGGAAATATCGGCGGGGCTATCGCCCGGGGATTAGTAAGGGGAGGCGTGTTCAATGCTTCGGATATTACTTGTACGGATTTGATGCAGGCGAATCTCGACCGTTTATTATCGGCAGATGCTTGTTTTAACGTATCACAGGATAATCCGACGGCTATTCAGGGAGCCGATTTAGTAGTTATCGCGGTAAAACCCTGGCGCGTGGAGGCTGTGATCGACGAGATCCGGGGTGCACTCGATTATGAAAGACAATCGGTCGTTTCCGTCGCTGCCGGAATTCCTTTCGAGCGGTTATTGCGTTATTTTACGAAAGATGCAGTTACAAGGTATTTACCATGTAGTTAGTATGTATCAACTCCAATTCAATTCCAATTCTTCTCCAATTTAACATCAATTTTAATCGGTATTGAATTGAAAATATATTGGAAATTTAAACTTTTTTTATCATATTATTAACCTTGAAACTAAATATAAACATCATGGCAAGGGTAATTTCTTCAAAGCTCAGGCATATTTCCGGACGCATAGGAAACCATATCTTTTAGGGACTTTATTTCAGTGTGCTACCTTTACACCAAAGCAAAGAAACGGCGGAAGTATACTTTGCACTTTCTGAAGAATGGAAGAATACTTCTTTTCATATATACGCTTTCGCCGTAAATGCACGTGCCACATGTTTACCTTAAAGGTACGTTTATGAGTGTAAATAAACTACCTTTAGAAATATATTCGACTGACAATTGGCAATATTTGGGAAAATTCCTTTCTCAGGGCAGAGGCCCTGATGAGTTCCTATCTGTGCAATTTTCTCAGGATTATTTTGTTTTTAGATGACAATCTTCCAGTGATATGAAAACCAATTTTTCTTTGTCTTATCAACCTCCCATCGATATTTTTGAGACAGCCCGTTTGCCGGAATCAGATTTTATTCTGTATTATTCGTCATTACAAGTTTCTTCGGAATATATCTACGCGCTTTATGTTAATAAGAAAGATAATTTATTTTCTCATGCGGAAGGAGAGACTGAAATTCACGTATTCAATTGGGAAGGAGCACCTATAGCTAAAATCCGGATTCCCGACAATATTATTTATTTTGCAGTGGATGAAAAACATCGTTATATATACGGATTAAAAGGTAACGAGGAATTATATCGGTATAAATTTGAATTATGAAAATAAAGTATCTAGTGATCATTTTCACTGTGTATACCCTCACTTCCTGCCACTTTTTCGGACAGGATGCCAGGATGACTTTAGCCTGGTACAATCGGGAAATGATACTTCCTTCCGGATTGACATGCAAGATAATGGGCAAAGATACAGTATGTACTTTTCAGACAAAGAAATGGAAAATATTTACCTATATCGATACGATCGGATGTAGTACTTGCAATTTTCGAGCATTGGATTGGAAACGCATTATACATGAAGCTGATAGCATTACTTCTAATGTCACTTTTATTTTCTATGCCCATTTGAAAAATTATGAAGAATTTGAGGTATATACCGGAATCAACCGGTTCAATTATCCTATTTTTTACGACTACGAAGGGAAGTGCGACAGGCAAAATCATTTACCCGATGACGTTTTTTACCAAACCTTTCTTTTAGATGAAAATAATAAAGTTCAGCTTATCGGTAAACCGATCCCCGATAGTAAACTATGGGAATTGTATAAGAAAATAATTACACAATAAAAAAGTGCCAAAAGGTTTTACTCTTCCGGCACTTTCGACTTAACTTAATTCTGATTTCATTCCATCAGAGCTTCATTACCTTCCCAAAGGTTTTTGGTTTTATCTTCCAAATAAGTTTTTGTATAAGTTCGAGGCTGGTATTTCACTTGTTTTATTTCTTGAAATTTTCCTGATGAATCTATTTTATAATAAGTATCCACACGTTGTGCCTGAACGGAACTAAAACTTGAATAGAACATTATTGGAACTGTATCTATCAGCTGTAGATGGGTTATAATAACAGTTGAATCTTCTTTTATTCGCCATTGTTTTATATATAAACGTTCAGAAGTAATAAAATAAACACCTGCTTCAAGAAAATCAATAACTGTACCCTCTTCATTAAAAGTTGCTAATAACTGTTTATTAGGATCAGATTCACCTATGCTTAAAGCAATAACTATGTAGCTTCTATTATTAGTCTGGAATTTTCTGAAAATGCGAGCAGAAGTTTCATAAGTAGTTCTTTCAGTTAAACCTAAATCCTTGTAAGTATGTAAGGGTAAGGAACCCAATTCCGAACTAGATAAATTATAAATAGTTTTACCCCAAGGTGCTGTTTTTGTACAATTAAAAGGCAATGCAGTTCCCTGAATTCTTGCTATTTTCTCTTTAATATTCAAAGCGTATAGAGTAAAAGAAAATATCAACATAATTGAAAGAGCAAATACTTTTTTCATATTTTTTAGTTTATTTATTAGGTTTTGCTGGTTGCGCAATTGTTTCATTCAAATGTTGGCCATCATTAGGCCTGACTTGAGTTACATCTAATGCAAGCTGATTATAATTAGCATCATCTCTAAATGTATAATTATCTGAATCATAATATAATCTATTGTCGATAGTACTACACGCAGCGGCAGCAGAACTTGCATAACGTCCTGTATCCATATAGGTATAATAATACTGTTGTTGTGTTGTGTCATAACCTCTACCCGCAATAACAATCCAATGATCAGTTGCTCCTTCATTTCCATTTCTTCCTAAAGTATGATTCACTCCAACAATAATAGGACGATTAGCATCCAAATGCCGGTTTATGCAATTTATTGCATTATCATAAACCGTCTCATAACCCTGAGTATTATAATATTCCAGATTGCCATTTCTTTCAAACAATAGCTGATATACATTAGCAGAACTTCCGGTTGCAACACCATAATTAGCCATTATTGACCGGCATCCTGCCATACAATCCCCTGAAACATCATATCCAACAAAATGATCCTGATTTGTCAGATCAATATCCGGTAAAATCGTTCCTTCTCCTGTATCGGGACTTGTTTCTCCGCCACCACTTCCACCGCCGCCGCCTCCCGGATTCGGGTTGGGATCAGGATCTGGATCCGGGTATTCGTAACAGGTGCATTCCCACAATTTACGCTGACACCGGACACATCTGGTACAACTACAATACTTCTCTTTCTGCCCACAATAAAAACACCGCGGACAAAAACAACCGTTTATCGCACCGCAATCCGGACAGGCAACAACGACAACCTCGTCGTTGCAACCATAATGCGGACACTGACCCTCGGGGTAACCGTGAGGACAGTAACCCGAACCGGCACCGCCACCTTCATCGAAGAGATAGGTGCCTGATCTGGTCTTCATCCCCTCCGCCAACCTGATCGTCGAATAATGATCATACTGCCCCTCTCCGGCATGTCCGGCTAATTCTGAACGCTTCATGACCAGCAAACGGCCCGACAAACGGCCGTCCGTATAGCCGAAGGCTTTCACGAACTCACCTTCCAGCGTGGAGCAGAAAACCCGGCCGGTAAAATCACCGCCACCAAGATAGCGAAAATTTTCCAAACTTTTCCCGATATTTCCACGGGCATCGGAAGATGGCACCAAAGTGATCACAAACATATCGGTCTCTCCGCTGCTACGACGGGCTATAACCAGACGACGGCGCGTAAAGGCTCGCTTCTGATAAAGCAATTTACCCGACTTAATTACGCTCTCTACATACAAACTGAAAGTATTCGACTGAAGAGGCACTTCAACCAAACGGACACCGCTATGCCCCGACTCCATCGCCTTATCCCACTCAGGAATCAATTCAACTGCAGGTAAGGCAGAGGATTTCGCCGCTACCCGATCTGTAAAGCGTAAGGGAGCCAGATCGGTGGCATTTTCTTCAAAATAATAACGGGCATCCCTTATTCCAAAATCTTTAAACTCAACCTCTCCCGTTGTCGGAGGTATTCGTTCTAACTCATCGGAACAGGAAATAAAGAAGGATAAGAATATCCCGAAAATCAATAATTTTTTTCTTTTCATAAATCATTTACATTTCATACATTACTCACTTCATTCATTTTTTTCTCTCATCAGCACCTCCTTTTTAAAAATAAAACATACTCCATTTACCAAAAACAGATCTTACCATCCGTATAAGTGAAAATCCGTTCTTCCTTTCCGGTAGTCAAATCCCTTAACCATAGCAGGGCATTGGCAGGTATTTCACTGAATTCCACCCACCTTTCAGTGGCCTCCTTTACTCCCAGCGAACACCATCCCGAGCCGTCATGATAATTCAATTCATACCAATGGCCAGGATATACACTATTGCCATCGTTACGTAATAAACACTCTATACCCGACAAGGAAACTTTTTTGCCCATATCCCATTGTAAAATGTAATTCCGATCTGAAAAGGCATAAGAAATCGGATTATCATCGAAAGCAGGGGAAGAAGCGGTGAATCCCGGAACATTTTGCAGGGGTTTTATACTTTCCCCTTTCGCGTTATATAATACACATTCACCTACATAAAACGGCCTTCGGGAACATATTCTCCAGTATCGGTAGGATTGGGAAGAACCGGTTTTTATTTCAGCCCATTGCAATTCGGAGATATATTTAAACACGCCGATACTGTCTTTCCGTCGGAAAGAGGGATCATTGGAAGCTTCCACCACCGAATTCAAAAACGGTCGGTTGGCCGACCTTAGCATGAGCCTTGAAGGATACTTCCGTTTCAGTTTTAACGTGAGCAGGTGAGTGGTATCGGGTCGTAACAGCTGTACTTTTCCGGTCAAATCCAATAGAAAAGGATAAGAAACGGCAACGGCATCCCCGTCCGGATAAATCAACGGCAAATATACAATACCACACCCGACATCTTTAAAAAGGAACCGTCCTTCCCGAAGTCCGGCATAAGCGACAGGTTCCCATTTCAAGTCATTGAATACACCCAAATACCCATAGGTAACGGATACCGGTTTGAGGGGTGTCACCGGGACATCTTTCACCCGGGTATAGCAGGAAGTCACGTCCCGGTAAAAAGGACTTCGGAAAAAAGGAGGAATGTATTCACTTTTACCGGTGTCCGGAGCAGGATTACGGGTAAAAGTCTGGCGATAAATCTTCCCCTGTTTATTAACCTCAAATGCGAGACGTTGTATACTGTTCATCTGTCTGTTATCTATCATCACCGACCAGCAATGTCTGTCGTTCCGGGTCGGGAAAGCCGGATTCAGGTCCAGAGCAACCGGACACAGCGTAAGTCTGGCCAACCAGCTTCTGAGCATAGCCAGGCTCACACATCCCGTCAGATTATAGTTGATAAGATTTCCCCGGTACAATACTTTTGCCTCCCGGGGCATCCGGCCATTAAAAATCTGAGACAACCCGATGCCTGTTGCCACTTCGTTGCCGATATCGTCATAGTTCAGTAAATCGGCAATATCGGTGTGGAATATCGAATCCTGCAACCTGAAAAGTTGCTGGGGACGTTCGTGTCCAACCCGGTAGGGCAATACATACTCACACAATTGACCGAACAGCAAGTTTTTTAACCAGGGTCTTTTTCGGATGGCACTAAAAGTCGAGTCGATATAAGTAATCAGAAAATTACTATCCAATTGTTCGATATCTTCATACCGCACCAACCCTTCCGTTGCACCGGGTTGTTGAAAGAATGCTTCGTACAAAGTCGCTTTAAAAATGAAGCTTTGTCCACAGTAAACCGAATCGATCCATTGTTTATAAACATCGAGGGCCTCTCCCTCATACCAGCCATGACCCGGCATGTTAGCGATCAGATAGCAGGCAGCCCGGTATTTCAACGAATCGGCAGGATGCAAAGAATAATGTTTTAATACCTGCTCCAGCTGCATCCTGTTTTTCCCGCTTTTACTCAATGCCTGTTCCAATGGTGAGTCGGACGTACAGCTGATAAAAAAATAACTCCAGCACACAAAGAAAAAATAATATTTGCTCATATATGTCTTACTCTTTGGGTCGATAATTCTGTAAGAAAATTCTTGCCTGATTTCTAATCCGCAAAACCGAGGTATTGACTACTTTCACTTGCATAGACAACATATATTCGGCCTGTATGGCTGCCTGGCCGGGAGAGCCGTCAGCCCGGTACAGATTGAACAAATGATAATGCGGAACTATATAGGCCGGAGTCATAAAAGAAGCGGAGAGATAAGCCTTTTCAGCTTCTGCATTCCTGCCAGCCTGCTGATAGCACATCCCCAAATCGCACACCAGCCGGGAGGATGGTTTTAAAGCACAGGCATTTTCCAGTACCGGCAGGGCTTCCGCATATTGCCGGTGATTGAATAATGTCTTTCCGTAACAAAGTACAAAATCAGCATTTCCCTGCAGATACCGGTAAGAGTTTATCATCCCTGTTCCGGTCAGAACCGATACATCCGATTGTGCTTCTGACAGAAGCCTGTCCGCCCTCTTTTCCTGCCTGTATTCAAAACAGATAAAGACCGGTAAGGAAAGAAGGAACAGGCCGGCAACAAATCTGTACCCGGTTTTCCATCTCCCCTTTTTTACAAGGACCGGAGACGATACATTTCCGGCAATTACAGCCAAAGCAGCAACAGCGATAGTTATAATCAAACCGATTGAAAAAGGGTAGCTGAAAAAACCGAAACTCAGGATTGCCAGAAATACGGAACCCGCATCCCGGGATTTTTGATTACCACGGAAAGAGTGACGGCATCCGGTAAAAATCAGGAGAACAAAGAGAACAAAACCTGCAATTCCCGTTTCAAAAAGTATCCGGAGAAATTCGTTAAAAGCATATACATTATTTCCGGCAACGTTTGCATAAGCAGAAACGGAATGTTCCCTAAACCATCCGGCCTGTAAAGGCATATATAAAGCCTCGAGACTACCCTGGCCCCACCACAATGCTTCCGGCAGTTTACTTCCGATAACCTGCCAGATTAAAAATCTGCCTTGCACGGAGTCCGGCCGCATCCGGTATCCGGCATAGATTCCAATTAATAGAATGACCGACAGTAGTATAAACGACAAGTAGTTCGGATACCGGTATTTTTGCCGGGCTGCTTTCCACAGTATACCCATAACCAAAGCAATCCAGGATGCCCGGGAATTTATGGACAGTATACCATAAAGCAAAAGTAAAAAATTCAGCAACCAGCACACCTTCCACCCGATGCCGAACTCTTTCTTAAAAGAACAGATCCCTGCCAGAAAGGAAAGCACTAAAAACAATGCGAGTATAGAGGGATTGAAAAAACATCCCGTACCCTTCAGTAAATAATGGTAGGAAGGCAGGAAATCCGTGATTTGTAAAATATACCATATTCCTTGCAGCCCACCTGCAAAAAATAGCAGGATAAAAAATGTACTGCCCGACTTTATATTCCTTACATAAACATATAACAGAAGCAGCATAACGGTATAAAGGGGAACATTCGGATTAAATATCCGGTCGGTTATCAAAATACGACTTCCGTAATAGAGGACGAATAAGCCGAATATCAAATCCAATTCATTTAATCTGAATTGCCGTTTTCTGAGAATCTTCATCCCCACCCATAAAGCAATAACTATAAAACCGCCGAACCTCGCAGTCGATCCTGTTAAATAGACGTCGACAGGCCAAAGAACCGGGCATAGAAACAGCAGGAAGCCTACCGGGAAATACTCAACGCAAATCCCCTTACAAAATTTCAATTTATTTTGCATATAAAACAAAACATAAAAAGGCATGGCATTTTGACACACCTGAAAAAATCAGCACCTTGATGTATTTTATTAAAATTCTATTACAGAATATTACATTTCAAATATATTACACCGATTGAAGTCAAACAAATATTCAATATTCTATAATATACCAAAGATTAAAAAACAGAGAATTAAAGTTTTGCTCTTTCAGGAAAAGGTATCCTTTTTATCACAAGAAAATCAGGATCATAAAGGCCAGATTGCCTAATTGGGTCAGTGCTGCTTTGGTCAGACAGCCGTAGAGGCTCATAACGGCAAACGTGCCGATGGTGACGAAAAAGGTTGAAGCGATCGATTCGGTCGTGAATACCAGAAAATGAATGGAGAAAGTGATCTCTCTACCATTCGATTTCCTTCAACCCATGTTCCCGTAGATATTGGTTTGTGCGGCTGAACTGGTGATTGCCGAACCATCCGCCCCGGTTGGCAGAAAGCGGGGAGGGGTGTACGCATTTAAGCACCAGGTGCCGGTCGGTATCGATAAATGCGCCTTTGCGTTGGGCATAGGATCCCCACAACAGGAATACCAGGTGTTCTTTCTTTTCTGCGATCTTGCGGATAACGGCATCGGTGAAAGTTTCCCAGCCTTTGTTCTGGTGCGAACCGGCTTGGTGGGCCCGTACGGTAAGCGTTGCATTGAGCAGCAGTACCCCCTGGTCCGACCAGCGTTCCAGGTTGCCCGAACGGGGAACAGGAGTACCCAGGTCATCGTGTATTTCTTTAAATATATTTTGCAGGGAAGGCGGTTGCTCGATACCTTCGGGCACGGAAAAACAAAGGCCGTGCGCCTGTCCGGGACCGTGGTAAGGATCCTGTCCGAGGATAACGACTTTCGTATTGTCTACCGTACAATGGTTGAATGCATTGAATATCAGTTTGCCGGGAGGGAAAATCCGGGTTTGGGCGTATTCGTTTTTTACAAAAGCGATCAGTTCGGCAAAATACGGTTTGTCAAATTCTTCCTGAAGCAGTGCTTTCCAGGATTCTTCAATTTTAACGTCCATATGGAATAAGTTTTACCTTGATTTCAAATAGTTTCGGCCACCGTTTCCCGGTGACATAAAAAGTTCCTTTCCCGGCATTCCACGCGATACCGTTCAGCACATCGTCTTTGTCGTCTAGCCGGGCTTTATCGGCGGCAGGCAAGAGTCCGGGCAGGTTCAGCTCGCCCCGGACAATGCCGGTTTCCGGATCGATGACGACAATCCGGTCGGTCAGCCACACATTCGCCCAGATCATACCGTCTACGTATTCCAGTTCGTTCAGTTGGTCTACCGGACCGTTATGATCGTATACTTCTACTTCTTTCAGTATATTGAACGTCGACGGAGCGATATGGTAAAGCTTGTTGCTGCCGTCGCTCATGATCAGGTGGTCTCCGGCCGTAGTAATCCCCCAACCTTCGGAATTATAATTGAAGGTCGATTCCAGGGTAAAAGTTTTCAGATCGTAAATGAAACCTTTGCGTGACCGCCAGGTGATCTGGTAAATTTTATCTTCATATATCGTGATCCCTTCTCCGAATAACTGACTGTCGATATTTAAAACCGATAGAGTTTTACCGGTTTGCATGTCTGTTTTACGAATAGACGATTCGCCATATTGCCCCGTTCCCTCGTATATAAAACCGTCCTGATAGATCAAACCTTGTGTATAGGCTTTCGGATCGTGAGGAAAAACGTTGACTACTTCATAACTGTAAATGGCCGGAGCCTGATCGGGTTTCACCCGGATCGTCGTTGTCGCGATTCCCCGTTTGTTGTCCGGATGCCATGCCATCACTTTGATGGTCATATTGCCGGTTTTACCTTCCGGTATCCGGTAAGTAAAACTCCGGTCCTCTTTACCGGCCGTTGCGATTTGCTGGCCGTCGATATAGAAGGCGGCAGAATCGACAGGGAAACGGTCCTTGCTTTCAAAACCGATAACGATCTCCTCGTTGAAAGCATACATCTTATCTTTCCCGGGCGATGTAAGTTGAATACTTTTCACATACCTCACCTCGTCTTTCGGAAGTTCTGCAGCCAAAGGAGTTTTTTTTTCTTTGTTCGCCGTTTTATTCCCTCCGCAGGAACAGATGAAAAAGGCACATAATATGTAAAAAAAACAGGTCATCCGCTGTTCGTATCTGTTCAATTTTCTACCAGTTCCCATTCATATCCCTCTTTGGTATCCTTAATGGCGACTCCGGCTGCTTTCAGTTCGTCCCTGATCTTGTCGGAAGTGGCCCAGTCTTTCTTTTGCTTGGCTTCTGTACGGATAGACATCACCATATCCAATATTTTCCCCAGCACTTCGTGATCCTGGCTCACCGATTCGCTTTCGGCCTTCAGTCCCAGGATATCGAATACATAATCCTGATACAGTTTTTTCAATTTAGCCAGATTACCGGCGTCTATCTTCTCGTTTCCTGCCACCAGTGAATTGATCATCCGTACTCCGTCGAACAAGTGGGAGATCAGGACCGGTGTGTTGAGGTCGTCATCGATCGCTTCTTCACATTGGGTGATCAGTTCATCCACATCTACCGTATTACCGGCCGAAGCTTTCACTTTGTCCAGTGCCCGGACCGCTGCCATCAGGCGTTCATATCCCTTTTGGGCGGCTTTCAGGGCCTCGTTCGAGAAATCCAGCGGACTCCGGTAGTGGGCCTGCAGGATAAAGAAACGGACGGTCATCGGGGAATAGGCTTGCTCGAGCACATCGTTTTCTCCCGAAAAGAGTTGGTCCAGGGTGATGAAATTCCCCAGCGATTTGCCCATTTTCTGTCCCTTGATAGTGACCATATTGTTGTGCATCCAATATTTCACGGCTTCGTGTCCGTAGGCAGCCGTACTTTGGGCAATCTCACATTCGTGGTGGGGAAACTGCAGGTCCAGCCCGCCGCCATGGATATCGAAACGGTCGCCCAGATACTTCTGGCTCATGCACGAACATTCCAGGTGCCAACCCGGAAAACCGTTACTCCACGGAGAAGGCCAGCGCATGATATGTTCCGGAGTAGCTTTTTTCCATAGGGCGAAATCGGCCGGATTCCGTTTTTCTCCCTGGCCGTCTAACTGACGGGTGTTGGCAAATAACTCTTCCACCCGGCGGCCGGATAGTTTCCCATAGCTGTATTTTTTGTTGTAAGCCTCGACATCGAAATAAATACTTCCGTCGCTCTCGTAAGCGAATCCGTTGTCCAGGATTTTTTTCACCAATTCTTCCTGCTCGATGATATGGCCCGAAGCATGAGGCTCTATACTGGGCGGAAGGGTGTTCAATTGCTCCATATTGTGATGGTAGCGGTTGGTATAAAACTGAACGATTTCCATCGGTTCCAACCGGTCGAGCTTCGCTTTCTTCTCGATTTTGTCTTCGCCGTCGTCACTGTCGTCGGTAAGATGGCCGACATCGGTGATGTTACGCACATAACGCACTTTGTAGCCCAGATATTTCAGATACCGGAACAACAGGTCGAAAGTAATGGCCGGACGGGCATGTCCCAAATGGGCATCCCCGTAGACGGTGGGCCCGCAAACGTACAACCCGACAAAAGGAGGATTGATCGGTTCGAACTGTTCTTTCTTGCGCGATAAAGTATTATATAGGACCAGTCGATTTTTCATTTTCTATATCCATTTAGTTTAAAACGAAAACAAAAATAATAAATAAGTCAATACGATACCGACTTAACACGCAAAAATCAAATCTAACCGGTAAAAAATCAGTCTTCGGTCGAGAAGACTACCTTCATATTCGTACGGTTTTCCAATAGCGCCCCATAGGCATTATACACCTGTTGGCTTTTGTCACGGGTGGTGACATAATGCCCGTTATTCAGGCATTCGATTTTCTGAAACTGACAAGGCAGTATGGTAGAGCCATATTGGTTGTATACCCCGAACTTCTTGTCCCGTTTGACGATATAACGATGGCCTAAAGAAATGATCTCGTCATACTGGCAGGGAATAATGGTCGAGCCGTACCGGTTGAATATGCCCTTTTTACCGTTTGCCGTGACGTAATAAATATTCCCTTCCTGTTGTATTTTGTTGTAGCGGCAAGGAATAATCGTACTTCCATAGGTGTTGACGATACCCTGAAGACCGTTATTCTCCACCAGATATTCTCTTCCTTCTTTCCGGACAGAATTGTATCGGCAGGGAAGTATCGTCGAGCCGTAAGTGTTGTAAATTCCGTATTTACCGCCTGCCGACACATAATAAACTCCGTCTTCGTATTCTATCGTGTTGTATTTGCAGGGGATAACGGTACTTCCATAGGTATTGACGATCCCTTTCAGACTGTCGTTTTCAACCAGGTATTTCCCCCCTTCTTTGTATATCGAAGTGTATTGGGTAGGAACGATTACCGAACCGTACAGGTTGTATATGCCCTGATATTTGCCTTTTGTCACGTAATAGGCATTGTCTTTGCATTCGATCTGGCTGAATTGGCAAGGGATAATAACACTTCCATAGCGGTTGTAAACCCCTTTGAGCCGGTCCCGGCAGACGTAAAAACAACGGTCGGTGAGTTCGATCTGGTTATAGCGGCAGGGGATAATTGTCGAACCGTACCGGTTGTAAATTCCGTATAACCCTTCCGACGATACCCAAAAAAAATTATTCGATAATTCTATTTTTTCAAAACGGCAGGGCAAGACCAGGGTCCCGTAATAATTGACAATTCCTTTCCGGTCGTCGCGGCTGATTTGAAGATACTGATTTTCATATTCTTCGATCTTATCGTATTCACAAGCGAGGGAAAGGTAAAGCCAGGCATACCCTTTTTTCAGGGCAATCGGCCGGTCAATCTCTTTCGGAAACCGGCCATCCCGTTTGTGCTCTTCATAAAAATAACTGATGATACCGTATTTCCGGCCCTTTCTGACTTTGAAAAAGCAATTGTGTTGAGGTACGATTTCGTCGTACTCGTACGGTATGGCCAGCTGTTTGTCGATCACGATACCGTATTTCCCGTTTTGCCGTTCGATCCGGCACTCGTCGAAATGGTTGTCGTAGCATTCTGCAAATGCAAAAGTTACACACAATAGAAAAATGAGGGTAGAAATCAGTTTCATAAGTTTGTTTTTAGACTTCAATAATAAGAAAATATTTCTTAATTCCCAAAGAAATGTATCGACTTATTAAAAAAATCGTATATTTGTTTACATTTTATTGCTGTCTCGATTTTCTTTTTTTTGATTTTCCAGTTCCGGCCGTCTCCTTCCCGGATGCTGTGGTATTCTTCGATGTATTCCTTCAGTTCTTTTACTTCTTTTGGAAGCAAGGAAATGAAACCGGTTTTTCTGAAATAGGATTGAGAAAGAATTCGCCGATCAGATCGGTTTCAAAAAGACTTTTGGGACACCTTACCCGGCGACGGATTATCCGATCAGGAATTCGAATAGGTTCGGATTGTCATTGAGATATTCGTAGAGGATACCTTCGGATTTCATGCGGTCCAGCAGGCCCTGGAAATCTTCGGGATGCTGGATCTCGATGCCGATGAGGGCAGGGCCTTTTTCGCGGTTTGTCTTCTTCTTGTATTCGAAATAGGTGATGTCGTCGTGGGGGCCCAGGACGTTGCTGACAAAACTCTGGAGTGCACCGGCTCTTTGCGGAAAACGGACGACGAAGTAATGTTTCAGGCCTTCATATAATAAAGAGCGCTCCTTGATGTCTTCCATGCGGGTGATGTCGTTGTTGCTGCCGCTGACCACACAAACGACGTTTTTTCCTTTAATTTCATTTTTGTAAAAGTCGAGAGCACTCATACTCAGGGCTCCTGCCGGCTCTACTACGATAGCGTCGAAGTTGTAAAGATTCAGGATCGTCGTACAAATTTTGCCTTCGGGCACGACGACGATATCGTCCAATACTTTCTTGCAGATAGCGTAAGTGAGCTCTCCTACCCGTTGTACGGCTGCCCCGTCGACAAATTTATCTACTTCGTTCAGTTCGGTTACCTCTCCGCATTCGAACGATTTTTTCATTCCGGCGGCACCGGCCGGTTCGACTCCGATGATCTTGGTCTTCGGGCTCATTTGCTTATAGAAACTACCGATACCGGAAGCCAGTCCGCCACCACCGATCGGTACAAAGATATAATCGAGCTTCATCCGGGCTTCCTGAATGATTTCTAAACCGACGGTTGCCTGCCCCTCGATGATCCGGGGATCGTTGAAGGGAGGGATAAATACCATATCGTTTTTTTTACAGGCTTCGATTGCTGCTGTATTGGCCTGATCGAAAGTATCTCCCGTCAGGACGACTTCAATGGATTTACCCCCGAACATTTTTACCTGGTTGATCTTTTGCCTGGGAGTAGTAACGGGCATATAGATTTTTCCCTGGATACCGAGTTTGCTGCAGGAGAAGGCTACGCCTTGGGCATGATTGCCGGCACTGGCACAAACCACTCCTTTCTCCATCTCTTCAGGAGTCAGGGATTTGATTTTATTATAAGCTCCCCGGATTTTATACGATCTCACCATTTGAAGATCTTCCCGTTTCAGAAAGATATTGGCTTCGTATTTATCGGATAGATTTCTGTTTTTCATGAGGGGTGTCGGGACCAGAATGTCGTTGAGCGTATGCTCCGCCGTCATGATATCTTTCAAAGAAGGAAAATAAGGATCACTCATATTGTTCGGTTTAATTGGTCTGTTTTTTCATTTACCCGATGTTCTTTGCTATAAAATCGCCTACTTCGCTGGTCGGATAGGCCTGTCCGTCTTCAGCGATATCTTCGGTAACGATACCGGCTTCGACCGAACGATCGACTGCCTGGCGGATGCTTGCTCCGGCTGCTTTCAGGTTGAAGGCATATTCGAACATCATAGCGGCGGATAAAATGGTTGCCAGAGGATTGGCCACATTTTTGCCGGCGGCCTGAGGATAGGAACCGTGGATCGGTTCGAACAGCGAGGTGTGGATACCGATAGAAGCGGAAGGCAGCAAGCCTAATGAGCCTGTGATGACACTGGCTTCGTCGGTGAGGATATCGCCGAACATGTTTTCTGTAACGATGACATCGAAATGTTTGGGTTGCTGGATGAGTTTCATCGCCGCATTGTCGACAAACATGTATTCGACATTTACCTGAGGATAAGCCGGAGCCATCTCTTGTACGGTTTCGCGCCATAGCCGGGAGGTTGCCAGGACATTGGCTTTATCGACAACTGTCAGTTTGTTGCGGCGCTTCATGGCGTACTCGAAACCTAATCGGCAAATCCGTTTGATTTCGGCTTTGGTGTATACACAACTGTCGAAAGCGGTTTGCCCGTCTTCCGAACGTCCCTGGGGCTGCCCGAAATAAATGCCGCCGGTGAGTTCCCGGATACAGATGAAATCGGCCCCTTCTACGAGTTCTTGTCGCAGAGGAGAGCGGTGAACAAGGGATTTGAAAGTACTGACCGGACGGAGGTTGGCATATAATCCTAATTTTTTGCGCATTTCCAGCAATCCTTGTTCCGGACGGACTTTGGCTTGGGGATTGTTGTCGAAACGGGGATCCCCGATCGCTCCGAACAATACGGCATCCGATTGCATACAAATCCGGTGAGTTTCTTCCGGATAAGGATTCCCGGTCTTGTCGATGGCTGTTGCCCCTACTGATCCGTAGGTATAGCCGACGGTATGACCGTATTTTTTGCAAGTGGCATCGATGGCTTTGATGGCCTGTTCTATGATTTCCGGTCCGATGCCGTCACCGGGTAATACTGCTATTTTTAAATCCATGATGAAATGAGTTTGTAAGGTTCATAAGGCGACTCTTGCACTGGCTTTGTCAGAACCGAAGGCTCGCCGATCGTTTTAACGGGTCTTTTCAAATGCTTCGATCTTATGGTGTATGCTCATCAGATAGTCGACATCATCGTATCCCTTCAACAAACACTCTTTTTTGTAGGGAGAAATTTCGAAAAGTTCTTGCTCTCCTGTGGCTGTCAAGGTGACGGTCTGCCGTTCCAGATCGATACTGACGGTGGTCGAAGGAGCTGACCGGACGACCTGGAATAGCTTTGCCAGAAACGATTCGCTCACCTGTACAGGAAGTAATCCGTTGTTCAGGGCATTGTTGCGGAAAATATCGGCGAAAAAACTGGAAATGACTACTTTGAAACCTGCTCCATAAATGGCCCAGGCCGCATGTTCACGGCTGGAACCACAGCCGAAATTTTTCCCTGCAATTAAAATTTCTCCGGTATAGTCGGGGGAGTTCAGGACGAAATCTGTTTTCGGGTTTCCCTGAGCATCATACCGCCAGTCGAAAAACAATTGTTTGCCGAACCCTTCCCGGGTGGTCGCTTTCAAAAAACGGGCCGGAATGATCTGGTCGGTGTCTACATTTTCGATTTTCAGTGGTATCGCTGTGGATGTTAGGGTTGTGAATTGGTTTATCATGAGTTGAAAAGAGTTACTGAGTTGTTGAGTTACTGAGTTACTGAGTTGCTGAGTTACTGAGTTGTTGAGTTGTTGAGTTACTGAGTTGCTGAGTTACTGAGTTGTTGAGTTGTTGAGTTGCTGAGTTGCTGAGTTACTGGGTTGCTGAGTTGGAGTGAGTCGGGGACGGTGATTATGCCGTGGATAGCACAGGCAGCAGCGACGAGTGGGCCTGCCAGTAGAGTGCGGGCTCCCGGTCCTTGCCGGCCTTCAAAATTACGATTGGAGGTGGAGACACAATATTTCCCTGCCGGAATTTTGTCGTCGTTCATTGCCAGGCAGGCGGAGCATCCCGGTTGCCGCAATTCGAAGCCTGCAGCCTCGAGTGTATCCCTGATCCCTTCGTCGATGGCTTGTTTTTCTACCTGTTTGCTGCCCGGAACGATCCAGGCTGTCACGCCTGCTGCTTTTTGCTTGCCTTTCACATAGTCGGCGAATACCCGCAGATCTTCGATCCGTCCATTGGTACAACTGCCGACAAAAACATAGTCGACCGGTTTGCCCGGTAGCTTTTCGCCCGGTTTGAAGTCCATGTATTCCAGAGCTTTTAAGAAGGAAGGCAGGGAAGTCTCTTCGATTTCGGAGACTTCAGGGATAGAGTGGGTGAGAGCGATCCCCATACCGGGGTTGGTGCCGTAGGTGATCATAGGGTAGATGTCGGCAGCATCGAATGTGACTTCTTTGTCGAAGATGGCGTCGGGATCACTGTATAGCTGCTTCCATTGTGCGACAGATTTGTCCCATTCGGTTCCTTGGGGCGCATATTCCCTGCCTTTCAGGTAGGCAAAGGTCGTTTCGTCCGGAGCGATCATCCCGCCGCGGGCTCCCATTTCGATGCTCATATTACAGATCGTCATCCGGGCTTCCATCGATAGCGAGCGGATAGCCGATCCGGCAAATTCGATGAAATGTCCGGTACCGCCGCCGGTACCTAGTTTCGAAATGAGATATAAAATGATATCTTTCGAACAAACTCCGGGATTCAATTGTCCTTCGACATTGATCCGCATGGTCTTGGGTTTGGATTGCAATACACATTGGGAGGCTAATACCATTTCTACCTCGCTGGTTCCGATGCCGAACGCCACGCAGCCCATAGCTCCGTGGGTGGAAGTATGGCTGTCTCCACAGACGATGGTCATTCCCGGTTGGGTCAGACCTGTTTCGGGACCCACCACATGGATAATTCCGTTTTTGGGGGTACCGACTTTGAAAATCGTGATACCGTGTTCGGTACAGTTATTTTCGAGCATCGACAGTTGCCGGGCGGATTGCAGATCCTGTACCGGCAGATGTTGATTTTGTGTGGGTATATTGTGATCGGGGCTGGCTGTGACCTGAGCCGGACGGAATACTTTCGCGCCGCGCGAATGAAGCCCTTCGAAAGCTTGTGGACTCGTTACTTCGTGAATGTATTGCCGGTCGATATAGAGCACACATGAACCTCCGGCGATGGTGTCGAGTTCGTCATTGTCGGGAGTATAACCGATGGCTTTCAAATGATGTTTCAGTGCTGCACGGCCACTACGGGCGGTGAGGACGATACTGGACTGATCGACCCCTACGTCTTCCGGGGCGATGATTTCATAGGTCTCCCGGCTTTTCAGTACACCGTCTTGGTGGATGCCCGACGAATGGGCGAAAGCATTACGGCCGACGATGGCTTTGTTGGGTTGTACCGGCACCCGCATCAAACTGGATACCAGCTGGCTGGTAGCGATGATTTGCCTGGTGTTGATACCGATATTGAAATCCAGATTTTTGTGACAGGCAATCGCCATCACGATTTCTTCGAGGGCGGTGTTACCGGCCCGTTCGCCGAGGCCGTTGATCGTCACTTCGACCTGCCGTGCTCCGTTTTGTACGGCGGCTAAAGTGTTGGCAGTGGCCATGCCCAGATCGTTGTGGCAATGAGTGGAAATAATGGCTTTGTCGATGTTGGGGACATGATTCATCAGATAGGCGATCTTTGCTCCGTACTCGTTCGGCAGACAATACCCCGTGGTGTCGGGGATATTGACGACGGTGGCGCCGGCTTTGATCACTGCTTCTACTACCCGGGCCAGGTATTCTTCTTCTGTACGGCCTGCATCTTCGGCGTAAAATTCGACATCATCGACAAATCGACGGGCATATTTTACGGCCTCTACCGCTCTCCCGACGATTTCGTCGGGAGTGGAATTCAATTTTTCGTGGATATGATACCAGGAGGTACCGATTCCGGTATGGATACGTCCCCGTTTGGCAAATTTCAATGCTTCGGCAGCCACTTCGATGTCTTTTTTTACAGCCCGGGTCAGAGCACAGATGGTTGGAACGGTTACTGCTTTAGAAATCTCTACAACGGAATTGAAATCCCCGGGACTCGAGATGGGGAAACCGGCTTCGATGATGTCTACACCCAGTTTCTCGAGCTGCCTGGCAACTTCTATCTTTTCGATTGTATTCAGCTGACACCCCGGAACTTGCTCTGCATCCCGAAGGGTGGTATCGAATATATATACTTTTTCACGCATGAGGTGATGAGGTAAAAGGTTAGAGGCGAAAAGGCTATTAGGCTAAAAGCTATAAGTTATAAGGTGGAAGCGGGAGTAGGTAAAAAAGGGAAAGGGATTAGTGAAGGTTATTGGGGCGCTTTTCATCTTTTGCTTTTTCGCCGATCTCCTTTCACTTTTTACTTTTCGCTTCTAGCTTTTTGCTTCTAGCCTTTTCGCTTTAATTGTTTTCCGGTCTCAGTTTCCGAACGACGGCACCGGCTTGCCACATCTCGGATTCGCGCATGGTCTGAAGTTCTTTTTCCAGTTTTTCACGATAGTCGGGCCGGCTGTTGGAATCGATCGAACGTTGGGCTTCGTTGCCACAAGATACCTGGCCGTACAATTCGTCGAATACCGGTTTGGCGGCATCCCGGAATTTCTTCCACCAATCGAGTGCTCCCCGTTGTGCTGTCGTCGAGCAGTTGGCATACATCCAGTCCATACCGTTTTCTGCAATTAAAGGCATCAGACTTTGGGTCAGTTCCTCGACGGTTTCGTTGAAGGCTTCCGAAGGAGTGTGGCCGTGTTCGCGTAAAGTGTCGTACTGGGCTGCAAAAATGCCCTGGATCGCTCCCATCAGAGTACCCCGTTCTCCTGTCAGGTCGGAATATACTTCCCGCTGAAAGGTGGTCTCGAACAGATAACCCGAGCCTACTCCGATTCCTAAAGCGATAACCCGGTCCCAAGCTTTGCCGGTGGCATCCTGGAAGATGGCATAACTGGAATTTAATCCCCGTCCCTGTAAGAACATTCTCCGCAATGAAGTACCCGAGCCTTTCGGAGCGATCAGGATGACATCGACATCGGCCGGCGGGATGATGCCTGTGCGATCTTTATAGGTGATGCCGAAACCATGTGAGAAATAGAGGGCTTTGCCGGGAGTCAGGTGTTTTTGAATAGTCGGCCATACGGCGATCTGACCTGCATCCGATAGTAAATATTGTATGATCGTTCCTCTCCGGGCGGCTTCTTCGATGTCGAACAGGGTTTCGCCGGGTATCCAGCCGTCGGCTACGGCTTTATCCCAGGTTTTACTTCCCCGGCGCTGACCTACGATTACGTTGAAACCGTTGTCTTTCAGGTTCAGGGCCTGACCGGGACCTTGTACACCGTATCCTATAACAGCAATGGTTTCGTTTTTCAATACCTCGAGCGCTTTTGCCAATGGAAATTCTTCTCTGGTTACTACGTTTTCTTTTACTCCTCCGAAATTAATTTGTGCCATAATAATAATGATTTAATTGTTAGTGTTATTTTGTCCTTGATCCGGGTTGTTTACGCTTTCGTCGTATTTTCCCGTTTCTGTAAATATTCATTCAATAGTTCGCGTTTTGATTTGATGATCGCGATTTGGCCCGACCGGACGAATTGCTGTACTCCATGGGGTTGTAGTAATTCGAACAGAGACTGGGTATCCTCTTTGTGTCCGGTCTTTTCCAGTACGATATAATCGTCACAGATTTCCAGTATCCGTACATGGTGGTCGCGTACCAATTTTTCGACACTGTTGCTCCGGGTGACTTTGTAAAGTGCGATTTCCTGTTGTACCACTTCATCCGGGGTGAAAACAAAGGCTTTCAGTACATCGATTTTCTTTTCGATCTGCTTGACCAGTTTCTCTATCTTTTCGGGATCGGTGATGACGACTATGGTAAATTTGTGAATGCCCGGGATAGACGATTCCGAAGTCGTCAGGCTTTCGATATTGATATCCCGGCAAGTGAATACCGTCGTGATCTGGCTTAGCAATCCTACTTTGTTTTCTGAAAAGACCGTTATGATATATTCTTTATTCATCGCATCATTTTTCTATTTTATTATTATCGATAATCTCTTTTTCTCTCCCTTTTTTCCCTTTCTCCCCCTTTCTCCCCCTCCTCCCCCTCCTCTACCTCCTGGCCTCCAGCCTATAGCCTTTAGCTTTCAACTTTTTCCTTTATTCCAATCTCACATCCCCCACAGCTGCACCGGCAGGAACCATCGGAAATACATTCTCTTCCGGTTCAACCCGAACCTCCAGCAGAAAGGCTCCGGGATGTTCCTTCATGGCATGGATGGCTGTTTCCAGTTCGTCCCGTTTTTCCACGCACCGGTAGGCGATACCGTTTCCTTGGGCGATTGCCCCGAAGTCAGGGTTAGTCATTTCGGTAAATGAGTACCGCTTGTCGAAAAAGAGCTCCTGCCATTGGCGCACCATACCCAGAAAGCTATTGTTCAGCAGGATAATCTTCACCGGTACCCGGGATTGAAAGATGGTACCGAGTTCCTGCAGGTTCATTTGAAAACCACCGTCACCGACAAACAGGCAAACCTCTCTTTGGGGGGCTCCGATTTTTGCTCCGATAGCTGCCGGAAGGCCGAATCCCATGGTGCCTAATCCACCCGAAGTGACGATACTCCGCGTATGTTTGAAGCGGAAATAACGGGAAGCTACCATCTGCTGTTGCCCGACATCGGTGACCAGAATCGCGTCGTGGTGATAGGCTTTCGATACCAGGTCGACTACTTCTCCCATACGGATTTGCTTGCTCGTGGGGTAGAGCGCCGGTTCTATGATTTCCTGATATTCGATGTTGTAACAGGCTTTGAATTCCGCTATCCAGTCGGTATGCCGGTTGGGGACCACTAATTCTGTCAGGGCGGGTAAAGTCTCTTTGACATTTCCCAGGACAGGTACGTCGGCATATATGATTTTATTCACTTCGGCAGGATCGATTTCCAGGTGGATGATCTTGGCGTTGATGCCGAATTGTTCGGGATTTCCGGTTACCCGGTCGTCGAAACGCATGCCTATCGCGATCAGTAAATCGCATTCTTTGTTTTTTATATTGGGGGCATAATTCCCATGCATACCCAACATACCGACGAATTGGGGATGATCGGAAGGAATGGCCGACAGTCCCAATAAAGTGGAAGCTGCAGGGATACCGCTTTTTTCCAGGAAAACACGTAGTTCTTTTTCTGCCCCGCCGAGGATGACGCCCTGGCCGATTAAAGCCAACGGTTTACGGGACAGATTGATCAATTTGGCCGCTTCTGCAATTTTTTCTTTATCGATGGCCGGAGACGGGCAATAACTCCGGATGAAGCTGACCTTTTCATAATGATATTCGGCCATTTCTTGCTGGGCATCTTTGGTAATATCTACCACGACGGGTCCGGGACGTCCCGTGCGGGCGATATAGAATGCCTTGGCGATGGCTGCAGGGATATCGGCGGCATGCCGTACCTGGCAGTTCCATTTGGTTACAGCCTGGGTGATCCCTACGAAGTTGGTTTCCTGAAAAGCATCGGTGCCCAGGAAACCGGAACCTACCTGTCCGCTGATCAGAACGACAGGAGTCGAATCCATCATCGCGTCGGCAAGGCCTGTTACCGTATTGGTAGCTCCGGGACCCGAAGTGACGATACAGACACCGGGACGTCCGCTTACCCGGGCATAGCCCTGGGCGGCATGTAATGCCCCCTGTTCATGACGTACGAGGATGTGGTTGAGACGGTCCCGATAGTCGTATAACGCATCGTATACCGGCATGATTGTTCCTCCGGGATACCCGAAGACGGTATCCACTCCTTCACGTAGAAGGGTTTCGATTACCGCTTTCGAGCCCGAAAAACAAGTTGTCTTTGTTACTTGCTTTTCCATATAGATAGATTGTGTAGTAGTGTTCATACGAAAAAAGAGATAAAAAGTAAAAACTTATGGGTTATAGAATGCGGACGGCACCCTGGTCGGCTGAACTGACGAACCGGGCGTAAGCCTGCAGGGATTTGGGTACCGTACGTTCGCGTCCGGCCGGTTCGAAGTTTTTTTGAGCGGCTAACCGGGCGGCAATATCGGGATCACTCAGTAACAGGTTGATGGTCCGTGCCGGAATGTCTATTTCGATCAGATCGCCGTCCCGGACGATGGCTAAAGCTCCTCCGGCAGCTGCTTCAGGTGAGATGTGACCGATGGATAAACCCGAAGTCCCTCCTGAAAATCGTCCGTCGGTGATCAGGGCACAGGCTTTGTCCAGATGTTTGGATTTCAGATAAGAAGTGGGGTAAAGCATTTCTTGCATGCCCGGTCCGCCTTTAGGCCCTTCATAACGGATGACGACGACATCTCCGGCTTTTACTTCATCGTTCAGAATACCGTTCATGGCTTGTTCCTGCGATTCGAATACTTTGGCACGTCCCCGGAATACGAACAGTGATTCATCTACTCCGGCTGTTTTTACGATACATCCGTTGCGGGCGATGTTCCCGGTCAGGACAGCCAGTCCCCCGTCTTTGAAATAAGCATGGTTTACATCCCGGATACATCCCATCCGACGGTCGGTATCGAAGCGGGCATAGGTTTTACTTTGAGAACCCAGTTCCCGGCTGAATTTGCCGCCGGGTGCACTGAGATAGAATTTTTGCGCCTTTTGAGTGAGCTTCGGGCTTTTCAGGTTGTATTTCGAGAGGCATTCTGCCAGATTTTTGTATCCGACACGGTTGACCGTGGTATCGATCAAACCGGCTTCCGCCAATTCCCCGAGGATAGACAGGATACCTCCTGCCCGGTTTACATCCTGGATGTGAAAGTGAGAGTTGGGAGCGACCTTGCATAGTACCGGTACTTTTCTCGACAGGCGGTCGATATCCTGCATGGTGAAGTCTACTCCGGCTTCGTGGGCGATGGCCAGCAGGTGGAGTACGGTATTGGTCGATCCTCCCATGGCGATGTCCAGTGACATGGCATTCTCGAAAGCGGCTTTGGTCGCTATGTTACGGGGTAATACCGAATCGTCCCCTTCGAAATAATACCGTCCGGCCATTTGTACGATTAATGAAGCAGCTTTTTCAAACAAACGCCGCCGGTTAGTGTGGGTGGCTACAATGGTACCGTTGCCGGGAAGCGCCAATCCCAACGCTTCGTTGAGACAGTTCATGGAGTTGGCTGTAAACATGCCCGAACATGAACCGCATCCGGGGCAGGCCCAACGTTCGATTTTCTCGATATCTGCATCGCTGCAACGGCTGTCTGCACTCATGACCATGGCGTCGATCAGATCTATTCCCTTGCCGTCGAAATCACCGGCTTCCATCGGGCCTCCGGATACAAAAATCGTCGGAATATTCAGACGCATAGCAGCCATCAGCATGCCCGGAGTGATTTTGTCACAATTACTGATACAAAACAAAGCGTCTACCTGATGGGCGTTGGCCATGTATTCCACACTGTCGGCGATGATTTCCCGCGAAGGAAGCGAGTATAACATCCCGTCGTGGCCCATGGCGATTCCGTCGTCGATGGCTATGGTGTTGAATTCGGCTGCGAAGCATCCGCGTTCTTCTATTAAGGTCTTTACGTATTGTCCGATTTCGTGCAGGTGGGTATGACCCGGTACAAACTGGGTGAACGAGTTGACGATGCCGATGACGGGCATCCCGAATTGTTCGTCTTTCATACCATTGGCTCTCCACAAACTTCTGGCTCCGGCCATCCGACGGCCTGTCATTGTAACAGCGCTTCTAAGGTTATTTCTCATTTTCTTTTATTTTGTGCAGTAAGTTCTTAAATGCGAAGAAGCCTTTCTCCCGGCGAGAGAAAGGCTTCTACAAATAGTGTGTATATACGCGTCACCCTTCTCTCGTTATCTTTGCAGGACCACGAGTAGAATGTTAATGACGATAATATGGCGATACATTGTTTTGTTCATTTTTCTGTCTGTTAAAAAAAAGCCTTTCTCGTTTGGGAGAAAGGCATATGATCAATTTATATTTCGGTTCGATTTTCGTTTATATACCCCTCTCCGTTCCGTGGCTAAGGACCACGAGAATAATAATATTCAGGAGATGTAGGGATAAACGCTTCATGTTTTTATCATTTTTATGCAACAAAGATAGCGACGAATTTTTTTTAATTCCAAATGTTTTTTCTGTTTTTTACATAGAAAGTTCAAAATGTATAATTTTATACAAATGGAAACGTTTGTGTATCAGTAGATAATAGTTGTTGATGTTGTAATAAAAAGAGTTTCGTTTGCATTTTGGCAGTTATATACATATTTACACTTATAAAGGTAGTTCGTTACTTATTCGTCTTCGGTGATCGGAATTGGTGACCCGGTCGCTTCTGTCGGTCGTCTGGCTTTTTCTATCACTGACCGGCGGAACTCCTCACTACGTTCGTCAGACACCACCGGTCGGGCGTTCAGAAAAAGTAAGACGACACTCGCCAGAGCTCCAATGGTCTCCAATCCCGATCACCTCCGCCTAACGTTATCACTGAATTGCAGACCGGTCTTGATTTGAGAAATAACATTCTACCTGGAAATAATCCGGACGGTCTGGCTTCCTGCTACTGCAAATTTCCGGTTGTATTTTCTTTGCCGGTTAGCTCTGCCGTTAGATGCAGGGTTTTATGGCGGAAGACCATTGGAGCGGGAACAAGGGTCCGGTTAGGGTTTCCGAACGCCCGACCGGTGGTGTCTGACGAACGCAGTGAGGAGTTCCGCCGGTCAGTGAAGGAAAGCCTTAGCGGACCGTTCCAGGCGAACCGGTCTGACGGTATAAAGCCCGGAATCGGAATAGAAAGAAAAAATAAACCTACATTTAGGGGAAACATGTATATATACATCAAAATTTGTACATGTTTTTTGATTGTTTTTATAATCACGAATTAACTCTCTTTTGAGTGATAGTCGGTATAAATTCTTCGGCTATTTGATGAGATGAATTCTTTATTTATATTTGTTATTTCATACTAAGTGAGTGACAGAGTATGCAAAAATATATATTGATATGGAGAAAAAGACAGACAGGCAGGAAATGGATAAAATATTGTGTCCGCTTTTTATTATTGGGGCTTATCTTATTGTTGGGAACGATTCTGTTGTGTAATCGGATTATCATTCATAGTACTGAAAGTTGTTTGTATGATCAGGTAGAAACAATTCCCGAAAATCGGGTGGGGGTGTTGTTGGGAACTTCTCCGAAGTTGCGGGGTGGTCGGCCGAATCTTTATTTCAATTACCGGATCACGGCTGCTGTGGAACTCTTTCAGGCCGGTAAGATCAGCCGGATATTGGTCAGTGGAGATAATCGCCGCATGAATTATAACGAACCGGTTGAGATGCGGAAAGCGTTGATCGCCCATGGAATCCCGGATAGCGTGATCGTAATGGATTTTGCCGGGATACGTACACTCGATTCGGTGATCAGGGCTAAAAAAGTGTTCGGACAGGATCGGTTTACTATCATCTCCCAACGGTTTCATAACGAGAGAGCCCTGTATATTGCCGGGCGGAATGGAATCGAAGCCGTCGGTTTTAATGCGAAAGATGTCGATGTCTATAGTGGTGTTAAGACCCGGGTCCGGGAATTATTGGCCCGGGTGAAAGTTTTTATCGACATCGTTGTCCATAAAGGTCCCCGTCATTTGGGAAAACGGGAGATTATTCCCTGAAGTTTGTCCTTGAACGCACGTTTTTGTATCTTTGTCCCCATGAAGAACGGGGAGTTGCATACATTGATCGATTTGCTGGAACGGAGTTGCCTGAAGTTTCCGGAAAATGCTTATTTGTGGGAAAAGCGTGAAGGGGGGTATCGGTCGGTGACCTATCGGCAAACTCGCCGGGAAGTGGGTGATGTGGCGGCCGGTTTGCTGGCCGGAGGTTTGCAGAAGGGCGATCGCGTTGCTTTGCTGAGTGAGGGATGTAACGATTGGGTGTTCGCCGAATTGGGTATTTTATATGCCGGTGGTGTGAATGTTCCCCTGAGTATTAAACTCACGGATAAAGAATTGATATTTCGTGTCCGCCATTCCGGGGCCCGTTTCCTGATCGTATCGGATTATTATGTAGCGACTTTGCGGCGGATAGAAGCTGAACTTCCCGAAATCGAAAAGATTTATGTCATCCGTTATTCTTCGGCTGAGGAAGGAAAATATAATTCTTTCGAACGTCTGAAAGATGAAGGAAAACGTTGGGTGACAGAGTACCCTGGAATGTTGGAAAAACAGGCCGCAACAGTTAGTGGGGCCGATCTGGCCAATATTTCATATACCTCGGGAACGACGGCCGAGCCGAAAGGAATTATGCTTACCCATGAGAATTATGTGAGTAACGTGTTGCAATCCGATTCCCTGATCCGTATTCCGGAATATTTCCGGATTTTGCTTTTTTTACCTTGGGATCATAGTTTTGCACATACCGTCGGGATTTATTCGTTTATGTATAACGGGGCTTCGTTGGCAGCCGTCGATTTCGGTAAGTCACCGATGGAATATCTGCGTAATATTCCGTTGAATATGAAAGAGATAAAGCCGCATGTGTTGCTGAGCGTTCCTGCTTTGGCCAAGAATTTCCGGCGGAGTATCGAGACGGGTATCCGGCAACGGGGATGGCTGATCCGGAAACTTTACGGACTGGGACTGAAATGGGGATATTACTATCATGGCCAGGGAAATTTCCGGGGGAAAGGCGGACGTATGCTACTGTGGCCTGTGGTGAAGCTGATGGATATACTGGTATTTTCGAAGATCCGGAAAATTTTTGGCGGTAACCTGCAATTTTTTGTCGGGGGTGGGGCTTTACTGGATACGGAATTGCAAAGATACTACTGTACCCTGGGTATCCCGATGTTGCAAGGGTACGGATTGTCCGAAGCTTCTCCGGTGATTAGTTCCAATTGTCCGCAACGTTACCGTTTCGGGTCTTCGGGACAGGTAGTGAAACCTTTGGAATTGAAGATTTGTGACGAAACAGGGACAGAAGTGAAGAAAGGGGAAAAGGGAGAGATCGTCATCCGGGGGAAGAATGTGATGAAAGGATATTGGAAGAATGAGAAGTCTACGGCCGGGACGATCCGCGACGGCTGGTTGTATACCGGAGACAGGGGTTATCTCGGTGAAGACGGGTCGTTGTTTGTATCGGGACGTTTTAAATCACTGCTGATTGCCGGCGACGGGGAAAAATATAGCCCCGAAGGAATCGAAGAAGCTATTGCCGAATTATCCCCCTATATCGATTATTGTGTGTTGTACAATAATCAGTCGCCTTATACGGCCGGCCTGATCGTTCCGAATAAAACAGCTCTGACCGAATATGTAAAACAACGGGAAGAAGAACCCGGAACGGTTGAAGCTTGTAAGCTGATGCTGACGAAATTGAATGAGGAACTGATGAAATTCCGTAAGGGTGGCATGTATGAAGGGATGTTTCCCGAACGCTGGTTACCTGCTGTTGTCGGGATCTTGCCGGAACCTCTGACGGCACAGAACGGAACGGTCAATTCAACTTCGAAGGTGGTGCGGCACAAGGTGTACGAAGTTTTCCGGGAAGAATTGGATTTTCTTTATACCCCTGAGGGAAAGGATATCCGGAATCCCCGGAATACGAAGAATATGAAGAGTATGATCACGTGGAAGATCTAATAAGAAAATTATGCGAAGGAAAACAACTGCTGTTCGAATAGGAAATGTGGTTCTTTCATCGGAAGAACCGGTGCTGGTTCAATCGATGCTGAATACGTCGACCCGGGAGGTGGATGCTTGTGTCGAACAGGCGATCCGGATTATCGAGGCCGGTGGCCGGCTGGTGAGGATTACTGCTCCGGGAGTGAAGGAAGCGGAGATGCTCGGGGAAATACACCGTCGTTTGCGTGAACGGGGATATACGACTCCGATTTCTGCGGATATTCATTTTGTTGCTGAGGCTGCTTCGGTTGCCGCCCGTTATGTGGAAAAGGTGAGGATAAATCCGGGAAATTTTGCGGATAAACGGGCCACTTTTAAGAAGCTGACCTATACCGATGAGGAGTATGCAGCTGAATTGGAAATCCTGCGGCAGAAATTTACGGAGTTTCTGGAGGTTTGCCGGCAATATGGAACGGCTGTCCGCATCGGTACGAATCATGGTTCGTTGTCCGATCGTATTATGAGCCGCTATGGAGATACCCCGGCGGGAATGGTGGAGGCTACGATGGAGTATTTGCGGGTGTGTCAGGCTTGTGACTTTAAAGATGTGGTGATTTCGCTGAAATCGAGCGATTGCCGGACTATGGTGGATGCCGTACGTTTACTGGTGGAGAAAATGGAGGCTGAGGGAATGTGTTATCCTTTGCATTTGGGAGTTACGGAAGCCGGTGAGGGTGAAGACGGACGTATCCGTTCGGCAGTGGGGATCGGAACCCTGTTGAATGAAGGAATCGGGGATACGATCCGGGTGTCCCTGACCGAGGAACCCGAAGCCGAGATTCCTGTGGCTTGCGAATTGGCCCGGATCTGTTCCGAACCGGAGTATCTGAAAGGGTGGACCCCATTGAAAGGAGAGTGTTCGAAACCTTGTATCGTGGCCGGATTGACGGGAGTAACCGTATTGGACGAACAGGTGATGAACCGGATCGGTTTTACCGTAAGTGAGGTCAATGATCCGGTATATGGTGACCGTTTGCATGCCGGTATAAAAGCACCGGAATGGATTTATACCGGGACATTGGGACCGGAATTGACTAAATTACCCCCGGATACAGGGGTTATCGTACCTCTGGAGATTCTGGATATGGCTCATGTCTATAACCGGAATGCTTCTCCGTTATGCAGTGTCGGAGCATATAAAAAGGGGGAACAGACGATCGATAGCAAGTACAGATTGGTGCAGATCTGCCGGTCCGAAGAACTGGATGCCGATTTAACCGGCCGGTTGCGGCAGGATGGGAAAGCGGTGTTGGTTTTGGCACTGCCTGTCGAATATCGCCTTTACCGGGAAATATTCCGCCGGATACAGGAGGCCGGCCTGACTAATCCGGCGATTATCCGGGCTGTCGTGCCGGGGAAGGAGAAAGAACGAATCCGTCTTGTGGCGGCTTCACAATTGGGCGGTTTTTTCCTCGACCGTCTTGCCGGTGGTCTTTGGATCGAAACACCGGAAATAGAGGACCTGACTTTCCCTTTGGAATTGAGCCGGAATATTTTACAGTCTGCCGGAGTGCGTCGGTATAAGGCAGAATTTATCAGTTGTCCGGGGTGTGGAAGGACATTGTTCGATTTGCAGGGTGCGGTGGCTAAGGTGAAAGCAGCGTTCGGACATCTGAATACGCTGAAAATCGCTGTCATGGGTTGTGTGGTCAACGGACCCGGAGAGATGGGAGATGCCGATTATGGCTATGTCGGTGCAGGGAATGGAAAGGTAAACCTGTATAAAGGCCGGAAAATGGTGCGTACTGCCGTCCCGGAAGAGGAGGCGATCGGGGCGTTGAGGGAGATGATAGAGGGTAGAAGCTAAAAGTTAAAGGCTAAAGGTTAAAAGCTAAAGGCTGAAGAGTAGAAACTAAAGGGTAAAAGCTGGAAAGGGAGAGGGTAAAGGCGGGGAGAAAGGTAGAAAGTAAAAAAAAGACTTTTAGTAGGAGGTGGGTGGCATGAGTGTTTAATTTTAAAATTTATTTTATGTCGGAACAATCGCCTCTGTCTTTAGGAACAGAGGATATTAAGAAATTATTGATGCGTTATGCTGTCCCGGCGATCGTAGCAATGACCGCTGCTTCGTTGTATAATATGATGGACAGTATTTTTATCGGACACGGGGTGGGGGCATTGGGAATTGCCGGTTTGGCCGTGACTTTCCCTTTTATTAATTTGGCGGCGGCTTTCGGCTCTCTGGTGGGAGTAGGAGCTTCTACGCTGGTGTCTGTGAAGATGGGACAAAAGGATTTGAAAAGTGCCGAGGCGGTGCTCGGGAATGTACTTTTGCTGAATACCGTGATCGGTTTTTTGTTTATGACGGTATGCCTGATTTTTCTGGATCCGATCCTTTATTTTTTCGGGGCCAGTGCGGACACTTTGCCGTATGCCCGCGATTATATGAAGGTAATCCTTTATGGTAACCTCATTACTCATATTTATATGGGGCTCAATGAGGTGATGAGGGCTTCGGGTTACCCGCAAAGGGCGATGATGGCGACGTTGTTTGCCGTCTTGATCAACGGAGTGCTGAATGCACTTTTCATTTTTGTTTTGGATATGGGAATCAAGGGAGCTGCCCTGGGGACGATCTGTGCCCAGTTTTTGGCTTTGCTCGGGGTGTTGTACCATTTTTCCAGTCCGAAAAGTTTTATTCGTTTTCAAAAAGGAATTTTCAAGGTCAGATGGCATATTGTCGGAGGAATGCTGGCTATCGGGTTGTCGCCTTTCCTGATGAATCTTTGTAGTTGTCTGATCGTTTTGCTGATCAATAATGGATTGAAAGATTTCGGGGGAGATATGTATATCGGAGCTTATGGGATCGTCAACCGTATTGTGTTTTTGTTCATCATGATCGTTATGGGATTTAATCAGGGGATGCAACCTATTGCCGGATATAATTTCGGTGCCCGGCAGCTGTCCCGGATGATTCAGGTATTGAAATATACGACCTTATGTGCCATTACCGTGACCACTCTGGGATTTTTGATCTGTCAGATTTTTCCACGGACGATTATCCGGATGTTTACCGGTGATTCCGATTTGATCGATATTGCCGAACATGGGATGCGCCTGATTCTTTTGTTTTTCCCTTTGGTCGGTTTCCAGATGGTATCCTCGAGTTTTTTCCAGTCGATCGGGATGGCCGGAAAAGCGATTTTCCTGTCTTTAACCCGCCAATTGATCTTTTTATTGCCCTGTCTTCTTATCCTGCCGCATTATTGGGGTACCGACGGCGTTTGGGGAAGTATTCCGGTAGCGGATTTTATCGCTTCGATTACAACCGGGTTGATGTTGGGCTGGCAATTGAAGAAATTCAAGACCGGGGGATTGAATAATGCAAAAGATTCGGTAGCTTTGTAATAGAGTTTGTAAACTGATATTTATGGAAAAGAAAATAATCATCACCATCGGAAGACAGTACGGTAGCGGTGGCCGCTATGTCGGTAAGAAGCTGGCTGAACAATTGGGTATTGCGTTTTACGATAAAGAATTGATCAACCTGGCTTCGAAAGAAAGCGGCATATGCGGTGAATTTTTCGAGAAAGCGGACGAACGGAATTCCGGTAGCCTGCTGAAAGCTTTAGCTATGGGTTTTTCGATGAATAACGCCATTTTTCAAAGTAACGATTACCTGTCGAACGAATCGTTGTTTCAGATTCAGTCGGATGTGATCCGTAAAGTGGCTGCCGAACAGTCGTGTATCCTGGTTGGCCGTTGTGCAGACTATATTTTGCGGGATAATGAAAATTGCATAAGTGTTTTTATCAGTGCCCGTATGGAGGACCGGATCCGGCGGGCTGTCGAGTATGCTCATATCGAAGAGAAAGAAGCCGAGGAATATATCCGGAAAGCAGATAAATCCCGGGCTTCTTATTATAATTACTATACCGACAAAATCTGGGGAGCTGCCGAGTCATACGACCTGTGTATCAGTTCTTCCGTTTACGGTATCGACGAAACGACCGCCTTTATCCGGGAGTTTGTGAGTAAACGGTGAAAGCGGTATAAGCGGATATTTTTTCTTTCTATTCCGATTCCTGGATCTATACCGTCAGCCCCGGTCGGAAAAACCGGTCGTCGCAAACGAATCAGTAACGAAATGATCTTAAGTACAGGCTGGTACGTTGCCTTTCATTACGGGTGACACAGGAATCGGAGAATTCCCTTTTGTCTGCATATAACCCTTCTCTGAGCGAAGATCCTCGAAACGCTGTATACCTGTCGGGAGTTTGTGTAATAAGTCATCTCCTTCACCCCGACATGGCTTCGGTTTTCCCAAGAGAGGCGAAGCGTCCATTCATATCGTCCTGTACGGGGACGGATGGATTTTGTGTGGTTGCTGGTGGCGGACGGGAGGTGGGGTACGGATGGAATGGCGGTAGCTCCTTGAAAAGTTGTGTCGGTCAGGGAGAGATAAAGACAGCCGACCGACTAAAGCGACTAGATTACCAAAACCGATCTCTGCAGGCGAATCGGTAACGAAATAAAACTACGTTTGTAGGCGTAAATGGTATATAACTGCTTCTATAAATTAGGATACTGGGATGGATTTATTGTATTTTTGTCTGATTTTTTCTAAATTTAATTTGCTGTATGGTGAAATTTCTATTATTTCAATTATTTTTTTTATTGTTTATAAATAATACTTGAGGATAAATATTATTTTCATTTTTTGTATTATACCAAACATTATTTTTATCAAGGTACAGAAGAGGTGAATGAAATGCTTCTTCTCCAAGTTTTAATCTTAATATTTTATATGATTGAATATTTGTTAATATAAATTTCACCTTATTGAGCTTATTGAAATATTTGGCAATAAAATGTTCTGCTTTAGTTATACAACCTGAGCATCCTGAGCCTGGAACTAATATAATTATTTCTGTTGAATCTAGATTAAAAGTACTCTTCTGTAATGCTTGATTATAAAAGTCCACATTATTAGTACATTGATATAAAAAGCAATAAATAGAATATAAAAAATGTTTTTCATTTAGATTATTTTAGATGGCATAACATAATGATTGGATTATCGTCTATTTTAGTCTGACTGATTAATTTCTCTATTACTGTTTTATTATAGTTTGAAATTAATGTATTTGAACTTGAACTATTATCTACAACTTTTGAAGGAAGTATGCTATAAATCAAAGCATTATCTACAAGATAGGAATAATCGGGTGACATCCAATAATCGATATCATTTTGAAAATAAGTTTCGATTTTAGCTACTCTCAGCTCTTTTTTCTGCAAAATGTTCAAATCTATAGTAATCAAATGCCATATCTTGTTTCTTTGGTATATAGTCTACGATTTAATCAGATTATCTATTATTGCTAAAAATTATTTTCATTCTTTTTAAATAGTTTCTTAGCGATTCTATATTGTCTTTATCTGGAATGAATACATTTTGTATAATATTGTTTGAATCTGTTGTGAATAATAATGGGGTAGCATATTTATTTATTGGAAGTTTATCTTCTTTTTTCAATGAAGAGATAATTTGTTTTCCTAAGAAGTTTTTTCTTAATCTATTTTCTATGTCATTTGAAAAAAATATAATATTTTTATTTTTTGCATAATCGGGGAATTCCGATTTTATGATTTCCCGTATCCCCTCAAGACAAGGTTGGCAAGCTTGCATCGAGAAATGAAAAACTAACACATTTTTTGCGGATTTATCTATTTGGGGATCTGTGTCCGAATAAAAATTTGTATTTTCTATTTCTTTTATAATTTTTGCTTTACTTGCTTCAATAATACGTATATAATCATGTTTTCTATTATGATATTCCTTGTATTGTCGGCATAGAAATATAGATATGAGCACTAAATTAAAAATAATAGTCGCAATGATTGCATATTTTAATTTCATAATTATTTTTGAGATGTACTATTAAATTAATGAGTATATTTATTGAAATAAGCCTGTAAATGTTTTTGATTTTTCAGACTTTATGTTTTTATTCAATCTGCTGATATACAGCTGTAAGAAGGAGTATATATTGTAGATTAATAGCGGATTACCAGTGTTTGTAAAATGCATCTGATCCTTTTACTTTGAATTAGTTAAGTGGTTTAATGGGTAAATGTACATAACTACCTTATCTATTATTTGAATATATATTCTATCAAATATGGATTAGAGGTTACATCATCGTAGTGTTTTATTATTTCCCGACTAAAAGTATCCAGGATATTAAGATTTTGATAATTAGCCATCTCGGAACTCTGGATAATGCCAATAGCCGTACTGTCATCCATATAATCGGCTACAAAGGAAATCTCTTTTTCTAATTTATCGAATACCGTACTTTTACCTGTCGGTTTTTCATAGAAAATATTGATACAGTCTTCTTTTCCTTTTATCTGAATGACAGTATACAGATAATCTTGATTTTGCCAATTTTTGTAATATGTACAAGGTAGATTGTCTACAACTTCTTTGAATTCCTGAAAGTTATTCCTGTCATAGTCCGGTATCGTTTTGAGTGGATCGTAGTCATGGCCGGGAATGAACCATTCGTATGCAATTTTGGGGCCTTCTTTACTTACACAATATACTTGGTCGAAAAGAAATCTGGAGAGGTAAGTTGTGTCGTTATAGGTGTAAAAAGAAGGCAGTCCGATAGCACAGTTTTTCTTATTTTTAATGTATTTGCCTGTAATTTTTCCGGATGTTCTGGAATAAATACTCAGGATGTTTTCATTGTGTTCGCAACAGAAAGCAATATGTTCCCGATCGATATATCCAAATTTGTGATAGGCGGGAATCTCTTTCGGAAGAGAAACTTTTGCAATAAATTTTCCTGTCGTATCGAACGTTAATAAATTTCCCATGGGATCCAATAGTTCAAGGGTTTGCTCATAGGGATTTATATTGATGTCGTTAAGAAAATTGTATTCTTCCGGTCCTCTTCCTTTTTGATTTATTTTAAATAGAAAATTTCCGTTGTCGTTGAAAACAAATACTATATTTTGTCTTGCATCCAGTAGGTAGATTGTTTTTTTATGCACGAGCACCTTGTCTATCTGGGCCATTAAGGAAGAATCTGTCGTTTCAAGTGGAATTATTCTCGCTGAAGTAAAAAGTGTTTCAGGAGGTAAGGAAGAAATTTTACCGATATCTACTGAAATACTTTTTTCATTGATTGTTGGTTGACAGCTGGAAAATATTATAATAAATATAATAAGTAGAAATAGATATTTCATTAAAATTTGTTTTTATTATCAAAAGAGAGTATGTCAAAATGTTATTCTATTCTCTTTTTATTTCTATTTGAGCTTGATTTTAATATTTGACATACTTTCTTTAAGTTTTAGTTTGTTAATTAAAAGGGTTTTGGACAAAGATGTGATTGGTCTCCTGTAAAATAGCATTTGAAGCTTGTGGGAAGTGATCCGTATTTATCTATGGCCCAACATCTACCCCAACCAGCATTTGAGCAAATAACATCAATAGGAGGCAAAGTCTCTCCAGCGGCTAAGGCTTCTATTTTATCGAATAGAAGTTCTAATTTTAAGTCATCAACATTTAGCATATTTGCAAAATTGAAAATTGTTATTACAATGCATACACAACTTCCTAAAATTAATTTTCTTTTCATATTTTCTGTTTTAGATTAAAAAAACTATATTGACTAAATATGCAATCCTGTATAATAAATGGATCATTGATGATCGCGTTAAATATTTATAGGTTCTTCAATTGGAATAAAGAAGTGTTTGAAACGTAAATCTTTTTTTCTTTTGTGTCATAAGTAATATGGGTGACAGGTTCCTCCAGTTTAAAATTGCTCAATAAATTTCCGTCCCAGTCGAATACCAATAAAGTTTGGCAGTGCTGGAAATTTTTTCCACTTTCTTTATATGTTTTTCCGGAATAGATGGCATAGATACGATCCTGCGAAACAGCTATATCTGAAAAACCGAAATAATTATTCTGTGAATAAGCGACATCGGGAAATCTGCTTCCTTCTTTGATATTTACTTTAGGGTAATGAAAGCAATGTTGTTGAATACGTTCGATTTGATTGCTTTCGATACGGCAGATGTCGATAATCCCACTGTACATATCTGCACAAACGAAAGCTTGATTATCGGGACGTGCTTTTAAAACCGTACTGGCATACAATACTCCTTTGGTCTTTTCCTGAATATTCGGATAAGACGGATGATCGGGATAGGTAAGAAAGTAGGCAGCCTTGTTTTCTTCCGGTGAGTATAATAAATATCGTCCTTCTTCATATATTCCTGTTGCAATAACAAATGGACCTGCTTTTATAGCTGATATATGCTGTTGCTCTGTTGGGAGTTGTATGAAAGAGGAAGCAGTGGAACGGGGTTGGGGGGTATTGGCTGTCGGAGTGATCAATAGTTTGCCTTGACGGAAGTCAAAAGCAGTAATTTCTGAATCGCTATTGGTAGATAGCGAAGTAACAGCTACTGCTGCATTGTGGCTTCGACCACGCGGAAACAAATTTTTCTGCGCTTGGGATCGCAGATCAATGTTTACCGCGTGGCGTAAACCAATCCGATCGCCTATAATAAGCTGATCACCTTGTTTTATAATACCGGAAACTTGGTATATTCCCTGATCTTTCAGATTACTGACTTGAACTGTTTTAAGAGTAATTGCCTGGTCTGTATTAATGGAAACAGATTCCGAATCCAAGGGATCAGATACCGAACAGCTAAAGCTGATTAACTGGAAACCCAATAATATGGTCTGTATCGTTTTTTTCATTATTTTTCAGGAACTTCAAAATGGATACCGTAAGTTGGTAAATTATTTTTCCAACAAATGCCGCCTGCTGTCTTACATTCAAAATTGATGGACTCTGAGCTTGCCAAAGCTTCAATATTTTTTGTTGAAATTGAAGCTTCATTTATATTTATGGATTGTGTTATAGTTAAACCTAAAATACACATGCAAAGAATGAATATTGTAATTATTTTTTGTTTCATATGTAGGTTTATGTGTTAAATTCAAGTCCAAAGTTATGAGCTAAATTAATATATGTTTAGTTTTGTAGCTGAAGAATTGTATAAGATTTGTATAATGGTAGTCAGAAGGAGGACAGAATTAAATGTAAGTCGATGGATAACTTTGGTGGCTATTACGTTGATTATTTTAATGATAGTTATTATTGTGATAAGTTCCTACCAAAAGCAATACCAAGTTTTTTCTGGTAAATTTGAATCTTCTTTTATTGAGTCTATACGGGAATCTAATGTCATTTGCCCTCAGTTAGGGAAAGAGCTTGTTTCTGCCAAAGATAAGTCGACCATAATTATTACGAGGGGTGGTATTATAAATTCCTGTAAAGTTGATACAATGATTGACATTGAGTCTAATGTAGTTCAGGCACTTTATGATATACGTGATCCTCAGCGTTGGAATTTGAAACGATTAGCTGGTATTTTACAACAAAAGTTTGAATACGAGAGGATGCCTTTTACGCTTGTATTGACTGACAGTACAGGTAAACGATTAGATTATTACGGGGTTGTGAATGGTGAAAATTTATTGGACGACAGCTATTCTGTTCCTATGGGCTTTTTGGACGGACACCGACTGACGGTATACTATACATTTCCATGGAAATATTTTTTTATATTGGAATGGAGATATATGATCATGGTTTGGGGAGGAATATTCCTTTTAGGAAGTTGTATTTTTATGTTATTCCGGATAATCCGTCAGAATAAAAAGCGAATGGAGAATTTAGAGCTTTTTGTGCAGGCACTTAATCATGATTTGAAATCTCCTATCAATGATTTGAAAATGAAACTTTATCTGATTCAGAAAGAATCAGTGGCTCCGTTTTCCCCTCAACAACAGGAATTATATACCTTAGCTCAGACAAAAACCGGAAAGTTGCTGGATTCTATCGACAAACTGTTACAAGATTCTATTGATTATAAAGGTTTACATGTAGAAATGAAAGAATTGGAGATCAGTACTTTTATACAACAGTTGACTGAAGATTGGCAAAGATCGGTGACAGGAGAGAAAGAGATAAAGCTTCAGGTGAGTATGCAGATGGAGAATACATTGATCCGGGCAGATGCATATCATTTGTCGAGAGCTATTTGGAATCTGTTGGAGAATGCATGGAAATATTCCGATGATCGGGTACAGATTGATATCACTTGCAGAAGGATAGGACGATATGTAGAGATTTCGGTCAAAGACAATGGACGAGGGATTGATAAGTCGGAACTGAAGAATGTGTTTAAAAGGAATTATCGAATTGTCAAAGGAGAAAACCGGAAAGTGAAAGGATATGGTTTGGGACTGAGTTATGTCATGATGATTGCCCGGGCACATGGAGGGAGAGTATGGGTGGAAAGCGATTGGGGTAAAGGGTGTAATTTTGTGATTCGTATTAAAGCATAGATGATGGAAGATATTATTCGACTTTTGTATGCCGAAGACGATCCGGATTGGGCAGTTTCTATCCGGATGTTATTGGAGGAAAACGGTTTCTCTGTCGTAATTGCAGAGGATGGATACCAGACCCGGGAGATATTTCAACAGATAAAACCGGATATGGTTTTGTTGGATATAGATATGCCGGGAAAAAATGGATGGGACTTGATCTGTGAATTGAAACGTATTGACGAATGGGTGCCCATTGTGTTCTATTCTTCATTGTATGAGTCTGAACGCCTGGAAGATGCTTTCAGTGTCGGAGCCGAAGATTTTATCAGTAAGAGTTGCCAGCCCGAAGAGTTGGTCAATCGATTGAAAGCACTTTATAAACGGGCATTGAAACAACAGCAAAGAAATGAGATTTGCAAACTTTCCGAACTTACGACTTTTCATATCACTTCTGGTGTTTTGATGATCGGAGACCATAAAGAAATTTTAAAATTGAACGAGGCTAAATTACTGGCAATTTTGTGCCGTTTTATAAATGAAAATGTGAGTTCGGTGGATTTGTGTGAAGGGGTTTGGGGAAAGGGAATGGCTAATGAAGGGAAACGGTGTGCACTGAAAAACCTGGTAACTAATCTTCGGAAAGTATTATCTGAGGACGGGTCATTACAAATTATAAACAGACGTTGGAGCGGATATGCCCTAACCAATATTTGGACTCTCTGATCACCATATTGTGTGAAAATAATTTAGGGACAGATTTGGCTGTCCCGGAATTTTAGAAAGTAACCTGAAAACCGACGGCCAGAGCTTCTTTGAATTGCAGACGGGGGCCTTTGGTTCCGTCTTTTTGTAAGATTTTGGTGTCGTTGTCGTAGATCATATTGGTGGTGATGTTGCAGGAGAACCATTGATTGATAGCCATGTTGAGTTGTACATCCCAGCTGATATCGACGTTCTGGGGGTCTTTCAGGTAGTTACTGTAAAGATTGAGCCGGGAGAACACGGTCATGTTTTTCAGGAATTCGTATTTGGCTTCCATGCGTAAGTTAGCACCGAATTCGGAAAAGAGGTGTTTACCCGGGGTAACTCCGAAATCTCCCTGGTCGGAAAGGATTTTACTGCTGACGAAAGTTCCTCTCCAGGTGGCTGGAGTGAAGGTCGCTGTAAACCAGCTTTTGGGGGTCCAGGTGAAACCGGCACCGATCAGGAGGTATCCCGGAGACATAAAACGCGAGATAAACACGTCCGGGTCGACGTTGTAGTCGTATCCTTTAGCAAATTGGGTCTGGAAGGTCATCAATCCACTGGCATACCAGTTTTTCGCTATTTCGTATCCATAGGTGGAAGACAGGTAGATTTTGTCGTTTGTTTTTTTGGTGCCGTCCGATTTGGTTTTATTCAGACCGTAGTCGAGTTCCAGACGATTGTTCCAGAGGTGTTTCGCCTTTTTATAGTTGGCAAAGTAGTTGAATTGCAGGTTGAATCCTACTGCGTTATCACCTCCGGCAGCCCATTGGCTCAGGCTGACTTGGCTTAAGTTTATCCCGATGTTTCCACCCCTTTTCCAGGTGGTGTCCGTCCCGGGTTGTGCGTATGCCGGTACTAAGATTCCGGTTAATACGATGATTCCTAATGTGTAAATTCCGCTACGTATCATTTTTTTGTTTTTTTGGAAGTTTACGGAAATCGGGTTGGTGAAGTTCTGATTCGCCGGGATTATAAGTCGGGCAAGTTCATAATGGTTTACGAGGGAAAAATTTTTAGCGGGGAAAGATGAACTATTTTTTCGGATTGGAGTATAACAAAGAAAATAATAGGATTATGTCATTTCTTTGGTTTATTATTATCGGAATTGTGGCCGGATATGTGGCCGGTAAGATTATGCGAGGCGGAGGTTTCGGATTGATCGTGAATCTGGTTGTCGGTATAATCGGAGGAGTATTGGGGGGCTGGTTGTTCAGTCTGCTGGGTATTTATTCGACCGGTGGGATTATCGGCAGTCTGGTTGTGGCTACGATCGGGGCGATCGTTTTGCTATGGATTGTGTCTCTTTTCAGCGGACGGAGGCATAGTGAGTGATCGGCCGGATTATCTTTCTATCGGTTTTCGGTAAAATTGTTTTTGTACGAAGTAGTTTTTTGTTGTATCCAATCGGTGACGTAAGGTGTAACCGATTGGATACCTTGCTCAAAATGGCAGTATGCGTTTTTATCCTATAATCCATTTACTGCCCGGTATGAGCGAGATTATCTTTGTCGTCACGAAACAACAGATAAATGTCGTTGCTGCAATACAGGGAATGGCGGCGACAGTAGGAAATGCCAGGTTATGCTTGAATACCGTTACCCATAGGCCGAGCCAAAATATGTGCATCAGGTACATGCCGTAGCTGAGTTTCGATATTTCGGTGATGAGCCGCGGGGACTTCGGCTGGTTTATACAGCTGAACATCAGGAAGGTACCTGTAGTAAGGAGCACACAGTTGATGGTACAGAAAGCCCATCCGATTTCTATAACAGGAGTGGACAGATTTTCTCCGGGTATCGCCTGGATATAAAACGAGTAGATCGTCCACACTGCTCCGATAATCATCAAAGCGATTCCTGTTCTGAGGCGTTTGGAGCGGCTCCAGGTGAGGTGGGTGTGCATATAATGTGCCATGACCAGGTAACCGAGGAAGCCGGAGAAATAGAACAGCATGTGGAATTCGTTCCAGAAACATTGTCCCCAAACTTCTCCCCACCAGCGGTTGAGATACGGCATGCAGGTCGATAACAGGAACAGGCCGATGAAGAAACGTTCTTCTTTGGCTGTAGCTTTTTTTAGCCAGGGAGATATGACGGGAATAATAAATAAAGGCTGATCAGGGGATACATAAACCACAGGTGTCCGGCCTGTGTCGGGAAGTTGAGTAGTATTCGAGATAAATCCTTTACCGATGTTTCTGCATCTATTTGTCCCCACAGCAGGGGCAGGGTACTGTATAACACCATGAACAGAAGAAACGGGGGCAGGATACGGATGCAACGCTGGCGGTAGAACTGCCAGGAGGTCAACTCTTCTTTCATCGGTGTAAGAAGAAAGGCGGAGACGATGATGAATAACGGAACAGCCATACGTGAGAAACCATCGTAAATGGACACCCACAACCGATCGGACTCATTGGCCAGAAAAGATTGTGGTCCTGCCATGTCGGTGGAACCGGCGGCGCCATAGAAATTTTCACTGGCATGAACGACTATAACCAAAAAGCATGCGAATACGCGCACGTAATCCAAAAAAACTATACGCTTCATTTTTTTATATTATTGTTCGTGTGTAATCTAAAACAATTATAAAAAATCCTGCGGGAGTGGACCTGCAGGATTTTTGTATCTGGATAACGATGATCCGATTATTTGGTCAGTGCCTGTGCAACAGAAACGGCAACAGCTACAGTCGCTCCTACCATCGGGTTGTTACCCATACCGAGGAATCCCATCATTTCTACGTGGGCAGGTACGGAAGATGAACCGGCGAACTGTGCGTCCGAGTGCATCCGTCCGAGTGTATCGGTCATGCCGTAGGAAGCAGGGCCTGCAGCCATATTGTCGGGATGCAGGGTACGGCCCGTACCTCCGCCTGATGCTACTGAAAAATAGGGTTTACCGGCCAGTACACGTTCTTTTTTGTAAGTTCCGGCAACGGGGTGTTGGAAACGGGTAGGGTTGGTAGAGTTACCGGTGATGGAAACATCTACGTCTTCTTTCCACATGATAGCGACGCCTTCGCGTACATCGTCGGCTCCGTAGCAGTTTACTTTTGCCCGGGGGCCGTCGGAGTAAGCTTTGGTTTTAACAACTTTCAGTTCGCCGGTATAGTAATCAAATTCGGTTTGTACGTAAGTAAAACCGTTGATCCGGGAGATGATCATAGCAGCATCTTTTCCCAGGCCGTTCAGGATCACCCGCAACGGATTTTTCCGAACTTTGTTGGCCATTTCAGCGATTTTGATAGCACCTTCAGCAGCCGCGAAGGATTCGTGGCCTGCCAGAAAAGCGAAGCACTGTGTTTCTTCGCGTAGCAGACGGGCTGCGAGGTTACCGTGGCCCAGGCCTACTTTGCGGTCGTCGGCTACCGATCCGGGAATACAGAAAGCCTGCAGGCCTTCGCCGATAGCTTCGGCAGCATCGGCCGCATGGATACAATTTTTCTTGATTGCAATAGCAGCCCCGACTACGTAGGCCCATTTTGCATTTTCGAAACAGATATTCTGAGTCTGTTCACATTCCAGATAAGGATCGATTCCTTTTGCGTCGCAAATTGCTTCGGCTTCTTCGATAGAAGCGATGCCATAGGAGTTCAATACTTTGTTGATCTGAGCGATCCGACGATCCTGACTTTCAAATTTTACTTCTCTTTTTGCCATAGTGTGTTCCTCCTGTTTTATTCGTGACGTGGGTCAATATATTTAGCTGCATTGGCGAAACGTCCGTAGTTTGAAGTGGCTTTCTTCAATGCTTCGTTAGCGTCGGTGCCTTTTTTGATCAGGTCCATCATAACACCGAGGCGTACGAATTCGTATCCGCATACTTCGTCGTCTTCGTCGAGAGCCAAACGGGTTACATATCCTTCAGCCAGTTCCAGGTAACGAACGCCTTTTGCTTTGGTAGAGAACATGGTTCCCACCTGGCTGCGCAGACCTTTACCCAAATCTTCGAGGCCTGCACCGATCACCAGTCCGCCTTCAGAGAAAGCACTCTGTGAACGTCCATATACGATTTGCAGGAATAATTCACGCATAGCTGTGTTGATCGCATCGCAAACCAGGTCGGTATTCAATGCTTCGAGAATCGTTTTGCCCGGCAGGATTTCTGCAGCCATAGCTGCCGAGTGGGTCATTCCTGAACAACCGATAGTTTCCACCAAGGCTTCTTCGATTACCCCTTCTTTGATATTCAGGGTCAGTTTACAAGTCCCCTGCTGAGGAGCACACCAACCGATACCGTGGGTTAAACCTGAGATGTCTTTGATTTCTTTTGCTTTCACCCATTTGCCTTCTTCAGGAATTGGGGCCGGTCCATGGTTCGGACCTTTTTTGACAACACACATGTGTTGTACTTCCTGTGAATATACCATTTTTATCGCTTTTATAGATTAATATATTGCTAATCACCACTCGTTTAGCGCATAAACCGGACAAAGATAACCTTTTGCGGCAAATAAAAAAATAGATCAAAGGACATATAATTGTGCAGACGTTTGCAAAGAAAAGTGTCGAAATTGTATTTTTTTTAATTGAAATCCTGCGCTCGTTCCATAAATCGACACTTTTGGTCGATAATCTGTAAAATCCGGTAATAGTGGCTTCTTCAATTGAATGGTAAAACGGGTTAAAACGGAAAAATGGTATAAGAATCTGTAATTTAGATACGAAGACTTTTTTGCAACGCAGTATTTTTGTATGTAGAATTTTTATTGAATAATGCAGTGGTAAGCGCTGGAGTTGTTGTTACGAGCGATGTAGCTGTGAATACGGTTGTCGGCGGTGTACCGGTAAAATTTATCAGGATTACTATGGCTTCGGACGGTATCGTGCGCTTGTCGAAAATTGAAGTTCGGCCGGAATATCTCGATGCGTATCTGAAATATGCTGCCGAAGTCGGTGAAATATCCTTGCGTCGTGAACCCGGTGTATTGACTATGTATGCTGTCCGTGAAAAGGAAAATCCTTGTCGGATAACTATTCTTGAAACATAACTTTATCCAATAAATACCATTATGAACAAGATCTATTTATTTTTAGTATTCAGTATTTTAACAACAATCGGTATGGCACAGGAAAAAATCAAACAAACAGCGGGGCGTGACCAGTTGGGAACATTCGCTCCCAAATTCGCAGAACTCAATGACGACGTTCTTTTCGGCGAAGTCTGGAGTCGTACGGACAGACTCGGCTTGCGTGACCGTAGTTTGGTAACAATCACTTCACTCATCAGTCAGGGGATAACGGACAGTTCGCTGACATTCCATTTGCAATCGGCCCGGAACAACGGCATTACCCGAACAGAGATTGCAGAGATTATCACGCACATCGGTTTTTATGCGGGTTGGCCGAAAGCTTGGGCTGCGTTCCGGCTTGCCAAGGAAGTGTGGGCCGAAGATACGAACGGTGAGGATGCGAAAGCTGCTTTCCAACGTGAGATGATCTTTCCCATCGGAGAACCGAATGCGGCCTATGCCCGGTATTTCACCGGCAATAGTTATCTTGCACCTATATCGCGTGAACAGGTTTATATTTCCAATGTCACGTTCGAGCCGGGTTGCCGGAACAATTGGCATATCCACCGCGCGAAAAAGGGAGGCGGACAGATGCTTATCGGTGTTGCCGGACGAGGTTGGTATCAGGAAGAGGGTAAACCGGCCGTAGAAATTTTACCCGGCACAGTGATCCATATTCCCGCTAACTTGAAACATTGGCATGGGGCAGCAGCCGACAGTTGGTTCGCTCACCTGGCGTTCGAGATTCCGGGAGAAGGCTCTTCTAACGAGTGGCTCGAACCTGTAAACGATGAAGCATATAATAAAATTCAAAAATAAAAACCGGCTTTCTATGTATAAATTTATATTCGTATTATTGGTGGTCGTTGGAATGGCGACTGCCTCGAATGCCCAAGAAAAACAAAATATGAAACAATCGGATAACAAGCCGCTTGTTGCCTATTTCTCGGTGACAGGAACTACGGCACGTGCAGCTGAGAAATTAGCCCGGGTTACGGGTGGAGAACTTTATGCGATAACCCCTGTCGAATCGTATACAAATGCCGATCTCGACTGGAATGACAAAAGGTCGCGTAGTTCGGTAGAGATGAACGATCCGAAGTCGCGTCCGGCCATTCAGGAAGCGAAAAAGAATATTGCCGATTATGATGTGATTTTTATCGGCTATCCGATCTGGTGGAATCTTGCTCCACGTATTATCGATACGTTCATTGAAACTCATCACCTGGCAGGTAAGACTCTTATTCCTTTCGCTACATCGGGTGGAAGCGGCATTACCAACAGTGTCGGCGCATTGAAAAAGGCTTATCCCGACCTGAACTGGAAAGAGGGAAAGCTATTGAACCGAATGGACGAGAACGGTATCCGTGAATGGATCGGTAAAACGTCGAAGGATTAGCGTAGCCCGGAAGGGACGCTGATCTTTTTCTGGCTTTGCCGGAAAGACCTGGCATTTTGTACTTGTTCGTGTTCGGTGACCCGGTCGCTTCTGTCGGTCAGTTGGCTTTTTCTTTCACTGACCGGCGGAACTCCTCACTTCGCAAAAAAACTTTACGTTACATTTCCGTCAGACACCAGGGCGTTCAGAAAAAAGTAAGATACCACTCGCCAGAGCTCCAATGGTCACCGAACACAAATACCTTCGACTGATGCTAGCACTTCATGGGAAACGAACGGCGACCTTAAAAATATGAACTCCTACAAAACAGATATTTTCTGAACCCCTCATATTAAGATTTTGCTTGTAAATCAGTGTTTTATAAAAATCCGGTTAGGTAACTCAGGTATTCCTGCTCCGATAGGGGCCTGTCCTTTCATTCAATAAAACTTTCCTTCTCCTTCCTTTGACTTGTAGTGCTGACGGCACAAAACCCGGAATCGGAATAGAAAGAAAAAATAAATCCTGGAATTTTTTAGTTACGACAGTTACAGAAATCAGATCTAACCGCTATAATAGTTGTAACAAAAAAAATAGACGATTATTTGGGTTAAATAAAATACAAAATGTGAGACAAATGTATGAAAAATTTATACAAACTAAACATCTAGCCGTCAATTTTATACAAAAATTTGCGCATAAATACGATTTGACAAGTTATTACGCTAATATAATCGTTCGTTTAATCTTGCAAAATCACAGACCATGAAGAAATTACTGTTTTTTATCATCTTGTGTTCTCTCTTTTCTTGTTCGACAGAGACACAGGAAGAGCAACCGGTCGTTACCGGAAAAAATTTTGCCTTATCCCTGTATAGCACAGATTCTATTTATCAATCGGGAATCGATTCCTTGTTCTTATTCTATTTCCCCGAGAGTTCGACTCCGGTCAAACCGATCTATTTTCAACAAGAGTTGGCTTGGGGAGATCCGGTTGCATTCCAGGATCTGGAGCCGGAACCTTACACCTTTATTACGATAGCTTGTTCGGGTTCTCTCGAAGAGTTGAAAGATCATATGGTCTTTTATCGGGACTGCATCGGGATCGAAAAACACGAAAATACATCCGGTAACTTATTCGGTGGAGTATTGAAAGCAGACCCCATCTCAGGAGAAAAGAAGTTTGAACTCCAAAGATTAGTCGGTGGAATTAAAGTTAATATCACCAATTTAGACTCTTTAAATATACAAAATACCCCCGATTGCTATATTACAAATTCCCCTGCAGAAATCTATTTAGGAAATTATGAAGGTGAACTTGAATACTATGGCAAATATATTCCAACAGACAATTCCTGGAACTATATTTTCCCGACCAATGGAGTAGTAAAAGGTCAGATAGTAATCGATAGTTATGACGCAGACGGTAATTACAATCCCAGAATATTCGAGTTTACCGGTAAAAATGCAGTCGAAGCCAACAAAAAACTCGAATTGAATTTCATGCTCCGGAAAAAAGCCATAACGAAAAGTGGAGCCGAAGATTGGCAGTTAACACTCGAAGAAGAAGTAAGCGTTTTATAACCCAAAAAGAATCAAGATATGAAAAAAATAACCTATAGCATCGTTCTGCTTTGGAGTGTTCTTTTTTGTTCCTGTCAAAAGGAAGATACGCTCACGACAGTCCCTGACGGAGGAGTACAACTGAATTTCAGCGGAGCTCAGGCCAACCTCAGCGCAGAGGAATTAAGTAATATCGTCGAAACCTTTCATGTGCTTATCTACGACGAAACAGGAAATTTCGTCAGACATAGCGAATACGAAAATCTGAAAAGTGTCTCTCCGGTCAAACTTCCCATCGGACAGTATACTTTCGCTTATCTTTCCAACATCAAATCGGATTTAATCAGCGGTATTCAGGAAGATAAGAAATTAGAAGACATCACCCTCTCTCTGGAGGAATCGGAAGGTAATGTTTTAAGTGCCGGAAGTATTTTCAAAGGCATCGATACCCTCACCGTTGGAAAAGACAGCAAGAGTAATGCCGCCCTGCAACGCCTTGTGGGACGCATGGATATCGAACTCAAAGGGATCGGCAACGATGTGACTGTGAAATCGGTCGCTTTAACCGGATCACCTGAAAAGATCCGTTTCAGCGGAGAAGCCGAAGGAGAAAGCGTCAAGCTGAATATCCCGATGGCTAAAAAACAGGACGGTGTATATGTCGGTCAGGCCATCACTTTCCCCACCACGGATTCTGTCGCTTCACTCGAATTTGTACTGGAAAGCAACGAAGGCGTTAAAACATTTGACATTCCTTTGAAGAATAAAGTAGAAGCCAATAAAATCCATACCATTCATGCCACCTCTAACCTGACCGGAGGGATTTGGAACATCACCTTCGATATGGAAACTACTCCCTGGGGAGCGACTATTTCAGAAGATGTGACCGCCAATGAAATGCTTTTATTGGATACCGTACATCTCCACCTTACTTTTGCTGACCAAATGAACGTAGGTAGTATCCGGAATATCCACCTGTCGATTAAAAATAAAAAGACCGACCAGACAGTTTATTTCCATAGTCCCCGATGTTCATCGGATAAGGATACCCTGTTAATTACACAGTCTTTCTTTGGCCGGGAAAAATTAAGCGATGGGGAATATACCATAACCGATTTCGTTTGTCTGGACAGCCTGGGTACGACACTTTATGATATCAGAATGTGTAACCCGCAAACCCTGGTAATCGATGAAAACGGAACAGCCTGTCTTCATTTACCGGCGCTACCTACAGTATCGGAAACCGACCGTCAGGCTATGTTCGATTTACGGGATGCTTTACCTGCCGACAATGATTACGCTTTACAATGGAAACGGGCAGGCCAAAAGATCAGTTTATGGGAAGGGGTTACCCTGAACGAGGAAGGACGGGTTGTCGGAATCGGATACGACGAACTCAAGTACTTAGGTAACTACGCAACCAAAGCGATTGCCGGGACAATGAGCGACACAACTACTCCTGATGAAGAACTGGGTGTTTCATGGAGTCTGCCGGAATCTTTTAAACAATTGACAGCATTAAAGATTTTCAATTTCGATGATAATCCGCTGACAGAAATTCCGGTATTCCTGAAAGATATGACTACGCTGGAACAATTATCCATCAGCTGTACAGCTGAAAATACACTTCCGGTATTTCCGGCAAATTTACGTTATCTGGTTGTCTATTCGAATACGACAGTGTTCCCGGCCCATATCGCCGATCTCACCCAACTGGAATATATCGGTCTCGCGGGATTTAATAAAAAGGGCATCACCATAGAAACCGATTTCACGAAATTGAGCAATCTCAGAGTACTGGAACTCGAAGCCGAGATGAATATAAATAACAATACTTTCCCGGCCAGTTTATGGAACTGTTCACAATTGAACGAGCTGACGCTCATAGGATTCAATAATCTTCAGCTTCCATCCTCCCTGCATCTGAGCTCACTCAAAGAGTTGAGAATCTGTAATACCGATCTGCAACCCTCACAAATCGAACCGATCAAGAGTTTATCCCTTACTACACTGAGTATATCTTCACCGACATTCAGTAAAAACGGGTTCCCGGATTGGATCGGTACAATGACCACGATCACCGATTTAAGTCTGGAAAATTGCGGGCTCACCACTGTTCCTGCTTCTCTGGACGGACTTATTAATCTGACTAGTCTGAATTTATGGGGGAATCCTGATTTAAACGGTAAACTTCCCGAAAAACTATTGGAAAAATACAACAACAACAGTTTACGGGTCGATATCGAATCAGATTCCGATTTTGTTCCGGACGGTATCCTTCTTAAAATCACTCCCGGATATATCTCTACATTCTCTGCTGCAGGGGATACTTGCCGGCTGACCGTCGAGAGTAATACCGATTGGGTTGTTGAAATTAGCGAAGGCGATAGTGAATACATCCATTTCTCCCGAACCACGGGAAATGGGAATGCTACTGTTATCCTTACCGTTGACGCAAATCAGGGAATTGAAGAATACAACAACAGCCGTTATTTCAATTTCTCCTTCATAGCCGGATCTCATCGCCGCGATTTCTATGTTTACCAACCTTACGAACAAGTAATTTTGAAACCGGTTTGGTGGAATCAACTCGGAGAACGTTACCTGGGTGAATACTCTGCCATAAAATACCGTTTGATTATCGAAATTACGGGTCGAACTGAATTCAATACGACAGAAGAGATGACCGAAGCGGCTAAAACATTGAAAAATTATCTGGCAGAAAATCCGGTATACGATGAGAACGGACAATTGATAACGGTTCCTTATGCCGGTTAAACGGATAAATGTTAACATTAAACTGAATCAAAGTGAAAAAGATATTTTATTTATTTCTGATTTTATCACTGGCATTCGGATTGCAGAGTTGCGGCGGATCGGGCGGTAACGCAGACGATCCGGAACCCGGACCTGAACCCGGAGCACCCAAAGCCAAAGTGTCCTTTGCGCTGAAAAGTGATATAAACGGTGTTCAGGACAATGACCTGAAAACTGCATTAACCCATTTGCGCCTTTATTTGTACGACAAAGACCAGAAATTGGTATCCGTAAATAAATACACTTCCGCAGATGCTCTCAAAGCCATCGAATTGGAAAAAGGAAATTATACCGTTGTGTTGATCGGGAATGTTCCGGAAGACGGGAATATTTCCTCCGAAACAATCGGTACGCCACTTTCCGGCATGTCTGTACAATTGACAAAAGCAGAAGGAGCCACCCATTACACTCCTTTGGGAGATGTGATGTTCGCTAAAAGTACTCTGACGGTCGACGACAAAGACCTGACGGTCGGCTTAAGCGTAAAACGGACTCTATCTGCCACGAAAGTGCAGCTAACCGATTATTCCGGTCAGATTTCCGATGCCGGGGTCCTCGTACCCGGAGTCGGTACGATGTTCGGATTCGGTGACGATAAATGGACCGAACCAGGCACTGTCTTCGTTACGATGAAAGCCGGAGCCATCACCAAAGCGGCCGAAACCGGAAAGCAATACAGTATTTTCCTGAATGTCACCATCGTGAATACAACAGGAGAAATTGAAAAGAAAATTCAATGCAATATTATTGCCCGGGACGAAACCGGACAGGTATTGGCTGCCCAATTGCTGGAAGTGCCTGCTACGACCCAGCCCAACACCGAGGTGTCACTCAACCTATCCGTCGAATCGGATCCTGCAGAAACCGGAAAAATCAATATTTCTGTCAGTGAAGTGGAGGTGAAGAACGAAGAAGGCAAGAAAGAAAACGTCACGCCGGACGATATCACAAAGCAGGAAACCGATATCGATCCCGACCTGACTCCCGAAGACTGGACGACAGGAAATGAAGAGGATATTGAAATCGGTACCAAAGAAGATTTCATCACTCCCGGCGGACAAGCGAACGATTGGCAACAAGGAGAAGATGAACAGGTCACTTTCGACAGTACTAACCTTCAATTCCGATAACAAAATACACCGGCAGTTCAAAAATCTTTTTTGAACTGCCGGTAACTTTTTAAATCCGGTTAACGGATTCTTTCAATCCTCTCTCTATTTTTTCTTCCCTTTTTTAGGCATGATTTCCTGATTTGTTTCCTCTGCCATATAACTGGCTTCATGTTTTTTCTTCATGCCTTTCGGTTTTTTGTTTCCAGCTGCTCCCATGGCTCTATTCTCATTTTAAATGGTTAAATAAATTGATCATAAATAGGAGTAGTCAACGGTTATTAAAAATAGCTGGACTGCTCATTCTCCGCTTAGGCAAATCTTATGCCAGAAACAAAAAAAAATGTTTACATCGGCCTTTGACACAAATCCTGCCTTTTTTTCATGAAGATTTGTCATTTTCCAGCAACCAAGTATAAGCTTTCATCGTTCAAATAAAAAAATCAAAGACATGAAAAAAAGAAAAAATAACATCTGGCTGACTATCGGAGTCATTGTCATCTGTGTATTATTGCTTTACTGGCTTTTTGCCCGTACGCTTATCGTCGAAGACGAAGAACTCGGGACTACCGATGTTCCGGCACTTATCGAGCAATCTCCCGGTGAATAATCCTTCGCCGGATCCATTCGTCCAGGGAATAGCTGCCGGCTCCGCCCCACAGCAAAAATACATACACGCCCAGATAAAGTAAAGGCAACTCTCTCACTGCAAAAGGATCGGCACCATGAATAACGAAAAAAGCCATCAGCATTCCGAACATCAAGGGGAGAGCAGCCAACCGGGTCATTAACCCGAAGATCAGCAAACACGAACATCCCACCTCTGCAAATAGAATCAATAGGAGCGATAAGGTGCTACCCACGCCTAAAGGATCAGGAAAAGTAGCGCTTAAAGTCGAAAAGGACGCTAATTTCGCCCACCCATGACTCAACATCATTCCTCCTATAAACAAACGCAGGAAAAGTAAAGCTCCGTCCAGATGTTTCCGGTCAGAAGCTACTAATTTCAATAACAACTCTTTCATAAAACAAACTTTTTTTATCTTTCTACGGAAAAAGGTTTCCTAAAGTTCGTCATTTATTCTTTACCCCTTTAATCACATCCACAATCTCCTACCCGGAAAATATCATAACTAACGGTTATACAGGCTTGTAAAGGAAATACATTCTTACCCGAAATTCCCCCGGAATGCATCAGATCATTCAGGCCGGCACTCACCCGGCACATCACATTCAGATGTTTCACGATCCGGTATTCATAGCCGAAAGTCAGGCCGGCATTCCATTTCTCCGTTTCATCGTCTAAAGCGACAGCCGGATCCGGTCCCGATACCCCGGATTTATTTTGAAAATAATAACCGGCATATCCACCGAAAAGCAAAGATGCCCGGTTACAGTTCAGCATATATTTAAGATATACCGGAAGTTGTAGTTCCTTTAGCCGAAACCGTACCTTCTGCTTCCGGTCTGTATTTTCCCCTGGGGCATACCGGCTATCGAACCGATGGTCTGCATAATTGACTTCCGTACCCAAAAACCATTTCCGGGTAAAAGGAATAGTCATCTTCAATCCACCGACCGGCACAACAAACATCCGGACATCGCGGAAAGGAATTCCCACCGACGTTCCGCCACCGGCCTGCAGGGCCACCGCCAGATCATAATCCTTACGCCTGACCAACTGCCCGGAACTTTCCACCCCGATCAATAAACCCAAAAGACAAAAAACAATTCCTTTCATATCAAAGCCGAAACCATTATTTTTTCAGAATGATCGTTTTTTCCGACGATTTGACTTTCAAACTCTGGAAATCCCATTGCCGTACTCCTTTCTGGAAATCCAGCTCATATACATTTTCATTCCAGACAATCTCCAGCCACACAGCCACTGTCCCCGCAGCATTATAACGCCCTTCCCTGATCCGGACTTCCACCGGTCCGTATTGGCGATCGGTAAACGATTGCTCTCCGGTAAACACATAACTTCCCGGCGTACGTCCTTTATCGACCTGTAGCCCGGCTATATCGACATAAAACTGAGGTCCCGGACCATTCTCGTCTTCCAGGATCACTTTATCGTCCAGGGTCATATTCATCTGTCCTTTCTCCCAAAACAGATTGACCGTAGCGGCTTCATTCATCAGTTGCTGATTCCCGTCGTACATCGGTCCGATATATATCCCCGGCATCACCTGCGCCATCTCCGGGATAGGACGCTGCAAATGATAAGTGATGTGAAAATCATACAGATTACGGTAAGCTGCCTCCAGCAAATAAGCATAATATTCATCTACTGGCGCCCAGTACGACAACAAATTCTCCAACCCTATCCGATCGAGAGTCAATGTCAGAGCATTCATATCCCCCTGAGGAAACAAATCCATATAATCACCGTCCCGGCCGATCCGGATATAATCACCACTGTAGTAATAATCGTAACCGAACCGATCGCCGTCCGGACAATTGACATCGATCCTTCTTTTGGAAAACATCAGCTCATCTCCCGGCAAAAACAACAGGTTTCTCTCATCCAGCAAATAATGGAAAAAATCGAATAATTCCGGCGTCTCGAAATCATCATACAGCTTATAAGAATAATCGATATCGTAAACATACCAGGAACCTTCCCGCAAAATATCTTTATATCTTTCCGCGTCTGAATGACAGGAAGAGAATCCGCTCAGGAACAATACCAGAATTAGAATCCACGAATAACTTTTCATACAACCGATTTTGTGTTCTGTTAAATATCACAAAGTTAGAAGGATTTTCTTCAATTCATGGAGTTCCGGACAAATTGTTTTAAAATGCTTTTCTGCCGTCTATAGGGCATCAGGCCACTTTCACTTGTTGAAAAGCAGCCTCCAGGACTGCAGCTGTAAGTGACAGCCCTACTCTTCCCATAGAGATGGTGTAACCTGCTTCGGTCTTCCCGCAATACCCCGGAACAACGGCCATTCCCCGAAGCCCCCTGAATTCCTGCCGGGCTGCCCGGCAACTCTCTTCCCACAACACTTCCGGAGCACCGAAATTCCCATCCGTCAGCATAAAATTACGTGAATCGTGCCATTCCGCCTGATCGAACAATTTGCTGAACAACAGAGAAGCCAGAATATCTCCCTTAGCCAGGATATAATCCTTCATACAATGAGAAGATTCACGCAATACTCCGACATGATGCAGAATACCGTACAAATCGTTCAATTCCTTCTGCAATTCAACTTTATACTCTTCGAGCTTCCGTCCGGCTAAAAGCTCATAAGCCAATTGTTCATGAACCTGTTTTAATTCATTGAACTCATTTTCAAATCCTGTCCCTCTCCGCAAACTCAACCCATACAACTGCCGCAAACGGGGCATCACGCCCTTTAAAGCCGATACCACTACAATACTACAACAATTCTGCTCTTTTATTCTATTTTTAATTTCTGCCAGGGTTTCCTGATTCTGAAGGACAGCACCCTTGAATTTCATGACTAACATACCTTTTGAAATTTTTAAACGATAAACTTTAGATTAGAATCCTGAAAAGCCAACCTCCGGCAGCCTCGGCCGGAATAATATACGGATATACAGATTGGTGATATGACAACTTAAACCCCCATAGGGGTAATAGTTGTTGTTGTAGTGGTAGTAATAATAGAAACAGCAGAGAACGAAACAGACAAAATCCGATCCTCCGGCTGACAAACAGTCCGGCAATTCAGAATAATATGTTGCCTTTCGATCTTCATAACAAAAACAAAACTAAAGGAAATATTTTCGAATAACAAATATCCGGCAATTTTTTTGACGTCACACGCTGAAATTTAACAACAAGTATATTTTTCCTTCTGAATTTAAACACGAAAAAGTGGAAAATGACGTTGTAATCGTCGGGAGCCTATGCATAATTAGTATCCGGATTTCATCGAATTTTCGGAAATCCGGGTGAAGTGTGTTCTGTTTCGATGTACCTATAGAGGTAATATTTCGATCCAATATCCATCGGGATCGCAGATAAAATAGAGGCCCATGTCGGTATTTTCGTAGCATACACATCCCATTTCTTTGTGGAATGCTCTCACTTTATCATAATCTCCCGGGACACGCAGGCAAAGGTGATACTCTCCTTCTCCCAGATCGTAAGGTTCTTTCCGATCGCGCAGCCAGGTCAATTCGAGGGTGAAAGACGTTTCCCCGTCTCCCATATAGACGAGGATAAAAGAACCGTCGGAGGCGGTTTTCCTCCGTACTTCTTTCAATCCCAAAGCTTTTTCATAAAACCGGATACTTTTTTCTAAATCCAGTACATTGAAATTGAAATGATCGAATCTTCCTTTTATTTCCATTGTGTAAAATTAAATTAGTTTATCGTTTTTTCTTCTCCTGGTTTTCCGATCGCCAGAAATCTTCCGCCACGCTTTTCGACATACTCCCGGAAAGCATTCGCTTTTTCGTATTTTTCCCAAAAGTGCATAGGAGCGAATTGCAGGGTACGGATCCGGTCGACAAATTCCCGGCCTCCCCGGGTGTAATCCTTGCCTAAACGCGGATCGACAGGAAAAAGGGCTAAATCGACATAGTCGGTTTCCCGGGCCAGAGTTTCCAGTTCCTGATGATAAAAGTTTGCGGCTTCTCTGATTTCTTCTGGGGTGGATTCCTCCTCCCAATGCCAGTTGTTCAGGTCGCCGGCATGAAAAATGCGCTTATCTGCGACATCGAGCAGAAAAGAAATGCCGATGTCGGTAGAACCGAAGGCTTTGATTTTTAATAGATCATCGTTCCATTCTTCTCCTTTTTTTAGGAAAATGGCATCGTGAAAACACGCCTTTTGGCTGTCGCGGATATCTTCGGACAGGATATACCGGATGTCCGGTCTTTCCGGTTTCCAGGAGAGTATTTCCGGGTTGAAATGGTCCGGGTGGGCATGGGAAGACAGAATATACAGCCTTCCGGGGCGTTTCAAAAAGTGCCGGTGTACATAAAACTCCGGGGTATCCCGATAATAATCGATCAAAATGGCAAATTCTTTGCTTTCAATAATAAAGCCACTGTGGTAGATATAAATAAGTCGCATCGGTTTCATGTAGCAAATATATATTTATTTGGATGAATAAATTTTGTTCTCTATAAAAAAAGTAAGCTCATCTCAATCCATGATCAGTTGTTTTACGAATTCGGTTTCGGGGTGTTTACAGATTTCTTCCGGTGTTCCGTCTTGTTCGATGTGCCCGTCTTTCATAACTATGATACGGGTTCCGAGTGTCAATGCTTCCCGGATATCGTGTGTGATAAAAACGATGGTCACTCCCAGTTCGCGGTGAATACGGGTAATTTCGGCCTGCAACATTTTTCGGGTGATTTCGTCGACGGCTCCGAACGGTTCGTCCATGAGCAGGATGTCAGGATTGGCGGCCAGGGCGCGTGCAATTCCTACTCGCTGGCGTTGTCCTCCGGAGAGTTCCGAGGGATAACGGTCGAGCATTTCCTGTTCCAGACCGACGACTCCGATGAGTCGTTCTACAGCTTTGCGGGTACGTTCTTTGTCGTGCTGGTTAAGCAGGCTCGGTACATAAGCGATATTTTTCCGGACAGTCATGTGAGGAAACAGTCCGATTCCCTGGATGACATAGCCGATATTGCGGCGTAGAAGAGTTTGGTTCTCTTGCGATATGTCTTTCCCGTCGATATATATTTTGCCCTGAGTCGGGGCCGATAATCCGTTGATAAGCTTGAGCATCGTAGTCTTTCCGCTTCCGGAGCTACCGATGACAGTCAGAAATTCACCTTTGCGGATCTTCAGATCGAATGCTTTCAGAATCACCTGATCCCCGTAAGCTTTCGTCACTTGTTCGAAACGTATGATATCATTCATGCTATCTCAATAATCCTTTCTTTTTCAGAAAATCGGCAGCGACGGTTTGTTCCGGTCGGCCGGCAATATCGACCTCGTAGTTCAGTTCGGCCATTTCGGCGTTTGTCAATATTCCTTTCATTTTTTCCAGCGTTTGTTCTAATTCGGGATGTGCCTTTAAAGTCTCTTCACGGATGACGGTGGTACAGTAATAGGAAGGAAAAAAGTTTTTATCGTCTTTCAATACAGTGAGGTTGGCTCCATTCAGTTGCCCGTCTGTGGTAAAGATATTCATTACATCGACTTTCCCCGATTTAATGGCTTCGTATTTTAATCCGATATCCATATCGCGGGTCTTTTTGAATTTCAGGTCGTAATACTGACAGAGGGCTTCGTAGCCTTCGTGAATTTCGAAAAAATCGTATTCCGCTCCGAAAATAAATTGGTCGGGATAGCGCGCTAAGTCGGAGAACCGGGTCAGGTCGTATTTCTTAGCCAAAGGTTCGCCGACCGCCAGACTGTAGGTGTTGTCGAATCCATACGGACTCAGCCATTTTAAATGGAATTTTTGTTCGTATTCTTTTTTCAAAGTCTCGTATAGGGTGTCCGGAGGTAGTAAACTGTCTTTTTTCAATACCACGAGCCAACCCGTCCCGGTATATTCAGGGTAGATATCGAATTCACCTTTTAACATAGCCGGATGGATATTGCTGGTGCCGCCTCCTATCCCTTTGGTGATTTCTACCGCGAGACCGGTATCTTGTTCGATCAATAGTTTTAACATTTCTCCCAGGATGAACTGTTCGGTCATCGGTTTGGTGGCGATACGGATCGTATTTTTCCTGTCTTTGCAAGCTGTTGTCAGGAGAAAAAAGGCGAGCAGGGGGAGTAGTAGTAAATCTCTTTTCATGGTCATATCAGTTTGCGTTTCTTTTTGATGTGGGTTTCGTAACAGCCTATACCCCAATCGGTGAGTAGGGCTAAAACGGCGATCAGAAGGCTGCCGGCCACGGTGAGCACCCCATTGTTGGTCGTGATGCCCCGGTAGATGGCGACACCTAATCCTCCCGCTCCGATGAAAGCAGCAATGCCGGCAAGTGCGATAGTCATCACCACCATATTCCGAAGACCGGAGAGGATCACCGGAAAGGCAAGCGGAATCTGGATTTTATAAAGAATCTGAAACGGGGTACTTCCCATCCCGCGGGCGGCTTCGATGATCTCCCGGTCGATGCCGGTGATACCGGTATAGGTGTTGCGGACCATCGGGAGTAAAGCATAGACGGTCAGGGCAAAAATGGCTGTCGTGTCTCCGATGCCTGAGAAGGGAATCAGAAAACCGAATAATGCGATGGAAGGGATGGTGTACATGAAGTTTGTCAGTCCCAAAACCAGGCTACTCGAACGACGGTAACTGCTGATCAGAATTCCCAGGCTCAAGCCGATACACAAGGCAGCGACGATGGCTATCAATGAGATTTCCAGATGTTGCAGGGTGAGCTTTAAAAAGAATTGCCACCGATCGGCGTAAAGTTGGAATAGTTCCTGAATCATAGCAGAGGCAGATTTAGAAATAATAACCGATGTTTATATTAAAACGGGCATGCCAGGAATTGCTTCCGATTCCGGGTCCGAAAGCGTCCCGGTCCGGTCCGATCCAAGCCTGGTGTTTGCCCATCGCATAATCGATATAGGTCTGGACCGGACCCATGTTCAGTAAAAAACCGTATACATTTTGAAAACTATTGTTGAAATCGGTATGCCATTTTTGGATAATGCCGAAATCATGGTACATCATGATGTTGCCGAGCCATTTCCAACCGATCGGGAAGGTATGGGAAATGCTCAGGGTGTATATGTTGGCTTTGGCAGCAACCAGATAAGGAGCTCCGTAAGCCGTCATTACGACCAGATTCCGGTCTTCTCCGGGAGCATTTTTGGGGTACATGGCATAAGTAGATACCTGGGCTTTGAAATTTAGGCGGTGCCAGTCGAACATGTAGTGTAGGGCAAAGGCGAAATGGGAACCGTTACTTCGGGTATCGATGTTGTAGAGTTGGCCGAATTCGGCGGAGCATCCGACCTGGTGTTCGACCTGATTGCCGTATTTGTAGATCAGTTGTGCGTTGAGTTGGTTGATTTCTTTGTTCCTGCCGGCCACATCGTAACCATAACGATCGTCGGAAGTCTCGGAATTTGCTCCGAACAACAGTTCATCGGCATTTTTGAAAAAAGCTAAGGCATATTTCCAATGTTCGTCGGAATGAACGAATTTAACCCCCATATCGGCATCGTCTTCGAGACCGACATAATAGGAGATTTGGAGGAAAAAGTTGTTACCACTTCCGGGTTGGAGTCCGAAAGGCACTTTAGTCAAACCGATTTCGAGGTGATTTTTTTCAGAAAACCGATACCCGATCCAACCGTATTTGAGCATAAATCCACCGAAAGCCGTACTGTAAAACCGGCAATCGGCATCCAGCAGAAAACCTTTGTAAGAGGCTGTCGGACGAAGCATAAACACATCGTAACCCAGATCGCCTCCCCGGTCGCGATGTCCTGAGTTCCAATCCGAAAAGTTATAATTGAACCTTAAGGCTCCTCCGAGTTTGAATTGCGGACGTTCTTTTCTTTCCTGGGCGGATAAGGGTAAAATAAAAATAAGGTACAAGCAAAATATAAAATAGTATTTCATTGTGTCCTGAATTTAATGTCACTGGCTTTGCCCTACAATCGTTATCCCGGTATAACGGATTTTTTCGGAGGAAAGTTTCTTCCCTTACCATGGTCCTGTTAAATTGTATTAAATACAGAACCATTTTTTCGGGGTAACGATAAACTCACTGACAGATGATATATAAGCCATGGACTTTTTGAATTATACAGACTGGCAAGATACAGCCGATACTTTACATATGTTGTTGCAAATGAGTGGTAAAGTGAAATTGCTGTATCGGGCGAAACGGCCAGAATGGGCGCATATCAGGCAATATCTCACCCTGGACGGGATTTCGACGGGAATCGTTCCTGAGGCACCTGTGCCTTTTGAAATTAATTTCGATTTCCGCGAAGATCAGGTGGTCTTCCGGAATTACAACGGAAAAACCGAAAAGGTGGCCTTGGAGGACGGGAAGAGTGTCGGAGACTATTACCGGCAGTTTATGGCGGCATTGAAACAAATCGATGTGCCGGCCAGAATCGATGTGAAATCACAGGAATTTTATGATCCTGTCGATCTGGATAAAGACGGGAAACATCGGTCGTATCAGAAGGAAGCAGTGTTGTTGTGGCTGGATAATATGCTTTTTGCCGATCGGGCCTTGAATCGTTTTCTCGCCCCTTTCCGGGGAAAAGTGACTTGTCCGGCTTATTATTTCGGTACGATGGATTTGTCGTGTCTGGTGTATAGCGGCGAGGCCGCACCTTGGGGCAGAGAGGATAAGGTGATGCAATATGCTTTTGATGAAAAATGCTATGAATGTGGATTTTGGCCCGGTGATCCGAATTTTCCGAAACCGGCTTTTTATGGAATGCCTTATCCGTTTGTGAAAGATCTTCAAGGTAACGATAAATTTTTACGGCCCGATAAAGCTTTCTTTAAACCGGAAAAACAGGAGTTCTTCTTTACGTTGGAGGATGCTTTGAATTATCCTAATCCTGAAAAAATGGTCATCGATTTTTACCGTTCCGGCTTCGATCTGGTACAGGAACTCTCCCGTTGGAAAAATATCGATTGGATCACCCGCCCTTTGGATTATCCGGAAAAATGACCGTGGTCCCCCCCCCGGGAAAATTTGGGACATAAAAAAGGAAGCCTTTTTTGACTTCCTTTTGTGGGCGCTGAGGGATTCGAACCCCCGACCCTCTGGGTGTAAACCAGATGCTCTGAACCAACTGAGCTAAGCGCCCGTGCGATAATTTTTTATATTGGCAAAATATTTTAGAAAAAACAGAAAATAATTTTTTTGTCTGTTTTGAAAATGGCAGAATATCACATATTTATGCAGGCCGGAAACCTTTGTATCGATTCTGATTTTATATACATGCATTTTAACTATATATTAACAAAATAATTAACATTAATTTGTTGTTTGGTTGTTGTATTTGTTTGAAATGTCCTTACCTTTGCACCGTCTTTAAAAAAGATTGTTTTTCATAAGTTTGTATGGTTTAGGTTAGTAGTTAGTAAATGTTTAAGGGTCGGTTCACCGGCCCTTTCATTTTTATATTCTGATGATGTTTTCCGTGTCTTTCGGATTATTTTAATCGGAATATTTCTGTAAAGAATAGGGCTGCATTGTATAATGGAATAATTTCTTTTTAATTTACACTGAATAGTTGAGAGATATTATGTACGCGAATTTCTGGAAAGGTTTCGGTGGATTTTGATTTTGGTCAGGAATTCAATAGGAAGTGAATTTTCTTTTTTCTACTTTTGAACAAAATAGAAAAAAGATTTATTTTTGTTTGTATTATTTTTTTATGTGGGAGGTAAAAGAAGCGGAAGGCTTGTTGAGCCGAACGTGATTTTTATAGGCTGGAGTTAGGTTATGTGAAGTATTTTATTGTGTAATACGGATAGGAAATTGACTGGATTAAATGGAATTGAAATGACTGGAATAATTGAAATTGAAGGCATGGAGTTCTTTGCCTATCATGGTTGTTTTGAAGCGGAACAAATTGTAGGAAATAAATTTATGGTTTATGCTTGTTTACATTATAATTGCCATTGTCCGGCTTCCACAGATGATATCGCTGATGCTTTAAGTTATCAGACAGCTTATGAGATTATTGCCCGTGAAATGATGAAACGGTCTCATTTGCTGGAACATGTAGGGAAACGAATGCTCGATGCCTTATATGCGGCTTTCCCTCAATTGCAGTATGCTAAAATCAAGATTTCGAAAATGAATCCTCCTTTGGGAGGACAAATCCGGTGTACGAGTGTGACCTTGGAGAAATAAAAAATAATTGTGAATATTGCAAAAATTTTTGCACCACAATGGTATGGATATAAAGTTATTTGATCTGTTATATAACAAATACTCACAACCGATGTTACTGTATGCTTTAACTTTTGTAAATTCAAAGAGCGATACAGAAGACATTGTGCAGGAGGTGTTTTATAATTTCTGGAAGTCCGAAGCCTATCTGAGAGTTCCTATCGATGAAGCCAGACCTTGGCTATTGCGGGCTATCAAAAACGCCTGCATCAATTTCTGGGAAAAGAAAGACGTCCTCCGCAGCAGTGCAGAACTGCATAATATTACAATTGAAGATGAGGAATACTCCGAATTCAATGAACAAATATTCACACAAATCAGACAGGACATCGAAAACATGCCTCCCCAAACCCGTGAAATTGTAAAAGCCATATTCTACAAAAAAGAAAAGTATCAGGAAGTTGCCGACTACCTCGGCATCTCCATCAATACCGTCAAAACATTGCTCCGTAGGGCCATCCGGCAACTTAGAGAACGCTACACGGATAATTTCAGTCTTTTCCTGTACCTGCTTTTGAAATAATTATCCCCACCATCGGTACTATCCATTAACCGTCTACGGATATGTTATGGACAATATTTCGCTTTCCCTCAAAGAAGGCAAAAGCACATTTTTGATCGGCATTTGTCATGAGATTATATTGAAGATAAATAAAAGAGATGTGAGAAAATGATATTATCACAAAAAATTAAAATAATTTTTACAAACTGTCACCCATTTTCTAAAATCATCTGTTTCTATTTACAAAGAAACTATCGGATTTATGTTGTTACAAGAGCTCATAGACGAATATATACTTCTGTTTCGCAGGGGAGAACTGACTTCTTCGCAACAAAGAGAACTGATTGATTGGCTGAATGCTGATGCGACTCATCAGGCCTACTACCGAAAGATGCTCAAATTATATGCATGCATTGAAATGACAGAAGAAGACTTGGTCAAACAGATGCAGGACTCAGTACACAATCGCCTCTATAAACAAATATACCTCCAACGTTTTAAGAGAAAGGTATGGTGGCTGACAGGAGCAGCCGCTGTAGTAATAGCAATGATTGGAAGTATCTTAATTATGGAATACTCACGGACGGAACCGACAACTCTAACACCAACATTTGGGGAAGCCGGCTCTTCAAAAGCCATTCTGACATTGGCTAACGGAGAGAAAATATCCTTAACCGAGCAGACGCACAGATATATCACTACTTCGGAAGGTAATCTGATACAGCAGGATTCCATCGGTCATTTGCACATATATGCCATAGACAGTAACCATCAAAAACAGACTGTCTGTCAAAATAATGTAATATGGGTACCACAAGGTGGAGAATATCACCTCATCCTGTCGGACGGCACGAAAGTATGGCTGAACGCCGAAACGAAATTAAAATTCCCGGCCCGGTTTTCCGGGGACAAACGTATCGTGGAATTGAGCGGCGAAGCCTATTTGGAGGTGACAAGTAATGCATCAAAACCGTTTATCATACGCACAGATGGGATAGACGTCAAAGTGTTAGGAACATCTTTCGGGGTTCGGTCATACCAAGAAGAGACTTCCATTTTCACAACGCTGGTATCCGGTAGCGTAGAAGTGCAAGGTACGCATGGTAAAGTCCGTCTGACTCCATCCCACCAGGCTGTTTATGATAAAAATTCAAAAGACATCGCCATCAAACAGGTAAATACGGAATTATATACAGGTTGGAAAAACGGTAAAATGTTATATGACAACTGCCCTTTGGAAGAAATATTACGCGACTTGAAACGCTGGTATTCATTTGAAGTATTCTATACCAACAGCCAAAGCAAGCAGATTCCATTCACCCTCAATATCCGGAAGTATGAGAAAATTGACGGAGTTTTGGAATTAATGCAAAAAACCGGAAGAGTACATTTTGACATAAAAGGGGACACCATTATTGTAAAATAAAACAGGGACGGTATTCGCAGTACCATCCCCATAGATAAATGTTCATAGCTGCTCGCAACAGCGGATGAACGTAAGTTGAATCTTAAATACAAAATTATGAAAAAAAAATCTTTATACCCTTATCCGGGGTGTAGGAAAATCATTCATTATCTGGTAATGAAGACATTTTTTATTTTCTTGTTTTTGTTGACATTACAAGCTAATGCCAACGTTTATTCGCAACAGGTCAAATTAAACCTAGAGGTGAAAAACGGCAGTTTCAAAGACATCATCAATGAAATCGGTCGTCAGTCAGAGTTCAGTTTCGTATACAGCGACTGGGATTTGCCCCAAACAGGAGTGAAAGACTTGAACTTTCATGATGCTTCCATAGAAGAAGTCCTCAACACCTTACTGGCAGGCACCGGTCTCTCTTACGAGATTACAGAGAAAACCATTCTGCTGAAAAAAGCCCCTGCGCAACAAAAGACAGCGGAACAAGCCAAAGTTGTACAGGGTAAAGTTGTTGATTCCAAGGGCAATCCCCTTCCGGGTGTCACTGTTATCGTAAAAGGGACTACACTGGGGACTTCAACAGGCGCGGACGGAACATTTAAATTTGAAATACCAAACACCCAAGGCATTATACTGCAATTCTCCTTTATCGGTATGAAATCACAGGAATTTACCTATGCCGGTCAAAAAGAGATTACCATTAAAATGGAAGAGGAAACCGTTGAAATGGATGCTGTGGTTGTAACCGGTATGTTTAACCGCAAAAAAGAAGGATTTACCGGTTCTGCAGTTTCTGTCAAAGGAGAGGATTTAAAGAAATTCAGCACCACCAACATGGCCAAAGCTCTGTCAATCATAGATCCCAGCTTCCGTATCATAGAAAATATCTCACAAGGTTCTGACCCCAACCGCCTTCCTGACTTACGTATGCGCGGTCAGGCGACTCTGCCGACAGGAGTCGGAAGCGGCAGTGTAAGCACCGACATGGTCATGCTACAAGGAGATTATTCCACTTATCCCAATCAACCGCTATTGATTTTGGATGGTTTTGAAATCGATTTGCAAACAATGGTCGATTTGGACCCGGAACGCGTAGAAAGCATTACGCTTTTAAAAGACGCAGCAGCAACAGCCATTTACGGTTCCAAGGCTGCCAATGGCGTCATAGTCATTGAAACCAAAGCTCCCCTGCCCGGAGACTTACGAATCACCTATGCCGGTAATATCCGTTTGGAACTACCCGATTTATCAGGATATGATTTATTAAATGCAGAAGAAAAACTGAGAGTTGAAAAGATGGCAGGTTATTATCCTGAAGACAGCGATTACTCATACGTACAGATTTATCAGCAATATCTCAGGGAAGTCAGACGAGGGGTAAATACAGACTGGCTGGATATTCCTTTAAGAAATGCCGTACAGCACCGCCATGCCGTAACCCTTGAAGGAGGAGACAGGGCACTGCGCTACAAATTGTATGTCGGCGGCAACTTCACTCCAGGCGTTATGAAGGAATCAACCCGCAAGACACAAACGGCAGCTTTAGACCTGAGCTATCGCTTCAACAAATTGTTAATACGCAACAACATCACCCTGGATAATGCAACCGGAGACAATTCTCCATGGGGCTCATTCAGCGAATACACCCGTTTGAATCCCTATTTGCGTCCTTATGGAGAAAACGGAGAAATCAAGAAGAACCTGCAAGTATGGCAAGATCCCAAAGAATACTGGAATACAGACCCCATACCGAACCCCATGTACAACACCACTTTCAACTCTAAAGACAGGAATTCCTCGTTTACTGTACGCGACCAGTTCTATTTGGAATACAATCCTATTTCATCCGTACGCCTGCAGGCTGATGTTGCCATCGCCAAAAGCAACGGAAAGACAGAAATATTCCGTCCTGCACAACACACCAAATTTATTTCTGAGGCAGATCCCATGCGCCGCGGAGAATTCATCCGTCAGCAAGACGAATCTTTCAATTACAATATAAACATATCTGCATCATACAATGACGTAATAGCAGCAGATCATTTTGTAAGTTTTAATGCCCGTTATTCCATAGACCAGACATCGAACGATTGGTACGGTGCAACCGTAACCGGTTTCCCCAACGACCAAATGGACAACATCCTTTTCGGTAAAAAATACAATGAAAAGATGACCGGAAGCGAAAACACTAGCCGTTCAATAGGTTTTGTCGGAGCTTTCGGCTACTCATTCCGTTACAAATATTCCGTTGACTTCAATATCCGTGCAGACGGTTCCTCCCAATTCGGCAAACATAACCGTTTTGCTCCGTTCTGGTCGGCAGGTGTACGTTGGGATATCAAGAAAGAAAATTCGGTAAAAAAAGTATCCTGGATAAGCGACCTGATTGCACGTGCCTCTTACGGTATCACCGGAACACAAGGTTTTGCCCCTTACCAGGCCCAACAAGTATACACATACTCCATGCTGAAACCTTATATTTCATCCGACGGGACAGGCGCAGAACTTGTTGCCCTGGGTAATTCCAACCTTAAATGGCAACAGACCGGACAGTTGAACGTTGCCCTGGAAGCTGGATTCTTAAACAACAGAATCACTGCAAAAGTCGAATACTATCAGAAACGCACCAAAAACTCCCTGACCGATATAACATTGGCACCATCTCTCGGTTTCTCATCAATACCGGAAAATCTGGGAACAATTGAGAACAAAGGCGTTGAGTTTGCAGCATCATTCATCCCCTACAAAGACGCTTCCCGTGAAGCCTATTGGATAATCAACTTTAACGGCTCGCACAACCGTGACAAAATGACAAAGATTTCAAATGCTTTGGAATACATGAACAGTGTCAATGCCGGGAAATTGGATGCAACCCCACTGCCCCGCTACGAAGAAGGCCAGTCATTAAACAACATCTGGGTTGTCAAATCATTAGGCATCGACCCGGCAACCGGCCAGGAAGTATTCCAGAAACGTATCACAGGAGAACTGACCGGCGTATGGGATGCCGTAGATGTCATTCCTTACGGCAACACCGAGCCCAAATTGCAGGGAAACATCTACTCCACATTCAACTATAAAGGCTTCGGTGTCAGTGTCGGATTCAACTATCGATTTGGCGGACAAGTCTATAACAATACTCTGGTATCTAAAGTCGAGAATGCAGACTTGCGTTATAATGCGGACAGACGCGTATTGGATTTACGCTGGCAAAAACCGGGAGATGTCGTAAAATACAAAGCCCTTACCAATGCCGTAAAAGGCTCTGAAACAAAAGCGACCTCACGCTTTGTCATGGATGACAACACGTTTCAGTTCAGTTCTATTGCTCTGAGCTACCGTTTCCCCGCCTCCCATCCTTTCTTGAAAAAGATGAAGATGAGTGCATTGAGCATGAGCCTCAACATGGAGGATGTTGCCTATATTTCTTCCGTAAAACGTGAACGCGGTCTGGATTATCCGTTTGCCCGTCAGTTCTCATTTTCTTTGAATGTTGCATTTTAATGAATAGAATCATGAAAAAAATATTGATATTGACTCCGGTCATCAGCTTATTATTCTTTTTCACGTCCTGCTCAAACTGGCTGGATGTACCACCCAAGACCTCTATCAATGAGGAAGATTTATATGCACATGAGTATGGGTTCAAGGACGTACTCACCGGTTTTTACTTGAAATTAGGCGATCCCTCATTGTATGGCAAGCAGTTCACATACAACTTCATGGAATTCCTGGCCCAACGCTACGAAAACAAAATGATAATAGATAATGAACTATATAATTACAGCGGCTCATACAAAACGATCGTAGAGAACTATTATAGCATGATATACAAAGTCATTGCCAATATCAATAATTTTCTTTACTACATTGATGCCAACCGGGATGTAATCAAGACTCCAGATTACTATGAGGTAATGAAGGGCGAAGCTCTGGGGTTACGCGGATTCCTGCATTTTGAACTGTTGCGCTTATTCGGACCGATATATTCACAAAGTCCGGAAACGAAATGTCTGGCATACCGTACCCGTCTGGATGCAGAAGCCACCCCGTTATTGCCTGCATCTCAATTCATTGATTTGGTAATAGCAGATTTGCATGAAGCTGAAAAACTGTTGGAAGAACATGACCCGAAAGAATTCAGCAGTGACTATGGCAATGAGATAAGAGACCCGTTCATGGTCTATCGCCAAACCCGTATGAATATCTATGCTGTCTATGCCATATTGGCCCGTGCATACCTGTACAAAGGAGATGCCGACAGCAAATCCCGGGCCTACAACTATGCATCTGACGTTATCAACTCAGGCTATTTCAGTCTTGCCGGAAGTAATTCCAACCGCATATTGTTCCAGGAACATATCTTCAACCTCTACATTGACGAGTTGGATAAAATTGTAGACGAAGATTTCAAGAACATCTCATCATCCAACATGTCTGAAAAACCGGAAACCCTTGACAAACTTTATGAATTTGAAAATGGAGGTGCCACCGATTTCCGTCTAAACAACAATTCTTTCGTATTGGTCAATACAGTCAAAGTATCCAGGAAATTTGACCAGCAAGGCTACGACGATCCGTTATGGAGTGGGGGCAAGAATTCCATGCCGCTGATCCGTCTTCCGGAAATGTACTACATTCTTGCAGAGTGTGCCACCGACCCGACGGAAGCGGCAGACTGGCTGAATACAGTCCGGGCAAACAGGGGAATTCCGGCAGACGTTGATTTGGTCGGTGACGATGCATTCGACCAATTGGATTCACGTCCGGGATGTGACAATACCCAAACCAAGCGCATTAATGAAATCATGAAGGAATACAACAAGGAATACTACGGCGAAGGACAATTATTCTATTTCTACAAACGACTGAATTATAAAGTATTTACAGGATGTCCTGCCGGCGGCATGCTCCCGCAATACTACACTCCTGCAATCCCTGACAATGAACATATATTTGGAAACAACAATTAACCATACAGCCATGAAACGAAATATATCGCTTATATTTTCACTGCTCTTTATATTCTCCGCCTGCCAAAAAGAAGAGGTAGAAGAATACGTATCCGGAGCACGACTGAATTTCAACAATGACTATAAAGTGGAAAATGTTCCGACAATAAGATGCGGCTTTACTGACAGCGACTATTTAAATAAAACAACCGAAATCACCGATTCCATTGAAGTCGTTGTAATGGGACTTTCCACAAATACGGACCGTACGTTCTATTGCACGACAGCTCCGGCAGACTCTCTATATAGCATGCCGGTAACTGTTGCCGAATCATATATTATCCCCAAGAATACGTACAGCACCTTTATCAAATTCTCAATCAAAGCCCCCGGTAATTTCGGGAAAGCCAATAAAACCTATATCCAATTTGATCAATCCAAAAACACAGGCGTTTTTGAACCGGGCAATAAAGAGGCTCAACAATGTATCATCGACTGTATCTACACGCTTCTCCCTATTGAATGGAACACTGATGCCTGGGGAAAATTCAGCAACGGAAAATATAAGTTCATGATAGACCACTTCCAAAAACTTCATGACGACATTCCTCCGTATCGGCAAGAACAGGAAGAAATCTACGATGCCTATCAGAAATACAAGGCAGCTGGCAATCCCCCTATTATGGATGACAGCACTCCGGCAAAGGAAATCGAATTTATAAACGTTAACGAATAGAACCCATGAAAAGATACCACATAATAATCAAAACCATACTGGGCATATTAGGAAACCTTCTTTTCGCCTCTTGTGTCGATGACAATATCGAACAGAATTATTCAGAGCTGAACGAGCTTGTCTTGAAAATGGATACCCAGAAAGCATTACAGGCACCGGAAAATGTCAATGACTCCATCCTGGTAAAGATTGCTCCTGAAATCACCTTACCCGAAGGCAGAACCCGTAATGATCTGTCATTTGAATGGCGCATCCGGACGAAAAGGGATTATTCAACCATATGGGATATTTACAGCACATCCGATACACTGGTTTATTATGTAAAAGCCGATACAAAAAACACCTTCTTCCGTTTTGGAGTAACGGACAACGAATTGGGAATTACAACATACCGGGAATTTACAATCAAGATTCTGAGACCATTTGAAGACAACTGGTTTGTATTGCAGAATATTGGAGACAAGCCGGTGTTGGGTAGCATTGAAGTTCCTGGTGAAGAGCCATTAATCACGCCTGATGTATTCCAAATCAAATACGGACAGCCGATGTCGCTTACAGGAACCCCCAAAGCATTAAATTATTGTTTTTGGAGAGACAAAAGTTCAGGGAATCCCTCAGAATGGAGGCTGCAAGTATTGACAAACACTGATGAGGCAATTTACGACAGCAAACACCTCCAGGAAAAAATATACGACTATTCCAATTCATTGTATCCTGTCCCGGCTGAAGCTGCCATCCAATCAGCACACACATATCAGTACGGAGAGGTCATCACCAACAACGGCGAATTGTATTTTTCGGCTGAAGATGGTTCGTACGTGTATTTCAAAGGTAAATTGGCCAAAGACATTGAAAATGCGAATATTGTCAATGCGGTGGCATTTAACAGCTACAACAGCTATCATCTATTGGCATTCGATGACCAAAACAAACAATTCCTGTATAGTAATCCCGATGTTTACTTCGGAGCCGGAAAGCTGTATCGTAAAGTACCTAATATGGGAGAAACCATCTATAATAATTATGTAAAAATTACTATCCAGAATGTACCGGATTACGCAAGAGAAGGAAAACCCAATAAATTTTCTCCGAAACTAGATGAAAACCACGAACTCTTGTTCATGGATAATTGGTATGACGGGAATGTTGTAGCATTTACCCACAACAAGCAAGACGGGAAAGTATATGTTTTTGATTTCAGCAATTCGTCTGCAACCAAAAGAGACACCTGCTTCTGTCTTGCAGAAAAGGCCTGCGAACTGAATGGCAATGCAGAAGATGCACATATTGCCGTTTCAAGCGCCTTTAAAAACATCTTCTTTTATGCATCGGGCAACAAAGTATATCGGGTCGATTTAAATCGTAGCACACCCAAGACCATTCTGATTTACGAACATCCTGATGCAGGCGCACGCATCCATGTAATGAAATTCCGCCATGCAAATTTTGTCAGCATGGTAGATAGGGATGGAGACGATGAAGCTGAAACTTTGCTACAACAAACCCGAACATTGGGACTGGCAGTTGAAAAAGGAGGCAAATGGTCTGTCACGGAGATTTATCTGGCCGCCAGCGGAGATGTAAAAAAAGACGACGAGAAAAACCCTAAAGTATATGAATATGACGGTTTTGGCGAGATTGTTGACATTGTCTATACGTTTGCTTGCAAGTGGTGGCAGTAAACTTTTAATTATGCTCCTGGTGACAACACCGGGGGCATTTGCCCAAGGGCATTTCAAAAACTACTTTGAAAAAAAATTCCCGCAAGATACTGTAGATATACATTCGGGAATGTTTACTACCTATACACATTCCGATAAATATTATTGGGAAATTCCGGTCAAACTGTTTGGTGCCGATATATTGGTAACAAAAACAGCACTGAAAGCTGCAGCTCAGGCAGAACGTCCGACAGACGGATTGTATGGATTTGCGAATGACATGGTTGAAGAAGGTGTCATCCGATTTGTTAAATCCGGAAACAGAATCGATTGCCTTGAAGTTTTTAATGGCATATCAAATACCCCGAAAGACAGTGAATTAACTTCACTTTACAGACAAAAAAACAACTCCGGGCGATACCTTTCCATTCCGATTTTGGAAGAGAAACCCGAAGCTGTATTAATCGATGTCAGCAATCTGCTGAATCAGGAAACTCTTTTTACCGGCCTGGCATTACGTCATGGAAGAGATTTTAACATCAGCATCTGTCATCCTGAATTTTCCTCCATTCTGGAAATCGGCAGTAACCGGGAAGACATCCTGTTCATCCGATCGCAAAGAGCTTATGAGCCTTCCAGAATACCTTCAGAGATTCCCAACGCAATGAACGTACGCGAGCTGACAATGTGGCAAATAGGAACTGCTCTCACTTTATTACCCCGCACACCTCTTTCATTTCGCAAATGGGATCCTCGGGTAGAATATTTTTCGAATACCTACCAAAAGTGTGACAACAACATATACACAACAACAATCAAAGTTGCAAAAAGATGGCGTCTGGAACCTCGTCCTGAAGATTTTGAACGTTACGAAGCCGGGGAACTCGTAGTACCAATTAAACCCATTATTTTCTATGTTGATAGGCAAACTCCCGAATATCTGCGACAAGCCTTCATCGAGGCTGTAGACAGTTGGCAAAAAGCATTTGAGCAGGCAGGGTTCAAAAACGCTATCAAAGGAGAAATGATGCCTGCTCATAAAAGTGATCCGGAGTTTTCAATTGACGACCCCCGCATTTCAATCATATCATACAATGTTTCACCGCGCATGAATGCCCGCGGAGGCATCATCACAGACCCGCGCAGCGGAGAAATCCTTAGCGGGCGGGTATCGATTTTCCACAGTTTCCTGGATTTAATTCAACAATGGTATTATTGCCAATGCGCACAAGTCGACCCTCGCATACATGAAGAAATCATACCGGACACATTATTGGCAAGGATTGCCAAGTTTGTTGTTACCCATGAAGTAGGCCATTCATTAGGCTTGTGCCACAATTTCATCGGCAGCAGTGCCTATACCGTAGAGCAATTACGCACCCCCGATTTTGTAGCCAAGTACGGTACCACACCTTCTATCATGGATTATACACGTTTCAACTATATTGCCCAACCGGAGGATAAAATGGACAGCAAACTTCTATCCCCCAATGTCGGGATATACGACTGTTTTGCTATTGAATGGGGCTACCGTTATTACAGACATCATGCAAATTCAGACAGTCTATTAAAAGAATGGGTAACTCAACAACAAGAACAACGAGAATTGAGATTTGCCAACAATTCCGGTATCGACCCCGAAGTCCAGTCTGAAGACTTAAGCAACGACTTGTTGGCAGCCAACGCACTCGGTATCGAAAATCTAAAATACATGAAGTCGAATGAACCCCTTTGGCGTTCAGGGGAATGGGCAAACAGACAAATATGGATAAACAGACAAAGCTGGATGGAAATACAATACAACAACTTTTTGACACAAGCCATATTATATATCGGAGGCATCAACACCCTGACTCAACAACCTATACCTATCCGAAAGCAACTGGACGCCATAGAGTTCATAAACAAATACGCATTCTCATCGCCGGAGTGGTTATTTGGCAACCACCGAAGGACATCCTCGTTTTACCAGGAAATTATCCGTTCGCTGATACAGCGATGCGAGTATGTTCAAAACAGCTCAGAGCGATATCCCAATAATACAATCTCTATCAAAGAGTATATCACGGTGTTACACCAAACAATTTTTGACAGACATCAAACAGACAGGTCACGCGAGATTCTACAGGAAGTATTTTGCAAAAGCGTTCTGGATGCGATGAAAAATTCAGATTCACAATATATGAAAATGCTTTGGAGATGCGAATTGGAGAATATTCTCGATGAAGCAAGACAAAAACACTTCAATCCTCAACATGGCCAGCGAATAACAGACTACATAAAATTCTGCATGGGAAAATAAACTAAATATGAAGAAGAAAAGGCTATTGATATTATATCTTTTACTGGGAATTTGCACATGGGGACATGCATTGAACCCCATAACATCACATTCCCGACAACACCCGGCACAAACATCGACCCAGAAGTTGAGCGCGACTGTACAGGACGGGAAAATAATATTGAACATACCCGAATCTGCAATAGGGAAGGAGTTATTGATTACAGCACAAGCAAATGAAGGTTTTGGACTCAGGAACCGTCCGTTATCAAGCATAGGGGTTGTCCGTCTGCAAAAATCGGCAGACGGAAACAAAATCTTTTTCAACAAAGAAAGATTCGAGGAAAGAATAACAACCGGGAACAGCGAATTAAGACCTGCCTTTGAAGCATCCAACCGCCAACCTTTAGGTATAGATTATCCCGTCATAAACAATATAGATAAGGATGGCTTTTATGCAATTGATATCACTAAAGCGATTCTGAACGGAGAAAACTGGTATCAACTTCAAATGAAAGACTTATTCCCATCATCAAGGGGACAAGCTGTCGCAGACACCATTATCACATTTGATGAGGGAATATATGTCGCATTCAAACAGGAATACCGTATACAAAGCGAACTTAACCCGACAGTTGAAATGCAAATCGGTTGTGCTGTCAGACTATTGGATGCAGAACCTCTCGGTTTGCGCTATGCCAACCATCATTTCCCATACACCTATCTGACATTCAAAGATTATGGACGCAGCCCTTATGGAGCTGTAGAAGATTCCATCATTTGCCGTTGGCGCATCCATCCCCGAAAGCCATTAATATGCTGTATAGATCCTCTCTGTCCTCCAACCTGGGCTTCATATATCAAAAAAGGGGTCCTTGCCTGGAATAAGGCATTTGAGCAGGCTGGTATTAAAAATGCCATAAAAATACACGAAAACGCCCAAGACGAAATTCCTGCACTTCACCGTTTTGTGATTTCATACGACCTGGGAGCGGCAACAACTACCCGGCAACAAATCACCCATCCGGAAACAGGAGAAATCTTATATACCCGCCTCAACCTGGGACATGGACTGCTATTGCCCTATTTAAACAATTATTGGTGGGAATATGGAAGCGAGGATAAACGCATACGCAAAAACATCCTACACGAACAAGTTGCAGGCGAAATATTACAAACAATCATTATGCGTGAATTTGGTCTGGCATTGGGTTTAACTGCTCCATCTCCTGAGAATTATTGGGAAGATTCCGCCCTACAAGAACTTAATAATGGGAAAAACAGTAATTTCCCCACTCAACAAGATTGCAAACAAATCGCCTGGGGCTATCAACAAACCTCGGCTTATAAAGATGCAATAAAAGAACGCAAACTATTGGAAAAAATCATTCTTCCCACCAGACCTACAAGCACAGAAGAAAAAATACAAAAAGAAAAGATACTGACCCGCAAGCTCAAAAACTACGAAACAATGTTTTCGTTTTTGAAAAGTGAAATTGCTCTGCATGGAACAAACCAGCAATATATCGTACTATACAATCAAGGAATTCAAAGCCTGACGAATCATCTAAAAAAATTAGCCGGTATCATTTCGACAGAAAACGCTGAAAGAATTTTAGCTTTACTCGATTATTATGTTTTCCAGGAAGAACATCAATGGCTTGATATTCCTTCACTGCACATAGGCAACAGAACAAGCTACTCAAAAATCATAAGCAACATCGGAAAAGAAGTGTTCAAAAGCCTATTCCAACAACAATCCATTGATGCCTTTACACAACAAAATCCGACACTTTGGAATAGATTACATGACAAAATATGGAATCAATTCGATACGGGGCATAAACCATCTGTATATCAAATGGAAATGCAAGCTTTCTATGTAGATACCTTGACTTCCATCGTGCGAAATACTTCCAACCAAAATTCATACAACTACATTATTACCGTCGCCCAAGAACTTCAATACCTTAAAAGGCAATTAAAGATATTGCAAAAAGAGCATCCCGAACAAGAGGGACGCATACATTATGAACTACTACTGGAACGCATCAAATAACATTATTCATACAAAAAAACAGAATCAGATGAAGTGGATTATTATTTTACTAGCCTTCATAGGCTCTTGGGAACAAATGAAAGCTCAGCAAAACCCCATTATCTTAAATGAAAAGAATGTTACAGATCTGACAACGGCAGCAGACTGGGACAAACTAATCGACACCTGGAATTATGTACCATTAGAAAACAGCGATAACAGCCGACTCGGCTCTATCGAAACATGTTATATTTATGGTGATTATCTGTTTATAAAAGACTACCATGACGGAGAAATGAGAATGATGCAATTCAAATTAACAGGTGATTTCATGCACAGAGTTGGCAAATACGGTTCAGGAGAGCAGGAACATGGAGCCTTGGGATTGCCTTGGGTCGATTTGGAAAAAAGACAAATCACGTTACATGACGGATTCAGTTCCCATAAAAAAGTGACTTATGACCTCGCCGGCAAATATGTTTCAACGGGAAAAACAGGAATGCCTGCATTTTACACACGCCAAATATACCCTGCCGGTAACGGTAAATATATCGGCTACTGTGCATGCGGTACAGGTAACAGGATGTGTTATTTTACGACAGACAAGAACTTTAATAAGTTTGATACCTTGAGACAACATATTGTCACTTTCAACATGGGATATGCTGATTTCTCAATTCACCCTATTGTGATTTATAAGAATAACATTACTTGTATCGCACCACTGAGTGACACGATTTATACATATGCAGATAATAAATTTATTCCCCGATTCATCACGACAACCCACCGCTCTGTTCCTGCTGATTTTATTCCCAGCAGAGTGGATTATTGGAGTCTGTTAGCCAAACTGAAAGAAAAAGGTTTCGATGCAAAGAAAGAAGCATTTGAAACCAAAAATTGGTTTATCATTACCTACGATAACGGCAAAATCTTCTATGAAAAAAATCAACAGAAAGGTTTTTACATTCCCAAAGACCTGCCTGCCCGGGGAGACATGATTTATCCCAGCGATTTATGGGGACAACAAGGTGAAAAACTGATAGCCATCTTTGCCCCGGAAGAATTATTGGCAATAAAAGCCGAATTGGAGGCAAAAGGAGTGCAACTTACTGATAAGATGAAAACATTATTCGGTAAAGTAAAAGCCGGAGAAAATCCGTGGCTATTCTTTTATGAGTTGAAATAACTATTGGGGTAATCCATAAACATTTTATATATTTACTTTGTGAATATCGTCTCTGCTGTAGGGACGATATTTTTATATTTAATTAAACGGAGAAATAATTTTGCAGATTATTTTGGAAGTTGACGAAAACATCCTATCTTTGCATCGCAAAATCGCAACAGGGTCGGTTGGCCGAGCGGTTAGGCAGCGGTCTGCAAAACCGTGTACAGCAGTTCAAATCTGCTACCGACCTCAAAAGCCTTCGAAAGTTATCTTTCGAAGGCTTTTTTGTATCCGGTACCTTGAAGGGTAGGGCGGCGGGAGTTTTAGTTCCGCCAATCTTTTCTGAAAAAGGGACGCTGATCACAACAAATCGCAGCATGGGGTTGTCAGGCAGCTGTCCCTTTTATATCCTGTGTTTTAACGGCGTTCACGGTATACTACATCTGCAATCCGGGCAAAACCACTGTACTCTGTCCGTTTGCTGACTTTATTGTTTATTCCGTCGATCTTATAGAAACCCAGTGTACCTCCGTTATTGTCCGTGTTGTTTTTATCGTATGAACCGACCATCAGTTCGAACTGCCGGGCCATAAATTCCTCCGATTGATCGTTGAGCAGAGTCAGGAGGGGCTGTTGGTAAAGATTGAATTTCAGGAAGGTGACTTCGGATGTCGAAGGCAGAGTGATCACCGATTCGTAGGTGGTATTGGTGGCCAGATTGTACATATGCACCTTATTGCCTTCGGCATAAAACAGAAAGGGAAACTGGGAATGGAAAGCGAACCGGCTGGCTTGATCGAAGCCGGGGGCTTGTAAATTTTCATATTTCGATTCCTGTACGAATCCGTTACCTCCCATATTGATTCCATAAATGTGGCGTTGGCCGTTTTGATCCTGAAGGATGGCATACACCAGACCATTGGAAAAACGTGTACTTTCCATATAGATCAGTTCCATCCCGGTTTTAAAACTGAACAGGGCCTCTTCGGGGTCTTGCAGGGGAGATAGGATTTGTTTCGGGTTGTCGGTAGTTCCTGTCGACCAGCCGACGAAACGCCGGTTATCGGTGTCGTAAAAAAGGGCAGTATTACCATTGCCGGGGCGTGCCATACTGACTCCTACGTAAGGGGCGACTTTAAATTCAGGAGCCAGGCCACGTTCGGAAGTATTGATCGGATATTCGAAAGCAGCACCTGCTGTACCCAATGCCTGGCAATAAGCATTCCCTTTGTCGGTGACACAAAAGTTCGCCTCACCTCCATACGAGCTACCCGAATTCAGGGAGATGTAATAAACAGGTTCTTCGTCTGCAGGAGGTATGATAAAATCAACGGCTTTTATATTCCAGGATTCGTCTGTTTTGAATGTTTCCTGGTCCAATAGATAGGAACCTTTTTCTGAAATCAGGTAAATGACATCTCCCGGATTGGCGAAACGGCTGGGGGCCCAACCGAGCATACGGGCGTTTGTCACCTCCGGAAGTCCCAGGGAGGCGAGCAGGTCGTAGGCCGGGAGTGTTCTTTCTTTAGAAAGTACGGAGATCATATCCAGCCGGACACGATTTTGAGCTCCTTCGTTACAGAGTACCATCCAGCCTTCGTAAGTGGGGGAGGTGACTTTGATGTCGAATAGTTTTGCCGTCTCCCTGCCGGTTCTGATATCGGTGACGATAAACATACATAAGTAAGTATTGGCTGCAAAGGTAGCCAGCGTATCCACATCCTTTCGGCCGTTTTTATTCAGGGTTACTCCCCAATATGCCCCGTTTACGATCGTACCTCCGCTTTTCAGTTCCATTTTATAGGTGAAAGTGAAGTTCGGGTTATCCTCTGTAATGATTCCTTCCAGAGAAGATTTGACTGTGGGGGCGGCCACAATGTGTTCGGCTCCCCCGACGACTTCCAATAATTCCGGCAGACCTTCGATCGTGATTTCTGCCACTTCATGATAATCGTAATTTCCTTTGTCGTCGAAGCACGAGCTGATCAGGGGAATGAACAGGAGGACGAATAGTTTGTATCGTTTCATAGAATTTTGATTTTCAATGTTATTTTATGTTTCGGTTGTTATTCATATCGGGAATAGTCGACCGTATAACCGTCGGCCAGTTGCATGTAGGAACCGTCCTTATCTTTTACGGGGGTATCGTTATCGGCTTGTTCCTGAAGGTAATTACGAACAGCTTTGGCGGCGAATCCGAGGCGTCCGTAAGAGACTTTCGCTCCGGCCTGCCCGGCTTGCGACCAATCGTTCACTGTCCAGCCCATGACCGAATTGACAACGATGTATTTCTGAGGCGTCCAGGGACCGAGGAAACCTTCACCGAACCAGGACCAGTAAGTCGGTTCGGAATATTGTTCGTTGAATTTGAACGTATACCGGGTACCGTCCAGGTTTTCGCTGCTGGAGTTCCATTGGTTCGTTTTTTTGTATTCGTCGATCCGGGCATTGAAGTGTTCGTTTTCTATAAGGTGCAGAACGACTGTAAGGGTACTGTCGAGTAAATCGGGGGTACGGTAAAAGGTGATTCGCACATAGGCATTACTCTTGCCGGCTTTTATTTTTAACGTGTCGAGGTTCGTATCGAAATGCACGCCTTGGATTCCGGTACTCATTTCTTTATCGATTTCCACTTTAAAAGGGCGGTCGTAGTCGGTGACATTTCCCATCGTACGTACTTCGGCCGAATAGGTGACACTGTTTTTTTCGGCAGCTGCTCCGGCAAAAGTGAATTCGGTGCTGTTGGAATAGGTGACAGTGGTGCTTCCCCATATATAGGAAGCAGTCCGTTGAAAATAGAGAGCGGCATCGTCCGAGGTGTAGACCGGAATATCTTTTGTCTCACAAGCTGTAAATATCAGAGGCAGAAGAAAGAGATAGAGTATTTTTTTCGTTTTCATAATATGCTGTTTTAACGGTTTTCGATTTCTTTGGCCGGCATGGGGGGGACGTAACGGGCGGCACTGGCCCCATAAGTAGAGGTGTTGTGCCCATTTTCGGTATTCAGGATGTTGACGAACAGCCGTTTGTACATAAAGAAAATCTGGCCTTCTCCCCAAAATTCACGGAGATATTCGATACGTAGTTTGCTCATCAGCTCATTTTCGTCTGTAATGGTTATTTCGGGCAGGCCCCGCAGAGTGCGGATTTGGTTGAGCCAGCTGTTGCCATCCGATACCTTGGGTTCGCATTCGGCTGCGATATAATACATTTCACTTAAGCGGATCAATGGCATGAAGCTGCTGTAGAATAATTTAGCATCTCCGTCCTGAATGGCTTTGTACTTGGTGAATATATGACCCGTGACTCCGATACTCGTCGCCTGAGCCCATTGGGATTGATAGCGGTAATCCTGGGTTTCTCCTGCAAACAGATTGCCGTCGACGAATGAGTTACGGGGTTGTAAAAAATTGTTTCCTGCATTTTCTGCATCGAAACTGTAGGTATAGATATCGCCCCGTTTCTTCATGTATATCCCCATCAGGACTTCGGTAGAGAATACCCGGTCGGGATCGACATTGTTAGCCAGTAGTTTGTTGGGATCTACCGGGGGAAACCATTCCGATACCGTCTTATCTTTCAGGAGTTTATAGGCTGCTTGCAAAGCTTTGTCTTTCTCGCCGGCATAGAGGTATACCCTGGCTTTTAAGGCCAACACAGCGTAATAATTCATCCGTAATTGGCGGTAACGCAGATATACCTCGTTTTCATCTTCCAAAGCGGAGGCCATAGGGCCTTCCGGGATGACCGGGTCTTTGGCCAATAGTTTTTCGGCTTCGTCCAGGTCGCGCATGATCTTGTTGTGAACGATCGAGTCGGCTGATAATAGGGGAAGGTTCATGATTTTTACCGATTCGTTGTAAGGGATGGATGGGGCCGAAGGATCCTCTTTATAGATGGGGCCGAATAAGCGTAACATGTCGAAATGAAGGAAAGCCCGGAGGGCCAGTAATTCTCCCTTCATCAGATTGGTTTCGGCCGGGGACAGTATGCCCTGCTGCGTAGCCAGATTTTCCAGGATGACATTGCAATTCAGGATGGTCGTGTAGGCTGTGGCCCAAGTCGACTCGAGTGCCTTGGAGACATTTTCCTCCGCATATCCCCAGCTATTCAGACTGGTCAGATAAGTACTTTTAGCCAGGGGAGCATATCTTTTTGAAATGACATCGATCAATTCGTATGAGAGATTTTTACCATATAACGAATTGGAAGTTAGGTTGTTGTATAAACCGTTCATGGCAGTATAGTACCCCCCCCCGGGTCGCCAAAAGTTGTTTTTCAGTATATTGATCTTTGGGCTGGACATCCAGAAAGCGATCGCATCCCGTACAAATTCCTCCCAATAAAATGAGGCTTAGCAATATTAGAGTTTTGAAATTCATCGTATTCGGATTTAAAAGTTAAAAGAAAGTCCTAATTCGAGGCTGCGTGCGAACGGATAGAGAGTTCCCCGTTCGGATTTGATCGTGGAAGCTCTGAAAACATCGCGCATGGAGGCTTGAATCTTTAGATTGCTCAGACCTATTTTTTTGATCCAGCCTTCATAAAATTCGTAACCGACGTAAACGGATTCCATACTCAGGACGTTTTCTTTCTGAATGAAGCGTGAAGACATCGGAGTACTGGCTGCATTCGCGATGTCTTTGAAGCGTACTTTGTCGCCCGGATTTTGCCATCTTTCGTACAAAGCCCGTTTATCCTGGTTTTTATTCAAACCGCTGACGGAAATATTCTCGACTTTGTTGAACAAGGCTTCGTTGAATACGCTGGCACCTGTCTGGTATCTGAAATTCATACTGACAGAGAACCCTTTGTAGTTGAGAGAGGTCCCGATCACTCCTTCGATTTTAGGCCGGGTATTTCCACAGATCACTTCGTTGTCATAAGAAAAGTCGTAGGTGTAATTGCCCTCTTTGTCGTAGAATAATTCCCGACCTGTAGAAGGATCTATCCCTGCCGATTTCACGGCCCAGATATCGTCGGGGTCTGCTCCGTTGTAATATCTGACCGTGTTGTGGCCCTGGCCGGATTTATTGAGCTCGTCGAGTTTATTTCCGATCTTATCGAGTTTGGTTTTCTGGGTTCTCAGGTTACCCCGGACGAGCCAGGAGAAACGTTGATCCAGTTTCTGTATGATGTAATAGGAAGCGGAAAGCGTCAAGCCTTGGGAAATCTGTTTTCCCATATTGGTCAGGTAACTGCTTGTCCCTGAAGACAGGGGCATGCTGATGTTTATCAATAGGGGGTCGGTTACTTTGTGGTAATAATCTGCTGTGATATTCAGGCGTTTATCGATCAATGTCATATCGATACCGATATTTTTGTCCAGGGTGATCTGCCAGTCGAGGTCGGGGTTACCGAGCTGATTCAGTACGGCTCCCATACCGAAATAATTCATAGAGGCCAATTGAAAATTGAATGTCGTCAGTGTTTTCGACGAACTGAAGTTTTGGTTGCCGGGGTTACCGATCGAGGCCCTCAGTTTTAGGAAATCGATCCAGGTGAGGTGATCTGCAATGAATCTCTCTTTATGCAGGTTCCAGCCTAAGCCGACAGACCAGGTACCGATATAGCGTTTGGAGGCTCCGAATACGGAAGAGCCGTTTTCGCGCAGACTGAAATCCATCAGATAACGATCATCGAAAGAATACCCCAGGTTGAAATAGCCGTTCATCGACCGTGAAGTATTTTCGTAATAGGTAGGGCTTCCTCCCTCCGGATAACCGTTCGAGAAAGAGGGGTATACGAAATCACCTTCCGGGAATCCTTGAGCACTATAGCCTTGTGTCAGCGTTTTGTTACTGTTGAGGTTACCACCGAGGACGGCATTGAGACGGTGGCGGCCGATCAGTTTGGCAAAAGTTACCGATAGCTCGCCTTCGTATTGGTTACTTCGGGTATTGGTGGTATTGAAAGTCCCTTTTTTGAGGATCTCATAAGTATCGAAGCGGGTGTCGTTGCGGGAGATGAATTTTTCTGTATCGTCGTTGCCGTAGCTGATGCCGAAGCGGGCCCGTACTTTCAGTGCTTCGAGGGGAGTGTATTCGGCCACGAAATAGTTGGATAAAGCGAGTTGCTTGCCTTCGTCACGACTGTTTTGAGAGGCATTCCACAACGGATTGGCCGCTTTGGTATAATCGTTGTTTTCGAGCCATTTACCGATATTTCCCTCTTCGTCTCTTTTTTTGTAGTAGGGATTGGCGGCGGCATATTCGCTGAAATCAACGATCGGATTTTTGATTTTGGTGTTGGTCATCGAAAATTTGTTCGAGAACTGGAATTTTTTGATACGGTAGATCAGGTCGATATTTCCGCTGATAACTTCCCGGTTGGATTTCTCCATGACTCCGCTGATACCGTTATAGCCGGCTCCGATACCGAACAGGAAACTGCCTTCTCCTCCTTCGATATAGAGGGAGTGTTTCTGATTGACTCCCACCCGTAAAGGTTCTGTCAGCCAGTAGGTATCTATCCCGCTTTCGGCTAATTTTTGATTGTATAATTTCTGTAGTTCGAATTCACTTGTCGCCGACCAGGAAGCAGGGGTGTATTTCCCGGCTAATTTTTCGAAAGCCAGTTTTTCTTTTGCATTCATGAGGTTGTAGCTACTGAGATCGGGCATCGAAATATTGGCATTTCCATTGTAACTGACCATCAGTTTTCCGGCTTGTGGTTTGACGGTTTCGACAACGACTACCCCGTTGGCTGCTTTCGATCCGTAGATCGCTGTCGAGGCGGCGTCTTTGAGGATGGTGATCGAAGCGATGCGGTTGATATCCATATCGTTGATTACAGATAAGGAGGATTCGAAGCCGTCGAGGATGAACAACGGTTGGTTCGGATCGGCTTCGAGCTCGTCACGCATACCCAGCATACTCGATTTCCCACGGATTTCCATATTCGGCAGGCGGTTCGGATCGGAGCCGTATAAGGTGTTGTCCAGAATGGCAAAAGAAGGGTCGAGGGTTTTCAGACTTTGCAAAATGTTTTGAGTACCTGCCGTTTTGAGTTCGGATGCGGTGTAAGTGGAAGCAGAACCGGTAAAGCTTTCTTTTTTGCGGGTAAAAATTCCGGTCACGACCACCTCTTTCAAATTTTCTGCCGTCTCTTTTAAAATGACTTTGATCGGTTTTTTAGGATCGCCGACCGGGACTTCCTGACTTTCCATACCGATAAAAGAGAAGATCAGAATGGTGTTTTCTTGTTGGGGCAGAGACAATTTGAAGTTTCCTTCGGGATCGGTTGATGTTCCTAGTTTGGTGCCTTTTACCAGGACTGTCACTCCCGGAAGAGGAGTGTTGCTCTGGTCGGTTACCTGACCGGTCAGGGTAACGCTATTTACGGTTTGGGGAGTAGTTAACGGAGTCAGGATGATGGTTCGGTCTTCCAGGGTATATTTGAACCGATTATTGGCAACCGCGTCTAAAACCTGTTCGAGATTCAGGACTTGTTGTGCGAATTTTACTTTCCGGTTGAGGTCGAGTTGTTCGCCATTGTAGAATACATCATAACGCAGTTGGGAGGAAATAGCATCGAAAATTTCCCTTACTGTCAGCTGTGTCGATGAGAGAGCGAGTTTTTCCTGCTGGGCAAAGACCGAGGCATTGCCAGGAAGCACACTGATCAGTAAGAAGAAACTCAACCAGCTACATAGCAGGAGATTTCTTTTTACTTTCATTTGATTTTTTTTCATACATTAGATATTAAGTTGTTAGTAATTGAGGTGGTATCGGGAATGGGGTTTCCCCCGGACGATCACTGTTCTGCCTTGTATGTCGAAATGCAGGTCGGCTGTGCGTTCCAGGTATTTCAACACCACCTGGAAGGAGTTGTATTTGTTGATTGCTCCGCCGAAGTGGAGACCTTTCAGTTGCGGATCGGTATAGAATACTTCGAAATCATACCAGCGTTGTAATTGCCGGATGATTTCTTCCAAACGTTCGTTGTGAAAAATGATTTTACCGGATATCCAGGAGGTATATAAGGCGGGATTGACAGAAGAAATCTGTGGACGTCCCTCTTGGCGGGATGCTGTATACTGTTCTCCGGGTTTTAGGATATAGGTGGTGTCGTTATGGCCGATTTGTATTTTCCCTTCGACTAAAGTCGTACTCCAAAGACTGTCTGTCGGATAGTTGCGAACGTTGAACCGGGTTCCTAAAACTTTTATAGTCCGGTTGGCGGTGTGTACGATGAAAGGGCGTTGGGTATCGGGTACTACTTCCAGATAGATCTCGCCGGACAGAAATATTTCGCGTCGGTGTAAGCCGAATTTTACCGGATACCGGAGACTAGATTCCGAATTCAACCATATCCGGCTTCCGTCGGCCAGTTGTAACCTGTATTCGCCTCCTTTGGGGATCTCGAGTGAATGATAGGATAAAGTAGAATCGTATCCGGGAGTTTCAGTCGGTAAATATCGGATGGATTGGACAATACTGTCGAGTTGAAGATTGGCTGCTGTCTGTGGCCTGATAAGAGGGGATTGGTTCGGATTTAAGAAGATTTGCTCTCCGTTTTCTAAGGTCAATACAGGTATGCCGTCGGCTTTGTAAATCTCCGGTGAGGGGGAAATTGCCGGGGGATAAACAGCGAAGTGACGGATAAATAAATAACCGCTTCCCGAAAGGAGACATAGCGCCGATACACAAATAGCCAACCAGGAATGCCGTCTTCGAATAATGTAACCGTTATTGGTACAGCGTTTTACGCGTTTCCAGCCTTTTTGCCGGTCAAAGTGGTTCTCTGCCGATCGATTGACGGCTACTTGAATGATAAACCGTTCTTTATCAGATAGTTTTCTCTCCATAAAAACGGACGATTATTTTGGTGGGTATTCACCAAAATAAAATGGACAATCGACAGATGACAATTGACAATAATTGGAAGTTTCACTTCCACTGAAAAATAAGATGAATTCAGAAAGATAAACTAATATATAAATAATATATGTATGGTGGTGATCAGGTGTATATAACCCTTGGGGAAAATATTTTTATTTACCGGTTATCGGATTTTATTTGACAAAATGCAGTCGGTATCTATGTGCAGGCGGGGCGCTACGGCGGAACCTATGCCCATAAAGATATTGCATTTGAGTTCGGCTCCGCAATCAGTCCGGTATTCAAACTTTATCTGCTGAAAGAATATCAGCGACTGAAAGATGCGGAAAACGACCGACTCAAACTGGAGTGGAGCGCAAAGCGTTTCCTTTCAAAAAACAATTACCTGAT